>Ga0134105_1000135_pt1 | contig 86311 bp, 68 predicted proteins | sample 16_3_2metaG_FD_94457 | JGI IMG/M metagenome (GOLD analysis project Ga0134105, IMG submission 94457) | Switchgrass degrading microbial communities from high solid loading bioreactors in New Hampshire, USA - 16_60_3.3_214_A3 metaG | ecosystem: Engineered > Bioreactor > Semi-continuous > Anaerobic... | reverse complement strand
TATGGGGTAAGAAATTTCGAAAGGTTTAGAAACAGGATACTGCATGCTATGGCTTAAAGCTATACATAAGAATGGCAGATGACCATACTTGATCATCTGCTAATAATTCATAGGTTACTTCATTTTACTTGGTTAACCCCAACATTTGACGTAGAGCCTTTAAAATTCGATTATTCTTCTTCTTCCTCAGTCATTTCCTTCCTAGCTTCTTCAATTACCTTCTGGGCTACGTTTGCAGGAGCTTCTTCATACCTTTCAAACCACTGCTTGAAGTATCCCCTGCCCTGGGTCATCGACCTCAGATCGTTTGCGTACTTAAAGGTCTCGGCCATGGGAACTTCTGCCACAACCTGCTGTATTCCGTTCCCTTGGGGATTCATTCCCAGAATTCTTCCCCTGCGTTTGTTCAGGTCGCCGATAATATCGCCCATGTAATTATCTGGAACGTATACTTCCAAGTGCATTATAGGCTCAAGAAGCACCGGCGAAGCCTGAGGCAGGCCCTTCTTGTATGCAAGGCGCGCAGCTATCTTAAAGGCCATTTCGGAAGAATCAACATCGTGATAGGAACCGTCTACAAGTGTCGCCTTAAGGTTAACCACAGGGTACCCCGCCAGCACACCCTTTGTCATAGCCTCACGCAGTCCCTTTTCAACCGCAGGATGATACTGCTTTGGAACAGCTCCTCCGAATATTTTTTCTTCGAAGATCAGGTCTTCACTTTCACCCGGCTCAAATTCTATCCACACATGACCGTACTGGCCGTGGCCGCCTGTCTGCTTTTTGTGCTTGCCTTCCACCTTAACCTTTTTCCGGATGGTTTCCCTGTAAGGAACCTTAGGATCAACCAAGTTGACCGATACGCCAAATTTACTCTTCAATTTGCTTACGATAACGTCAAGATGCTGATCGCCCACACCGGAAATTATCGTCTGGTGGGTTTCGTTATTCACTGATACCTTAAATGTAGGGTCTTCGTCCTGCAACCTCTGGAGGCCTGAACTGATTTTCTCTTCATCTCCTTTGGCCTTCGGCTCAACCGCCAGCGATAAGTTGGGCTCAGGAAACTCTATCTTATCAAGTTCCACCGCCTTGCCCTGATCACAAAGAGTATCGTTTGTATTGGTGTACTGAAGCTTTGCAACTGCGCCTATATCACCGGCAATCAGCTTATCTACGGGAATTTGCTTCTTGCCTCTGAGCATAAATACCTGGGCTGTTCTTTCAGTTTTTTCAGCTCTTGAATTATACACAACCGAATCGGATTTTAAGGTGCCTGAATAAACCCTAAATAATGAAATCTTGCCGACAAAGGGGTCCGCGATAGTTTTGAAAACAAGAGCTGAAAGGCTTTCGTCAGGAGAAACTTTGAGCTCAACCACATCATCAGTGCCGGGTTTCTTAGCTTTTACAACAGCTTTATCATCGGGAGCCGGCAGGTAGTCTATAATGGCATCCATCAGAAGCTGAACACCTGCATTATTTATGGCAGACCCGCAGAACACCGGAACTATCGATCCATCAGCTATGCCCAGGCGCAAGCCTTTATTTATTTCCTCAGGAGTGAATTCTTCACCCTCAAAGAATTTCTCCATCAATTCTTCATCCGTCTCGGCAACGGCTTCTTTGAGGCTCTCCCTGAGCTCATTTATCTTATCGTTTAATCCGGAAGGGATGGCCGTTTCGACCAACTTGTCCTTTTCAAACTTCTTAGCCTTCATATTTATAACGTCTACAATGCCGACGAATTTTTCACCCTCAATGATGGGGAGCTGGAAAGCTATAACCCCTTTACCAAAAGTGTTGGTTAACTGGTTGAAAACTTCCATGAAATTGGCGTTCTCTTCATCCATCTTGCTCACAAAAAACATTATCGGTATACCCTGTTCCTTGGCAAATGCCCATGACTTCTCCGTACCAACCTGTACTCCGGCTTTTGCCGGAACAAGCACTATTGCTGCGTCCGCAACTCTTATACCCTGTTTCACTTCACCCACAAAATCAAAATAACCGGGAGTATCAATTATATTTATTTTATAATCTTTCCATTCGCAAGGAGCTATTGCGGTGCTTATAGAAATCTTTCTTTTGATTTCCTCAGGATCATAATCGGTTGTAGTCGTTCCGTCCACTACTTTGCCAAACCTGTCAAGGACCCCCGTATTATACAGCATTGCTTCAGCCAGGGTAGTTTTGCCTGCGCCTCCATGGGCCATCAAGCAAACGTTACGCAGCTTTTTTACGGAATAATCTTTCATAAAAATTCCCCCTTATTGTTAAGTTACTTACCAATTTTCGAGAACACTATTTATGATACCTAAAAAACAGGGTATTAATTCACAAGTTGTAAAACTTATGAAAAATAATACCAAAATTTTCTTTGGTATATCATTTATATAAAAATAAGTAGTTAACATGCAATATTATAGCATATCCTTATGCTTTTTGAACAGAATATTATAGATAAAGTATCAATTTTTATGAATTATCAACAAAAGGAATTTCCTTGACATTTCCAATTTGCCATTGTACATTTAAATAAACGGCAGCAAAGCCGCTAAATAGTAATACGGTAGAATGGTAAAAAATAATTTCGCATTGTCTTGTAGAAAGGAAGGACTGGTTATGGTTATTGTAATGAAACCGGGTGCCAGGGAAAGTGAAGTTGCCGAGGTGACAAAAGTCCTGGAATCCCTGGGTCTTGGTGTTCACATTTCTAAAGGAACCGAGCGGACGATAATCGGAGTCATCGGGGATAAAAGGGTATTGAGCGACGTACCCCTGGAGCTGATGCCCGGAGTGGAAAAGCTGGTACCCATAGTAGAGTCATATAAACTTGCCGGGAAGACCTTCAAGCCCGAACCAAGCATCATTGAAGTAGATGGCGTTAAAATCGGCGGAAAGGAATTGGTTATCATGGCCGGCCCCTGTGCCGTTGAAAGCCGTGAGCAGATAATCGAAGCAGCTATGGCTGTGAAAAAATCCGGTGCAAAATTCCTAAGGGGAGGGGCGTTCAAACCGAGAACATCGCCCTACGCTTTCCAGGGACTTGAAGAAGAAGGCCTCAAGTTACTTAAGGAAGCAAAAGAGGCCACAGGTCTTTTGATCATAAGTGAAGTCACGAGCGAAAAAGCTGTTGAAATAGCCGATAAATACGTAGACATGTTTCAGATAGGCGCCAGGAATGTTCAGAATTTTCAGCTTCTAAGAGAAGTAGGGCGTTCCAAAAAGCCTGTCCTGTACAAGCGCGGCCCCTCCACCACAATAGACGAGTGGTTGAACGGTGCGGAATATATAATGAGTGAAGGCAATTATAACGTAGTTTTATGCGAAAGGGGAATAAGGACATTTGAAACCGCTACCAGAAATACTCTGGATATAAGCGCTGTGCCTGTAGTTAAGAATCTCAGCCATCTTCCGATTATTGTGGACCCCAGCCATGCAGCGGGCAAATACCAGTATGTCCTGCCGCTGTCCAAAGCAGCTATCGCCGCAGGTGCAGACGGCCTGATAGTGGAGGTCCATCCCAATCCCAGGTGCGCTTTGTCCGATGCGGCACAGCAGCTGACTCCTGGTGATTTTGACAAGCTGTGCAGAGATGTAAGCAAAATTGCTGAAATTGTAGGAAGAGAGTTTAAATATGGAGGTTAAAAAGGTATCGATAATCGGCCTCGGCCTGATAGGCGGATCCCTGGCAAAAGCCCTGGGCGAGCGCACTGAAGTGTCCGATATTTTAGCAGTTAATCCGGATATGGAGCCTATAAACCAGGCATTGAGGGATGGCAGCATAACCGGCGGATTTACCGAGATGAACGAGCATGTTTGGAGCTCTGATGTGATTTTCATCTGCACCCCTGTAAATTATGCATTGCAGTACCTCGATGCCATGGCCGGAAAGCTTCGGCCCGGCTGCGTTGTCACAGATGTATGCAGCACCAAAGAGGTAATAATCAACCATGTCAACAACATGGCGGACCCCCCCTGTTTTATTGGGGGCCACCCCATGGCTGGGACCGAAAAATCCGGCTACGCGGCCAGCTTCTCCCATCTTTTTGAGAATGCATACTATATTCTAACACCCTGCAGGACAACCACCGAAACCGCCATGGACTTAATTTCCGGACTTGTGAGGGCAATAGGGGGAATGCCTGTCATTCTTGATGCATCGGAGCATGACAGGATAACCGGGAGCATCAGCCATGTGCCCCATGTGATCGCCTCAGCCCTTGTGAACCTGGTTAAAGCTATGGATTCTCCTGACGGCAAGATGCATATGCTGGCTGCAGGCGGTTTTAAGGACCTGACCAGAATCGCTTCTTCAAGTCCCGAGATGTGGGAGCACATCATTTCAAGCAATAGGAAGCAGGTTAAAAAGATATTGGAGGCTTATATTCAAATATTGAGCACCTTCGTAAAAAGTATCGATCTTCAGGATTCAAAGGCTGTATATGACTTTTTTGAGTCCGCCAGGAATTACCGAGACTCTTTCCCTTCAACTAATAAAAAAGGGCTTATCGAACCTTTATATGAGATAACGGTGGATGTGGTGGACAAGCCGGGTGTCATAGGTGAAATCGCTACACTATTGGGCAACAGACACATCAACATTAAGAACATAAACGTATCAAACAGCAGGGAATTCGAGCAAGGCTGTCTCAAAATCGCCTTTCCTGACTCGGAGAGCGTAAACGCCGCTTTTGAGCTGCTTAGCAGCACAGGGTACAGAGTATACAAAAAATAGAAAACAAGAGCAGATTATCTCTGCTCTTCCTTATTTTCATTATTTTCAGTCTGTATCTTCACTTCTTTTCGTTTTCTTCAGCCTTAAGTTTTTCGTTCAGCTTATATCCAAGCACCATCAAGCTGTCGCTCAGGTGAACATTTTCAATTATCACATCGTATGGCAACTTTAGATCCATAGGCGAGAAATTCCACAAGGCTTTAACCCCAAGGCGCGCAACCTTGTCTGCCACACTGGGCGTCTGGTCATAAGGCACCGTAATTATTGCTATATCCACTCTATTATTCTTAACAAATTCATCCAGCTTATCCGTGTGCATAATTTCTATGCCTTTTATCTTCTTGCCTATCACCTTTGGGTTGATATCAAAAATCCCTATAAGCTTAAATCCTCTTTTTTCAAAGTTGCCATAGTTCGCCAGCGCCTGCCCCATGTTCCCCGCGCCTATTATGATGGTCTGAAATCCTCTGTTTACCCCCAGGATATTTCCTATTTCGTTATACAAAAGCTCTACATTGTAACCGTATCCCTGTTGGCCAAAACCACCAAAACAATTCAAATCCTGTCGTATCTGTGAGGCTGTAATCCCTATCCTGGCACTCAGTTCCTTAGAGGAGATTCTCGTTATATCCATCTTCAACAGGTCCGCAAGGTATCTGTAGTATCTTGGCAAACGCCTCACAACAGCGATAGAAACTTTCTTTTTTAAATACATTAGTTTCCTCCTTTTTTATATAACCCCCCATACTATGGATGCAATTACATATATTATCTAGCGGCTACTGCAATTATATCACCTTCGTTATTTTATTGTCAATATTTCTTGCCGCCAATGCTTTCTGCATCAATATCGTCGGCACCCTGATGATGGTTAACGGCTCACGAATTATAAAAAGGCATATGGTTTTCTTTTTACCTCTATAGTTCGTTGTGCCGACAGGGAGTATCTATTGTGGAGGAGGGTCCTCAAGCTTGCTTCAAAAAGTCGTCAGTGTGAGGACCGGAGAGAACGATTCGGTGACCTGCACTTGCAAATCAGCATAATGCGCCGGCTTATTGCCAAAGCATCAAATTGTTCCATGGAATTATTATCAAAAACGCTGTTATTTAAAATAATTTTTTATACCTTCCTTTATGGCTTGGGCCAGCTTTTCCTGGTACTCGTCGGTCCCCAGCTTTTTCTCTTCATCAGGATTTGAAAGGAATCCGCACTCAACTATCACTGTGGTAGTCTTAAGGTTTTTCAGTATAATAATCGGTTCTTTCTTTACCAACGCCTCTCTTTTATTAGTAGGGTCAACCGCCTCCCTCAAAGCCTTCTGGATGCTTACCGCCAGCTTCTGGCTTTCGGCGGAATCCGGAGGGAAAAAGGTCTGCGCCCCGTAATACTGCGTTTTAGGAAACTTGTTCAGGTGTATGCTCACAACAATATCGGCCCCACTCTCGTCCATAATTTTTTTTCTTCTTAAAAGGTCTTCCTTCCTTTTTTGTATTATATTTCTCGTCTCAGGAGAATACTCAAGCTTATCTTCCTCCCGGGTCATAATTACTTTGAATCCTTCCTTTTGAAGCATATCCCTGAGTTTTAAAGCCACGCTGAGGTTTATATCTTTCTCCTTTATGCCGCTGTAGTCGCTCACCGCTCCCGGGTCTTCCCCACCATGGCCGGGGTCAACAATAACCGTCTTGTGCACGCTTTGATCATCACTTGTAACAGCTTTTGCGTCATCCGGTTCAAAATTGAGGCTGAAAATCGTTATCAGAAGTAAAAAGACCAGTCCTGCAAGCAATATATTGCTTTTCTTCACTATGACTATCATCCTATTCGTCCCCTTTACCCGAAATCAATTCACTATAAGAATATTCAGGCATAGGTTGGCCATATTCTAAAAAGAACAAAATGCAACGCATTTTGTTCTTTCCTCATTTCTTATCGCCAGGCGTGGAATTCTGCCGCGCTTTCGGGCTGTTCACCGAAGGGTTCCAGGGACTTTTTTCAAACTTCTTCCCGTCGTTACGCGGGGTTTTCCTCAGATATTTTCCAATCTCAAACCCGTAATATTCCGCCATATACGAAAGCATAGATACCACAGGCACCACCAGCGAGGCGATGATATAGGCAGCCGTGGTGCTTCCGACCAGTTTTATTAAAAAATAAAGCGGTCCCATGATAAATTTGAGCACCAATTCCTTGAGCCGGCTCAGAGCTTCATTATTTAAGGCTATAAATGGATACAGCAGTTCCAGAATTATAACCGGAGCGAAGCCTATAATTCCGTAGGCCAGACCCTTCAAAGGATGGGGGCCCAAATTGTGCTGAGGACGTTTTTCTTTTGCGGCAAGCCTTTTCATATCCGAGTATATTAAGCAGAACAGCATCAGAAAAAATGCAAAAGAATAAAAAGGCAACCAGTAGGAAAATTTATCCCCCGTAAGGTTTATAAAAGGATAGAATAAAATTCCAAAAATTAAAAGCGTTACGAAATAGTCGCCGAGAATTTTCAAGCTGCCTTGTAAGAGGTTTTTCATGGGTATCCTCCTCAAAATCATCCGTTGCTGCGCCTGTTTGTAGGACAAATACCAGTTTTACGCTAATCAGATTATATCCTAAAATATTTGCTTTGAAAAGAATTAAAAGGTTACTAAAAACATTTCTTTTGTGATATATTAGTATAAGTGTGTCTATACATATAAAGGAGTGATTTTATTGGCAGAATTTTGCAGTTGTGGTTCGATAATTGTAAACGGCCACTGTACCAACAAAAATTGCAGCATAAAACTTAAAGCAAAGCCACAGGCATCAAAATCCATGGCCGGGAAAATATCCGGCAATCCGGTAAAAAAGGAAGTAAGAAGCAAAAGAATTCGCAGGGCTTCTAAATGCATCACTTATAATTTAAACGACATAAAAAAAGAAGAGGATACCCTCTAGGTATTCTCTTCTTTTTCAGCTTTATTTAATCTCTATGTTGTAGCCTTTTCTCCTTATTTCCTCCGCCTTGGGAAGTACTATTGTCAATATCCCGTCGTTGTATTTTGCAGTTACGTCCTCAGGCCTTACATTGTCTACGTAGAAGCTTCTGCTGTAAGAACCGTACCTTCTTTCCCGCCTGATGTAATTTTCTCTTTCTTCGTTGGTCTCTACACTGTTTTCTACTGAAATTGTAAGATTGTTATCCCTCAACTCAAGCTTGATGTCTTCTTTCTTCACACCGGGAATCTCAGCTTCAATTATGAATTCCTTGTCTGTCTCACGTATATCGGCTCTAATTGGATGCGCAGCGGAAAAAAAGCCGCCGAAAAAGGAATCTCCAAAAAAGTCCTCAAAAACACTCCTCAAATCGAAAATATCATTTCTTCTTGCTAATATATTATTCCTTCTGTTGTATGGCGTAAGTCCGAACATAATCAACACCTCCATAATATTTTACTATTTGTTTTATTTTTGACTTTGACTTTCATTGACCTTACATCTATTTTATACCATATACTATTCCTGAATATCAAAATTTGATTTTGACCAACTTTGACCTTGTGGATAATATGAACGGTCGGAGCTTGAATTATCTCCCTAAAGCTAAAAATTTCTCCAGCTTTTAATGTTTTTTAACCCCCAGCATTTTTTTAATTTCATCGAAATTTAAAACACCTACCGCAAACATCAGCATGAGGGCGGCGGTGAAATTGCCGATGACGGCAGTTACGGTGTTGAGAGTTTTACTTGATGTGAATAGGGTGAAAAAACTGTAAATGTACTTTCCCACAAGGACCATTATTAACCCTACAAGGCCGGGCTTTATGATCCAATTCCTTATATCCAATGCCATGCCTGTAGTTCTAACTACAGTATGGAGGTTCAAAACACAAACGCATGCCGCACTTACCACCAGCCCCCAGACATAGCTTTTGATTCCGTATACTGGGATGCAGAAGCATACAAACCCAATCCTTATTGCATATCCCACCACGGAATTTCTGAGAGAAATGCCTTGTTTTCCAAGGCCGTTAAGGGCTCCCAGCAGGGTCTGCTGTAAATAGACAAACACGCTGGTGAAAGAGAGCATATAAAGCAGCTCCCCTATATTCTCATTTCTGTAAATCACGTTTCCTATCTCATGGGGATAGGCCAGGAAGATAGCGGTAAATGCAAATCCGAGTATAAAGGTAAGTTGTATCGATTTTGATATCCTGTAGTTGGCAGACTTGAAACTCCTTGTGGAAATGGCCTCCGAAATTGCCGGGACAAGGGTGGTGGCAAGGGAAGAGGTAACCAGCGAAGGGAAAAATAAAAGCGGCATCGCCATACCTGTAAGCTTTCCGTACAGCGATATGCTGCTTTGGTACTCCATTCCCCCCAGCACCAGCATCTTTGGTATCAAAATCACCTCTACAGCCCCCATTATGGAGGTAATGAATCTATTGGACGATACAGGAAGGGATATGCTTACAAGCTCTTTAAATATGGCTCTTTTTCTGAGTAAGCCTTGTTTTGATTTGTGCCCCCTTTCCTTTTTCTTTCTGCTTTTGTATAGAATGCACAGAACAGCGAGATTGGATATTTCGCCAAAAGCCATGCCGACGGTTGCCAGGGCGCAGGCGTACTCCAACCCCAGGTTGACGAAGTAGCCTGCTGTCAGCATTACCAGACCGATCCTTACAACTTGCTCGACAATTTGTGAAAAGGCTGTAGGCGTCACGTCCTGAATTCCGTAAAAATAGCCTTTTAACGCCGATGCGGCAGCGATGACAGGGATACAGGGTATGAGCAGGAGCATGGAATAATAGGTTCTGGAGTCTTCCAAAATAAAGTTTGTAATGAAATCAATCTGCCAATATATAAAAGCAGAAACAATTATGCCCAAGGTCACGACAACCACCAGTGCACACCATGTTATTCTCCTGAGATTTACAAAGTGGTTTCTGGCCATCTCTTCCGCTACCATCTTTGAAACGGCTATGGAAATGCCTGAAGTGAGGGTCAGAATAATCAGGGAATAAACAGGTGATATCAGTTGAAACACCCCCATACCCTCAGCGCCGATGAGGTTGGACAGGTATATTCTATAGTAAAAGCCCAGGACTCTGACCACCAATCCTGCCAGCATCAATATTATAGCACCGCTTACAAAAGACTTCCTCGCCATGGCAGCTCCCTAAAAATATCATCTTTTTTAATAAATATTTTTGGAGCAGTGCGCTTATGACACATCACGAGCAATCACTCCCATATATTTCAGGTTGAATACGTCAGTTTCATCTTTTATAATCTAAGACCGGGTCAAGACCCGATTATTTTGCCTAATCCTGTAAAGGAACGGGGGATGCAATGTATTTTTTGGGGTTAATCCATATCAAAGGCATAGAAAGCAGAAAATAGGATTCAGCTAACAGAAACCGCGGAAATACTTCGAATTAAGGTTCAAAGCTGATTTCTAACCTCTGATTCCTGACTTTTGATATGGTAGGGGATACCGCTCTCTCCGCACCCGTCAGCTAACCTCGTAGGCTGCGAGAGGAGGTAATTATGGTGAAGAAGTTTATGGCGGCAGTTGTGCTGGTTATGTCAATCATGATGTTTACCAGCACAGCCTTTGCCGATTACTACACAAATTACACTACGCTGCGCTATGGCATGAGGAGCAGTGAGGTCGTAAATCTGCAGAATGACCTTAAAAGCCTTGGATATTTCACTTACACTTCCACAGGCTACTTCGGCAGTATAACCGAAAGTGCCGTAAGGAAATACCAGAGAAACAACGGCCTTACGGTTGACGGCATAGTAGGGCACAACACAGCCAGAGAAATAAAAGTTGATAAGGTCCTGCAGATGGCAAAAAGCTTCCAGGGAGTCCCATATGCATGGGGAGGAGTTTCTCCGTCAGGTTTCGATTGCTCCGGCTTTACGCATTACGTGCTGCTTAAAAACGGCATAGTGATTCCAAGGATGGCTGCCGATCAATACTACACGGGCAGCTGGGTGCAAAAAAGCCAGCTTAAGCCGGGGGATCTGGTATTCTTTACGACCTATAAGGTCGGGCCTTCGCATGTAGGATTTTATTTAGGCAATAACAAGTTTATACATGCGAGCTCGTCCAAGGGCGTTACGATATCCGACCTCAGCTCAAGCTATTATGCACAGCGCTATATCGGAGCGAAAAGAGTAATAAAGTAATTATGGCAAAAATAAAAAAATATGGGCAGAAAAAACTGCCCATATTTTTTTATTTTTGCTTCTTTTTTACTCCTTTTCTTTGTTTCGCCTCTTCAACCTTTCAGCACGCCTTAATTCCGCTTCCATGTATTCCTTTTTCTCTTCATCAGTCTCGGGTATCAGCGGCGGAACCGGCGTAGGCCTGCCTTCGTCGTCAAGGGCAACGTAGGTTATATAGGCTTTGTTTGTCAGAATTATGCTTCCCGTTTTGATATTTTCCGCATATGCCTTGACAATAACCTCCATAGAAGTCCTTCCTACCCATGTGAGTTTTGCTTTCAGAATGACCATCTCCCCCATGCGGGCAGGATGCCTGAAATCGAGGCTGTCAAGGGCAACTGTCGCTACCACCTTGTTAGAATGTCGTGAAGCCGCCATTGCCCCAGCAATGTCAATCCAGTGCATCAACCTGCCTCCCAGGAGGTTGCCCAGCAAGTTTGTATCGTTCGGCAACACAAGCTCGGTCATCTCCACCTGGGATTCACTCGGAGTCTTTCCTTCAAGGCGATCTTTGTGTTCCACTGATATATCGTGCATTTTATTCTCCTCCCGCCTTCCTTCTCAATCATTCCAGTTCCTTTCTCAACTCCGGATATAGTTATCGAACATATTATTATGGGTTATATTTTATTATAACGGTATACAAAAGTAAAGAAAGTTACAGCGAAGCGGCGTATTCCCTGAGCAGGCCTATTATTTCATCTTGGGAAGTCAGTTTAAATACCTTCTCCTTCACATAAGTCGAATTCCGCATACCTTTTATGTACCAGGCTATGTGCTTTCTCATTTCAAGCACACCCATATGCTCACCTTTAAGCTCTACGAGCATCCTCATATGCCGTACAGCCATATCAATTTTATCCTGTATGGAAGGTTCCGGCAGCACCTCTCCCGTTTTAAGGTAGTGCACGATTCTCTTGAAGATCCATGGATTGCCCTGGGCGCTCCGGCCAATCATGACCGCATCGCAGCCAGTCTGCTCCAGCATGCGCTTCGCGTCTTCAGGTTTCGTGATATCTCCATTCCCGATGACCGGAATCGACACCGCCTCTTTTACTCTCCTGATGATATCCCAATCCGCTTTGCCGCTGTAAAACTGCTGCCTGGTCCTGCCGTGGACAGCAACCGCCTTTGCGCCGTTCTCTTCGGCTATTCTGGCAATTTCAACCGCATTTACATGATCATCATCCCAACCTTTTCTGATTTTAACAGTCACAGGCTTTGTGGAAGCCCTTGAGACAGCCTTGACTATCTCCGCCACCAGCTCGGGTTTTAACATCAAAGCGCTGCCCTCGCCGTTTTTGGTTATCTTGGGAGTCGGACAGCCCATGTTTATATCTATGATAGAGGCACCGGAATCTTCCAAACGCTCAGCTATTTCCGCCATTATCTCCGGGTCAGAGCCGAATATCTGAACAGCGGCAGGCTTCTCACATTCATCGATCTCAGTCAGCTTAAAGCTTTTGACGTCGTTGTAATGCATCCCCTTCGCGCTTACCATTTCAGTGTAAACCAGCCCGCAGCCCTGCTCCTTGCACAAAATCCTGAAAGGCATATCCGTAACGCCTGCCATCGGCGCGAGAAAAACGTTGTTTTCAAGCTGCACATTCCCTATCTGCATAAAAAAACCTCCTGCGTAAGTTATTCTACCACAGGAAGCAAAAACTAATCCATATGTGAGCACTGAAAAGTGGAAAAAGCATGAGCAACGATCAGCCTACCTAGAAGGAGAGGTAAAGGCTGCTTGAATTCCTTATAGATAGACTAAATACGAAAAACTTTCACCAACCGGAAATGCACTCAATTTCTTATAGGTAGACTCAATACTCCTTGGGGCTACAAGGAAGAAGTCAGACGTATCAATGTTTCAATTCCTTATAGGTAGACTAAAAACATAGACCAGATATTAGGATGGGGCAAACTCCAGCCTAGTTTCAATTCCTTATAGGTAGACTAAAAACTTAAACGAATATGAAGGACATGGGAAATATTATGAGTGTTTCAATTCCTTATAGGTAGACTAAAAACTGTGAAGATAGCGAAGAATGTAAACTCGTTAAAATTCCGTTTCAATTCCTTATAGGTAGACTAAAAACTTCCCCATTGAATAGTTTTTGCGTCTGTGTTAATAGGTTTCAATTCCTTATAGGTAGACTAAAAACCCAATATAACATCTTGTTTTTTCTTCCTTTCCTGAATGTTTCAATTCCTTATAGGTAGACTAAAAACTCTTCTCTTTCGTTAGGTGGAATATATTTTCCTATTGCCTGTTTCAATTCCTTATAGGTAGACTAAAAACTATAAACGCATATATACACTTTTACAGGGATTCAGCAGTTAGTTTCAATTCCTTATAGGTAGACTAAAAACTTTGGTGGATTACCTTTGTCAACTTGTCTCTGCAAAGTTTCAATTCCTTATAGGTAGACTAAAAACGCGATAATAGGTATTTTTCTTTTTTCGCTCGCATAAGTGTTTCAATTCCTTATAGGTAGACTAAAAACAAAATAATAATATAAAATGAACGTTGAAAAATTTAGTTTCAATTCCTTATAGGTAGACTAAAAACTCCTTTTCTTCTTTGATGACATTATCAATTGCATGGGTTTCAATTCCTTATAGGTAGACTAAAAACCAAAAACCGTTCCCACAGGCATACAATTTGGTACGGGTTTCAATTCCTTATAGGTAGACTAAAAACTCAGCTATGAAGGCAAAAAGGCACTGTATGAATATTGTTTCAATTCCTTATAGGTAGACTAAAAACGAAACTTCTATAGGATACTCTATATACCTACTCTTAGTTTCAATTCCTTATAGGTAGACTAAAAACGCCGAATAGTCCGGCTGCACCTGTGGCAATGACAACAGTTTCAATTCCTTATAGGTAGACTAAAAACGCAGGAAAGATTTCTTCTTGAAGCCAAGATAAAGAGCGGTTTCAATTCCTTATAGGTAGACTAAAAACGGTTTGACGCCTAGCATCATCATGCCGGAAATGGCGGTTTCAATTCCTTATAGGTAGACTAAAAACGTGCAAAAGCGAATGAGTGAAAACAAAAGGAAAGCAGGTTTCAATTCCTTATAGGTAGACTAAAAACAACCATCTTAGTGAACTTTTTATCGCACCCGTTCGGGTGTTTCAATTCCTTATAGGTAGACTAAAAACGCAGCAAAAGCAGTAACCATAGTTGTGATAATAATGCCTAGTTTCAATTCCTTATAGGTAGACTAAAAACTGGGCTAAAGGTGTAATCTTTTTTCAATTCATTCATGTTTCAATTCCTTATAGGTAGACTAAAAACATTTCTGCGACTGGTCAAGGTGCTATGGGTGGAAATGCGTTTCAATTCCTTATAGGTAGACTAAAAACTTGGTCGCCGTTATCCATTTATTGCCCGGGTCATTGTGTTTCAATTCCTTATAGGTAGACTAAAAACCCGTCAAGAGTGCATAAATACTGCCTTTCATTTTTGGCTACTAAACAGCTTTTTCTTCATTATACACGGCAAACGGCAAAATCTCAACATTTTTATTTCCGTCGACCCCCCGGGATTTTTACACTATCGGAGGTCGACAGTTAAAGAATCAAATCCTGACCGCCTTTTTTAATCCCCATGATTTCTCTGTCCGAATATTTTGTTGTTCTGAAAGTATAGAAAAGTATAGAGTCCTCATCTGCATGAATTTTTTTGGATAATTCTGACTTCAACTTTACAAAATTAGCATCAGAAATTTCGCCCTCGAAAACTGAATTCTGTACCCAGTATAGATATTTCCTGGCAGTTTTAAGCACCTTCTGGACTCTTTTTTCCCCAACATCATACACAAGAATGACAAACATTGCAATCCTCCTACCACATACTTACAAAGGGCGTATATTCTTCCTCGCCTATTAAATGCTTTTCGAGCTTATACAATTCCATGCGTATCAGCCTCTTATAGGAAACTTGTCTCCCAAGCTTTTTATGGTTAATGGTCGTTTTAAGCCTGTCCTCCATCTCTTGTATAAAAATCTTTTTTCCTTCATCCTTTAATAAAATTCCGCCGGTTTTTTTGTCAAAGTGTTTCGGCATGATCATCTTTCTTCCCACAAGAGTGAAAATCACCCTGTCCACAAGTATAGGCTTAAACACCTCCGCGACATCAAGATTCAAAGTGAATCTTCTATTATTTGAAGTATGGAGATAGCCTATCCTTGGGTCAAGATGCGTGTTATAGATCTCGCTTAAAACTACTGTATAAAGCAATGAATTCCCAAAGCTTATAAGCGTATTTAGGTTGTTCTGGGGAGGGCGCCTTGTCCTTCTCTCAAAGGTAAAATTACTGTCATCCAATATTATGTCAAAAGCCTGGTAATACGTTTCTCTAATATTGCCTTCAACAGCCATCATGGCACTGATATCCATATTCAAATCAATGCTGTTAAACAACCTTTCAACCTGTTCCAATATATGCGATAACTCTGGCTTATTCCTTGAAATATAGTATTTTAAGACCTGGATAATATTCCTGGCACTTCCCTCTACAAACTTATATGCAAGTATTTTCCTTTTTGCTTCGTCCAGATAATGCTCTGCCTGTTTGAGTAACATATATCCCGAATTGTAATGTTCCCTCGGATAATAGCTTCCAACATAGTATTCATTGTAGTTGAAAAAGTGCAGCAATACTTCCTTCTGAGTAGCGTATTCCAAAAATTTCTTACTGACCGACACTTCACCAAAAACATAAATGTCGCTTAAATCCTCTATAGGAAGGTATTTGCTTCCGTCCTCCGTCTGGAAGCATACAGTGTTATCCTTTCTTTTAAGTTCGCCATCGTTGAAAATATACGCGCTTTTTTTCATTGTTCCCCGAACCTCCGCTTTACGCCCAGCACATTTCGCTGTAGGCACAAGTTTTGCAGTAGTGGGTTTTGACGGGTGGAGGAGGCTTTTCAAGGCTGATGGTGTCCAATATTCCTTTTTTTACTCGTTCAAGCCTTTCTTTCGCCACATCGTCAAGGATAACGTTTTCTCTCCTCTTTTCCTGTGGGACAAGCAGCAACCCTTCGGCTTGGATGCCTTCCTCCTCAAGCTCGCTTAGGTACAAAAGTAGCTGCATCCTGGCACTTTCCAGGTGCTTTGAGGACTTTTTTATCTCACCTATGACAAGGCGGCCTTTGTCACTCTTCAACATATCAATTTTCATACCGTGGAAGTCGATTTCCTTTCGTTCCCTTTCATACGCCTTTTCGTGCAGGAAACGTCCGATATCCAGATATGTATTGTCCTGGTCTGCGGTAATGCTGTGTGAAAGAAGCCATACCTCCCGCTTGCAAATGCAATAATACCAGACGTAGGTGCCGGTAATGTGGAAATTCTCCATAATGTTTTCACCTCAAAAGCATAATGAAGAATCGCTACCAAAGCCCATTTCTTTATCATAATAATTTTTAATTACTGCCTTTTGAACATATAAAAAACCATTAACTTCGGGTGGTTTATTTGCTTTCGATAGGGTATTTATACTGACATTTACAGTATACGGTGCCATTTCCTTTATTTTATTCATTACTTTGCTTCTCTTTTCCCATTTATTCTCTTCACCTTCTTCATCTTCCTGCTTGTATAAAAGTAACTCTGTATATTCTTTCCAGAGTTTTTCTGCATGTGAATCGAGTTCGATGAACACAGGCAGTTTTTCAATATCTTCATCTATCAGCCGAAAGTCACTCACAGGTCTTATATCACATAAATCACATTTATCAAATATACACCTGCCCATTCCTTTTAAAATTTCTCTTGAGACATCCATGCTTCTAAAACCTTCGCCGCATATTTGCGAATAGTACGTGTTGACCAAATCATTTAGTTCTTTCTCGTTATATTCCTCTTTCGAGCCAAGGATACGTATAGTCTGCTGTAAATCGATATTGGATGCATCAGCCCTGTTGCCGTAATTTTCTTGTTTTCTACTACTTCTTCCATTTTTGCTTTTTTGTGCTTTGTACACATAGGAAGCATATGTTTTCCTTTTATCATCAACCAGCATAACAGCAATTACTTTACCGTTCGAAAGCCCTTCTCTATTTGCTCTTCCAGCGCTCTGAATTATTGAAGGCATTGGAGCAATATCCCTATAGACAACGTCGAAATCTACATCTACACCTGCTTCAATAAGCTGTGTGCTAACAACGATATCATATTTTTTATTTCTAATAGCTTCTATTCTCTGTAGTCTTTCTACCGGTACGACTCCAGTACTCAAAAAACAAATTCTCTTCTCAGGATGCCTTTTCTTCATCGCTTTGAACAACTGACGCGCTGAGCCTATTGTGTTCAAAATAAACAAGTATCTTTTACCTTCTTCGATAACGACACTATCAGCAAATTCGTCTATGGTCATCGGATTTGAAATTTTGCTTATCAATTTTATACGATTGAGATTTTTAAAATATTTTTTTGAATTTATTAGAGGAATAGCTTCGCCAATTTGAAAAATTGCTGGCTGAGTCGCCGTCATAGCAATAAAGTAGCTGTTACAGTATTTTACATATTCCAAAATAGTTTTCCGAATCAGAAAGTAATATTGTACAGGTACGGCTTGAATCTCATCGACAATTATTATGCAATTGTTAAGTTTGTTGAATTTTCTTTGTCTCCTGTTTAAATAACCTATAAGCGTTTCAAACAATTGGACAAATGTGGTAACTATTATTTCACCGTTCCAACCCTCTATGAAAATTTCTGCAAAATCAGGCGGCTTATATTCATTATGTTCATCATCTTGAAATTCATAAGGTTGGAGATGGTGATGTTTTATCAATACATTCGGGTCGTCATTACTATTACTAAGAATATTTTCAATCACCTTTGCATTTTGATCAATAATGCTTAAAAAAGGCAAAGCATAAACAATTCTGTATGTAATTCCTGTTTTCTCTTTCAATTTTTTCCTGAGTTCAAAAACAAAGTTGAGAGAAGTAAGGGTCTTACCCATGCCTGTAGGAAGAGTAAGCAACATTATTCTGTTTTTGTCTAAATTAATTTTACAGAGTTTTTGGGCAACTTCTTCAAAAGCCTCCTTTCTCATTTCGTTAAGAAAAGTACTTTTACTCCCGATTCCTTTCGATTCCATGAAAGTTCTCACATCTACAGATAAATCATTTCTACGGACAAAATCAGTATTTTTGAGGACCAGATGGGATTTATCACTATCTAAAAGAATGGAGTACAGCATTTGCATTTTGTAATAATACTCCAGATTTATGTTTTCTTCCCCTTGAGCTGTGTTGCTTCTCCGGTATTGGGACCATTCGTCAGAAGCAGTATACAGAAATTCTTCTACTTTTGCGAATATATCTCTCATTTCTAAGGATATAAGCTTTTTTAAAATTTCTTCATTTAGTTGACAGCAAGAAAGTACATTATAAAGTTTTCCTTTGTCTATACTGTTCCACTGCCTTTCAAGAATCTCTTCCTCATCAATAATTGCTTCTGCAGCCGCTTCAACAGACTTAAGGTCTGTATGGTGGTAGAGGATTGCTCCAAATGCTGCAAGCAAATCTAGGTTACTTATGTTACCTGTTTCAAGCTCGTACCATGCGAAAAGGATGGCTGATAGCAGAGAATGGGCTTTAAGTTTTTTGTCTACTTTTTCTTTTTTTAAATATTTTTGAAAATAAAGCGTGCTTTTGCCTATGTCATGGAACAAAAGCATCTCTGTAATAAGCCCATCCCCAAGCATGCTGTACAGCCTGCCTGGCGACTGGTTAATAAAATGTTTCCCCCATTTATTTACGCCTATGAGATGCTCTTCTAAAACAATACCAGGATGTGAACATAACTCATCCAATTTAAACACTTCCTTGCAGCTTTAAGTTAAAAAAACAAAGTAATAATCATCAAGTTTGTAAACCTCTTTAAGTTTCAAAAAAGCTTTTTGCCCATTGATAGGGAAAATCGCATCTACATAATCTTGCGGTATGCGATTGTCGCCAAAACACTTTACAAAACGTTCCTTGCAGTAGTTAACTCCATCTATAAGTTTTATTCCATCAGTAGGATGGAGTAAGGAAACGGGAACTGCAGAGGATAGGGGAAGATGCTCTTTTATATCATTCAATATCTCTGCTTCTTTAAAACATATAAATTGGAAATCAGCTAAAAGCCAAGCAAGACCCATACATATATTATACACCGAACGATGCTCTTTAATCGACATGGCAAGGTCTTCAAGCAGCTCTTTATCCTCCATTGATACAAATATGAGGTAATCAGGCTTCACGATAAATTCATATCTTGTAGGAGTCCTTGAACCATTAGGGTTTCTCCGTGTCGGCACCCAGTAATCACCTTTTGTATTGATAAGGTTTATACCGAAACTTCTTTTCTTTACTCCTCCCTGAATTCCAATTCCGATTCTTGTTTTTGCATTCTGGAGGATGTTATAATAGCTGTTATCTTTGCGCTCAAGTCCTAGTATTGCACCAATAACTCCCATAGCTGCAGTGGGTGGAATTATGGAATATGTGATTGGGGAGGTAGTTGTGAAATACTTTCTAAAATGCCCAAAATCTCCATATAACCTGAAACATAGTGTTTTCAAGATACACTCTCCCTCCCGGTCAGAGGTTGACAACTTTTATTCCCTTTTTGCCAAGCTCCTCTACTAAATCAATATCAATAGGTGTCCTTTCATCAAGCCTGATCTGAACTTCTTCAACCTTATCCGCACAGCTTGATACTTTATTAACCAACCCTAAAAGCTTGAGTTTGCCATCTTGAATATCCCTGATACTTTCCCCATTTCCTTCGTAATCAAATGACACATACTTATCTAGTTCGCCGATATGGTAATTCTCATCCTTATAAACCACGCGAACGAGCAATCTGGGAACCTGTCCTGCTTTTGTCCGTGAGATAAGGTTTTTGGTGCCATCCCACATAGCGTTCATCATTAAAATTACTTCATCATCGGTCAAGCCAGTTAGTTTTGCCGCCCTGTTGTTGACTATGCCATAAAAAATAATTAGGCTGTACGGTAACACATACTCTTGTCGGAAGGTCTTTTGATCTTTGTTGTCACTGCTTGCAAAAGCCCCTGTGCCCTTGATGAATTCACACTTCACAGGGTGAAGGGAATAGCCCATTTTGAATTGGACAGGTCCAGTGTACGTAACACTGCCGGAAGACTTCCCTTTCTCTTTCTCCTTATCCTGCTCCCTATCTCTGTCTTTATTCATTTCGAAAGGCAAAGTACATCCAAATAGCCTTACATCAATGCACTTTTTAAGTACATTTTCATTTAACTGTTTTATTTGCTCGGGAGTAAGCTTTTTAGTGGTTTTTGTGACGCCTTCCGGCATAAAATCCATTGCGCGGTGTTTTCCGTCCGCGAGAGTGCCATCTTCAGTAAATGTATCTCTTATAAGCACCTCATACCCCCTGCTTATTAGTTCATCTCTAATTGTTCTTTTAAGACGCACGTCAGTTACGAAATTAATTCCGGTTTCGACATCTATTCTCGGCTTATTTGCATCAAGGGGATCGCCGTTAGGATTGGCCCACGCTAAATCATAGATAAATAGCAATTCGCTTCTTTTTGCAATGCTCATATATTACCCTCCTCACTTGGTAATGTGAATTCTTTATTTGATAACTGGCGCTTTTCATAAGCCACTTTGCACTACGCTATCTTCTGATTTACTTTCTCCCGCTGCTGCATAAATTTCTTTATACAGCGACATTCCGGCAGAAATATAGAAATTGATTTCGTCTACTGTCATTGGCCACTTAGATGGTGATTTTAAAATTAACTGCATGATTTGCTCCACAATTTGCTTTGATTCATTGGAATAGGAGTCATATTCATACATTTTCTGCTGGGCTTCGTTAATAACTCTCAGCACATCTTCCTGTCTCATCTTGAGTCCCATGAGCCGATCTCTAAACGCCATGCTTTTTATCTTTGCAAATTGAATATCCATAACTTTTCTCACTAAAGCCCCTGTCAGGAATAAAGCGCATTTTAGCTCACAGTCAAGACCGGCTCCATACTTTTTATACAACGCGTCAAACCTGGTATCCATATTGACACCCCTTTCGCTTTTAATGCATTCTGCTTCAATCAGGTACGCAATTGAGACCCACGCTTTCAAGGCAACGTCCGAAAATTGCCTCATATTGTCGCCTGATCCCAGACACTGACGTATTTCCCTCATATAGTGCGGAAGCAAAATTTTTTGCTCAATTTTCTCTTTCTTAAAAAGTTTTCTTGTTACATCAAGAAACAGACTGGTAAGATCTTTGTCCTTTGTTTTTTTGTCCGACCTTGATAGAAAATCCCTTATAAATTTAAAATTGAAACTTTCGATTCGCTCCTCAAAACTTTTCTCCACCGCTTTTTTTGCCTCATAAAGCCTTTTTACTCTTGAAGGATAGATATCTTTTAATTCAAGCACTATCCTTTCCACATTCCCAGCCATTTCGCTTTCTACAAATAACAAAGTAAAGGAGTTTATATCATTTTCAAGATTAATGACATTCCAAATTTGTTTTTCCGACCGTTTTAAAGATTTTGAGGCTTCTTCTTTAAAGGAAAAGCTTTTTATTCGAAGTTCTTCAAGTATTGTTATTAATTTTTCAAGCGTAGGGTCAACCGATAAAGTTGACGGAATGAGGTAATATTGCATATCCACATAATCGAATTTAAGATTGTCCCATATATATTCCTTGGCTTTGCCAAGAACCGTTTCACATTCCGCACATACAGGGTAGTTGCGCCAAACGTTGCTTTCGCCAAAGCCGCCGCTAACATTGCCGGGCTTGTCTACCGTGAAAAACTTGAACACCGTGCTCTTGGGGATTATATCGGTACCTTTCTTATTGCACAAGCTGCATGTTCCTTTTCCCGCTCTCTCTCGTTTCTCCCTTATAGAGCCAGCATAAAGCTTAAATATAGCTGGAACATCCACAGGAAACTTACTGTCTACCATTACAGTAAGAACATAAGCCCCTTTTTTAGGAAGGTTAAATGCGGTGTATTCTTTTATGATTGATGCTTCGTTTTCTTCGAGAGTATTTTCAACATTAGAAATAAATTGTAACTCATCAGTGTCTAGCTCAAATTGCTCACCTTGTTTTTTCGCCCACTTGAACCATGAAACTATCTTTACATTTAAAGTCTTCTCAAACTCCGTTATTTGAGCAGTTGGCGCATAATTTGGCCCATTAGGGCTTTTTTTCTTTAAAAGAATGCTCTCAGCGTTCTCGCTGCCGTATTCCACAAGTGTGACACCTTGGTAGTTTCCACGCGAGCTCAGACAAATAGCTACGATTTGATCAATTTTTGCGGACTTGTCTGGCATAATGTCCTCGTCAATCGCTCCTGAAGTGTTTTTATTCATACATTTAAGAGCTAGACCTATCCTATAAATATCTTCTATCACCCTTCTTCACCTCCTTATCTTTTTAATTATGTACTAATAGCTTTTCGTTCTTTATCTATTGCTCTTTTGGAATAAAAAGATTTTTCTATCAATTACAGGATTTGTTACTTTATAGCTTGCAATCGACTCTCTACTATGCTATTTACATATTATTATTAATTAACTTGCTTGTCAATATTAAATGTTTATATAGACCAAAAAATTCAAAATCGTAGTTGAAATTTTCTTTCTTATATGCTAAATTACTTGTTAAGTACCTACAAGGAATTGAAACAATGTCTATATAGACGCCTTTTCAGCCTACCTATAAGGATTCTCTAAAAACCCACATATTGTGGGCTTTTATACTATCCTCACGCAGCCAAAGCCCTGGCTGTTCTTTCCGCCAAGGCCTGCGTCCACCGCCATCTGCAAAAGCTCCTGCGGGCCGTTTATAAAAAGCCTGCCGGTATATCCCTTTATAACAAATCCCTTGTATATGACGATATGCTGCCTCGTCGGACCTAAAGGCTTTATTGTTATGCGACCCTCGGGAGGCTCATTTCCCGTGAAAGCCTTATACTTCTTTCTTAAATTATCCTCTACTATCCTTCTGAAATCCTCCTCTCCTGGCTGGAAGAAACAGGTATATTTGCTGCCGTCCGCTTTCATCAAGGTGCTGTAGGCTGTTACCGGCGAAATGGTTTCAAGCCGCGCTTCATTTGAATTAATCAATTGCTTGTCAATTTTTATGCTCGCGACTTCAAGAAGATTTTCACCGAGGAGGATGGTTTCCTTAAAAAGTCCATTGGCGAAAGATTCGCAAAAATGATCGATAGGGGAGGAAACGACAAGCGATAATTTTTGCCCAAAAATAATTTTACCGCTCTCAGGTTTTATGTGAGTTTTCCCAATAATATTTGAAAAGCAAAACAGTTTGAAATTTCTGCCTTCCCCATATCCCTTCTCATGAAGGAAATCAGCTAGCTTCTTATCTATAGTATTATAGATGAACCCTTGCAGAATATGGTTGTAATGAATAGGAAGCGTTACAGGTTTGTCGCACGAAAACTCGATAACTAATTGCATTTACCAATTTCCCTTCTTTATCCCCATAAGAATTATATAATAATTACAATATTCGCCATAAATTAGCATTTCCCTGCTTCATCTACATTTTTTAGACCAGCTTTTCAACCTGTACAGAGGGCTTGATTATATTTATAACTTAATATCCTCGATTTTAGGAATCACCATAATACTAAAATACTAAAAGTAAAAAATGTCCTTCTTTAAAGTAATGAAAGTTTTAGAAGTTATTGATGGTACGAATGGGTAAGGGGGTTTGCGGCTTAAATTTCAAGGTGCGGTCATAGTATTGGCGCAAAATTGCCGAAAAAGACATAAAAAGGAAGATCTGTTTAAAAGGAGTATCTCTATAAGTGCTAGGCTTTAATTTTATATAAAATGTTGATTAAACCCTCTTTGTCCTTCAAAAGCGCAAATTCCTTATCTTGTTTCAACCTTTATAGGTAGACTAAATACAAGACTGATAACCCTTACCAGGTAGGCGATATTTGTTTCAATTCCTCATAGGTAGACTGAATACGGATATTTGCAGATCCTGAACGTAGGCAAAAGCTTGGTTTCAATTCCTTATAGGTAAACTAAATACAAAACAGCTTCAATAGGATAGGAAATGATTTCAAATACAGTTTTAATTCCTTATAGGTAGACTAAATACGACGTGCAATGTGTAGACTGTCCATTCCAAGTAGAAGGTTTCAATTCCTTATAGGTAGACTAAATACATGATGGAACCGGTATTATTCTGCAAAAGATGTGAGGGTTTCAATTCCTTATAGGTAGACTAAATACCTGGCCTATGATTATGAATACGAGAAATCCATTGATGAGTTTCAATTCCTTATAGGTAGACTAAATACCGTAGAAGCAAAAGAAGAAACCGGAACAACTGCCAAAGTGTTTCAATTCCTTATAGGTAGACTAAATACTCACTTCAAAATTTATATTCATACTGTTATACCTCCAATAGTTTCAATTCCTTATAGGTAGACTAAATACTTCTCAATATTAATTTTAGCTTATTTAAGCTAATTAGTTTCAATTCCTTATAGGTAGACTAAATACCGTCAAGGGTGCACAAATACCGCGTTTCATTTTTGGCTACTAAACAGCTTTTTCTTCATTATATACAACAAACGGCAAAATCTCAACATTTTATTTCTGTCGACCCCCCGGGATTTTTACACTATCGGAGGTCGACGGTTAAAGAATCAAATACTTAAAGGATATGGTTGTGGTGAGCAGAAGGTATTATAGGCTTGTCCCATCAAAACTCAATTGTTATCTGCATTATCATTATTGCCCTTTTATATTCTGCGAAAAATAAATGTTGCATTATTCCCTACAATTTATCATTTCCCGCTATTTTTACATTTTTAGATTGATTTTATACGAAAGGTTTTATATGCTGTCGCAGTTTCAAAATCCAATCGCATATTGGCATAAGCAATAAAGGTTTCCAGACCGACTAAATCTGGAAACCTTCTCTTATCTTGGCGCCCCGGCCAGGAATCGAACCCGGATCAGTGAAACCGGAATTGTCGGTATCATGTTTTAGCAATTACTATTAATCGTTAAAAAGCCGTATAAATAATAATTTTAAAGACTTTAAATTTTACTTCATATTACTAAAGTTTATTAAAATTTTTGTGTATTGGTGTATTGGTTGGTGCAGAAAACTTTATCTGCTTAATGTTGGTGCGCTAAATCCTCGTCAGGAATTACAGTTAATCTTAGACCTAAAGGCTTCAACAGCTTTGCAAGTGTATCAAGCTGAGGAATAGTCCTCATCGTTTCAAGCCTTGCAATTGCAGATTGCTTTACACCGCACTTTTCAGCCAGGTCACGTTGGCTTAAACCTATTTCTTGTCTTCTTTCTATCATCTGGCTTACAATGTCAGCAAGCATTTCTATACTTTGCTTTTCATCATCACTTAACGATTTAATTTGTTCTTTTACATCTTCCCATTTCTTCATTATACTCACTCTCCATTCCTATAAATCCAATCTTCAAATTCCCTTTTTGCTTTATCAATTTCACTTCTTGGCGTTTTTCTGGTCTTTTTTCTAAAATGATGAAGTAGTACAAAGTTGTTTCCTCTCCATCCAAAAAAGAAAATCCTGTTATTCCCAGGCCTCAATTCCCATATTTCACCTTCTATGTGCTTTGCAACGCTTTCCCCTGCTCTTGTGCCAGAGCGCTTTAAAAGTTCAATGTAAAACAGGATTTGCTTTAGTTCTATTCTGCTGCTTTTATCAGTAGCAGCTTTTTTGTCCAGTTCCTTGATAAATTCTCCAAACGGACTGTTCCCGTCTTTGTCTTCGTAAAAAATTATTTCATACATATTATATCCTCATAAGTAAAAATAATAACATATCTGTTATCGACTCTATGATAACATATTTGTTATCATGATGCAATATGATTTCCAGAAATATCAATCTAATTTTATATGTGAGATAAAGTATAATATTTTTTGCAAATTCGAAAAATATTATACTTTATCACATATTTAAGAGTACGACACAATAAGCTTTACTATAATCACAAAAACTGGGTTGGTGTAAAATTGGTGTAAAAAATAAAGGTTTCCAGACCGACTAAATCTGGAAACCTTCTCTTATCTTGGCGCCCCGGCCAGGAATCGAACCCGGATCAGTGGAACCGGAATCCACTACCTTATCCATTAGACCACCGGGGCACGTAATACCCGATAATACTTATGATAATATATTATACACTTTTCCCGCAAAAAATCAAATAACTTCTGCTTCCTATATTTACCTGAACAGCGGCATTATCCAGCTACTTATTATATACTCGAGGACCGGCGCTAATATGAAATTCCACAAAAAAACCGTCAGAAACACCACCCGCCTGAACACCGGCTGGAAGCTGTAAATGGAATTTATGCCCCGTGAAATTATCGCACTGAACCACACCATTACAAGAAGGCTTATATAGGCAAGAAGCACGATAAGAGGATTGTTGCTGTTCACATTGATATTCGGGAACACAAAGTACAGTATAATATTTACAGGAACTATGATAACGTGTGCCAGAATGTAGATTTTCATCAGTTTTATTCTGAGGTTGCCTGCTTCCGAGACCTCTTTTTCCTTCCGGAAAACCTTGAACAGGTCAAATAAAGGAACAGAAAAAAATATGACATCCACAAGGCCAATTACTACAGCAAAAAGCACTGCCAAAATCACATTGCAAAGCAGGGCGTTCAAAGATTTATTTGCAAACAGTTTTATATAGTTCTCCTTTAAATGCGGAAGGGCAAGGTCTGCAAGCCCTACAAACAGGATACCCAGATAAAGGGGCAGCTTTCTGTCTGTAAGGTTCTGGTACAACCGTCTCGGGAGCAAAAATATATCAAGCAATTTCATTCGTCCTTCTCCTTTAGCTCTAAGCTCTAATAAAGCTGTTTATAGTTATTATGCTTTTAAACGGCAGCATATATAATCTCTCATTAATTTAATCTAAAAAATTATATCATAATAAATCGAAATCCACTATTACATTTCATGAAAAACTTATTTAACTCCTCACGGATTTTGAAATAATGAAATAGCTCAGCGGCAAAAGCACCAACGATAATGCAAGAAGTACCGCCATCGGCTGAATTATCGCGGCGACTTCACCGGGATTCAACACAATGGTGTTTATCCCTTTTAGAGCCCAACCCTGGGGAGTCAGCATTGACAATCTCCTGAGACTCTCAGGCACCTCAACAAAATTCCAGAAACAGCCCCCGGCAAATCCCGTAATCAACGCAAGCACCGGCGCTCCAGCCTGAAGCTGCGCAGGCGTTTTAAGAACGGAAGACAGGAACATGCTTATTGAAATGACCGAAAGCAGATATGAAAAAAATACCGCATAAGACCAGGTGCTTGGAAACAGGTCAACTCCAAAAACCAGCCTGTTTATCACGGAAAACAGCAGCATTTGAAGCATTCCCGAAAGTACCAAAGCGCATATGCTGCCAAAAAAGGAATATCCTAAAGCCCCCGGGCCGGCCACAAGCCTTTTTAAAGTTCCGTTTCTCCTTTCCTCAATCAACCAGCCGCTGCTGAATAATATGTAAAACATTATGAAAACAACGATAACCCCTACTGATGAAGCAGTTGCCGCAGGCATTGATACCCTTTTGACGTCCTTTAATGAACTCCCTTCCATCTCTTTGTAGTCTATGGTCATCAGGGGCTCAGGCTCCCACTGGGAGTCTACATGCTCCAAGACCTCCTCGGCCAGTTCCCTGCCCGCAGGCTTCCCCAGGCTGGCATATTTTTCTGAAACCCATTGGGCGGCCATGTTGCCGGCAACAAACCTCATCACCTCTCCGGCGACTACCTCTCCGACAAAGTCCGCCGAAAATGAATAAGGCGACTTCACCATATCAATTATCTGCTCATTATCTCCAAGGACTATTTTTTCCTCAAAGCCCTCTTTGATAACAAAAACCTCTTCCACTTTGTTGTTCTGGAGCATTTCGAGGGCTTCATCCCTTGCAGAAACCAAAATTTCGAGCCCTTCCTTCTTTGACAGTCTTTCGATAAGCTCCCTTGAATAGTTTGAGCCGTCTTCATCCACAAAGGCTACAGGAATGACGTTGAGTTTTTCATGCCTCAAGGCATAGCCCGTTGCGATTGTTATAAGAAGGGGTATCGCTATCATCGCTGTAAAAAACAACCTGTCGCTGAGCATCATTTTTAACTTGTATAAAGTAACTGTAAAAAGCTTCATATCAACACCTTCTCAACCTCAGCACAATTACTGAAAGGCCTAAGCATGCCAAGCCTATGGCGAGCAATGCATATACCTGGCTTGTCACGGTTAAGGCATCGTTGCCTGAAAAGATTATCAAAAAACCATCCATGGCCCAGCGGTTTATTGTAGCTTTGCTCAAGGTCCTTACAAATTCCGGCATCGATGACAGGGGATATATGCTCCCTCCGATAACCGCCATGAGGAGAATCCCTAAATTTCCTATGGCATCCGCTGAAGCAGGGGTGGTCGAAAGGGCGGACACAAGGATTGACCATGCCGAAACCGCGAATATTATGCTTCCGAAAAGCATGAGGATATTTTTTACCGGAGCTCCCCAGTAATTTTTAAAAATATAGGAAGTAAAAACGATTACAATCGAAAACTGCATTACCGAAAGTACCAAAGATGTGGCGAATTTGGACAAAATTATCTGCCACATCCTGGCGGGAGAGGCCATAAGTTTCCTGGTTATCCCAAGGCTCCTCTCCGTAACCAGCATCTTCAGTCCCGGCATTCCGGCAAACATCAAAAAAACCGCTACCAGCGCCGCCGTAAAATACTCCACGGGGGTTACATCAAGTCCCGCGGCTGCCTCAACCTGGGAAAATATCTCGTTCCTTGCCAGAGCCTCAACAAAAAATTTCATTGTGGAATCGCTGAACTCTTTCTGTAACTCCTCCTTATCAAGACCTGCTTTCTGATTGTAATAATATATGGTATTTATAGCGCTCTGGCCCGCTGAAACAAGGTTGGCAGCGCTTTGTATCAGGTTTTTCACCACAAAGGACTGGAGTGGCATAGCCCTGTTTCCTATTACCGTTACAGGCTTGTTTTCTCCTACCGCTACGCTGTCCGAAAATTTCTCCGGTATGATGATGGCTGCAGCTACCTTATTTCCGGAAATCAGTTCCTTTGCCTTGTTCTCATCCACCCTGTGGATCTCTTTAAATATTTCGATCTCTTCCAGCTGCTTCAGCAGTATCCTGGTCTGAGTTGTATTTTCGTTATCAACCACCGCTATGTCAAAGGGCTCTATAAAACTGCTTTTATTAAGATAGGGCGATAGGGCATAGGTAAAAAAGGCTATGGACAGCAAGGGCATTAAAAGCAATAGCACGATAGCCTTCCAATCCTTGAAAGCCAGCTTTAAATCATTTCTGAAAAGCGTGATAAGCGTAATCATTTGACCCCCGTCACCGCATCTATCAGCGACTTGTTATTCATATAAAAAGTACCGAAGGATGCCATTATTTCTTCCCCAACCTTTTTTAAATCATCTTCCGATGCCGTATTGAGGTGAACAGTCGTTGCAGCCTCCGGCTCCGGCAGGCTGAAATCCTCTATATCAAACCTGTCTTCTCTTGCCAGGTTCAGCTTCAGTGTCAAAGGCTTCATGCCGAAAGAAGGCATATCCGCATTTAAAACAATTCCCGTGCTGACATTTTTTATTTTCCGCTTCTTGTTCTCGCCGGCTACCGTTTTTATCTCGCCGTAAAACCTGTCGGTGATATCCGGCCTGTCTCCCTGGAATTCCATGTTATATTTCGCAATGGTATTCTTTTTCAACGTTAACTGGTCGGTGCTCTTTTCGATATCCACGCCGGCTTTGACCGCAAACTTTGTATCTTCATCCCTGCTCTTCCTGTATATAATCTCCACTCTTCCTTTCCCGTCGTCATTTTCCGATGATTGGGCAAATCTGGTGTTCACAGTGAGAGTATCCTCAAGCTTTTCTCCGGCTGTGCCCGTCCTTGTCAATGTCAGAGTAAAAAACCCGTTATTGAAGCCGACATTTTTTACGTCATTGATTCCTGTATAGATGTCTATTACACGCTTCTCGCCATCTTTACCCGGTATATAAGTCACACTTGCCTTCCTCTCAAGTATATTGCCCGATTTATCTATAACAAGCACCATCTTCAAGCCATCGGGATATTTGTAGCCGCTGCCCACTTCCTTAAGGCTGTCCTTAAAGCCCTTTAAGTCTTTGCTGACATTCAGCCTGTCCAGGAAGCCTTTTTTAATGATATCGTTCAGCCTCATATAGCCAGTTTCATCCAGCACATCTACAAGCTGGAAAAACCCCATATCCCTGAAAAGCCCAACCACATCAGCATAATTCTCATAAGTAAGCCTCAGCAGCCTGTCATCGCCAGAGGCTTTATCCAAAACCTGGCCTATCAGCTCTTCGGTCTTATCTTCTCCGAGAGTGACTATGACTTCTCTTCCTTTAACTTCCCTGTCGCCCACCTTAAGTACGACATCCTTTCCATATTTCACATCTTCCTCAGCAATAAATCCGGAAATCAAGGAGCCGTATTCTTTTGCCATGGCGTCCAGCTCCTCACCACTGAACTTGATGGTCCGGGCAAATTCTGCCTTTTTCGCGATCTTTTTAGGCCTTACAGGTATGCCGAACCTTTCATAAACCTCGTCAATCTTGTCTAAATCCAGGGTAAAATACCTGTCGGGTGTAAGCACCGGCACTGTGAACCCCAGCTTGTCTTTTCCGGTAAAAATTAAAGCATCGATTATGGGGGATTTATCCACCAGCAGCGACAGGTTGGTAAGGCTCTCCTTTTCTGCAGGCTTGCTTTTGGTATCTATGATAAGTTTGCATTTTCTAATAACATCCATTATACTTCGGGAGTTTTGAATGCCGAACACCACATCGCCCTCAGATTGGATATCGGCAGTAAGTTCTATCCTGCTTCTATGCATGTCTTTTATATAAGGCTCCTGCCCCTTGTAGAATTTGCTGTATATTTTTTTAATGTGCTCTGAACACTTTTTGAAGTTTTTAGCCTCCGCATCAAGGTAGAACTGCCGTGCAGATTTCCCGGAGAAAACCAGGTAGCCGGTTATAGCCAGAACCACCGCCACAATCACAAATATGGAAACGGCGGCAAGCTTCTTATTTTTCAATCTATTAATAAAGAAAGCTGTTTTGTCAGCCATATTGCAGATGCCCCCTTAATTCTCAATTAATCGAAGCTCAACATGATATCCTCTATTTTGTCTACGCCGTATGCGGATTTGAGCTCGTCCGCAGACCCTATCACACGGATTATACCCTTGTCTATAACTGCAATCCTGTCGCAAAGGGATTCCATCTCGTCAATGTAATGGCCGGTCAAAATTATGGTCTTTCCCTGGTCTCGAAGCTCTCTCAAGGCATCAAGCACATACTTCCTGGATTGTATGTCTACTCCTACGGTAGGCTCATCCATCACAAGAATCTCGGGATGATGCAGCAAGGCCACGGCTATGTTCAACCTGCGCTTCATTCCCCCTGAATACTTATCCACCCTGTCCTTTGCCCGGTCTTCAAGCCTGACAATGCTTAAAGCCTCCTTTATCCTTTCTTTCTTGATCGAGCCGGAAAGACCGTATATGCCCGCCCAAAATTTGAGGTTGTCAATTCCTGAAAGCGTGGGATACAGGGCTATATCCTGCGGAACAAAGCCTATGCTCCTTTTGATTTTATCCGGTTGTTTCGTTACACTGAAGCCTTTGATATAAACGTCTCCGGAGGATGGCCTCCCTACGGTTGTCAAAATGGAAATTAAAGTTGATTTGCCTGCGCCGTTGGGCCCTAAAATGCCGAAAATCTCACCTTTATATATATCAAAATTCAATTTATCCAAAGCAGTGAGGCTTCCGAAGTTTTTGGTCAGGTCTCTGACCTCAATTATCTTTTCCTTATGCATTTCTCCCCCCGCTCTCTGCTGTCACAGCCGCAAATCCTTGCGCCGGCTTATATACGCACAGCTTTTATGAACTGCCCCATTATTAAATAAAAAACCAGCGCAATAACCAACAAAGGGCAGCTTACCACACCTGCCGGCGTTAGGCCAAGGGCCGGTTTTCGGATTTGCCATGCGCATCCGCATATGCTGATGCTGCTTGTTTATTAATAATTATATCATAGTCACCCGACTTTTATATCAGTATTTTAATATTTGAATTTATCCACATTGACAACGGTAAAATCCATGGGGTCTCCCAGCACTACGGTTCTGCCTTCAATGAGCCTGATTTTGCCCACAGTCGGGATATCCTCCCCATCCTCAGGCATTTTATCTTCAGTCACAAGTTTGACTGCAACCGCAACAGTCAGGTAACCCATCTTTTCTATATCATACAGGACGGAAGCCTGGCAGGCGTTGCTTTTTAAGAAACGCGCAATGCTGTTCGGCATGGAGGCGGCCACCACTTTTACCTTCCCGTTCAATCCGGCTTCCTGAACAGCCCGTGCCACACCCGGCCCCGCAGTGTCACAGTAGCCGATTATGCCTTTTATATCCGGGTATGTCTGGAGGATATTTTTTGCCTGCATATAGGCCTTTTCCATGTTGTCTTCGCTGGGAACCACAGTTACCAGCTCGATTTCCTTGTATTTCTCCTCCAGCTGCTTTTTGGTCCAGTATATCCATTCATTTACAGTGGATGAGGTTACGGCACCCGATACTATGGCAAACTTCCCGCTGTAGTCCATGTACTTGGCAAGGTAGTCCATCACGTGCCTTCCCATCTGCTCCGGGTCAACGCCCAGTATGAACAGCTCCCTCACTTCCTTTTCACTGTCGGAATCCCAGGTGATCACCCTGATACCCTCACGCCTGGCTTTTGTCAAAACCCCTGTAAGAGCGGCGGGATCATTGCATGATACGCACAGCGCGTCCACCCTTTTCTCTATCAATTCCTCGATAATTGCCTCCTGCTGTGCGGCATCAGCAACGCCTGGCCCTTGGAATATCAAATCCACATCAAGGTCCCTTGCGGCATTTTCAGCTCCCCTTTTAGCGATTGTAAAGTAAGGCGTGCCCCCAAATTTCGGCACCATAGCAATCGTAAGCCTGGTTTTACCGACGCTGTCCGTTTCTTCATATTCCTCATCCTCTATCTCGATGACGTCGCTGCAAGCGCCCAAAAACAGAGCTATGAGCAATACAAGGACCAGTTTGGGCAATGACCTTTCCCTCGGCATCATCCGCCCCCCTTTAATTTATGCTGCATTTGCGGTAATCCAGAGGAGTCATCCCAACCATCTCCTTGAATATTTTAATAAAATACTGGGGCTGGTTGAATCCTGAGCTGTATGCGACTTCGTATATTTTCAGGTTGGTTTCCTCAAGAAGCCTTTTCGCCTTATTAATGCGTATTTTATTTAAATACTCGCTGAAGTTTTCACCCGTTTGCTGTTTGAAAAGCTGGCTAAAGTATACAGGGCTTATTCCTGCGTACTCAGCAACCTCATTCAGCGTAATTTCCCTGGAAAGATTCTTTTCCATATAATCCATGGCATTTCTTATCTCTTTCCTGTAACCCCTTGAAAGATGGTTTGAAACGCTCTTTTTTACCCTTTCATACACATCCGTGTACCAACCAAACAAATCCTTTATATTGTCAAATTTCCTTATACTATTGTAAGGCATTATTTCCAGGCCAAGTATGCTCGATTTTTCCAGTCCCAGATTGTCAAGATAGCTTGAAAGGCTGTTTAAGAGTTCTATGAACACCAGTTCCAGGTCTTCAGGAGATATCATAAGCTGCTGTATCTCTCCGAAAATCGCCTCCAGAACAGCTTCGCACTCTTCAAAGCTGTTATTTCTGAGCTTCGTCTTGAACTCGGCTATTTTTGAATAGATTTCCGATAGGGAATAATCCCTCTTTATTTCCTTGTAAAAAATGTTTTTGACATTCATCTTGTATATCTTGTACCTGGAGGCATCCAGAGCCTGTTCGAAGGCTGTGCTCAATTGCGTTAAATCTTTTACCATATTGCTTACCGAAATAAACACTTTAACTTTCAGCGTCTTGAGCAGGCACTCCTGGATTTTTCTGATTATGCTTTGTTGTTGATTCTCAATGCCAAGCAGGCTCTTGTATTCTTCAAATCCGACTATGGCAACAAATCTTTCGCTGTCATAACAAATCCCAATCGACCTGTCAACGTCGGCAAGAATCTCGTCAATCACGTTGAGCACTGAAAATTTGTACAGCTCCGGGTCCTCCACCGATACAATTTCCCTAAAAATGCCCCTGTCCAGTACCTCGATATTTATTACAACAAAATTATTCCTGCCTATGTCAACCCCGAGCTTCTTAAGCTTGCACTCAATCTTTTCAATGCCGATGTTGTGCATGCCTTTTAGAAGCTCAATGAAAAAAGCCTGTACCGAAGCATTATCACTGTTCTCGCTTATTTTGAGATTCGCCAGTTCTTCTCTGCTTCTTTTTTCGGCCGAAGCGGCCTTCCTGACATTCTTAATGACATCCAGCAGGTTTTTCGGCTCTATAGCATGCTTGAGCAAATAATCATAGGCGCCGAGCTTCATGGCATCTTTCACATAGAAAAAATCGTTATGACAGCTCAAAACTACCACCTTTATCTCAGGATACAGCTCTCTAAGCCTCTTTATCAGGGTTATCCCATCCATTTCGGGCATGCTTATATCGGTAAGGATAATGTCCACAGCTGATTCATGCAGCTTTTCCAGCGCTTCTTTCCCGTTTGAAGCTTCAGCAACCACTTCAAAGCCCTCGTCCTCCCATTTTATGTTGTTTTTAAGATACAGCCTGACTATATAATCATCTTCGACTATCATCACCCTTGTCAAATCAGTCACCTCGCTATATCAAAAGTCCACTGCCTTGTGTGAGGCAGCTTCATGCTTTACATAATCGCCCTTAAACAGCGGAACCACAATCCTTGCTATTGTCCCCTTTCCCTTATTGCTCTCGTAATACAACCCGTACTCATCCCCAAAAAACAGCTTTATCCTGTCATTCACATTCTTCACTCCAATTCCGCTGAATTTGGACCTTTTTGCCTTGACATCACCGGCCAATATCCTGTCTATGTCTTCCGGGGCTATCCCGCTGCCGTTGTCTATGACCTCCAGCACCAGCTTGTCCCCGCTCTTGTAGCCGCATATTTTGATTAGGCCCCCTGAACTCATATTTCCCAGGCCATGTATTATGGCATTCTCAATTAAAGGCTGCAACAGGAACTTCAAAGTTTTATACTCAAGAAGCTCGTCATCAACCTGGTACTCCACCTGAAACAAATTATTGGACCTGATTTTCTGAAGCATTATGTAGTTATTTGCAAGATTCAGCTCATCATGCAGCGTTATAAATTCTTCATATCTGTCCACGCTGTTTTGGAGCAGCTCTATCAAAGATTTTATCATGCTGCTTATTTGATGCTCCTTGTTAATCTCCGCTAAGCACCTGATGGAATTCAAGGTATTATACAGGAAGTGGGGTGTTATCTGGGCCTGCAGGGCATTTAATTCAGCCTCCTTTTTGAGCTTCTGCTCTTCAACAAGGGCACTGAAAAGCTTATTGATCTGATCCATCATATGGTTGAACTTGTTTGCGAGCTGCCCTATCTCGTCGCTGCTGTTGACCGCAAGCCTCAAGCCAAAATTGCCGCTTTCCGCTTTGTTCATATAATAGATTATTTTATTGATGGGGCTCACAATACTTGATGATACCAATACGGAAATAATAATGGAAAGGGCGGCGCATACCAGGCAAATTATAAACGTAAACATTCTGACTTTATCGGAATTGGCGATAAGCTTCTTATACGGCTGAATACTTATGACCTTCCACATAGTTTTCTCCATTGTAGAATAGGTCACAAGGGACTGCACACCGTTAATCCATGTAATAAAAGCACCTTTAGGCTTGCTGAAAAGCCTGTCTTTGTTTTTAAACTCAAGGGTTGTTCCTATCAGCTCATCTTGAAGGGTGGAAATAACCTTGCCGTTTTCATCAACAATAAGCAGCTCACCCACTTTTTCCTTCGAGATTTCATTGAAGTTTTCCCTTAAAAGCCTTTCGTTCAACTGTATCTCAACCACGCCTAAAAATTCCTGCCGTGGCTTGTTCTCGAAAACACCCCGTGCTATGCTGAGTATTCCTTTATACCGGTTTCCGTTGTAATCTCCCTCATAGACATGGGTCCCTACCCAGTAGGGTTTATTCTGCCTTTTATAGGCTCCCTTAAAAATATCAAAATTGAAAAAACCCTCCGTAGCCTGGTCCGGTATCCTGCCAAAACTATAAGCGTAGCCGTTTGAACTGTACAGTATGACATTGTTTATAGGCCTTCGATTGCTGACTTTTTGTTGGATATAATTCATGAATATTTCATTTTTCCGCGACAAAAATTCCAATTCATTTTCAGGCTTGTCCTGTTGCAAGACTTTTTTAATGTATTTGTTTGAAGCTATTTCAAGGCTTATCACTTCAATTTGTGAAAACTCTTTATCGACGTTGCGTGTGATACCGAGCACCAGCTCGCCGACGGAACGGCTGGCCTGCCTGGTAATCGCCACTTTTGAATAAGAATAGGATACTATGCCCGTCACTATAACCGGCAGGCAGGAAACGGTAATAAAAAAGAGGATCAATCTTTTTTTTATGCTGATGTTCCTAATATTATCAGGAAGCTTCAAAACTGAGGCATTAACTTTGCATCTTATGCCTTTATGCATAATTTTCCCCTTGAAACATTCAAAAAATCTGTTTGCAAAATATATTAAAGCCATATCGGCCTCTTGGTTTTACACTTATTATTATACATAAAGAACAGAAAAAATTCCACAATGTGTAAATTGTACATTTTTTTAAGCCTAATTGCGCGCATTTGTTTTTGCGCATGACATGATAAATACAGACCGTATTTCACAATAAATATTTCTTTTTTGCTTAAACTGACCCTCATGGTATTAAAATTTTGCCATGTTTTGTAAACCAAGCAGAACAGAATGCAGACAACAAAAAAGCAGGTGTACCTTATACAGGTTCACCTGCCCCCAACTACTGCTTTGGGTCTTGGATGCTGATTTTGAGCAGCCTGTTTTCCTCCCGCTTGTTTATAGCGTAGTTAAAAATCAAAACCAATATGAGTACTCCGCCCCAGATGAGGTCCCGGTAGAAATTGCTCACATTTTCAAACATGTTCAGCCCTGATGATAAGAACTGAAGTATTAGAACAGCAACCGTCACGCCCTGGACGGTGCCAAAGCCTCCATTCGGATTGACGCCTCCGAGTACGGCGATCAGCACGCATTGAAGTGTATAAGCCGCACCGTAATCAGCTTTTGCGGAATTTGCGCGGGCCATCATTATAAGGCCGGCGACAGCCGAGAGCAGACCGGAAATCGCATAGGTCCGGATGGTGATCCATGTGTTGTTGAGCCCGGAAAAACGGGCTGCATTTTCGTTTGTACCCAACATATATACCTGCGTGCCAAAGCGGGTTTTTGACAACAAAATGCCAACGGTTACAGCTACGAGTATATAAATGACAAGGGGGACAGGAATGGCACCAAATAAATTTTTATTCCCAATTTTTGAATAAAGTATTGGCAGGCGGCTTAAAGGCTTGCCCTCGGTGAGAACGATGGCTATGCCGGTGAAAAGCTGTTGCGTGCCCAGTGTTGTCAATATGGCCGGGATTCCGATTTTAGAAATAAAGAAACCGTTTATGCTTCCTGCCGCAATACCCGTCGCGAGAGCGATCAGAACGGCGGCAATTATCATGGCGACGGTATGGCCCGTAGGCGCTCCTTTTGGGACGGTTGCCATGAGAAACTTGGCCGCTATTATAGCCGTAAGGTTTGCCGTGCCTACGACCGCAAGGTCTATGCCTCCCGTGATCATGGTAAGGCTTATGCCTATGGCCATTATACCATATTCCGGAAACTGCTTGGCCATTGAAATAAAATTATTCCCCCGCAGAAAAATATCAGGCTTAAGTGAAGAGGCCAGCACAAACACAAACACCATCATTATAATAAGCCTGAAAAGGTTTTTATCCCTGGCGGCTATGCCGCCTAAACGGGCATCGGCATTTAAACCCCCTGTGGGCCTTGATAAATTCGTCATATTACCCTCACCTCCCTCATGCGCCTTTTTGTGTGGTTACCAGACGCCTTTTTGAACGGATTACCTGGTATGCGGAAACTCCCGTACCGATAAGGATTATCGCCCCTGTAAACACCTTCTGCCAGTAGGTGGGAATTCCCAGCAGTATGAGGCTGTTGGACATTACGGTCATAAGCGCCACTCCGAGCATAGCGCCAGTAAGAGTGCCTGAACCGCCGGTAACACGGGTCCCTCCAAGAACCACAGCCGCTATGACCGTAAGCTCCATGCCTATAAGGTTTGTAGGATGGCAGTTTAACATCATGCAAGCGCGGGTTATGCCTGTTATACCTGCAACAACTCCCACAAAACAATAAACAAACACGTGGATAGCAAATACATTAAAGCCTGCGCGCTGTGCAGAAACTTCATCGCCGCCGACAGCGTATATGCCTCGCCCCAGCATGGTGTACCGCATTATGAAAAAGGCGATTATAAGCAGGGCGATAAGCAGCAGGACGGTGACAGGCATATCCGAACTCAGCTTAAGCTGGTCGTTATAAGCCGAAAAAAGCTTCGCTTTGCCATATGCGGTCATGGGATCTGCGATGGGAAGCTCGTGGGCACCCAGAACTCCCTGCATGATCCCGATGAATATGCTTGAGGTTCCAAGGGTTACAATAAGCGTCGGAAATTTGAACCGGGCTATAAGTATGGCATTAAGGACTCCCATAAGAAGCCCGAAAAATGCCCCCATGGCGTATGCCAGCAGCACGCTTCCCTGATAGTTGATATCAAGCAAAATACGGGTTGTGGCATACATGGCAAGAGAAGCAATGGCTGTGAAAGATACATCGATACCGCCTGATATTATGACCATCTGAGCTCCGATTGCAAACATGGCCGGGACCACCATCGAACGGGTCAGGTCTACCAGGTTGTTGCCGGTGAAAAACTGGCCGCTGCGGGCTTGTATCAGTATGCCCAGCACTATTATAGTCAGCAATATGTAAAATTCCGTTCTTTTAAAAAGTTTTTTTGCTTTCAACAAATTTCAGCGCCCCCCTTGCCTAAGAAACATCTGTCGCCATTTCGGCAAGCTGTTTTTCTGTAGTTTCCCTGGGATTAATTTCATTGACGATGCTGCCGTTTCTCATTATTAATACACGGTTGCAATTAAACAAAACCTCAGGCAAATCATCTGAAATGATTAAAATTGCAAGGCCCTTTGCCGCCAGGGATCTGAGTATCGCATGTATATCATATTTTGAGCCGATATCGACACCCACTGTGGGCCCGTTGAGTATGAGCACCGAAAGCTCCGTAGCCAGCCAACGCGATAAGACGACTTTTTGCTGATTGCCGCCGGACAGGGTTTGTACCGGACGCGCGGCATCATTTGTAGCGATAGAAAGATCCTGTATCCATTTTTCAACTTCGGCTGCTATCTCTTTGTTTTTAAGAAAACCCATTTTTTTCGTGGAAAGCCTATCCAGCTTTGACACCACAATATTGCGGCTTATGGATTGAGGAAGAAAAAGCCCTTCCGTCAGCCGGTCTGACGGAACATACCCTATTCCGTTTTTCATAGCGTCTTTTACGCTTTTTATCCGGACAGGCTTGCCATTTATTCTTATCTCTCCGCTTTCAGCCGGATATATGCCAAACAGGGAAAGAGCCAGTTCAGTGCGGCCGGAGCCTAAAAGCCCGGTTATGCCCAGTATCTCACCCCTATAAAGCTTAAAGGACACATCCCTGTATCCATTCTTAAGGGAAAGGCTCCTAACCTCTAAAACAGGCTCGCCGGCAATATTCTTAGGTTCGAAAGGTTCTTCATTAAATTCTCTGCCTGTCATATAGAAGGCAAACTTGGCCCTGTCGAGTTCGCCGGTGTTGCCTGTGGCCACATTCTCCCCGTTGCGCAGTATCGTAAAGCGTTCGGATATTTCAAAAACCTCGTCCAGTTTGTGGGACACAAACAATATCGCTATTCCCTGCGCCTGCAAGCCCTTTATGACGGAAAAAAGCGCTTTGACTTCCTTTTTGGTCAGTGCCGTCGTAGGTTCGTCCATTATTATCAGCTTGGCATTGCTCAAAAGTGCACGGCAGATGGCAATCAGCTGTTTATCCGCAACCGTCAGGTTTTCTACCAATTCATCAAGGTCCACTTTGAAGCCTATCTTGGATACGGCCTCCTCGGCAATCCTGCGAAAGCGCTTATAACTCACTATTTTACGTTTATTCATAAGCTCCATGTTGAGAGCAAGGTTTTCCATGACCGTAAGGCTTGGGAATATGGAAAAATCCTGGTATATGACCTGGACTCCCTGGCGGATGGCTTCAGCCGGAGTTATTCTTGCATACTTTTTCCCGTTTAGCTCGATGGTGCCTTCATCAGCAGTATAAAAGCCGGATATTACCTTTATCAGCGTGGACTTGCCACAGCCGTTCTCCCCGGCAAGGCAGTGAATTTCCCCTTTTTTTATTTCAAGGTTTACTCCTTTTAACGCCTTAACACCTCCAAAGGATTTTTTTACGTTTTCTACCCTTAATATATAATCAGACATACTCGATCGTCCCTTCGGCTATTTAATCCATTGGAAAATACGGAGCATAAAACAGGGCAGGCGGCACCGCCACCCGCCCTCATCAATTTAAAATTTTTTTAGTTGCCCTAGAAATTGTAGTCTCCCATATTATCCTTGTTTATAACTATCCAGCCCGAACCTACAAGAACTTTGTCGGAGCCTTCCGCAAACTGGAGATTGTCATAACCCTTAAGTCCGAGATTGCAGCCATTTTCAATCTTTTCACCGCGGAGAATTTTGGTAGCCAGCGAGCACAATGCATAACCTGCATCCTTGGGATCCCACAAGGTTATGTACTGAAGCGTTCCACTCTTCAAGAACTGCCCGCATTCGGAAACAAGTCCCGTTCCGGCTACAAACACCTTGTTTTGAAGTCCCAGCTCTTCAATAGCTTTCGCCACGCCGGGAGCATCTTTGGAGGAGGTTCCCATGATTCCTTTAAGCTCCGGATACTTTTTGAAAAGTTCCTTAGCCTTTTCGTAAGCGCGCTCCATGTTATCTTCAGATTCGACACGAGGTTCCTTCTCAAGAAGCTTCATTTTTGGATACTTCTCCTTCTGGTGCGCAACGCCTCCATCCGCCCATTCGTTATGGGATGCGTTTGTTACGTGCGCAACCATGGTGGTATATACTCCCTCTTCCCCCATGGCTTTCGCCAGGTTATCCATTATAAAGGCACCATAACTCGAGTTGCTGAAGGCCTCAAGGTCATACATGGTATTCTCCTGGAAGGAGGCCTCATGGGTTACGACCACTATGCCCTTGTCGAGAGCTTCGCCAAGTACAGGCTCCAAAGCCGCAGGGTCCACCGGGACAACACAAAGTGCATCTACGCCTTGTGCAATAAGGTCCTGGATAACCTGAACCTGCATTGCGGCATCCGTCTTAGCCGGACCTTTCTGGAAAGCGTTAAGACCGGTATCTTTTGCAAACTGCTTTACTCCCTCTTCCATGCGGACAAACCATGCATTGGTGCTGTCCTTTGGAACCAGGGCTATTCTCCATTCCTTTTCCGGCTTGCTGGACTTGCCTTTTGGAGGCGGTCCAGGCTCCTCATCCGGCTTTTCCGCAGGCTGTTCAGCCAGTTTCTCCGCCGGTTTTTCCGCTTCGGCCGTTTTTGATTCAGCGGACTTTTCGGCCGGCCCAGAACCACCGCCGCAGGCTGCGAGTGTCAAGACCATAAAAACCGCTATCATAAGCGCCAATATTTTTTTCATGTTCCTACCTCCTTGTTTTGTTTAAAGTTTTTATGTCAAAGTCTTTGACTTTGAACTCACATACCGCCATGCCGGGGAAAAAGGATTTCTCTCATCATAGCGCTTGCTTCACAGGCGTTTCCGCTTGCGAGTATCCTTTCCACCCGTTCTTCATCCATATTGTTGACTGTCCTGATATACGCCTCCATCCAGCGTACGCTCTCGTAAACGGCGTCACGCCCGTCTTCGCGGTAGGGATATTGGTCGGTGGATATCCAATTGCTGTAGCCTGTCTTTTTAAGCCAGTAGAACATTTCAAGGTAGGGTATGGTATGAATGGACCCTGTGATCATGTCGTCATCCCACAAACAGTAATTGTCGTTCATGTGGATATGGAAAAGCTTGTCGCCGTATTTCTTGAGAACCGCCACCGACTCTGCGACGTTTTCATATGCTACGGTCGCATGGCCGTAATCGATGGTCACGCCGCAGTTCTCCGCCCCAATTTCTTTAACCATCAGGAGGGTACTATACACATTTGAAGGGTAGCTGCGGTTGCGGGGCTCCTTAACCTTGTATTCTATAGACACCTTTATATCCTTACGGTAGGAGCAACATTCCGCAACACCTTCCTCAAACCAGGTGCGCTCTTTGATGTAATCTCCCTGGAAATAGTAGTCATAACCATCCTGTCCGGGCCACAGGCTTATCAGGGGGCAGCCGATTTTTGCAGCCACATCCATCATGTTCTTGGTAACTTGAACGGCTTCACGCCGAATGCCTGGGTCTTTGCTTGTAAAAGCACCCTTGCCCCACTTGGCTTCTCCAAAATGATCAGGAATTATAGACACAGGCACAAGCCCCGTGCGCTCAAGATGGGCGCGGACCTCCTCTACATTTTCGGTGGTTATGTGCCATGTGCCTACAAGCTCAACGCCTGTAACGCCCGGTATCGACCTGACGCGGTCAAAAAGCTGTTCAAGGGTGAACGGTGCGCTGTAACCGCCGCTGCAGTAACGGTCGCAGCAGCTTCCTACGTTGCCGAGAATTACGCTGATCCTTGGATTAAACATTTGTATGGTCCCCCTTATTAAACTGTTTTATAGGTACATCCCTTTAGGCAGCCCTCCCTGGAGTCCCATTGCCTCACAAATTTCTTTCATGCCTGAAACTGCCTTTCTTTATGGCTGATTTCTATTACTACACGGAATAATTATAAAGAAGCCGGACGTTAAATTAATTACACATATTATATATTTATGCAAATATATTATTATATTTTTGTTTTATCCAATAAAAATTGTGTAATGGCATAGGCTTCCACACTAAAAAAGCCTGGACAATCTTGATGGTCCAAGCTCTTTTGGGATTTTATCGGCACATTTTCTGTTTTATATTTATAACCTGCGCTGGTCAGATAACTTTAAGAACAATACACAGCAGAAATATTATCCCCACTGTTAAAAGCAAATTTATTATCAGGTTTAAAGACAGCTTGTGTTTCAGCATCTTCTCTTTGATGTCCAGCTTTCTGCTCCTTACCTCCTGCAGTTTGCTCTCTCTTATATAGCTGTCTATGATGAACTCCGCTTCCTTAAGCAAAAAATCGCCGCTTTTATTCTGTACACCCTTTAATTCCTCTTTACCGTTTATGTCAAACCCGCTCCCCGGGTCGCGCCTTAAAATCAAAATCGCTTCTTCAACTATGTTTGAAGGCAAATTTTTTAGCACCACAATCCTTTTAGTAACTCCACTTATCATATAAACCCTCCGAAGTTATTTAAAGAGCTATCGGTAGTTTATGATAAAACAATGGTAATTATACACTCCCCAGTCACATTTGTCCTGACCGTTTCCATACCTTTGCGACAAGCACCGTCATATCGTCTCCGGGCCTGCCCTCACAAATTCTATTAGCCTCATCCAATATGCTGTCAGCTATCCACTGGGGGTTTATGCTTTTTATTTTCCGTATAAACTCTATAAGCCGACTGTCGTCGTTTTCATCCCCCTTAAAGGCATCCACGACCCCGTCGCTGACCATTATTATAAAATCCCCGTTTTCCACCTTTTTATGCGCCAGCTCCACTTCAATATTGCTCAATATGCCTATCGGAAGCGAAGCCGACCTTACAGTCTCAACCTTTCCTCCCTTTTTTATGAAAGTGGGTGCCGCTCCGATTTTGACAAACTCTACCTCTCCGCCAAAGAGGTCTATCACTGACAAGTCTATCGTAGAAAAAGAGTCGTCGCCTGATTTAAGCATGAGTATGGAATTGATGAGGCTCACCGACGTATCCTTGTCAAAGCCTGATTCCATAAACTGTTCAAGCAGGTTTATTGTAACCTTGCTCTGGGCGTAGGCTTTCTGTCCCGAACCCATCCCGTCGCTCAAGGCTACAATGTATTTGCCGTCGCCGTTGCTCATAAAGGTGTAGCTGTCCCCTGACACCGCTCCCCCGGCTTTTGGCGCCTTTGCAACACCTGTGGCAACGGCAAAAGCCTCTTCTTCAACCAACCGTAGTTCGTAGCCGCCGTCCTTGCCTTTCTTGCAGAAATCGCCGTTCTCTCTGGCCATTTTCCTCCCCACCACATCCGAAACAACCTTTTCTACGACGCCTGCGCACAACCTTTTACCGCCGCATCCCTTGTGGAAGATGCTGATTTCATATTTTCCCCATTTATTTTCAAAAACTACCACATCATCCGCTTTGATGCCGGCGTTATTCAGCTCCAGCATTATGGCCTCTTCAAGCTCTGCTTTGAAACCTACGTCCACAGCGATTTCCGTCGCCAAGTTGGAAATCACCTTTGACAGACCGTCAAGCTGCTGGGATACCAGTCCCCTGCTCTCCACTATCTTGTTCTTCCACACCATGTCCACCTTGAATATCTCATATATATTGTTGACGGCATCAACAAAGTCATTTACCCTTTCGCACCTGTCTATAAAATAGTCAGGTATGTCCTTTTCCTCAATCCTGCCCTTTAAATCCAGGCTTTCTACTATTTTGAACATGACCTGATACGTATTGTAAAAATTCCTGTCCCAGCAGTGCAGGCACAGGCTGCAATCCCTGCACACCCTGTCCGCAACCCTGTCAAACATGGAAGATATGTCTTGTTTATCAACAGCTATTGATGCCTGGGATATTTCACTGAAGGTCTTTGAAAGCTCCTTGAAAGCGTGGGAAAACTTGTTCAGCTTCTCGACGGTAAGCTCTTTGATGCGCCTGCTGTAGCTGCTTTTATCGGCATAATAAGCTTTGACGCTTCTGTTAAAAGCCCCCACCGCAGCTTCTATAAGTCTGTTTGGAATTATCATAAAAAGCCCGACGGCAATGATGATTTCTTTTAAATGGATAAGCACTTCCGTAGAATTGTTCAGGTATAAGGTAAGCACCGCGTTTCCCATTACAAATCCCAGGCTTGACCCTATTTTCCCAATGTCTTTGAACAGCCCGGCCAGCAGTCCACAGAAAGCAAAGGAGCTGATGACAAGCGGAGTAACTGTGGAGGACATGCTCACTATGAGCCCCACAGTCACTCCAATGGCAGCGCCCGCTCCCAGTCCGCACTTGTATGCAAGGGTAATTATTGTGAGGATGCACAGCACGTTTTTTACTGAGAGCCCCAACACTTCTATGCCCACCAGGCCCGACAGCGACAGTGCTGCCACTATAGCAACACTTATCACCTCTTCGTTGGAAAGGGCGCGCTTCCTTTCAATACAGGCAATCAGAGGCATTGCGTTCCTAAATACAAATATCAGCAGGAATACGGCAAATCCATAGAATAAACCTTTTAGGACATCATAAAGGAGGAAGCCCTGTAAATATATAATCACCGTCTGGGGCATCAGAACGCTTACCAAACCTATTGCCGCATGCCTGAAGTGGGATTGGGACTTATTATTCCTGAAGGGGAAATTTAAGGCATTGGACAGAATCATTCCCGCAACGGTCACATAGATCTGTTCCTTTGCTCCTCCGGTAACCATGCCCAGTATGACAAAAGCGGCTACCAGCAGCCTGTTGACATCAAATCCGGCGGTAGATGCGTACGCTGCTACTCCAAAAGGCATCAGCCCTCCGAATAAGGAAGCCCTTCCAAGCAAAAAAGCAGTTGCCATTAAAACGATGTTGCCTTTTGACAGTATTGCGTTGAGAATCTTTTTGTTTCCCAGCCTGTTATAACTGCTCCTCAGATTTCCAATTCTTTGGTAAGTCAGTACTTCTATTTTCATCTTCAGTGACTCCTTTCTGTTCTCCGTTCTCCGGATTTCTGTAGGACTGATTATATCCGAAAGCCTGCAAAAATGTTTGTCAATTTTGGTTGGAGGAATCAAAAATAATTTTGACACCTATCCTCAAAACGTTACCAAGGATTACGTTAGAGAAGTGAAATTGAAGGAAAATCAAAGATTGGGGCAAAGTTCAAATTTAAAATTTTAAAAGATAAAAATGTAATTTTTAGTCGCAAACTTTTCGGGCAGCAAAAAAAAACCATCCCAAAGCGGATATGCCATAAGGAAGTTTTTGTTTTACAGTAGAGGGCTAGCTATGCAGCTACGCCCTCTGTCTGCTTTTCATAACATTTCATAGGTTAATTCAGACGCATTCAGCAGCCTACGCCATTGTAGGCAAGCTCTATTTTCTATTTATGTTTGCCACTGCTTTTGTCAGATACACGAATGACAATCAAGGACAATTTTACGAACGAAATAGACGAAGTTGTGCCTGCTCGATGATAGCTTGATGTGTGTTCTCAATACGCGTTGATTTCGTCTGATCGCCTCTGCATAATATCCTCTTTTGTGTCCTGCTCAAAGCTTGATATAAGAAGTTTTACCGCTGATTTCCCGTTCAAAGTCAGGTTTGGAATCTTACGAAGCTTCCGGCAGTAGGACTGCTTTCTTGCATAATACATGTCGAAAAAATAGGTGGTAAACTTGCTCTCATCTGACACCTTAACACTAACAAGCTTAGATGCAATCTCCTTTTGATTTGAAGGCATTACCTCACTTTTACGGTTTCTTGCTATTTATAGAGCTCTTTTCCCTTAGCAGCTATCTTAACGGTTCCTCTAATGTCGCTCAGAGTTCCAGTATCATAGTCTTTCGTCAACTTTATCCCATTAATCTTACCGTCAAAATTTCCAATCCATAAATAATATTCGCCTGCTAACGACTCGCTGACCATAAAAGAATTGAAATCCTTAATAGAGTTACCTGAAACCCCCGAATGTCCCAGATATCCTTTATCATCATTCGGATCATCAGTTCTGCGAAATTCAACATTTAAATGTCCTTTTCCTTCTGATGTTATATCGTATTGAATTATATCGCTTTCGCCAAGTGTATATGGACCTCCTACACACACAAACTCACCAACATTTAAAAACTTAATATCAATATCAATTACTTTCTTAGTTTCAACAGTTCCTATGCTTGTTTTTTTCTCCTGCTTTTCATCAACAATGTTCGCAAAACTGCCATTATCCGCTGAACCGGCAGCAAACACAATACCTGTGCCTATCGTTGCAATCAGTGCAACACAAAGTATGGTAATTCCGGCCCTCTTTTTGGTCGTATCCATAATTGAAAAAATACGAGTTTTCATACTTCTTTTCCCTCCATAAAAATTAGCTGATAATGCTGTTCGGAGCTTTGCTCCGGCTCTGACAACTCCGATGACGGTCTCCCCATATCGCTTACGGTGCTCAGAATTTGCTCCTTGTAAAACAAGCTCATCACAAGAAATTTCACATTGCTCACCAATAGCTTTTGCCATGATGTGCACTATCGGGTTGAACCAGTGGATAGCGGTTGCCAATAAAATCAATACCTTATACCATAAGTCATTCCTCTTCAGATGAATCAACTCATGCTTTAAAATAAAGGTCAGCTCATCGGAAGACATCTTGGCACCAGGCAGGAATATGACAGGTCGGAAAAAGCCGATCATCATGGGCCCCATGATACCAAAGCAGGTCTTTAACCCTACTTGCGTTCCGATTTTCATTTCTGTTCTCAAAGTGTTCAAAATGTTTAATGTCTGTAAAGCGGTTATGTCTTCACTCCAACGTCTTACCAATCTCACAAATCGCCAATGCCGTACACCATGGTATGCTATCGTCCCAACGGCACCGATAACCCATACACTCGCTGTTATCCACCATAAAGGTATAGGCGAAGTCCTGTTTGCTTCATTTGCAACAGCCATTATAGGCTCACCGGCGGTTATATATTCAGCAGGTATAATTTGTGTAGTCTGTATGTTTGGAATTCTAACAGGAAGCAAGGCCGCATTAAATTGTGGCCTAAAAGGAATTATCCAGCCTATTACAATTACCAGCCAAACGTAATATAGCCATTTTGCACTGTACCGCTTAGATAAAAGAGGCGTGGCAGACATATAAATTAAAGATATTACAGCCATATCAACGGAGCATTCCAGTAAGGTTCTTATAAATCCCTCCATAACTAATCCCTCTTTTCTTTTAGCCACTTCATCAGCTCGTCAATGTCGCTGTCTTTTAGTTTTTTACCGTCATACAACGTGGCAACCAAACTTGTAAATGAATTATCATGAAACCTTTCCATAAAATCGCTGGTTTCAAACTTTAGATAATCCTCTTTGGTGACAAGTGGGTAATAAGTTCGTTCTTTACCGTTCTTCTCTGTCCTGATAAAGCCTCGTTCCACAAGTCGGTTCATCAAAGAAATAACAGTAGGTGTTTTCCACCTCCTTTTCTTGCCCAACTGCTCCATGATCATATTGGTGGTAATAGGTGGTTCATTTGACCATACTACTTTCATAACCTCAAACTCTGCATCGGGCAGTTTTTTTATTTTATTCATATAACCAGCTCCTTTTAGACAATTGTCTTTAAATAAATTATACAATTGTCTAACATCAATGTCAATATATTTTTACAAACGTCTAAAATACTTGTAATAGCCCTACGCAACATGTAACCTTCTATAAAACACTTGTCATTTCTAAATGCATAGTATTTAATTTTCAAAAGCAAATAATAATGGCTTGCCTTTTCAGCGAAAAATCCAATACCCGGCCGAGAAAAAGGAAACCAATCATACATAAAAGCACCTCTCCAGCAATCAAAACTGGGCAGGTGCTTTATGTTCTATATTACTGCGTTACCTCTTCTTATATTTCATTTGTATTATAATAAAAGATTCCCTAAAGCTGAACAGAATACTAAACATTTTGTTCAGCTATTTCTTTCCTTTATTGTTGTTTTTGACTTTGTCTTTATCTTTGTTTTCGTTTTTGTCTTTGTTTTCGCCGCTCTTTCCTTTAGCTTTGTCCCATTTGCTTTTGCTGTCCTCCTCAGGCTTCTTTTTTGAGCTGCCGGCAGCCTTATTTTCTTTATCATCTTTGTCTAATTTACCTAAACTGCCATCTTTGCCTTTTTTAAATATACCCTTCTTATCTTCATCGTCATCCTGGTCTTTTCCGGCTGGATTTTGTACCCTGCCCGGTTTATTTCCTTTGCTGCCCTGAAGTCTTTCCCAGACCTCCCTTTTTTCTGATTTATCCTTTTCTTCTTCCTTTCCGGTTTTTTCGCCCCTTTCAGGCTTACCCGGCTTTTGAGCGCCATTATTCATGGCCGTTTTATCCTTACTTTCAGCTTCCTTTCTGCTTTGTTTTATGGATTTCATAATTTCTTTTACAGGGACTTCCTTTAAGTCCTCAGCTTTAAGTTCGGGCCTAACTTCGATAAGCTTTTCTATAAGATTAAGTTTCCCTGGAGAAATGCCTATTTTTTTGGCAGCCTCCCGCTTTTCAAGGGTCACCTTTTTAACGGTAACTGCAGTTTCAACGCCTGCCGCCTTAAGCTCCTTAGACGCAACTCCTTCAAGCTTCTTTTCTATTTCCTCAACCTTTCCCTGGTCCTTTCCCGAAACAGTAAGCATTACCTCATTTGAAGAGTCCGTTTTTAAGTATCCTTTTTTAACCGCACTGTCAAGGATGCTTTTCACTCCGTCCTTAAGCTTCATGTTTTTATAGCTGCCTTCGGACAGCAGCTTCCTTCCGTCTTCATTAAGCCCTTCAACATTTATTATCCTCTCGTACATGTTGGCGGTAATTTCTATGCTGGGGTTTATATCCACATCAACATAACTGTATGGCATACTGTAGCTGTAAGCTCCATAGCCCAAACCCAGAGTAAGTAAAAGCACAGCAGCTATGGAGGCAGCTTTGGCCGGCAGGCTGAAACCGGCAATTGAGCTTTGCGGCAAATCAACCTCATACCCCACTCTAAGAAGATTGTTATTTCTTATTTTTATAAATCTCCCCTGCCTGTTCAGCACGACAGCGTATTTATCTTTAATGTCAACCACTATCGCTTTCATCTCTGCTATCCCTCATCATTTCCAGCTTTTTTAACCGTCCCAATCAACATAATCTTTTATGTACTGGTAGTCACCCGTCTTGATTATAACCGCCGCTATTATATATTTTCGCGCCCTCTCAATGTTTTTCCGGGGTATGCCCAGATTTTTTTCAATTTCCATAACAGGTAGATATTTTTTCTGCCTTATTAAACTTACAAGCTCAGGCTTTGATACAAGGAACCTGATAGCCTCCCGGCAAAGCTTTCGAGTTTTATTGTGCTTCGGGGATGAATCCACAAGGTCGAAAAAGGATATATTCCACTGTTTCAGTTCCTCTTTCAGCTCTTCTAACTCAAGCCGCCTGTATTCGCTGATTTCATCTTCAGAGTACCTGTGAAAAGACTCGTGGATGCTTAAATCCTTTTCCTCATCCTTCTCGTTGCAGTACTCACTTAGCGAAATGACGCCGCTATGCCGTCCTTCTCTTCTATAGTAGTCAATAATGCGCCTTCTTATGACGTTCTGTGCGAAGGACAGAAAGTTGCCCTTTGCACTGTCGAAGGATTTTATCGCTTCTACAAAGGCAATCAAGGCAATGCTTAACTCATCATCCTCTCCGTATCTCATATAGCGTCCTGTGATTTTTTCGGTGCACGAAGCTATGAAGGGCTTGTATTCCTCCACAAACCTGTTTATCTCTTCTTCGTCATCCTTGATTTTCACGACTCTATCTTTAATGCGAATAGGCTGCATCTTTTCCTCCCTGATAAAGGCGGTCCGAAAAATAATCCAATCCCTTTGCCTACCTTGCTATTATATCACAAAAGCCAGAGGCCTTAACATTACAGTTCTCAGACCTCCCGGCACCAACCCCTCTTTAATTGTTTAAACTAAGGAAGACGCAACTTAATTTATTACGTCGGCCAAGCCGGGATTAAGCTGCCTTCACATCTTGCAAGCCGGCACAACCAACAGCTTACACTCCTACATAATTCGAAATAAAATAAAAAAAATTTGGGGTAAAATTCTTTATCCCAAATTTTTCAAGTATCATCCCTCTATTTTTACGCTTTAGCGCTAAACCTTCTTCTGAACTATTTTTTTAAATCTTTCATATGCTTCAGCCCAAGCTCCGGCATCCTGAGTCTGGTATACCGCAGTAGGGAAAGAATTCCTTACAATCCTTCTGGCTTCTCCGAGACTCTTTACTCTGCCCAGTGCCATCGCTTGTATCATAAGGTTTCCTACCGATGTAGCCTCCACCGGTCCTGCCACCACTTCCCTGCCTGTAGCATTGGCGGTATGCTGGCACAGCATCTTATCCTTTATTCCTCCGCCCATCATATGCACCACCGGAATCCTTCTGCCCAAAATATCCTCAAGGCTGTCCAGTGTCAGCCTGTATTTCATCGCAAGGCTTTCTATAATACAGCGGACTATTTCGCCTTTGCTCTCGGGGACAGGCTGGCCTGTCCTTCTGCAGAACTCTTTCACCTTCCATGGCATGTCCCCCGGGGCAAACAGCAGCTCGTCATCAGGGTCCACAAAAGCTGTGAAAGGCTTTGCCTCCCTCGCCATAGACTCTAATTGGGCAAAACTCAGGTTATCGCCCTCCCTGTCCCATTGCCGCTTGCATTCCTGCACAAGCCAGAGACCCATTATGTTTTTCAAAAAGCATATCCTGTTATTGACTCCGCCTTCATTTGTAAAGGACAGCCTGCTGCTTTTTTCATTTATGATGGGTTTATCATTTTCAATACCCATGAGGGACCATGTCCCGCAGCTGATGTACACGTAATCTTCACCTGAAGCAGGTACCGAAGCTATTGCCGCCTGGGTGTCATGTCCTGCGGCGGCGATGACAGGTATCTCCCTCGCGCCAAGCTCATGGGCTATTTCAGGGGACAAGGTACCTATAACCGTTCCGCTGGGCACAATATCGGTCAAAATATCCTTCGGAAGCCCAAGCTTTTCGATTATATCCACAGCCCATGTCCTCTTTTCGGCATCCAGCATCTGCGAAGTAGTTGCAATGCTGTATTCTGTAGCTTTTACACCCGTAAGGAAGTAATTGAACAGGTCGGGCGTGAAAAGCAAGGTCCTGGCTTCACGGAGCAAAGGCGAGTTACGGAACTTCATGGAGTACAACTGGAACAGCGAATTTATCTTCATTATTTCGGTGCCGGTCCTGGAATAGAGCTCTTCCCTGGATACTATCTTAAATACTTCTTCCACCATCCCATCCGTCCTGGGATCCCTGTAGTGGTAAGGGTTTCCAAGGAGGTTCCCGTCGCCGTCCAAAAGACCGAAATCAACGCCCCATGTATCTACGGCCATCGATTCTATATCCCTGTGGCCGCTGTTTACACATTTCAATATGCCTTGCTTTATCTCATAAAACAGCCTGAGTATATCCCAGTAGAGACTTCCTCTTATTTGCACAGGGTCATTGGAAAACCTGTGAATCTCTTCGATAGTCAGCTTATCATCGCTGAGGGTACCCAGTATTGCCCTACCGCTGCTGGCCCCAAAGTCAAAAGCCAGCATTTTTAACGGTTTGTCCATCATACCGCCTCCTTTACCCCTTAGTCTAGTTCAGCAGCTAAATACAGGTGTGTGGCCATCCTTTGCTTTTAACCCGGATGCCACACACCACAAAATCCCAAATCAACACACTTTAAACCCGCATTTTATTTCTTGCCGTACAGAGGTCCAAAGTTGGCGCATGCCCTGTAATCGGCTCCTTCAAGGTCTGCAGTTCCGAAAGCGCTCCATGCGCTTGGCCTGAAAATCTTTTCCTCAGGAACGTTATGCATGCACACAGGTATTCTGAGCATGGAAGCGAGGGTGATCAATTCACTTCCTATATGTCCATAGCTGAAAGCGCCGTGGTTCGCGCCCCAATTAGCCATTACGGAGTAAACATCCTTGAATGGGCCTTTTCCTGTCAACCTTGGAGCAAACCAGGTAGTAGGCCATGTGGGGTCGGTACGCTTATCCAGAATATCATGGACATCGGCCGGCAAGTCTACTGTGTAGCCTTCAGCGATCTGAAGGACGGGGCCAAGGCCTGCAACGATGTTTATTCTTGACATGGTAATGGGCATACCGCCTTTTGACAGGAAATCGGAAGAAAATCCGCCTCCTCTGAAATATCCCACGTTTGCCGGTCTCCAGGATGTAGCGTCAAGGCATTTGCCCGCTTCTTCAGGGGTTATCTCCCAGAAAGGCTTCATAGCAGGCTTGCCGTCTATCGTCTGCTCGCCTGTGCCGTCAAGGGCGGCAGCTCCGGAGTTAATAAGGTGAATAAAACCATTTTCAGCCAATCCTGTAGGCGCTTTGCCTGTTACGCGTTTTACCGCCTCCGGGCTCCAGTAAGTCCTGACATCGGCAAATACCTGGGCCGTGCCCGTCAGCAGATGCCCGAACAGCATTGCGACTCCGTTCAAGCTGTCGTTTTCGGTGGCAACTATAAATGGTTCCCTGATGCCGTTCCAGTCGAAGGATGAACACAGTATAGCTTCCATGAAGTCACCATTGGGGAAATGGTCTGTCCATTGCCTCTGCCCCTGGAAACCTGCTGCAATGGCATTGTGCCCGAGGGCTTCTTCTCCGAAGCCCATCTCTGCAAGCTTCGGGTTGCCTATCATCAGGTCCCGCCCTATCATGGCCATCTTTACGACGAACTCCCAGTTTTTGTCTTTTTGGGCCCTTGACTGCTGCAGATGGGGCTCATTATTGTCAGGTCCTTCTTTGCAGTTCTCTTTTACCCATCTCAATGCCCTTTCGAATTCTTCCTTATCATAAATTCCCTCATCTATCCTTCTTATGAACTCGGACATGTCGACGTATTCATTTCTCATTCCCAAATACTTCTCGAAAAAGTCCGGGTTTACGATAGAACCTGCAATGCCCATGGCCACCGAACCCATGGAAAGGTAGGATTTTCCCCGCATCGTGGCAACAGCCAAACCGGCTTTGACAAATTTAAGAATCTTCTCTTTTACGTCTTCAGGAATCTCCGTATCCTTTGCATCCTTAACGTCTCTTCCATAAATCCCGAAGGCCGGAAGACCCTTCTGGTTGTGTGCCGCAAGGGCTGCCGCAAGATAGACGGCTCCGGGGCGCTCTGTGCCGTTAAATCCCCATATGGCTTTAGGTGTGAAAGGATCCATATCCATGGTCTCGGAACCGTAGCACCAGCAGGGAGTTACAGATAAAGATACTCCAACACCTTCCCTTGCGAATTTCTCAGCAGCCATAGCAGCTTCTGCCACACCGCCTATGCAGGTATCGGCAATTACGCATTCTACCGGCATTCCATTGGGGTGTCTCAGGTTTTCTGTAATCAATTTCGCTGCAGCCTTTGCCATATTCATAGTCTGCTCTTCAAGAGATTCCCTGACCCCTCTGCGGCGCCCGTCAATTATGGGGCGGATCCCGACTTTCGGCAGGCTTCCGCGCAGCCTGTTCTGCGGCTGGTTAACTTTTAAATCCTTGATGTTCGCCATAAACATCCTCCTTTTTATTTTTTGGGTATCCCAAATACCCTGTATATTGTGCACTCGATTACATCCGAGTGATATCAGCTACCCTTACATAAAATTTGCAATTTAGCAAATAAAAACTCAATTTTCTATTATCAGCCTGGTTTTTAGCCTTATAATCTGTGGAAAAGGGCTTTCCTCGTGGTTAATCCTGGCTAACAGCAGTTGAGCCGCTTTGCTTCCTATCTCCATCATAGGCTGGCCAACCCTTATCTTGCAAAATCCAAGAATAGATGACAGCTCCATGTCGTCAAAGCTTGCAATCGCGACGGAATGCTTCAATGAGTTTCCCTGTTCTATCAAATACTTGGTAGCGCCGACGTGCATGTAATAGTTTGATATAAATATATAGGAGGGCGGATTATCAATTTTCATCAACTCCTCCATAAGGCAATAGCCATCCCTGACATGGAAATTGCCGAACTTGACTATGCTGGGCTCCAAGGGTATGCGATAATCAGCCAAAGCCCTTTTATACCCCTCAAACCGTTCCCTTGCAGGAGTAATTCTCAAATCTCCGCCGATAAACCCTATGCGCCTCTGCCCCTGGTTTATCAAGTATTCTATTGCGGCATAGCTGCCGTTGATATTATCTACAAGCACCGCGTCGGTATCGAAATTATCCACCAGCCTGTCCGCCAGCACCACGGGCACGTTCACATCCTTGAGCTGCTTGTAATGCTTTCCCTCTCCTGTCGCCGGGATGATGATCACGCCGTCGACACACTTTTCATATAACAGCTTTATACGGTCCTCTTCCTCTTCAGCGCTCTCATTGGAATTGCAGATTATAATGCTGTATCCCTGTTTTCTAAGCTCATCCTCCACCCCTTTGGCAATGCCCATAAAGAAGTCGTTGGAAAGCTCGGGAGATATAAAACCTATGGTGTAAGTCCTGTTTGTTTTCAAGCTTCTTGCTATGTTATTGATTTTATAGTCAAGCCTTTTAATGCAATCCAGCACTCTTTTCCTTGTATCTTCACTGATTCTCGGATCATCATTTATAACCCTGGATACTGTGGCTGTGGACACTCCGGCAGCCTTTGCCACATCTTTTACGGTAACTGCCATTTCTATTGCTCCTATTCCAGAAAATAGAGTTTCATCCGTTCTCTGACTTTATGCACACGATTACATCATATAGTATATTCTACAAGTGAAAAGAAATTCCTGCTGAATATTAAAAAATTTTTGATATATATAAGCAGAAGGGGAAGCATTTTTTGCTTCCCGTTATTTGTTGTACGCTATATCCAGCAACCGGTCGATGATTTTCATATTTCTCACCGTCTCCTCCAAGCTAAACATAGGCTCTCTCCCGTTTATAATCGCATCGGCAAAGTCTTCAACCTCCAGCATGTATCTGTCGCTTTCCTCTACCTCTATTTCTTTTCTTCCTTCGTTTGTGGTAACCGTTATAGGCAAAGGAGTGCCGAAAAAAGTCTCAGGCACTTCGATGAGGCCTTTGGTTCCTATAATTTCGGACCTCAGATGGGTGTGGGCGTTAAACCAGCTGTTTATGGTGCATAGAACGCCGTTTTCATACTTGAGTACCGCGGAAAATCCCACATCTACCCCGTTCTGGAATATGCATTCAGCGGACATGGAGACAGGAGAAGCGCCAAGAACCATACCTATAAAATTTATGGGGTAGCAACCCACATCATACAGCGAACCTCCTCCAAGGGCACGGTCAAGGCGTACATCATTTTCTCTCTCCAGAAAGAACCCAAAAGTGGAACTTATGTACCTCACTTCGCCTATAATGCCGCTGTCAAGAAGCTGTTTTACCTTCTTTGTTTTGTCTGTATACCTGTACATGAAGGCTTCCATGAGCTTTACATTATTCTTTCTGCATTCATCAATCATCTCCAGGCATTCGGCAGTATTCAATGCGATAGGCTTTTCACACAATACATGTTTGCCTTTGCGGGCCGCTTTTATGGTCCATTCTCTATGAAGGGAATTGGGAAGCGGTATGTAGACAGCCTCAACTTCAGGGTCTTCCAGCAGCTCATCATAACTGCTGTAAGCTTTCGGACAATTGAATTCCTTCAGACATTCCTTAAGCCTTCCTTCATCTCTTGATGCGATGGCGTAAAATTCGGAATTTGGCGCCTTCACTATTCCCGGGATGACAGAATTCCTGGCGATCCTGGCGTATCCAAGAACCCCCCATTTAACTTTCCTCTCCATGGCAAAACCTCCTTACGTTTAATTCTGACTTGCCGTACGCGCCGTGATAAGCATCTAACTCCGGAATCATAAACCGCAGTAAACCCGCATAGTGCGGTATTCATACCAAGCCGGCCTTTCATGTGCTGTCAATTTCAACTTCAATTTGTGCAGTTGCAGCGCGTTGCTTATTACATCACTATAATAACATAAAAATAGCAGATAACCTAGAAAGTTATCTGCCATTTCCTATCCTGACCTTCCCATTTATTGTTCCATCTGCTTTCCAAGAAACCCTGCCGCAGATTGGGCCAGTTTAGCCTCAACTTCACCCATCGTCGCATTGGGATCCGTCGACAGCATGATAACCGCGCCTATCGGGTCTCCCTCTGAAATAATCGGAGAAACAACCTGTGCTGAATACTTCCTCTCATCATTTTCATCAGCCGTAATAGAAATCGGCTTTTCTTCAGGAGATTTTACAATAACAGTGGCCTTTTCCTCTATTATCCTTTCAAGATCCCGGCTCAGGGATTTATCAAGAAATTCTTTTTTTGAAGCACCTGAGACGGCTATTATGGCATCTCTATCCGAAATACACGTAATATGCCCGCTGGTTTTATGGAGAGACTCGGCGTACTGAGCGGCAAACTCACCTAACTCTCCTATTGGCGAATATTTCTTTAGTATAACTTCTCCTTCTTTATCGGTAAATATCTCCAAAGGGTCCCCTTCTCTAATTCTCAAAGTTCTTCTAATTTCCTTGGGAATTACAACTCTTCCGAGGTCGTCTATCCTTCTAACTATCCCAGTTGCCTTCAATTTCTAAAACCTCCTTAATTAGTTTTTGTGGTACTACGTTTTTAGTATTGTTTTTTTATTGGAGTTTTATACATAATAGGTTAATTGTGATAAGTTTAGAAAATTTGCTGGCTGAAAATGCCATACACATTGTTCAGCGTCAAGAATGCTATATCCTCTTGGGCAGTTGCTATCCAGAAGCTAGAGGCCGGAGGTTAAACTTGCGCAAAAATGGGCCTGACACTGGTGTCAGGCCCATTTTACTTTTTGTAAACTATTATTTCAGTGAATCGTAAACCGCCTGGTTTTTTACAGCATTATATTTCGCATCCTTCTTCCATTGGTCCAGCTTCTCCTGGTACATAGCCGCTTTTACGGCGTTCAGGCCGAATTCGCGGTATTCCTTTGCCGCTCTCAGGCTTACGCGCTGGTCTTTTGGTATCTTCTCTTCCACTTTGATTATATGGTAGCCGTAATCCGTTTTGACAAGATCGCTCACCTGTCCGGGAGCCAGCTCAAAAGCAGTATCTTCGAATTCCTGCATCATTTTTCCTCTTCCGAATATATAATCTCCTCCGTAAGGCGCTGAACCCGCATCATCAGAATTTTCCTTTGCAAGGGTTGCAAAATCCTCACCCTTCTTCACCCTGGCCAATATATCCTCTGCTTTTTTCTTAGCCTTTTCCTGTTCTTCAGCCGACATATCGCTTGTGGATTTTATCAATATATGCCGCGCCCACACCGCCTCTTCGGCATTTTGCCTGAAATCTGTATCTTTAAAAGCATCGGGATACTTTTCATAATATTCAGGCATCTGGTCTTCGGATAGCTTCATAGCTTCTGTTTCCTTCTGATAAAGTTTTGACCTCAGAATGAAGCCCTTGTATATTTCTCTGAATTCATCAATACTCACTCCGTAAACGCCCCTAAAGAACTTGTTCGCCTCGGTCTTACTGTTGTCATTCTGCTCAATCACCTGTTTTATCATACTGTCAAGACCCTCAAGGTCGCTTTTTTCCAGAGTAATCTTCTGTTCTTTAGCTTTTATTACCTGAATTTTCAGCTCCCTTGCGTTTTCAAGAGCCTTTTTCTTTGCAATTTCTATGGCAGCCTCTCCGTCGATTTTAGTGTTCCAAAAAGTATCCGCATCCATATTGGGGTTTTCGGCCATAGCCTCAGCCAGCATGTTATCCTTCTGCTGCTTTAAGAAAAAATTAAATTCGGCAACGCCAATCTTTTCATTTCCTACTTTTGCCACATACCCTTTCGAGTATGAGGAATAAACCGCTAAAGCCGCTACAACGATTATGACAGCCACCAACCCAAGCAGTATATATTTCAGGTATTTGGGGCGACTTGTTGAATCGTCTGCTTTTTTAAGTTTGGTCGAACCACTTGCTTTTTTAAGTTTGCTATTATTTTTATCCAAACATATCTCTCCCTAATATTAAAAATAACGATGAAAATTGTCTTTTCATCAACTTTTATTATACTTAAAATCTTCTTATACTTCAAAACTTTTAATATCCTGTAACACAATCTTAATATTGTCCAGCAACTTGTCCCTCGGTATCCCTGATATCTTATACATGAGGTATGGGCTGCTGCCTGCGTTAAAAAGAAGCTGCCTCCTGTATTTCGCCGTCAATGCCCCAATAGTTTCAATACTTATATGCTTTCCAGCACCGAGCTGAAATATGATACTTTCGTTCTTTTCGGTAATAGCCGAAAACCCAGTCTTCTTTGCAAGAACTTTTATATAGGCGATATCCAGCAGGTTTCTCACCGGAACCGGCGGATCTCCATATCGGTCGATCAGCTCATCCTCCACATCAGTTACATCCTGCTCGTCGCTTATTGACGCTATTTTTTTGTACATTTCTATTTTATGGCTTTCAACTTTTATATACTCATCATCAATGTAAGCGCTCACGTTTATATCTATGGATACGTCGCTTTCCTGGTCTGGGGCAGGTTCACCTTTCAACTCCTTGACCGCCTCCTCCAGCAGCCTGCAATACATATCGTACCCTACCGACTCCATGTGCCCATGTTGCTCAGGCCCCAGCAAATTCCCCACTCCCCTTATTTCCATGTCCCTCATGGCTATTTTGAAGCCCGAACCGAATTCCGTAAATTCTCTTATCGCCTGGAGCCTTTTCTCTGCAACTTCTGAAATAACCTTATCTTTTTTATATGTTATATATGCATAAGCCAGCCTGTTGGAGCGACCTACCCTCCCTCTCAGCTGGTACAGCTGCGCAAGCCCCATTTTATCTGCATCCTCAACTATAATAGTGTTGACGTTGGGCATATCCAGTCCCGATTCAATTATCGTGGTGCAGACGAGTATATCATATTTGCCCTCCACAAACGCAAGCATAATGTCCTCAAGCTGCCTTTCATCCATCTGCCCATGGGCCGCCACCACTTTTGCATCAGGCACAAGAGCCTGAATTTCAGCAGTCTTCATGTCAATAGACCTGACCCGGTTATGGAGATAAAACACCTGGCCCTTTCTGGACAGCTCACGCACAATGGCATCCCTTATCACATCCTTGTTGTATTCCATGACGTATGTCTGCACCGGATACCTCTCCTCCGGCGGGTCTTCAATAACACTTATATCCCTTATTCCCACAAGGGACATATGAAGAGTTCTTGGGATGGGTGTAGCCGTCAGTGTCAACACATCCACGTTGGGCTTTATGTTTTTCAACTTTTCCTTGTGGGTTACCCCGAACCGCTGCTCCTCATCAATTACCAGCAATCCCAGATCCTTGAAGTGTATATCTTTCTGCAAAAGCCTGTGGGTTCCTATTATCACGTCAATACGCCCCGACTTCACTTCTCTCAAAATCTTCTTTTGCTCCCCTTGTGTCCTGAATCTGCTGATAACATCTATAGTAATAGGGAAGTCCTTCATCCTCTCTTTAAAATTATTATACTGCTGCTGCGCCAGCACCGTCGTAGGTACGAGGTAAGCAACCTGTTTTCCGTCCATCACTGCCTTAAAAATGGCCCTTATGGCAACTTCTGTCTTTCCGTATCCCACATCGCCACACAGCAGCCTGTCCATTACCTTCGAGGACTCCATATCCCTCTTGATTTCCTCTATACATTTAAGCTGGTCCTCCGTTTCCTCATAAGGGAACTGCTCCTCAAATTGCCTCTGCCAGACCGTATCTTTCGAAAAAGCATACCCCTGGGCAGACTGCCTCTGGGCATAAAGCTTTATGAGCTCTCCGGCCAGCTCTTTCAAGGATTCTTTCACCTTTCTCTTGGTCCTGGCCCAGTCGGTGCCCCCCAGTTTGTTCAGCTTCGGGGCCTTTCCTTCCTGCCCTATATATTTTTGTATGAGGTCCAGCTGGTTGGTAGGAATATAGAGATAGCCGCCATCCTGATATCTTATCTTAAGATAATCCTTTTTGATGCCTTCCACCGAAAGAGTCTCTATTCCGACATACTGGCCTATACCGTGGACCTGGTGGACCACAAAGTCTCCCGGGCTTAGGTCGGTAAACAGGCTGATCTTGTCTCCCCTGCTTTTGCGAGCAGTTTTCTTAACCTTTCTGTCCTGGCCGAAAGCCTCCCTGTCACTGACTACGACAAAGCCTATAGACGGATACTCGAAACCCTTATTCAGGCTTCCGCGGATTATTATAACCTGGCCGGGCTGTATGACGATCTCACAGTCCTCGCAGTAAAAGGACTCTATGCCCTTGGAGCGCAACATTTCCGCCAGCCTTTCACCCCGGCCCCTGGTCCCGGACAGGATGACAATCCTGTTTTTTGCCTCTTTCCAGCCTCTGACATCCTCGCTCAAAAGGTCCATATGCCCCCTATATGAAGCTATAAGCCTCGATGGTATGTCGATGTTTTTCCTCACCTTAAAACCGCCGCTGCCTGTATTTATTGTGTTGAGAAATATGATTCTGCTGTCGGACAGCTTGCTGCTTAAGCTTTCGTAATCAAAAAACAGCTCCTGGCTTGACGGAAGAAGCACACCTTTCTCCATAAGGCTTTTACAGGCCTCCTGATGCTCAAGCAGGACATTTTCAACCCTTTGCCTCAGCCTTGCCGGTTCATCAACAAACACCAGAGGGCTGTCAGGGGCATATTCAGTCAAGGCAGCAGGATTTTCAGCAATAAAAGGGATGTACCTGTCTATTCCCGGGAAATAGTATTCGCTTTCCATTTTTTCTATATCCAGATTGATTTTTTCCTCCAACTGTTCAATATAACCCGAACTCCCTTTGTCCCTTACCCTGCTTACCTGGGAAGCCAGTTCCTCCCTGATACGGCTTATTATGCCGTTTTTCTGTTCCTGCAAATAGATTATTTCACGGGCCGGAATGATCTTTACACCCTCCAGCTTTTCTATTGAGCGTTGAGATCCGGTATCAAACCTCCTTATTGAGTCAACCTCATCATCGAAGAATTCAATGCGGACAGCCCAGTCCATATTTACAGGGAATATATCAATTATACCTCCCCTGACGGCAAACTGGCCTGTGGCCTCGACGGTATCCACCCTTTCATAGCCCATAGCCACCAGTCTTTGTGAAAGATCCCCAAGGTCAAACCGTTCCCCTAGAGCAAAGCGCAGGACGCACCTTTCAAAAAGCTGCTTCGGTATAAGTTTGTGCAGAACAGCCTCGGCAGATGTTACTATAAAAACATACCTGCCTTCTATTATCCTATCGATGGCCCGCAGCCTTTGGAATACTGCGTCGTAGCTTTTTGCCTCTACATCGTGCATCATTATTTCTTTTGAGGGGAAAAATACCACTTCATCTTCAAGAAAAAAGGAAAGGTCCTCGTACATCCTCCTTGCCTGCATCTCGTTAAAGGCGATAAACAACCCTTTCTTTCCTGTGTGACTGCAAAGCCCATAGGAAATATGAGCCTTCTGTGAATCAGAAGGCCCACTTACGCTTATGGGCATGGAATATTCTTTTATAGACTCCAGAATTTCATCGTACTCCTTTATTTCCTGAAGCGGGTCAATTAAAAATTTCATTTGCGATCTCCTATCTCGCATATTACTACCGATTATATAAGTTCATAGCCCTATCAACGCCGGACTTTATTATCTCGACAGCAGCACCGGCAGCCTTTGCAATGCTTTCGTCAACAATCTTTCTTTCTTCGTCGCTGAATTTGCCCAGTACATAATCGACCAGGTCCCAGCCTTCCGGAGGCTTGCCTATACCGACTCTTATGCGCGGAAACTCCTCCGACTGAATTTGGTATATCACCGACTTCATCCCGTTATGAGTTCCTGAGCTTCCTTTCGGACGCACCCTTATTTTTCCCAGGGCTATGTCTATATCGTCATATATCAGTATAGTGTTGCTCAGAGGAACTTTATACCATTCCACAAGGTCCCTGACGCTTTCACCGCTTAAGTTCATGTAAGTCTGGGGCTTCACAAGAATCACCCGCTTTCCTTCTATAACGCCGTCCCCCGTGAGAGCCTTGTGTTTGAGCTTGTTGACTTTAATGTTGTATTTATCTGACAGCAGGTCGATTGTATCAAAACCGACATTATGCCTGGTATTATCATATCTGCTTCCCGGATTGCCCAAACCTATTATTAAAAACAGAGCCTCCAAATGCAAAGCACCTCCAAAATCCTAAGTTATTATATCACATACAGAGCAAAAATCTAAACAAAAAGCCCCTTATTTCCAAAGGGGCTTTTCGGTTATCGGCGCTGTAGGCCGCAAACCAAATCTTATTTATCCTGCTGAGTGAACAGCGTGCTTATAGATATATCTCCATAGATTCTCTCAATGGCCTGAGCAAACAAGAAAGCGACAGAAAGGGATTTGATTTTTTCTATCCGCTTCTCCGGGGTCAGCGGAATAGTATTCAATATAACAAGTTCCTTGAGGCTTGATTCCTTTATTCTCTCTATCGCAGGTCCTGACAGCAAGCCATGGGTGCAACAGGCATATACCTCTTTCGCCCCTATTTCAGCCAGAGTATTTGCAGCATTAATTATGGTCCCGCCGGTATCTATAAGGTCATCCACAATAATAACCCGCTTGTCCGAAACATCTCCTATTATGTTCATGATTTCGCACTCGTTGGCCTTTGGCCTTCTTTTATCTATGATGGCTATAGGGGCGTCAAGGCACTCTGCAAACTTTCTGGCCCTCGATACGCTTCCTACGTCCGGTGAAACCACAACCACGTCTTCATTGCTTTTAAACTTGTTCCGGAAGTAACCCGCCAGCACGGGACCTCCAAGAAGGTGATCAACAGGTATATCGAAAAAACCCTGAAGCTGTGGGGCGTGCAGATCCATTGTGAGCACCCTGTCTGCGCCTGCAACGGTAATAAGGTTTGCTACCAGCTTTGCGGAGATGGGATCCCGGGCCTTTGCCTTCCTATCCTGCCTTGCATACCCGAAATAAGGTATTACAGCTGTTATCCTTCCTGCTGACGCCCTTTTGAGGGCATCAATCATTATAAGCAATTCAATAAGATTATCGTTGACCGGAGGACAGGTAGACTGTACTATAAAAACATCCGAGCCTCTTACAACCTCGCCGATGTTGACTAAAGTCTCCCCATCGCTGAATTTCCCTACAGTAGCTGTACCCAGAGGCAGATTTATATGTTTAGCAATTTCCTCCGCCAAATCCCTGTTTGAATTTCCCGCAAAAATCTTAATATCTTTACCATGCAAGTTCATTTTATTAATCTTTCTCCTTCCTCTGCATTCCTTTCCTGATAACCCAACCTTCTTTCAAAACCTGCCTGCTTCTGGCAATAGCGAGGGAGTTTTCAGGAACTTCTTCAGTAATTGTGGAACCTGCGGCTATATAAGAATTATCCTTGACTTCCACAGGCGCCACCAGGTTCACGTTGCACCCTACAAAGGCGTTGCTTCCTATTATCGTTCTGCTCTTTTTTTTGCCGTCATAATTTACGGTAATCACTCCACATGCAATATTTGTGTTCCTTCCCACATCTGCATCGCCAATATAGGCGAGATGAGGAATTTTAGTCTTATCGCCTATAACGGAATTTTTTATTTCAACAAAGTCACCTATCTTAACCTTTTTGCCCACACTGCTTCCCGGCCTTAAATAAGCAAAAGGTCCGACTTTTGTATCGTCATCGATTGAACTTTCAACCACAACTGAATTGGCTATTTCCACACCATTACCCACCTTTGAAGAAACAAGCCTGCTGTTTGGCCCTATTACGCAGTCTTCTCCAATCCTAGTGCTGCCTTCGAGAATTGTTCCGGGATAAATGACCGTGTCAATTCCTATCTCTACTTCTTCATCAATATATGTGGTATTTGGGTCTATTATCGTCACTCCTTGCCTCATATGCCTTTCGAGTATTCTTTTCCTTATGATTTCAGAGGCTTTATACAGCTGTACCCTGTCGTTTATTCCCAGCACCTCGTCCGGGTCTTCCACTTTAACCGTCCCTACTTTCAAACCCATATCAACAAGTATGCTCAATGTATCGGTTATATAATACTCACCCTGAGCGTTATTGTTATTTATCCGGCGAAGGGCCTCAACAAGGTCCTTTATGGTAAAACAGTACATGCCGGAATTTATTTCTTTGACTTTCTTCTCTTCATCGGTGGCATCACGATGCTCCACAATTTTCACCACATTGCCTTCGCCGTCCCTTATAATCCTCCCATAACCTGTAGGATCGTCAAACTCGGCTGTGATTACGGTAGCTGAACATCCGTTTTTTCTATGATATTCTATCGTATCGGAAATGGTTTTTGATGTGATAAGAGGTGTGTCACCATACAGTATAAAAACATAACCTTCTTTATTTTTAAGATAATCCTCCGCCTGCATTACGGCATGTCCCGTACCCAACTGCTGCTCCTGGACTGCATATTTCACCCTGTCTCCCAGGCACTCCTTCACCTGGTCCGCCCGATGTCCTACAACAACGACGCTTTCAGTTATGCCGGCGTCCTCAACCGCTTTGCATACCCATTCGATCAACGCTTTCCCGCAAGCTTTACTGACAACCTTTGAATTCTTAGACTTCATTCTCTTTCCTTCTCCGGCTGCAAGAATAACCGCCATAAGATGCTCCATCGCATATCTCCCTCCATTCCGGTTATATTTTCTCACTTTTCACCTGAATTTTCAACCTGGGAATTCGTCCAATTTTTACCTATGTAAGCCTGTCAGAAATGGAACTACAGTGAAAGGGCAGGGGAACGCATACAAAAATTAAAGACACTTATTACTTAAGTGTCTGTATTTACTCTTCACTACCAACTATATATTTACTCTGCAACAGCCATGGATTGATACTTATCTAAAATTGCAGTCTGGATCTTCTCCCTAGTAGCTGAATTTATGGGATGTGCTATATCTTTAAATTCTCCATCAGGGGTTTTTCTGCTTGGCATCGCAATGAAAAGACCGTTCTGACTTTCAATGATTTTTATGTCATGGACTACAAACTCATTGTCGAAGGTAACAGAAACGACAGCCTTCATTTTCCCCTCAACGTCAATCTTTCTAATGCGGACATCCGTTATCTCCATAGATGCTACCACCTTCCGTAAATTTATACAATTTTATATATATATTCGCTGCAAATTTATTTTTTCCTTCTTAATTTAAGAAATTTCCATGGTTTTTATTCTTTTTTATCAAGAAATTTCTCATTTTTTATATCAGATATTAAGGTCCAGGCTTGGCTTAATATCTATTATTCCCTCTTCCCCGCTTACGCTGTTTAAAGTCAGCACTGAAAAATAGTTGTCCACAAGCTTTTTTTCCGGTTGCGCTGTTTCTATGAGAACACCGATGCCCGCCACCTCGCACTCAAACTCTTTAGCCAGCTCGTTAATTCCTTTGGCAGTGCCTCCTCCCCTCATAAAATCGTCAATAAAAAGAAGCCTGGAATTCCTCCTTAAGGCCTTCAAAGACAAGACCATAGTCTGAATCCTGCTGGAAGAACCTGATACATAGTTAATATTTACCGATGCACCCTCTGTAGCCTCACTGGAATGCCTTACAATGACAAGGGGAACATTGAGGTACATAGCGGTGTTAAAAGCCAGAGGTATGCCCTTGGTCTCCATCGTTATTACGTAATCCACTCCCAATTCAAAAAACTGTCCCGCAAATATCGAAGCTATGCCTGATACCTTTTCCGGGTGATATATAATATCAAGCATATAAAGATACCCGCCGGGCAGTATCCTCTCCTTCCTGGACAGTTCTTCGCACAAAGAATCAACAAGTTCTTTTATCCTGTTTTTCCCCGGCGAAGGGATAAACTTCACCCCGCCGGAAGCACCGGCTATGGTTTCAATGGAACCCATGTCAAGCTTTTTTAATGCGTTCCGTATGATATCTATGTCCTCGCTAATTGTAGATTTAGCAGAACCGAACATTTCGGTAAAGTTACTAAAGGAAAACACTTTTCCGGGTGAAAAGGACAATATATTCATTAAAACCGCAATGCGTTCATTTCTTTGAAGTTTAAGCATTTTTTCCCCTCAAAGCATCAAATTATTTGAATTATATTATACTACATAATTACGAATATTTTAATATTTTTTTTTGCAAACATTCGTAAATAAGCAAGTAATTTCTCCAGGTTGTTAATTATTTTAAAAAATTGGCATATAATAATTATTGTATATATCCTATATATATAAATTTTACTTTTTGCAAGAAATAATGTATTATTTAAATTGATTGTCAACAACATTACAAGGAGTGTTAACGTGTTGAATTTTAACCTATTGGAGATGCCTCAAATCAAATACATACATTTTATCGGCATAGACGGAATAAGCATGAGCGGCCTTGCCGAAATTCTCCTTAGCATGGGATATAAGATATCAGGCTCGGATATGAAAACTTCAAATAAAACCAGAAAACTGGAAAAAATGGGCGCAAAAATATATCCCTACCACAGTGAAGACAACATTGACAACCCGGATCTTGTTGTATACACGGCAGCTATCAAAGAAGATAACCCTGAAATGGTAAAGGCCAGAAGATTGAACATCCCTTTGATTGACAGGGCTACACTGCTGGGGCAAATAATGAAGAAGTACCCTTACAGCGTAGCTGTATCCGGCACCCACGGCAAAACTACCACCACATCCATGATAGCGACTATAATGCTGGAATCATCTTTTGACCCGACAGTACATATAGGAGCGCAGCTGGAGTCTATCGGCGGCACTACCCGCATAGGCGGGGATAAGTATTTTATCGCGGAAGCGTGTGAATATTGCGAGAGCTTTTTGAAGTTCTATCCTTATCTGGCCGTCATTTTAAACATCGAATATGACCATGCGGATTACTTTAAAAGCATCGACCACGTTAAAAATACCTTTTTGAAATTCGCCAACCTGGTCCCGGAGGATGGGTATGTCGTCGCCTGCGCCGACGACGCCAACACCATGTCAATCCTCGACAGCGTCAAGTGCAAAAACAGGATAACTTACGGAATAAAATCAGACAGCGCAATGTGGACTGCAAAAAATATCCGGCTGGATGACAGAGGCTGCAGCTACTTCACGGTTTTAAGAAACAAGAAGAAAATGGGCGAAATCAAACTCAGCGTTCCCGGGATCCACAACGCAAGCAATTCCTTGGCGGCTATCGCCGCATGCCACACCCTCGGTTGCGATTTTGCATCTATACAGAGAGGGCTTGCCAATTTCACCGGAGCCCATCAGCGCTTCGAGCTCAAAGGCGTGGTAGACAACATTAAAGTTATCGACGACTATGCCCATCACCCCTCCGAAATCAAGGCCACATTGGAAGCCGCCGGCAACTTGAACCACTCCAGGATATGGTGCGTTTTCCAGCCCCATACTTATTCAAGGACCAAATTTTTACTGGACGAGTTCGCCGTCGCCTTCTCCGGTGCCCACATGGTGATTGTGTCGGATATCTATGCGGCGAGGGAAGCAGACAACGGCGAGATACACTCAAGCATAGTTGCCGAGAAAATCAGGGCAAGGGGGCAAAAAGCAATTTATATATCAGGATTTGAAAACATAGTCGACTACCTTGAAAGCAACGCCGCTCCCGGAGATATAGTCATCACCATGGGGGCCGGGGATATTTGCAAGGTAGGAGAAATGTTCCTGGACAGGAAAAGCAAAAAAGTCATGGCAGCAGGATGAAAAGCCTAAAGGCCCGGCACTCCGGGCCTTTGCCTTTTATGCGCCCTTCAAGCATATGCTGTCGGCGCAGCAATTACGCCTTCTGGAGCAGGCTTAACGCCTACTTATCCACCTTCACCATGGCAAATTTTATTTCACCTTCTGCTGCCGTCTTTCCGTCAACGGTAGCCAAAACTTTTGCCTTTACCACTCCCAGTTTGTTGGATAGGATCTCTGCTTCAAGCCTCAGGGTGTCGCCCGGAACCACCTGTTTTTTGAACTTCATCCCTTCTATCCCCGCAAATACACCCAGCTTCCCTTTCTGCTCCTCCTGCATTGCCACCGCAATTCCTGCAGTCTGGGCAAGGGCTTCGACTATCAAGACCCCAGGCATGATGGGATATCCGGGAAAATGCCCCTGGAAGAAGGGCTCGTTGGCCGTAACGTTTTTTATCGCCACTACCCTTTGTCCCGGCTCTACCTCGACAACCTTGTCAACCAACAGGAAAGGGTACCTGTGGGGAATGATATTCTGAATTTCAATATTTGATAGCATTAAAACACCTCCGTTTTGATATTGTGATATTCGCCGCACATGCGCAAAAATCCTTCTTGACAGTAAAAAGTATGTAATAAAACCCTGTTTCTAATCATAAATGATATGGGGAGGTATTTTATGCTGGTTATCAAAGTAAGCCGAAAGCTTCTTAAAATTGCTTTAATCATCGCCATAGCAGCCTGTTTAGGGTTTATTTCCTACAGGTATATAATAATCAATGGCGGGAAATATTCAAGGGCGGAGGAGCCTTTTATTTACAGGACAGACCCGGCGGACAAGGGGAGTCTGGCCGCGTTTTTGGCCTCAGCAAAAGCTCCGGCCGGAGGATACAAAAACATTGAAATCTTTGACATAGCCAAAGAAGCCGTAGTTAAGAGTTTTCTTCCCAATCCCGAAGTGCAAAAGGAAGCCGAAAGCTATCTTAAAGGAATAACAGATATATGCCCTAAGCTTAACCCAATTCCCAAAAAGGGCTTTATGGTTAAAATTCCTTTAGACCCCCCTGTACAGGTGGAAAACGAGTTGGTAAAAGCCTCTGTGGATGAAGTCATCATAATATTTCCGGAAGAGGAAAAACCGTATTTAATGCTGTTTGACGGCGAGGATAGGCCGCTGGTTTTCTATTTTGAGGGCAATACGGAGGAATTTACAGACAAATATATAAGATACGAATCCCTCAATATAGCGAACCCCCCCCCTATCTCACCGTCAAGAACTGTTTTCATGCTCCTCCTGTTATGCAATTTTCAGGCCGTTCACAAGCTGGGTTTTGAGAAACTAAGGCCAGCCTTCCTCATCATGCCCTTTATAAAGTCCTTTTTTACCTGACTTGCACCGTCAAGCTCTTTTTGCCTAGGGACTGCGATATCACCTCAATATCGACATCCCCGGGCTCATTGATTGTTTCAATCCAAAATGCCACAGCACCGCCTTTTACGGCTACTTCGCCGGGACCCTGGAGTCTTGCCGGTCCTCTCACTTTTATTTTTATTATTTCGTCAATAAAGGGCAAAAGGTTCCCGCACTGGTCCAGTATCTTTACAACTATCCGCGTAGCGTCTTTTTGTGCCGACTCCAGGAGGTTGTCATCAGCACAAACATATAACTGGGATGGAACAGGGTTTTTACAAAACTTCCTCTCGATAACCTGTTTGCCCTTGTAATATCCTTTAAAAATCCCATCCTCCCATTCCATTCCCCATGAGCCTATGTCTTCAGGCTTTATTACGGTAAAATCTATTATTACCGGCGGGTAGGGAATACCCTTAAATTCTTCCCTTCTTGGATAGATCTTAGGGATGACTGCCTTATTTCCATAGTACATGTCGATATAATCACAATTGGTAAATATAACCAGAGGTATGATCCCACCAATGCTCCTCTCCCCACGTGCCCAAAAGGTCACGGGCTCCAATACAGGCTCAGTGTCAGGCGACACCTGGGATTTATATACATACGATGCAAACTTGTGTAAGCGAAACATGTCCATTACGCCGTGGTAACAAATACGGTCACCGGATCCGAAATCTTTATGGGTATTGTAATCAAAGGCGCACCATCCTATCGCCCCTGAAATGCTGTCATCCAGATAGGCTGCGTTTTGGACCCTCAAGTGGCGGAGAGAATGTTCTATATGCCTTTCTTCATTATCAAACCGCTTTGTGGGATACATATGCCCGTTGAATTCGGTGATTATATAGGGAACCTTGCGGTTCAGGCCGGTGACCTGCTGTTGTTCCCTCAGTGGTTTTTGCATTCCGTCATAGCTAAAATCATTCATGGCATATACATCTTCCAGCAAATTACTGTTCGTGATACACCTTACCCCTCCCGTCTGCCTTGTGCTATCCAAATCACGTGCAATTTTATTTGTAGCGGCATACAGCTCGTCATCATCCTTTGATTCGTTGATACGAACACCCCACAATATAATTGACGGATGATTCCAATCCCTCATTATCATTTCTTTTACATTTAATTTTGCTATTTCTTTCCAAGCTTCATCTCCGATGTACTGCCAGCCGGGAATTTCTTCGAAAACCAGCAATCCGAGTTCATCGCATTTATTGAGAAAATGCCTGGACTGGGGATAATGTGACGTTCGCACTACATTTAAGTGCAAGTCCTTTTTCAGTATCTCCGCATCCTTTTGCTGCACGCGCTTTGGCATTGCATAACCCACATAGGGATAAGACTGATGCCTGTTCAATCCTATAAGCTTCAGCGGCTTACCGTTCAGGTAAAAACCTTCAGGCGTGAACTCAGCTTTCCGGAATCCAAAAGTATCTACGTATTTATCCGAGCACAGCTCAGTATTGATTCCGACTGATATTTCATATAAATTGGGGCTGTCTACATCCCAAAGCCTGATATTCTTCAAGTTGTCTATAGTAAAACTATAAGTACTTTGTGCTGGATCAATGCAAGTCTTGAAACTTCCGGAGTAAATTTGCTTTCCACCTTTCTCGTTCACCTTTATAATAAACTCCGCCTCGGTATTTTTCTTGCCGACATTCTCCAGGTATATCTTGAGGTTGATGCATTTGTCATCCTCCAAAACTTTGGGAGTTTCAACCTTTATATTCCTAATAAATATTTCATCATAAATCCCAAGGCTTACTTCACGGTATATGCCACCGTAAGTAAGATAATCGATTTGCCCTCCAAAGGGCGGTATATCATTTCGCTCGGTAGAGTCCACCACAACAGTCAACAGATTAGTATCAAGCTCCCAGTCATAGCTTGGATCAAGCCTGATGTCGAAGGGCGTGTATCCGCCCTTGTGCTCACCGATCAGCTTTCCCTTCAGATATACACGGGCATATGCCATGACACCCTCAAAATGAAGGTACAACACCTTACCCTTATATTCTTTTGATAAGTTCAAAGGATATTTATAACAGGATACGGTCTGAAACACTCTTTCATCAAAATAATTATAAGGGAGTTCCACATTGGTATGAGGCAAATGTACAGTTTCAAATTCCTGAATGCTTTCGGAACTTTCCATCCCTTGTTCATAATGTGTTTTGAAGTACCAATTGTTGTTAATAGGAATTATTTTTCTCATAGACTACCTCCGATCATTGTTTCACTGAACCCAGCATACCTTGCACAAAATGTTTCTGAAGTGTAAAAAATACCGTTATTATTGGTAAAGTAGCGATAACTATCGCTGCCATAATAACCCCGTATTCAGGAAAATACGCCGACGACATTGAAGATATCAGCAGCGTGACCGTTTTCTGCTTATCGTTCTGCAGCACAATAAGAGGCCACAAATAGGCATTCCAGCTTGTCATAAACGAGTAAATCGCAGCAGCTGCGTAAGTAGACTTCATCGAAGGTATCACAATAAAGAAGAATATACTGAATTCCCCCGCCCCATCAACCCGTGCGGCTTGAATGATCTCTTTGGGGAAAGATTTAAAGCTCTGTCTGAAAAAGAATATGATGAATACCGATGCGATTGAAGTAAGTATGAGGGCGCTGTGCTTATTCAACAAACCTAACTTCACAATCAGCCTGAACAAGGGTATCATGAGGGCTGCAAAGGGAACCATCATGGAAAGCAGCAAAATGCTATACACTTTTTCCCGTGAAGCTGAAGAGTACATTTCAAAGCCGTATGCCGCCATAGACGCTACAATCAACGTGCCAATGACCGTTAATCCCGATATCTTTAATGAATTCAGCAGCACTCCTGCCATATCATATGACGAAAACAGAATTTTTAAATTATTAAAAAGCTGTCCTCCGAAAGTCATCTTGCCTTTTATTACATCCACCGCACTGTTTGTCATGCCTACAACCATCCAATAAAAAGGGAACACTGATATGACAAATGCGGATATAAGGAATGCATATACCAAAATTCTTTTCATTATATAACCTATTTTCAATTTCTATCACCTGCCACTTTAAATTGGATAACTGTAAGTATCGCTACGATGAAAACAATGATATAGGAGACTGTGGCCGCATATCCGAAATTAGGCATGTACTTGAAGCATAAATTATAAATATATACGGACAAAGTCAAAAGTGAATTGCCCGGACCGATAGTTGAAGCGGTAACGCCGCCCTGTGACAGGTTCATAGGCTCATCAAACAACTGCAATGTACCTATTGTTGACATAATTGAAGTGAACACAATAAGGGGCTTCAGGGCAGGGATTGTAATTTGAAAAAACCGTCGTATTTTGCCCGCACCGTCGATTTCCGCAGCTTCGTATATTTCTTCCGGGATATTCTGCAAAGCAGATAAATAGAAAACCATATTGTATCCTGTCCATCTCCATGTCAAAGCAATTATTACCGTTACCTTAGCCCAGACAGGGTCGAGGAGCCAGGGTATCGGTTCCTTAATGATGTGCAGGTTCATCAGTGCGGTATTGATGAATCCGTCCAATGCAAACATCATTTTGAACAGAATGGTGTAAGCCACCAAAGATGTCACTGCAGGGAGGAAAATTGCCGTCCTGAAGAGTCCTCTAAATTTTATTGTTTTGTCATTCAAAACAGTTGCAAGTATCAGGGCCAGAAACAGCATTATAGGAACCTGGATGACGAAAAACACTATTGTGTTTTTTAAAGCAAGTATAAACATCGGATCTTTAAAAAGTTTAATATAGTTGTCCAGGCCGACAAAATTTTGTGTCACGCCTTTTGATGACATGGTAGACAAATAAAAGGAGTAAACTATCGGGTAAAGCAGGAATACTCCAAATAATATCAGCGCCAAAGTTACGAACAACCAGCCATATCTGTCCTGTGACTTGGCGAATGATCCGCTTGCGGCACCTCCAGCCATAAAATCCCACCTTTTCTTTGCATAAAATCCAAACCCTGTGTTTTAAAGAGGAATAATACCTGCAGTTAGGCACTATTCCTCTCCTTTTATCCACTGACCTTATTGAGAGAATAATATATGGAGTTTATTTCTTAATCTGATTATTTAGCTGTTCCTCGGCTTTCTTTAATGCATCCTCAACAGAGACTTTTCCCGAATATACATCCTGCATTACGGCGAATATAGCCGCGTCCGCTTCATATGTATATAATCCGTAGTTGATGGAAGGAATTGATTTCATCCATTCTGAGAAAGCCATATACACCTTCTGTCCGCCGAAAAACGGGTCTTCGGCGGAATAGGAAGCGCCGCCCTGAGCCGGCAAGTAGGAACCTACAGCTCCCCTGTCTACCAGTATCTTCTGGTAAAAATCGTTGTCGCCGGCATAAATCTTGTTAAAAAAGTCTATCGCAACATCCTTGCTCTTTGAACTTTCAAGGATGTACCAACTCGAACCGCCGAGGTTGGAAGCATTTACCGCACCGTCAATGTTTAAACGGGGTGTAGGAGCAACCCTCCATTTTCCGGACTGGCTTTTTTCTGCTTTTATGGAGCCTATGATCCACACACCCGACACAACGGAGGCCGCTTCACCGCTGTTAAACGATGCAACCCATTCATTCCAACCGTTTGTAGGCTTGATTATGCCCGAATCAACTATCGCTTTGTATGTTTTAACCGCTTCTTTCAATGCATCGTTGTTTGCCAGGTTCACATTGCCCTTGTCGTCAAAATACCACTTTCCGGCTGACTGCATCATTATCCTCATTAAACCGCCGTCGTCCAGTCCGAATCCCAGCATAACCTTGCCTGTCTTTTCTTTCACCTTTTTACCGATTTCTATGAATCTATCCCATGTGATATTGTCCAGGTCTTCCTGCTTGTAGCCTGCCTGTTCCAGATAATCCGTTCTGTAGAACAAGCCGCTTGTACCCGTGTCAAAGGGAACACCGTACACCTTTCCTTCCAGGGTCATCAGAGCAACCTTGTAGCCGGCAAAGTCGCTGTGCTTGATTTTGCCCGTCAGATCAGCAAAAGAGCCTGGATATGACTGCAGGTATTTCTGCGCATTATAGTCCTCAATGAGGGTAATATCCGGCAGCCCATCCTTCACGCCGGATGCCAGATTTGTATGTAATTTCTGCTCCAGATCTGCCTTTGCGATGTCAACGATTTCAATCTCTACTTTGGGATTGTCTTTAACATACCTTTGTTTAGCTTCTTCCATAATGGGAATATTAAAATTTGGATCCCACGCCCAAATGGTGATTTTACCTGATTTTTCGGCTGCAGCTTTGCCGGCGTCCGTCTGGGACTTCCCGGCATCGCCCCCGCATGCTGACAGTGAGAATATTAACGAAACAATAAGAAGTAATGATAAGATTTTTTTCATTGTTTTCCCCCTCCACATTTTTGATATTGGCAGATGTGATTTAATAGAATCGCGCCCAAAAATAACCAGTTCTAATTAAATAGTAAAAGATTTTCCCAGAAAAGTCAATAAATATTTAGTAAATATTTATCAGTTTTTACATCAAAAGTTTACTAAATTATTGAAATGTCGTAGCAAGATAAGTATAATTATGTATGTAAGCATGATGGTGTTTAAGAAAGGATTGAAGTATGGCTACAATAAAAGAAATTGCTTTGAAGGCCGGCGTTTCGCCTGCCGCCGTCTCGAGAGTCTTAAACCACGACGCCACTATTTCGGTTTCGCCAGAAACCAAAATGCGCATTTTCAAAATAGCGGAAGAGCTTGAATATAAGACCGTCCGCAGCCGCAAAGCCAATACGGTAAAAAAGGAACGATTGAGTTTTGGCATTGTAGATTGGTATTCGGAAATCGAACAGCTATTAGACGATCCCTATTATCTGTATCTTATGACAACAATTGAGAAGCAGTGTTCCTTTTCGAACATCGATACTTTTAAAATCAACAAACATAATGGAAGCTATCACGCTTCTATGAATTCAAATATAGACGGAATAATTGCCATAGGCAAATTCTCTGATGATGAAGTCGAGGACTTATCTACATTTACAAATAACATCGTGTTTGTGGACTCCTCACCCCACGAAAATAAGTTTGATTCCGTCGTAATAAATTACAGGCTTGGTGTTTCGGAAGCCCTTCAATACCTGATAGGTTTAGGGCATACCAAGATAGGTTTTATCGGGGGAGCAGTAGTCGGCGACCATAAGGAAGCAACTGTAGACAACAGGAAACAATTGTTCATTGACATACTGGAAAGTTATAAACTGTACAATCCGGACTATGTATATGACGGCAACAAAATTTCATTCGGCGAAGGCTACAGGTTAATAAATGAGATTTTAAAAAGCGGCCACATACCCACTGCCTTTTTTATCGCAAACGATACAATGGCCACAGGAGCCTTAAGGGCGCTCCATGAAGCCAAGGTACACGTTCCCGGCGATATAAGCATTATAGGATTTAATGACCTTGCTACCTCAAAGTATCTGGTTCCACCACTAACAACAGTCAAGGTGCCTATGGATTTTATGGCTGAAACGGCCGTTGACCTGCTGCAGGAGAGGATATATAAAGAACGCGTATTGGCTAAAAAGGTACTGGTTCCTTGCCAACTGGTGATACGCAAAAGCTGCGGGCAAATAAGCACATGTCCGTCGACCGCCGGCTACAGCCACAGTTGCCAGGACAAAGTTTGAAGCTTTGCCAATCTGATCATTTGATGTCTATATCTCTTGATTGGCCTCCCTGCCTGGTACAGTACAGCAGGGAGGATATGTACGTTAAATATAGCACCACTTGCTTAACCCAGTTACGTATTCAACCTTGCCCTTTTAAGCTTTCTTCCTAATTATGGAATTTGGATAGGTTCATAACGGAATGAGCCGACCTCAGCCGCAATCCACTTTTTCAACAAATTTTTTGGTCAGACTGTCTGAAAAGCCTATTCCGGGGTTCCGGCAAGCAGGCAAGGGTTTTTTTATCTTTAATCTTGGTCACACAGCAACTCTATTGTAATATCCTTATGCTTTTTCTCATAAAACACCGTGCGCCACTCTACCTGCTTCACAGGCTCAAAATGCAGTGCGGAGAAAGCCACCCTGAGTTTTCCCTGATTGCCGCCTTCCAAAACGACAGCGGTGGGACCATCCCTCCCGCCGATGATACCGACGCAGCAAACGTCGCCCTTTGCCTGGGGCGCTCTTGGATCGGTTTGTTTTGGGCGTGGCTGGTCGCTTTGTCCACAATCCGTGATCATAAAAGACCGGCCAGGAATGTCGGGAGAAATGGTATAGCTCATCATTATGTAGTGCCTTGGGAGCTCCTGATTTAAGTCATGAAAATGCTCGGCTGGCAATTCCTGTCTTTTGTACTCCTGTACCGTCAGAGTGTGTTTCTCGCCCGTCGAGGGATGTACCAACTCAATTCGATCACCGGGCGACGACACGCGGAAATGCGGTCCCGGTATGGGAACAGGCTCTCGCGTTAATATCACGCTGAGGGTTTTTAATCCCGGCTTCCGTTTCGTTTTCCAAGGGAAAGCGCTGCGCCAGATCGCATAGCCCTGCTCCGGATCCAGCCCGTAATGCTGTACGACGCTGTATGCCTCAAGGCCGTTGCCCTCTGGAAAACAGGGGTTCCAGCAGAGACCACAGCCGTGGGAAGTTGCAAGTTCGGCTCCGTTCAGGATAACCTTCGGGTTTATGCTGACGATCAGCGGATTCTCCGCATCAGCCAGCATCCTCTGTTCCTCGGTAAGACCGGTTCTATCATCATCAATGGAGAGATTCCATTTATCCATAAAGGCACGAATGCGCTCCGGCGGAACCTGAAGGCAAAAGTCTATGACCAGGCCCTTTGCACAGACGTACATCGCCGGAATCATCCAGACCTCATCCTCCCAGACAAATTGTTTGTTGATGGGAATTTCTTTTCCTGCCCTTTCGCGTCGGTGATGCATCCAAAAGTTTCCGTCAAAATAGACCTTCCACTCCGGGATGGGCGGTTCGACGGAAACCATGTCATAGTAACCCTCCCTATAGGGAATGAGGCGGTAATCAAACCTGTTTTGCAAAGCTCTGATATAAGAAAAAGGCTGTTCCATCGGATCAAGGGACAGATTTTCTCTGATGGCGGCAAGGGTTGCAGCTTGTTCGTCCGTTGGAGGATTTTCCAGCAGGAATTCGTTAAACTGCTCTTCATCCCAGCACCAGGCCTGCGCCAGTGCCGCCGTATTGCCGCAGGCCAGCAAAAGCCGCAGAAAGTCCTGGAAATTTCGTGCCAGCGGATGCACATAACTGCCGGGTGTGCTCATGGGGTTGACAACAAATACCATTTCCCCGAAACCGGGAATAAAGCAAAAGTGGATGCCGTCGCTGCCGGCCCGGCCAATGATCTTCGCGCCTTTGGGAGTGCAGAAATAGTCAATATCATCTGCTTCCTGTGTCAGGCCGATAAGAGAAAGGTCAATATTTGATTCCAAATACCTTTCATATGTTTTTGACATCATAACCTCTCACTGCGCGTGTTTTCTGAAGATTTTACCGACTTATTTATGCATATATTTCGCGTCAATATAGACAATCCAAAATTAAAAATCCACTCTAAATATAACATAAAACATCAGGGTGAAACAGATGCGACTTTTAGCACCGGGCATAAAGGCATAAAATAGCGCTGAACCCGGCTACCAATTGGGTCCAGCGCACGCTGGTCGAGGTGGAGGGATTTGAACCCCCGACATCTTGGTCCCAAACCAAGCGCTCTAGCCAAGCTGAGCCACACCTCGATTATGATTTTGCGACACAAAAAGTATTTTACCACATAAACTTAACATATTCAATGCTTTTTAACACTTTTGATAATTATTTAAATTTAAATATCTTATGGTAGCTTCGCCATAAACCGTTTTATATTTAAGTATCTAAGAGCAGAAGCAGATGAGTCTAACTTTTCAAACATTTGGCAATAATTTAACTGTCGTGCCGGCAAGGCGGGAGCATTTATTGTGGAAGACAGTCCGGCAAACCTGCTGTGCACAGGTATCAATTGCCTTTTATTCTTAATTTATAAGCCACCGCCTATAGTTTCACTCAGCAAGCCGGACAAGCATGCCAGCTAAAAAAATTTTGTAATATTTTTCACAATTATGTAACAAAACGTTAACTTGATACGTCTATATATATGTTTTATAATTAATTAGAAAGAAGGTTTGAATTATGTAAACTCTAGCAAGACGGGGTGTTGGTGATAAAAAGGATATTGGGCCAGGTAAGAAAGGCGATACAGGATTATGACATGGTCCAGGAAGGCGACAGGATAGCCATAGGCGTATCCGGAGGCAAAGACAGCCTCACGCTTCTGGTGGCTATGAAACAGCTGCAAAGATTTTTCCCGAAGAAGTTCGACATCGAAGCTGTGACGCTGACGATGGGTATCGGCGATTTCGACCTTACGCCTGTCAAGGAGCTGTGCCGCCAATTGGGTGTAAACTATACAATAAAAGAAACTTTTATCGGAAAAATAGTATTTGACATACGACAGGAAAAAAATCCATGCTCCATGTGCGCCAATTTAAGGCGGGGAGCTTTACATAACGTCGCCAAGGCTTTAAACTGCAATAAGGTCGCCCTCGCTCACAACAGGGATGACGTGATTGAGACTCTGCTGCTCAGTTCCTTCTATGAGGGCCGTCTTCATACTTTTTCTCCTGTCACTTATCTGGACCGTAAAGACCTTTACCTTATAAGGCCCCTTATTTACGTTGAGGAGAAAGAGGCAAAAGGCTTTGTCAAGGCCCATAATCTTAAAATCGTACCCAACCCCTGCCACGCCAACGGAAGGACCAAAAGGCAGTTTATAAAGGAACTCATACTCAACCTGTCTAAAGAAAACAGAAACATTAAAAGCAACATCTTCGGAGCTATCAGGCGGTCCGGCATAGATGGGTGGCATTAGAGTCTTCATAGATGGGTGGTATCAGAGTTTTCAAAAAAAACAATTTTATGGAGGTAAAAATGCGTTACAAAGGAAAAAGGGTTTTAGCACTGATTATAGTGCTGATCGTATGCTTATATCCAATCAACCTCGTGAGTGCAGAATCAAGCATCATATATGAGACGTCTTCAAAACAGATCATAACTTCAGGCGTAACCCTTGAAAACATAGTCCGATTCACTGTAGACGGCTGGCTTAACATAAATGTTCTCAAGGTGGACCTGTCAAACCCGTACATAGAAGTAGATACATTGATAAACGCCGATTCCATCAAACGTTTAACAACTACTAAAAGCCTGGCTGAATCAAGGGGTGCTGTCGCCGCAATCAACGCGAGCTTTTTCAACCCCACAGGCAACGGCAGCGGTTATCCCGACGGGCCGATAGTAGAGTCAGGCAAAATTATTTCTGCAGCCTCCGAATATAACCGCTATGGGGATGTCATGGCCTCTTTCTCCATTGACAACCTCAACAATATCTTATATAACTACTGGAAAACGGACATCACATTGATAGCTCCCAATGGTAATGCCATACCTGTCGCCCAGTATAACAAGCCGAGCAAAACCAATTACAGCGATATTACAATACTGGACAGAAGATGGAGCGATAGCTCTATCGGAGCAACCCAAGCCTATCCCGATATTGTAGAAATGGTTGTTGACGGCGGAAAGGTGGTTGAAATCCGCAAGGCACAGCCCGCTGTCCAGATTCCGGTTAACGGCTTTGTAGTAGTGACAAGGCAGCAAAATGCCGGATTATTGGAGAACAACTTTCAGGTTGGAGACAGCGTGCATATGGACATAACCACAAATCCTGACTGGAGCAATCTTAAAATGTCCGTCACAGGCGCTTCCATCCTCTTAAAGGATGGCAAGGTGCCGGATAAATTTTCCTTCGATATTTCTTCCATATCGGGGAAGCAGCCCCGTACCGCCATCGGAAGCTCAAAGGATGGCAAGCAGCTCATGCTTGTGACTGTTGACGGCAGGCAGGGTTCCAGTATAGGTATGACCCAGGCAGAAACCGCACAACTCATGCTCCAGCTTGGCGCATACAATGCGCTGAACCTGGATGGAGGCGGTTCTACGACGATGGTGGCGAGGCCCCTTGGAACTACCGGCATCCGGGTGGTCAACAGCCCTTCAGATGGGACCAGCAGGGCAGTGTCGACGGCCATAGGGGTGTTCTCAATAGCTCCGCCTGCTCCGCTTGAAGGGTTAGTTATAGAGACTGAAGACACCAATGTGTTTGTAAATACCTCCAGGGCATTCACCGTAAAAGGCTATGACAGGTATTTCAACCCTGTCCAAATAAACCCTGAAGATGTCGAATGGAGCGTCTCCGGCTTAAAGGGCACTTTTAAAGGGAACGTGTTTTACCCTGAGTCGGTAGGCGAGGGGGTAATAACAGCCAGTATAGGCAACGTTTCCGGCTCTATAAATATAAGCTCCCTGAGCTCTCCCGTACAACTGCAGCTCAGTGACAAACTCATAAAACTGCCGGTGAACGGATCAAAAACTATTACAGTCACCGGCATAAATAAAAACGGCTACAGCGCAAAAATCGATCCTAAGGACGTGAAATGGGTTGTCAAAGGAAATATTGGCAAATTCGATAAAGGTACCTTTATTGCCACTGCAAAAGGAACGGGATATATAGATGCGTCTGTCGGGGACACTCATGCGTATTGTGCGGTGTCGGTAGCAGGAGAATCCGGCACGGTCAAGGAAGGATTTGAGACACAAAACGGCTCTTTTCTCTCATACCCCTCAAGTGTGAAGGGCGAGTACAAACTGTCGACTTCCCAGAAAAAATCTGGAAAGTCTTCAGGCGAGCTGACCTATTCATTTACTGCGAGCGAAGAAACCCAGGCAGCATACTTAGTGTTCTCCGACAACGGAATACCCCTGGATGCCTCTACCACAAAGATCGGTGTATGGGTATATAATACCCACATCAACTCTAATTGGCTCCGTGCCGAGGTACATGACTCAAAGGGTCAGAAACACCTGGTAACTTTATCCAAAACCCTGGATTGGACCGGCTGGAAGTATGTAGAGGCTTCGCTGGAAGGCATAAGTTCTCCCGCGTCGCTTACAAGGCTGTACCTGGCAAAGGTTAACCCTATAGCTGATTCAGGGAGCATATATTTTGATGACCTGACCGTCACAACTTCCAGTTCCGCTCCCACAGACACGATTAAAATTCCTCAGGATACGGTGCCGGTGGATGAAGCGAATAAAAGCATACAATATCAGCCTTCTGAGGATTCCTTCAGGTTTGCCGTATTCGGCCAATCAAGGGAGCCTAAGAATGCCTTTGAAAAGCTGCTGCTTACAAAACTGGCTGAAAAAACCGACAAATACCTTGAGGCTGCCGCCCTTGTAGGAAATAACACCCGCGAAACTGCAGCAATGATCAAAAAGCCTACGGTATTTACGGGCACAGGCTACAAATCCTTCGATTTGATGACCAGCCGGTTTATACAGCTGGATATGAGCAAGCAAAGCTTAAGGCTCAGCGATAAGTCCCAATGGCACTGGTTTTTACAGCAGCTTGACTCATTCAAAGGAGACAACCTGTTCATCTTCTTAGCAGGGTCACCCGACAGCTTCAGCGATAATCTTGAGGCAAACCTTTTTAAAGAAACGCTTACAAAATACACGCAAAAGACAGGTAGAAAAGTGTGGGTATTCTATAAAGGAAGCCAAAACAGCTCCCGCATGGAAAGAGGAGTTAAATACATTACATGCGCGGGTTTTGACGTGGAGAGTCTAACCCCTGATAACACCGATGCTGCCAAATATATTCTGGTGACAGTCAGAAACGGTGTTGCAACATTTGAATTTAAGCCCATAATATAATCCATTTTATTAAAGCCCCTCAAAGGGGGCGTTTTTTTTACTATGTGATTAAAAAATCACCTTTTTAGGCAGCGGCGCAAAGGCTTTGAAGGAAATGTTCTCATTACAGTTTTATAGTGGTATAATATATAAACTAGATTATGCCATAATCTGGTGGAGCTGTAACTAGCGAAACTTACATCGAAAGGGAGTGAAAAAATGAGTTCCAAGGTTCTATTTTCATCAGTAAAGTATGATAAGTATGATCCCAGCGTAACGCTGCCCGCAAAATTCGACAGGATGATTGACAGGATGGAAATGAAGGATGTAGTAAAAGACAAGTGGACTGCAATTAAAATGCACTTGGGAAGAAAGATAGGCTATTCAACGATTCATCCAATATTTGTAAAAATTCTTGTGGATAAACTGAAAGAATACGGCGCAAAAGTGTTCATCACAGACCAGTTGGTTGAAGGCGCAAGGAGCAGGGGCTATACCGAAGAATATCTCGGTGTTCCCATAGTCCCCACCTGTGGCGTTATGGGGAAATACTATTATGAAAAGGAAGTAAACTTCAAAACTTTCAAAAATGTCGATATTGGCGGCTACATACATGATGCCGAGGTGATGATTAACCTTTCCCATGTAAAAGGTCACGGAGTCTGTGGGTACGGTGGAGCCTGCAAAAACATCGCCATGGGCTGTGTTACCGACAGGACGAGGTCTCAGATTCACAGCCTTGAAGGCGGTATTGAATGGAATGAGGAGCTATGTACTCGCTGTAAAGCGTGCATAACCAACTGCAACCATAACGCAAACAAATTTAACGAAGAGAATAAATACCAGGTAAATTTCCATGACTGCACATACTGCCAGCACTGCGTTAAAGTTTGTCCTACAGGGGCCATAACTCTGGATGCGGACAGGTTTGATGACTTCCAGACAGGAATGGCAATATGCACGGAAGAGGTATTGAAAACCTTCAAACCGGATCACGTATTTTACATAAATTTCCTGGTAAATATAACAGCCCTATGTGACTGCTGGGGCCTTACGACCCCTGCCCTTGTGCCGGACATAGGGATCATGGCTTCAAAAGACATAGTTGCTATTGAAAAGGCCTGTTTAGATGCCATAAAGGTAGAGGACCTGATCATGTCAGGAGTTCCACAGGGATATGAGCTGAAACCCGAAGGTCATTTGTTTGAAAGGCTGCACAGCAAGAATCCTTTTATCCAGATCAGGGAATTGGAAAAGAGAGGCCTCGGCGTTCAAGAATACGAGATAGAGGAAGTAAGTTAAACTACCTAAGGCACAGGCTGCCCGTCAGCCTGTGTTTTTTTATTCCTGTTCAGGATATCCAGCAGCACACCGATATCGTCGCGACTGAGCTTCTTTTCAAGAATCTGCCTTATTTCACGGAGCTCATCCTCTGTGATGCCTTGTGCAATCAACCTATAAAGCCGTTCAATGTTTTCATCTCCCAGCTTGCTCAGCACAGCCATAGCTGTAAGCTTATCGCCAAGGCTTAGATCACCTATGGCAGCTATGTCTTCCGAAGTGATGAAATACCCGGTAATTTCGCCGCTGCCATGCATATCCTCCGCCGCGCCGGCCTCATATCCATCTGCCGCTGATTCCGCCTTTTGCTGGCCGGCGGCATTGCCGGCAGAATTCCGAACATCCGCATCTGCTCCATAGCCGTATTTATTTCCAGTCTTCTGCCGCGCTGCATCTTCGCCCGAAAAGCCTAAATTTTTAATGTCGGGCACAAAAAAGTATACGGCCAGCATTATGAATACCGCAAAAGCAAAATTTATCAGAGCTTTTAAAAACCTGACGGTCCTCCTCATAAAAAATACCTATAAAATAAATTTTTATAGGTATTATCTGATTTTATTTCAATTTTTATACTATGCAGCTCAATGTGTTATAATTTTTCGACTATTTGCTTTAAGTAATTGGAAAAATCTTCTCTGAGGTCCTCCCTCTTTAAAGCGAACTCCACGGTAGCCTGAAGAAAACCCAGTTTATTTCCCACGTCATATCTCTTGCCTATGAAATCATAAGCATACATAGCCTCCACGCTTGCCAGTTTCTTTAAGGCATCTGTAAGCTGAATCTCGCCTCCTATGCCAGGTTTGGCATCCTCAAGGAATCTGAATATGCCGGGGGTAATAATGTATCGGCCCAATATGGCTATATTGGATGGAGCACTACTAATATTAGGCTTTTCTATAAGATCCTTGACTTTATACACCCTGCCGTCTATATGGCAGCAGTCTATTATGCCGTACTTGGATACGTCCGCCTCAGGCACCCGCTGAACGCCGATAACCGTAGTTTTATATTCATTATGAACATCAATGAGCTGCTTAAGGCACGGTACTTCTGAGTCCACAATGTCATCACCCAGCAGAACAGCAAAGGGTTCATCTCCGATGAAGGACTTCGCACAATATATAGCATGGCCAAGGCCTTTGGGCTCTTTTTGCCTTATATAATGTATATTCACCAGGTTAGATATATCCTGGACCACACTAAGCAAATCATGGTTGCCTCTCCTGCTGAGAATATCTTCAAGCTCATAGGATTTGTCAAAATGGTCTTCGATAGCTCTCTTACCCCGCCCGGTCACAATCATTATGTCCTCTATCCCGGAAGCAATAGCCTCTTCAACAATATATTGAATTGTCGGCTTATCCACTATCGGAAGCATCTCTTTAGGCTGGGCTTTTGTTGCCGGAAGAAACCTTATTCCCAGACCCGCCGCCGGAATTATCGCTTTGCGTACTTTCAAACCTAACCAACCCCCATCCTTTAAAATATGTCTGCTGTATATATTATCCATTTTATCAAATTTTTAAATAAGTACACAATATGAATTTCATAAAAATACGCTTGAGTAATCTGATAGCCCGGCTTATTCCAAGAACAATCACAATAAAGCTAAAAATTTTTAGATTAAAGTCTTTAAGGGGCCGAATCAAATCGCAAAACAATAATAAAATCATAACCACCCGTCTAACGGGTGGTTTGCTCTACCCCTATAAGGGGATGTTACCGGCCAGCGCCTAAAGACGCTGGCTTTCACTTTGTTCAAGCCACTATGCCCTTGACTCGTCGCCGTC
>Ga0134105_1000128_pt1 | contig 89488 bp, 75 predicted proteins | sample 16_3_2metaG_FD_94457 | JGI IMG/M metagenome (GOLD analysis project Ga0134105, IMG submission 94457) | Switchgrass degrading microbial communities from high solid loading bioreactors in New Hampshire, USA - 16_60_3.3_214_A3 metaG | ecosystem: Engineered > Bioreactor > Semi-continuous > Anaerobic... | reverse complement strand
CTTTTCTGTTTCTAAGAATTTTTATCCATATGATTTTTGGAAACAGAAAAAAAGCCCTATGTTATATCTAAAAAGTAAATAATGTCCTTTCATAAAATTCCTTTATTTCCCTTTTCCCTTAAAACCTAAAAATACATGAAAGCCAATATTCTCAATACTTTCCCTGATTCCTTATCCCTTTAGATAATACTACTTTATTTTATTTTTGAAACAACTAATTAAGCCCTATTTTAAGCCTAAATTATTTCCTATTTTCCTTACTCCTAAATCCTTAATCCTAACTATATGTAATCCAAACAAACTTCTTTCCTTTTTTCAAATAAAGTCCTTTCACTAACACCCCTCAAACCCTTGGGAATACTCACTTGTTATTCTCTACCAATTTCCCACTTTATTCCTTTACCCTTGAACCTGACCTCATAAAGTACTTACATTTTTGGGTTTTTAGGGTCAAAAATGAAAATAAAGTTGTTTCAGGATTGAGGGTTTAGGGGGAAGGATTAAGGAGAATATTATCCATTTTTCCTCTCCATTTCCCTTTCCATTAACTCTCGCAATCCGTTGATTTTTCTGGGTTTAAGCCTTGCCCCTTATCCCTTATCCCTATAAAAAATCCTAATAAAAAACCATAGTTCCAAGGCACACCTTCACCTTTTCCCTATGGTTTTATGCAACAACTTTATTTGCTCCTTCTCAAACATTTGAAAAATGAAAGGAGTTTATTTGATGTAGACAAATCTTTGTGCTTCGTTAAATTTCCCTTCTGCCTTCCAAAGATTTTGCCAGCGTTACTTCATCAGCATATTCAAGATCGCCGCCTACGGGCAGGCCATGTGCGATGCGTGTTGCTTTTACTCCCATGGGCTTGATGAGTTTTGCAATATACATTGCTGTCGCCTCTCCCTCTACATCGGGGTTTGTAGCAAGAATTACTTCTTTTGTCTCTCCCTCGCCAATGCGCTTTATCAATGACTTCATATTTATGTCATCCGGGCCTATGCCCTCAAGGGGAGAGATAACACCATGAAGCACATGGTAAAGGCCTTTAAATTCACGTATTCTTTCCATTGCAATAACGTCCCTGGGACTTTCCACAACACAGATCACAGAACGGTCCCTGTTTTGGTTACTGCAAATCCTGCATGGGTCTGTATCAGTCAGGTCACCGCACACAGAACAATAATGTATTGTTTTCTTTGCATCTATTATTGCATTCGCAAATGCATATGCCTTGTCGGCAGGCATATTCAATATATGAAAGGCCAAACGCTGTGCAGTTTTATGTCCGATACCCGGAAGCTTTTCAAACTCATCTATAAGCCTGGCAACCGGTGCTGCATACATACTCATATTTCACTCCATTAAAATAATCCGGGTATATTCCCTAATCCGCCTGTAAATTTACTCATCACGGCTTCGGTCTCTTCATCTGCTTTCCTGAGCACTTCATTCACCGCTGCCAGGATAAGATCCTGCAGCATTTCCACATCGTCAGGATCAACTACGTCCTGCGATATTTCAATCTGCTTAATCTCTTTATTGCAAGTGGCAACAACCTTAACCGCTCCACCACCGCTTGTAGCTTCAACAGTTTTTTCAGCAAGCTCTTCCTTTGCTTTTTCCATATCTTTCTGCAATTTCATAGCCTGCTTCATAATATTATTCATACCGCCTCCCATGCCACCCATGGGGAAGCCTCCTCTTTTTGCCATACACGAACTCTCCTTTTTTTAATAAATTATAATCTTAAATAAAGATATTGGCAACAATGTATAAAGTAAAACCTTCATACCGCTAACCTGAAGAAGGTATTTTAAAAACAGGTTTTTCCTTTGCCTTCCGGTAATGCATCGGCGACATACCATAATACTTCTTGAAAAGTTTGCTGAAATAATATACATCTGTGTACCCCACCTGTCTTGCTATCTCCTTGATTGAACCATCGCTGTTTTCCAAAAGTTCGCAGGCCTTGGAAAGCCTGAGATGTATTAGATAGTTTATCGGTGACTCGCCTGTTGCATCTTTAAAAACCTTTGAAACATAAATGGGACTTAAGTACGCATTAGCAGAAATCTGAGCCAGTGAAATCGGTTTCATGTAGTTTTCATTTATATACGCTATAATATTATCCACCATCGCAGTCTTTTCATACCGCTCAATGGAAATTACGTTTTTCTCAGGCTTGCAGCGAGAAATATAACGTTCCTTAATAATATATACCAGTAATTTCATAATAATGCATTTAAGCATTAATACACTGGTTTCATCGTTTTTCTGCTGCTCAATCATAACCTCGCCTATGCCGTTGATAAATGCCTGGCGGTAGTACCTAAAAGCAAACAGCGGCTCTTCATCTTCGGGTATCAGATAGTTTTCAGGAAGACCTTTCAAATGCAAATCTGAAATGCCAACATGAAATTCTTCAATACGCTGTTTTCCTGTTAATATTCTGTGGTGCGTTATATTGGGATTGCAGATAAAAAACGTTCCGGCAGAAACATCATATATTTTGCCCCCTACTTCGTATTTCCCCTCCCCCCCAAGTATGTATATCAGGGAAAGAAAATCATGGGAGTGGCTTTTTGCTTCATTAGCTGAATCGAAAAATCTGTGCATAACAAATAAAACTCTTGGATTAAAATGATGGGGATTTATAATATTGAACTTCATCCTCTCACCCAAATGCATTCCACGTGAATAATTTATATCAGAGATTGATCTTATCATATCCTTAAGTTTAGCTCAAGTATACCGGCAAGCAAGTCAACGCCGATTTTATGCAGGGAAATGGCTGACTTTATGCCGGTACTGTTGCAGATGTAAGTTAATATAGTACATCACCATGACAAAATCCTACATTTTATTTTATCGGCCGAATCTTTATAATTTTTCTGGGCAGTAAATTTCACGATACTCATGGTGTGGTTTTCCTATCTAAATACAACTTCTTTGGAGGTATATTTTTATGCCAAATATTAAATGGCTCTGGGGTTATCTGAAAAAATACGGCTGGATGTATGGAACCGGCCTTTTATTATTGGCCGCTTTTTCGGTTTTAAGTCTTTATGTACCGCAGATAATGGGAAGACTTGTTGACGAAGTGATAGAAGGTGGAAGGAAAGAACTGTTAAAACCGCTTTTACTTTCCCTTATCGGGGTAACACTTTTCAGAACCACTCTCGTATACATTCATACCCTTCTGCAGGAAAAGACTTCACAGAATGTAATTCATGATATCAGAACCGAAACCTACGTAAGACTAAATAATCAGGATTTTTCGTTTTTTGACAAGAACAGAACCGGAGACATAATGGCAAGAATGACCGGTGATATGGATGCTGTCAGGCACTTTTTAGCACATGTAATCCCCCAGCTGGTAAAAGGAATTGTAACCCTTGTATTTGCCATTTGGATGATGCTGCGCATAAATGTCCCGTTTGCACTATGCATCTTTGCACTGATGCCAATCACCTGTTTTATCACAGTCAGGTTCGGAAAGGAAATTCTCCCGACACTGCAGGCAGTAAGGCAGCAGTTTTCAAGGCTCAACACCGCAGTGCAGGAAAATGTCAGCGGTCATAGAGTGGTAAAAGCATTTGCCAGGGAGGATTTTGAGCTTAACAAGTTTGACAGGGAAAATGAAAAATACAAGGAAGCAAATATCAAAACAGCGCAAATGTGGGAAAAATACCTGCCGCCACTGGATTTCATGTGCAATATGGTGCTGTTTATAATACTGCTTGTGGGTGGCTTTTTCGTTTCGAAAGGCGCAATTACCGTTGGGGAACTGGTGATTTTTCATGGCCTGGCGCAGAGATTCAATATTCCGATGCGCATGGTAGGATGGCTTACCAGTGATTTTCAGCGTTTCAACGCAAGCAGCAGCAAAATCCGCGAGTTAATGTACCAGGAGCCGAAGATTAAAAATGTGGGTATAAGGCTTAACAATCTTGATATCAAGGGTAAAATTGAATTCAGGGATGTGAATTTCGGATACCGGAAAAGCCATGTTCTTCATGATATAAACTTTGTCATTGAACCCGGCCAGACAGCCGCTTTTATTGGCGCCACCGGTTCGGGCAAAAGCACCATTATGAATCTGATCCTTAGATTTTACGAAACCGATGAAGGGCTTGTACTTATTGACGGTGTGAATGTTAAAAATATAGATTTGAAAACGCTCAGGGACAGAATTTCCATCGCAATGCAGGATGTTTTCCTTTTCACCGATACGATAGAGGGCAATATTTCATACGGAGTGCCAAATGCAAGCTTTGAAGACGTGAAAAGAGTGGCCGAAATTGCTGAAGCTGATGAGTTTATCCGGGAGCTTCCAGACGGTTATGACACAATTGTCGGAGAAAGGGGTGTAGGCCTTTCCGGCGGACAGAAGCAACGAATTGCTCTTGCAAGGACATTGTTAAAAGACCCTGACATCCTGATACTTGACGATACAACCTCAAGCCTTGACCTTGAAACAGAATATAAAATCCAGCAAGCTCTGGAAAAGCTGAACAGAAAAAGAACCACATTATTGATTACACACAGGATTTCATCGATAATGAACGCCGATCAGATTTTTGTCATGGACAGGGGAAGAATTGTGGAAAGAGGAACCCACAGCGAACTGCTGAGTAAAAAAGGCCTGTATTACGACGTTTATATGAACCAGATGGGAGATTTCAATTTGAGCCTGGAAAAAAACAAGGAGGTTGTTTAAGTGGCACGGAATAAATTTGACGTAGATGAGTCCCTTGAAAGCGAATTTAATATTGAGCACTTAAAAAGGCTTTGGAAATACATACGCCCATACAAAAAAGATATTTTTACAACGCTTTTAATGATGATCCTTTCCAACCTTGCAGTACTGCTTGGGCCTTATCTTTTAAGGCATGCAATCAATAATGTTATTCCGTCGGGAGACACAGTAAAACTCCTGTTGCTTTCATTGCTGTTCCTGTGTTCCATTTTTGTGAGCATGGCATGCATGAAATACAGGATCAGGATGATGTCCCGGATTGCCCAGAATGTTATTGCAACACTGAGGCGTGACCTGTTTATTCACCTGCAGAAACTCTCGTTCAATTATTATGACAGCAGGCCTCACGGAAAAATAATCATAAGAGTTGTGAACTACGTAAATTCTCTTAACGATCTGTTGCAAAACGGTATCATCAATATGATGACCGACTTGTTCAACCTGGTTTTAATAATTGGCTTTATGCTGTCAATTAATGTGCGTCTTACACTGGTAAGCCTCACCGGGGTCCCGTTCCTGGTGGTTACTCTGTTCATTCTTAAAAAAGTACAGAGGGAGCGCTGGCAGAAAGTCAGCCGCAAGCAGTCCAACATGAATGCTTACCTGCATGAAACACTCAGCGGTATGAAAATAACCCAGTCCTTCGTCAGGGAAGAGGAAAACGAGAAGATATACGAAAAAACCAGCAACGAATGCAGAACTTCATGGATTTCCGCTGTGAAGGCAAACACATTATTATGGCCCATAACCGAGAATATCTCCGTTCTTACAATATCATTAATGTATATTGCCGGTGTTTTGTGGATCTCGAATGACGGAATCGCTGTCGGGGATTTCGTTGCCTTCGCGGCGTATATAAGCAATTTCTGGACTCCGATAACAAACCTTGGGAACTTTTACAACCAAATAATTGTGGCAACCGCATACCTGGAGCGGATTTTTGAAACCCTTGACGAGCCTGTCATTATTAAAAACGCCGAGGACAGTTACCCGCTTCCTCCGGTTAAAGGCGAAGTGGAGTTCAAAAATGTTGTGTTCTGCTACGAAAAAGATGTTCCGATATTGAAGAATATAAGCTTTAAGGTCAATCCCGGTGAAACAATCGCGCTGGTAGGCGCCACCGGTTCGGGAAAGACAACCATTATCAACCTGCTCAGCCGTTTTTATGACATACAGAGCGGGCAAATACTGATCGATGGACATGATATCAAAAAAGTGACCCTTGAATCGCTCAGAAACCAAATAGGTGTAATGCTGCAGGATACATTTATCTTCTCCGGAACGGTTATGGATAATATACGGTACGGCAGACCCGATGCTACCGACGAAGAGGTGATTCAGGCAGCAAAAGAAGTTATGGCTCACGATTTCATAATGGAGATGGAAAACGGTTACCAGACCGAAGTAAATGAAAGAGGTTCAAGGCTTTCGGTGGGGCAGCGGCAGTTAATCTCCTTTGCAAGGACTTTGCTTTCAGATCCGAAGGTTCTTATTCTTGATGAAGCCACTTCATCAATTGATACGAAAACCGAGAAAGCCCTGCAAATTGCCCTGGACAGGCTGCTTAAAGGCCGTACGTCCTTTATAATTGCCCACAGGCTTTCCACTATTAAAAACGCAGATCGGATATTCCATATATCCCATGGCCGGATTACCGAAGCAGGTACGCATGATGAGCTGATGAATCTTAAAGGTGACTATTACCGGTTGTTTATGAGCCAGTATAAAATACTTCACCGTGAAAGGGAAGCCGGATAGCTTCCCTTTTATTCTTCAACACGGATTAAATTATCAACGCTTATGACATATTCACTTTCACGAATTTCCGCTATTGCCTTCTGTATGGATTTTTCAGATGCTTCATGGGTTACGAATATCAGCGGTGCAATTGTATCTCCATAACCTTTCTGTATTACAGATGCTATACTTACCCGGTATTTTCCGAAGTATCCCGCAATTTCACCCAGAACTCCGGGCTGATCCTTTACAGTTAACCTGATATAGTATTTTGTCTGCCAGTCATCGTTATAAACTGCATTATGTGTTTTCTCACCGAATTTCATGTACCTGTGTTCTTTTTTGCAGGCGGTAAGTATGTCTGATACAACGGCACTGCCCGTTGGCAAATCCCCCGCTCCGCGCCCGAAAAACATCATGTCTCCAAAGCAGTCGCCTTTAAGAAATACCGCATTGAACGAACTTCTGACAGAAGACAACGGATGGTTCAAAGGAATAAATGTAGGGTGAACCCTGGCTTCCACCTTTCCATCATTGTCCTTTGCAATGGCCAGTAATTTCAGTGCATATCCCAGTTCCCTTCCGTATGATATGTCTTCGAGGGTAATGTTCGTTATTCCTTCCCGCAGTATTTTATCCAGGTGTACTCTCTTATGAAAGCACAGTGTTGAAAGTATAGAAAGCTTAAATGCTGCATCAAAACCCTCTACATCGGCTGTTGGATCGGGCTCCGCATATCCCAGCTCCTGGGCTTTCCTTAATGCGTCAGTGAAATTTTCGTTGTTTTCGCTCATCTTTGTTAATATATAATTCGTTGTTCCATTGATAATTCCCATTACTCTTTCAATCCTGTTAGCCTGAAGAGATTCCTGGACTGCTTTTATCACTGGGATTCCGCCGCAAACACTGGCTTCATAATATAAACCCACCCCATTAGCATTTGCTGCCGCATCAAGTTTCTCCCAATGCCTTGCTATTACTTCTTTGTTTGCGGTGACAACGCTTTTTCCATTGTTCAGCGCCTTTAACAGGTAACTTAATGCAGGGTTTTCCCCACCGATAAATTCCGCAACTATTGAAATTTCGGGATCGTTCAATATATCGTCGGGATTGTCGGTAAGGATGTTTCTGTCTACTTCAATGGGCCTTTTTTTGTTTATATCCCTGACCAGTATTTTTTTTATGTTAATCTTGTAATCTTCCTTTTCAGCGAATTCCTCACGGCGTTTTTGAAGAATTTTATACACGCCGCTTCCGACGTTGCCAAAACCAAGGAAAGCTATTTGAATTTCTCGCATAAAGATCACTCCTACTAATAACCCTTGCCAGTTTGCATTATTATACCATAATAAGAACTAATTGCAACAGAAGATAGGCTAAAAAGGTTGTTAGCCGATAATGTATATGCTATATTTAAATTGCAAATTCTTTATTTTGACAGGTTCGGGAGATTTAAAATGACTAAGATTGAACACAGGAAAAAGGACAGGACATGGTATAAACTGGATAATGCCGCAATATTGTATCCGTCCATACAATCGGACAGAATTTCAACCATGTTCCGGTTATCTGCTACATTGACCGAAAACGTGGATCCATCCGTTCTGCAATTAGCCCTGAACAAGATCATAGACAGGTTTCCATATTACAGAGTTAAATTAAGTAAAGGGTTGTTCTGGTATTACCTCGAACATAACCCTAAAACACCCCGTGTGGAGAAAGACGTACAATATCCATGTGGCCGCCTGTCACCCATTTTGAACCGCAACTTTCTGTTCAGGGTCAGGTATTATAAGCGCCGGATAGCAGTTGAGTTCTGTCACGCCCTTACCGATGGGACGGGTGCGGTCACTTTTCTGAAAGCCCTTGTTTACCAGTATTTAAAGGAAACAGGAAAGAACCTGACGGATAAGACCGGAATATTAACCATTGATGAAGAACCCGACCAAGAAGAATTTGAAGACTCTTACAACAGATTTTACAAGCCGTCGCTTCCCTTGCCCGAAACGGGGGAGCCCGCTTACCACTTAAAGGCCAAACTTGCGAAAAAGGGTATTTATTATGTAATTACAGGCATTGTTCCATTGAAAGACATTATTGCCAAAGCAAAGGAATACAATGTATCCCTTACGGTGTTCCTTGCCGCGATCTATATGGATGCGATGCAGACCATCCAGAACAAACATGTTTCCAATCCGAGACGTAAGAAGCCTATTTCTGTATCAGTGCCCGTTAACATGAGAAATATTTATCCATCAAAAACAATGAGGAATTTCTCCCTGTTTGTAGTGCCAAAAATAGATCCGCGCCTTGGGGACTATTCGTTTGAAGAAATACTCAAAATTGTGCATTATACGATGATGACCGAAATCAACGAAAAATCCATCAGCAGGCAGTTAAGCAGAAACGTCGGAGGTCAGAGAAACCCTTTTGTCCGCATCATACCGTTATTTATCAAGAGGCTTTTTTTCCCGTTACTATACAGGAAGCTTGGAGAAAACCTGTTCTCGGGTACAATCTCAAACCTTGGACTTATAACCGTGCCTGATGAAATGGCCCAATACATTGAACGGATCGACTTTGTTCCGGGGCCCGGGCCTGTAAATAAAACAGGCTGCTCGGTTACAGGTTTTAAGGACAAACTGTATATAACATTTGGGCGGCTTACCGATGAAGCCGAACTTGAAAGAATCTTTTTCACAAAACTTGTTAAAATGGGTATACATGTTACTATAGAAAGCAATATTTAATCAAATTCGCAGCAAGAGGTGATTTTTATGCCATACTGCGTTAAATGCGGTGTTGAGCTTGAGAATAAATTGAAATCATGCCCTTTGTGCAATACCCCTGTTTACTGGCCTGACGAATCAGACGATAATTCGCATAAACCGTATCCCGACAGAATACAAAGGAAAAGGTCAACGTATGTGAACCTGGTACCCAGCAAGGCTTTTGTTTATCTTATGACTTTTATCCTTATTATACCGCTTATTGTATGCCTGATGATTGATCTCAGAAGACACGGTACAATGACATGGTCTTTTTACCCTGTCTCCTCCATTGTCCTTGTATGGATACTGATGGCTTATCCTGCGCTTATGAAACGTTACAGCTTTATAAAAGTACTGACAATTGACATTTATTCAATAGTTCTGTTCCTTATATCTCTTGATGCATATTCAGGGAACCTGCTGAACTGGTCTGTGTATCCCGTGGCCTCCCTTTTGCTTATATGGGTTTACTTTCTGCTGGTCTTTCTTTTCGGCAGGAGGCACCCGTTTTTCCTGGTTATAATAGCTTACATCAGTACAGGTTTATATTTGTATTTAATAGAGCAGGCAACCGAAAGCATCTGGTTCTTTGATCTTGCCCTGCCCATTACAACACTTATCACCGTTCTGACTGTGCTTACACTGATTTTGTCCCGCTTTAAATTTTTCAGCGGAACGGCGTTAATTGGTCTTATTTTTTGCACCATAAGCATTTTCTGCATCGGTACCGAATTCATTATAAACCGCTTTGTTACCGGCAATGGTTCTTCTTTGTTCTGGTCCCTGATTGTAGCAGGGGTTTTGCTGCCCATTGCAATCTTCCTGTTTTTTGTAAGAAGAAATGAGGACTTCCGTATATACCTGCAGAAGAAATTTCATATATAACCCGTTTGAACAAAATAAATTATTTTGATACAATGGTTGAAAGTCCAATGCTTTTATAGTCAGTACCGGAGGTATTAATGAAGATTTTACTGGTGTCCGACAAGGAAAATGATTTTATTTGGGATCATTTTGATCCTGAACGTTTCAGAGGAGTTGAACTGATTATCTCATGTGGTGATTTGCAGCCCAGTTACCTGTCGTTTCTGGTTACAATGATTAATGTACCCCTTTTTTATGTCCACGGCAACCATGATACCGTTTACACCCACCACCCGCCAGAGGGCTGCGATTCAATTGAGGACACAATTGTAACATATAAAGGATATAGATTCCTTGGGCTTGGCGGATCAATGAAATACAGCGGCCGTCCCCACCAGTATAGCGAAAAGGAAATGGAAAAAAGAATACGTAAACTGAAACGGCAGCTTAAAAAGAATAACGGTTTTGACATACTTGTAACCCATGCACCGGCTGCCGGCCTGGGTGACGGGGCAGATCTGTGCCATCAGGGATTTAAAAGTTTCGTAACACTTATGGATGAATATAATCCCAAATATATGTTCCATGGCCATATGCACCTGAATTACGCAAGGCTGGACAGGATACAAAAATATAAAAACACAACTGTAGTTAATTGCTATGATCATTATATAATTGATATTTAAGCCATTTTTCCTGTTGACAAATCCGAAAGCTTGTCGTAGTTATCAACTTCGGGCATATCACTGTTTATAAATTCTACAAGCCAGTCCATACCGAAAATTTCTTCCCGTGTTGCAAATTTACCTGCGGGTATCCTGAGCTTTCCTTCCTGATCATACAGGGGTCCTGAGAAAACATTGAACCTGCCTGCTACGATTGAATCCTTCAGGAAATTGATTAATTTCTGAGTTTCAGGCGGTATAAGCCTTCTTGAATAGAAAAAGTCCAAAATACCCGAATCCATTCCCCACCAGTAGTTTCTTATAACTCCTTTTCCGGTTCCTTCGGCTGAAGAGCGAATGCCGCCTTCCAGAATACTCCGTACCATTTTTTCATAAAAAATACCCCAGTTCCAAACCGGCACCGACAGATAGTTTTCCGGTGAGTACTTCTCTTCGGTTTCATCATATCTAATGGTATATACGCCGTATTCTTTTGAGAATTTCCGGTTTGCCAGAGTGTTATGGTGGGATATGATATCCACTCCCTTTTTTGCCAGCCTCAGGCCTGCAGAATTTGTGCTTTCTTCATTATCCCAGTCACATGTCCATTCCACGTATATTTCTGCATCGGGATTAACCATTTTCGCTCCAAGGGCAAATGCATTTATACTGCTTATCACTTCAGCAGCCGGGCATGTTGCAATATACCCGATTTTATCGGTTTTAGTAATAGCTCCGGCAGTAATTCCCGCCAGGAAGCGCGGTTCATGTATCCTTCCGAAATAGGTCCTTACATGTTTAAATGAATACATGTTCGAACAGTTCAGGAAAATTATATCCGGGTATTCCAGCGCCAATTTCAGTGTAGCATTAATCATCTCAGGGCTTGTTGAAAAAACAACTTCACATCCCTGCTCTACAAGGCTCTTTAATGGCTGGTATGCATCCAGTGTTTCAGGGACATGGTCTATGCATACAGTCTCAACGTGATCCTTCATAACCTTTTCCAGGTGCATTCTGCCCAGCTCATGTGCATATGACCAGCTTGACGTCCTGATATCTTTCGCAAGGGCAAAACCGACCTTTATCTTTTCATCATGACGCATGATGGTTGTCAGCCTGCTGAAAAATGTCCTTTCATCCTTTAAAACAGGCTGGGTTTCAATTTGAATATTTGAATTCTGTTTATAATAATCAAGTTCAATGATAAATCTTTCCAGGGAAGGCCTCAGATCCTCCTCGAAGAATTGCTCCGGAACCCCGTTTAACTTTATATAATCCAAAAAAGCGTCGCCCGTGGTTATTGGCAGTCTCTGCCCGCCCAGTTCATGATACACTTTTCTGAACACACCGTATACAGCGCTCTGGAAAAACTTGAATCTGTCCTTCCCTTTCAGCATAATATTCGGCGGCTCATAATTCCGGATAAGCTTCCACAATTCGTCAAAGCTTTTTTCATCAGAAAACCATATTCCATTTATGCCGGTATGCTTATAAAATTTCAGGAAAGAGTAATATATGCGTATATCTTTGTTCTGTTCATCATATTTTGGTATCATTCTCAGCACATGCGCATTATAACTGTATACGTCAAGGTATTTCAGTACGCTGACACGCTTATTTCCTTCTACAACATAAAACCAGTTAAGAAACTCATAAACTTTTATTGGTTCCCTTAGCCCTTCATTGACCTGTGCTTCGTAAACCGCCATCCATTTGAATGCGAACTCGCTGTTTTCATCCATAAGAGGCATGAAATTCCTGGCAAAGGAAGTACTTCTCATGTATGTATAGGTACCTTTAATTTTTTTAACGGGTATTTCCACAATTCCCAGATCAACTTCGGATATTACTTCTATATTTTTCAGTATTCCGTCCAAAAAAGGAAGATATCCGTTTCTGCCCTGTGAAATGTAGTTTGAATACTCTCTGAGAGCCATTCGCTTTGCTGTCCTGTATACATCTGATACCGGTTTCATAGAAGCACCTGCCTATCATTGATTTTTCTGACGAACAGATTAGAAAATGCTGAATGGATTCTTATATAATAATTATATCCTTACCCGTAATTAATTCAAGCAACATTACAATTACAAGCGGAATCCGGGTTAATACAATTCCGGCCTGAACGGTAAGGAGGCTATATAATCCAGTCTATAAAGTATAAAACAATCAGGTGTACAGGGTAAAATATATAGAAAACATACTTTGCCTTTCTCCCCCGTTCTTTATTATACAATGCTATGAGAGGAATGGACAGCAGCGAGTACAGCTGGATGGAGTTCGCAAAAAACATGGTGCCTGAAGTTACATATCTATAGGCAATATCGCACACAGCATATGCCACATGCAGAGCAGCACCGCCAAGCACCATTTTCCTTATATTCCCCTCTGCAAGATAAAAAACCATAATATATAATACGCCATATGCGCCATAATCAGCACCAACAATTTCAGCTATTACCGCAACCGATGCCACCGACAGCCATGAAAGCCATAAATTCCTAGACTTTAGCCTGTCATAAAGGTAAATTGATAAAAGGCCCAAAAACAAAGTTGAGAATATATTGAACTTATAGCGTACTCCAAATCCCGGAACATTATATATTACCGAATAAATCCGCGAAAACCAGTCGGGAATCTGGAATATCAAAGCGCAAACTCCGAGCCTTGTTAGATACCGTCTTACAGAACGGGTATGGAAAAAGCCTTCAGAAATAAAAAAAGCAAAAAGCGGAAATGCAAGCCGCCCTATAATCCTGAATATTATCTTATCAGGAAAGAAAAGAACACCCGCATGGTCAATCACCATTATTATGCAGGCAATAATCTTTAATTGAAAGCCGTTTAAACCTTTTTTCATATAACCTCACTTCTACGCGTTGACCTGACAGGGGTTTTCCTATACCATTTTACAGGAAATGATTAAAAAAATCCATAAAATATTATGCAGGGTCAACAGACTTCTGCCCCGTTCCACTGGCTTTAATAAACTTCATGGAGTACTCCGGGCTTTGTCTATTTCCCATTTTCTGTATAAATCATTGCTTGTATGATATAATTAGCCTGTCCCAGAAATATTATCAGGTAATGGTGCAAATGAAAAAAAACAGTTTTAATATAAGATGCTGCAAAAACTGTATAAAGGGGATTCCGGTAGGAATAGGCAATGATATACTGTGTCGTGAAAAGGGAATAGTTTCACCGAACTTTTGCTGTTCCCGGTTCATGGCATTTGAACTGGATACTTTACATAAACATTTAGGGTATCGGTGCTGTGACTGTATCCATTTTGCTTTCTCATCAAATTCAGACAGCAACTACGGCGTATGCAGTATGTTCTCGGTACGTGAATTTGACGGAAGCGAGAAAAAAGCCTGTTCCAAGTTCAGAAAAAGGAGTAAAAGAACAGCGTAGCAACGGCCATACCGCTTCAGCGTTTTAAGATAAATGGTATGCTACCGTATAGAAGCAAAGGCTGCCTTTCCAGGCAGCCCTTGTTTTTTATGAGCGTACGTATCAGGTTTACAGTTTTTCCAGTTCTGTTTCGTCCTTGCTTTCTTCGGTCTTGGGTGCTCCTGCTTCGATTTCTATATCGCGGTATATGTTCATACCAGTTCCTGCAGGTATCAGCTTACCTATGATTACATTTTCCTTAAGGCCAAGCAGCGGATCTGTTTTACCCTTAATAGCGGCTTCTGTCAGAACTCTGGTGGTTTCCTGGAAAGATGCTGCTGACAGGAACGAATCTGTAGCCAGCGCTGCTTTTGTTATTCCAAGAAGCGCCCTCTTTCCTTCGGCAGGTCTGAGGCCTTCTGCTACCGCCTTGGCATTTGCCTCTTCGAACTCGAACATGTCAACGAGACTGCCGGGCAGAAGTTTTGTATCCCCTGCTTCATCAACCTTAACTTTCTTCATCATTTGCCTGATAATGACTTCAATGTGCTTGTCGTTTATGTCAACACCCTGCAGCCTGTAAACTTTCTGCACTTCGCGCAGCAAGTACGACTGTACGGCCTGTATGCCTTTGATCTTCAAAATATCGTGCGGGTTAACCGAACCTTCGGTCAGCTCATCACCGGCTTCGATGAACTCGCCATCGCTTACTTTTAACCTGGAGCCATACGGAATAAGATAGGTTTGAGCTTCACCCGAATCATTCGTAACAACAACTTCACGTTTCTTCTTGGTTTCCCTGATCGCTACGGTACCTGAAATTTCGGATATGATGGCAAGTCCCTTCGGTTTTCTTGCTTCAAACAGTTCTTCTACGCGGGGAAGACCTTGAGTAATATCTTCTCCGGCAACACCACCGGTATGGAATGTACGCATGGTCAGCTGTGTACCTGGTTCACCTATTGACTGTGCCGCAATAATTCCTACTGCTTCACCGACATTGCACTTGTCTCCTGTTGCAAGGTTTATGCCATAGCATTTTGAGCAAACTCCGTTCCTTGTTCGGCATGTCAGTACCGAGCGAATCTTTACTTCCTTTATGCCCAATTTGGCTATTCTTTGTGCCGTATCTCCGTCAATAAGTTCGTGATGTTTCACAATAACTTCATTTGTGTTCGGATCAACAATATCCTCTGCAGCGTACCTTCCTGTAAGGCGTTCATCGAGACCTTCTATCTTTTCACCGCTGCTTATTATGGCAGAAACCGTAATTCCGTCATCTGTTCCGCAGTCCTCTTCACGTACTATTACGTCCTGGCTTACATCTACAAGACGGCGGGTTAAGTAACCGGAGTCTGCAGTTCTCAGCGCGGTATCTGCCAGACCTTTTCTTGCACCGTGGGTGGATATGAAGTATTCCAAAACGTTGAGACCTTCACGGAAATTTGAACGAATAGGAATCTCAATGGTATGACCCGATGTATCTGCCATAAGTCCGCGCATACCTGCAAGCTGTCTGATCTGGTTAATGTTACCGCGGGCCCCGGAGTTCGACATCATGAATACCGGGTTGAACTTGTCCATGCTGGCAATTAATGCATCCTTAACATCTTCGGTAGTCTTATTCCATGCATTAATAACTGCATTCTTTCTTTCTTCTTCTGTTATCAGTCCACGACGGTATTGCTTTGTAATCATTTCAACCTTTTTATCGGTTTCTTCAAGGTATCTCTGCTTGATTTCGGGTATGATCATATCCGAAACGCCTATTGTAATAGCGCCCTTTGTTGAGTACTTAAACCCGAGCTTTTTGATTTCGTCCAGTACAATTGCAGTTTTATGTGCACCGTTAACATTGATGCAGCGTTCAATAATCTTGCTTAATTGCTTCTTTCCAACAAGGAAATCCACTTCAAGGTTGAACATTGTTTCGGGATCTGTTCTGTCCACAAACCCGAGATTTTGCGGTATAGCTTCATTAAATATCAGTTTTCCGACTGTTGTCTCAATAAGCTTGGACTTCTTCACACCGTCCACAATTTTTGTCATTCTTACCTTTATTCTGGCGTGCAGTGATACATAGCCATTGTCATACGCCATTATTGCTTCTTCCGGCGATCCAAAGACCTTGCCCTCGCCCAGATCATTTTCCTTGTCAACGGTCAGATAATAACTTCCAAGTACCATGTCCTGCGTTGGTACTGTTACAGGTTTTCCGTCCTGGGGCTTCAACAGGTTGTTTGCAGAAAGCATTAAAAATCTTGCTTCTGCCTGAGCTTCTGCCGACAACGGAACGTGAACAGCCATCTGGTCGCCGTCAAAGTCTGCATTGTATGCAGTACATACCAGAGGATGAAGTCTTATGGCGCGTCCTTCCACAAGAACGGGCTCAAATGCCTGAATACCAAGGCGGTGCAGCGTAGGAGCACGGTTCAGCAGCACAGGATGCTCTTTAATGACTTCTTCCAAGACGTCCCATACTTCGTTGCGGACACGTTCCACCATTCTTTTCGCGCTCTTGATATTGTGGGCGAATCCTTTTTCAACCAACCTCTTCATAACAAACGGCTTAAACAGCTCGAGCGCCATTTCCTTAGGCAGACCGCACTGCCATATTTTAAGGTCTGGGCCGACGACGATAACAGAACGTCCTGAATAGTCAACACGTTTTCCCAGAAGGTTCTGGCGGAAACGTCCCTGCTTACCTTTAAGCATATCTGAAAGTGATTTTAAGGGCCTGTTGCCCGGACCCGTCACAGGGCGACCGCGTCTGCCGTTATCTATCAAAGCGTCTACCGCTTCCTGAAGCATTCTCTTCTCATTGCGCACAATAATTTCAGGTGCGCCTAAGTCGAGCAATCTCTTAAGCCGGTTGTTTCTGTTGATTACACGACGGTACAAATCGTTCAAATCTGAAGTTGCAAACCGTCCACCGTCCAGCTGAACCATAGGTCTAAGTTCGGGCGGTATAACGGGTATAACGTCAAGTATCATCCATTCAGGCTTGTTTCCGGAGGTACGGAATGCCTCAACAACTTCAAGCCTTTTAATGGCTCTTATTCTCTTCTGACCGGTGCTTTCTTCAAGTTCGGCCCTCAGCTCGTTAGCCAGGGCATCAAGATCTATTTCCTCAAGAAGCTCTTTTATAGCTTCGGCTCCCATTCCGGCTCTAAAATTGTTGCCGAATTTTTCTATACTGTCCCTGTATTCCCTTTCACTAAGGATCTGTTTCTTGGACAATGGAGTCTGTCCTGGATCGATAACAACATAAGAGGCAAAATATAATACCTTCTCCAGAGCTCTCGGTGACATATCAAGCAACAGTCCCATACGGCTCGGAATACCTTTGAAATACCATATATGGGAAACAGGGGCTGCCAGTTCTATATGGCCCATTCTCTCACGTCTTACTTTTGAGCGGGTAACTTCAACACCGCATCGATCACACACAATTCCTTTATAACGTATACGTTTGTATTTGCCGCAGTGGCATTCCCAGTCCCTGGTGGGTCCAAAAATTCTCTCACAGAACAAACCGTCTCTTTCGGGTTTAAGGGTTCTGTAGTTTATTGTTTCAGGTTTCTTTACTTCACCACGGGACCATTCACGTATCTTTTCGGTGGAAGCCAAACCAATCCGTATTGCTTCAAATTCTTTTAATTCAAACACGCTTCGTCACCCTCCTATATGTCATCATCGTCGAGCAGATCTTCGTCATCATCAATCGCGAATAATCTGTCAACAGCATCCTCGTCCAACTCATCAGCACTGTCAAGGCTGTCAAGATCATTGTCTACGTTGAATTCATCATCAATGAAATCATCCGTATCATAATCATCTTCAAGAGGAGGAAGTTCTTCATCCTCGCGCCCTTCGATATTTACATCAAGATCGTCAAAATCATCGTCCACAGATTCTTTAATCTCAATTTCATTCTGTTCTTCGGTAAATACCTTGACATCCAGAGCAAGGCTCTGCAATTCCTTTATCAGGACTTTAAATGACTCAGGTATACCCGGTTCGGGTACATTTTCACCTTTTACGATGGCTTCATAGGTTTTTACGCGGCCAACCACGTCGTCGGATTTAACCGTAAGCAATTCCTGCAAGCTGTATGCTGCGCCGTAAGCTTCTAACGCCCAAACTTCCATCTCTCCGAAACGCTGGCCACCGAACTGAGCCTTACCGCCCAACGGCTGCTGTGTAACCAGAGAGTACGGGCCGGTAGAACGGGCATGGATCTTGTCGTCAACAAGGTGAGCAAGCTTCAGGTAATACATGTAACCAACGGTAACCCTGCTGTCAAAAGGCTCACCCGTACGGCCGTCATACAGAATTGTCTTTCCGTCCTCAGGCAATCCTGCTTTTTTCAGGGTTTCGATAACATCCATCTCGGATGCACCGTCAAATACCGGTGTAGCAACCTTCCATCCCAATGCTTTTGCTGCATAACCCAAGTGTACTTCCAATACCTGACCGATATTCATTCGGGAAGGAACGCCCAGGGGGTTCAGAACAATCTGCAGCGGGGTTCCATCGGGCAGGAACGGCATATCTTCCACCGGGAGAATCCTGGAAATAACACCCTTGTTACCATGGCGGCCTGCCATTTTATCTCCGACAGAAACCTTTCTTTTCTGTGCAACATAAACGCGAACCAGCTGGTTTACTCCGGGTGGGAGCTCGTCGCCCATATCGCGTGAGAAAACTTTAACATCAACAACAATACCTGATTCACCGTGAGGAATTCTTAACGATGTATCGCGTACTTCCCTGGCCTTTTCGCCGAAAATCGCACGGAGCAGCCTTTCTTCGGCAGTAAGCTCGGTTTCTCCTTTAGGTGTTACCTTTCCGACCAGTATATCTCCTGCGCGTACTTCCGCACCAATACGTATGATTCCTCGCTCGTCGAGATCCTTCAGTGAGTCTTCGCTGACGTTCGGAATATCCCTGGTTATCTCTTCGGGTCCAAGTTTTGTATCACGGGCTTCTGATTCATACTCTTCTATGTGGATGGATGTATAAACATCGTCGCGGACCAGTTCTTCACTTATAAGAACAGCATCCTCATAGTTATATCCTTCCCAGGTCATAAACCCGATCAGAACGTTTCTTCCAAGGGCTATTTCGCCCTGGTCTGTTGACGGCCCGTCGGCTATTACATCACCGGTTTTGACCGTATCTCCTCTTTTGACAATCGGCCTCTGGTTGATGCATGTTCCCTGGTTTGATCTTTTATATTTCAATAACCTGTATACATCCTTTTTGCCATTGCTAAGACGTATCACTATCTCTGTTGCTGTTACGCTTTCAACGACACCGTCGTTCTTTGCAAGAATAACAACGCCTGAATCCTTTGCTGCCTTATGTTCTATACCGGTTGCGACAATAGGGGCTTCGGTGCGGATAAGCGGAACTGCCTGGCGCTGCATGTTCGATCCCATCAATGCACGGTTAGCGTCGTCGTTTTCAAGGAACGGGATCATTGATGTAGCAACAGAAACCAGCTGTTTAGGTGATACATCCATGTAGTCAACCATCTCGGGTGCAACTTCTATGATTTCATCCTGGTAACGGCATCCTATCCTCTTTCTCAGGAAGCGCCCTTCCTCATCAAGGGGTTCGTTTGCTTCGGCAACAACATATCCGTCTTCTTCGTCTGCCGTCATATAATATACTTCATTAGTAACCCGTCCGGTCTCTTTGTCAACTTTTCTGTAAGGTGCCTCAATAAATCCATACTCGTTAATTCTCGCGTATGTGCTGAGTGAGCTGATAAGACCTATGTTCGGGCCTTCAGGAGTTTCTATCGGACACATTCTTCCATAGTGGGAGTGGTGAACGTCACGAACTTCAAATCCTGCCCGTTCACGGGACAACCCACCGGGACCGAGAGCACTCAGACGGCGTTTATGGGTAAGTTCGGACAGAGGGTTGGTCTGATCCATAAACTGTGAAAGCTGTGAACTTCCAAAGAATTCCTTGATTGCTGCCGCTACAGGACGTATATTAATAAGAGCCTGAGGTGTTACGATGTCAATATCCTGTATTGTCATTCTTTCGCGAACAACACGCTCCATTCTTGCAAGCCCTATACGGAACTGGTTCTGGAGCAGTTCACCTACAGAACGCAGTCTTCTGTTTCCTAAATGGTCTATATCATCAAGGGTGCCAATTCCGTCGTCAAGTCCGAATATATAGTTTACCGAGGATATAATGTCCTCTATTGTAATGGTTTTCGGTATCAGCAGATCCTTGTTTTCAATAATGGCTTTTTTTATGTCTTCATCGTCGCTGTACTCTTTAAGGATCTCCTGCAGGACATCATACCTTACCTTTTCGGTAATTCCGACAGAGGCTGCGTCGAAATTGATATAGGGCTGGATATCCACGGTGTTGTTGCCTATAACCTTAACTATCTTTCCGCTAATATCCAGATGGACAACATTTATACCTGAATTCTGAATCTGCCATGCTATTTCATTAGATATAACATTGCCCTTCTCAACAAGCACTTCTCCGGTCTGCCCGTCAACTATATCATCAGCTGCCATATGGTTGCGTATCCTTGTAGCAAGAGCAAGCTTTTTATTAAATTTATAGCGGCCAACCTTTGACAGATCATATCTTTTAGGATCGAAAAACAAACCCGTTAAAAGTGCGCTTGCGCTTTCAACAGTTGGCGGTTCGCCCGGACGAAGGCGCTTGTATACTTCAAGCAAACCTTCTTCTTCACTCTTTGTATTATCCTTCTGGATTGTAGCCAGAAGCTTCTCGTCTTCACCGAAAAGCTGCAAAAGCTGTGCGTCAGTGCCGTAGCCCAGAGCTCTGAGCAACACTGTTATGGGCAATTTCCTGGTACGGTCAATCCTAACGTATACTATATTGTTGGAATCGGTTTCATACTCAAGCCATGCGCCCCTGTTGGGTATAACTGTGTTTGAATAGAGCTTTTTACCGGTTTTGTCGCGATCCATTGAATAGTAAATGCCGAGAGAACGAACCAGCTGGCTTACAATTACACGTTCCGCCCCGTTAATTACAAACGTTCCGGTTTCGGTCATCAGCGGGAAATCTCCCATGAATATTTCCTGTTCTTTTACTTCACCGGTTTCTTTATTTATAAGACGTACTTTAACTTTAAGAGGCGCAGAATAGGTAGCGTCTCTCTCCTTGCATTCTTCAATCGAATATTTTATGTTATCCAGATCCAATGAGTAATCGATAAATTCCATAACCAGATTACCAGTATAATCGGTTATCGGTGAAACATCTCGTAAGACTTCTCTTAAACCCTCGTCCAGAAACCATTGATAGGAATTTTTTTGAACTTCAATCAGATTTGGCATTTCAAGAACTTCATCAATTCTCGAATAGCTCATGCGGGTTGTTCTACCCAATTGCACAGGATGTACCATCTAATATCACCTCATACCGTTATCTATTCTTTTTCATTAGACACTCCTGTATAATTCAGCAAGCATCAGAAAAAAATAATGTAAAGCTGTAAAGCAAAAAGCAGCAAAGTATATGTAACATATTAAAAAGAATTATTATTCTTTTAAAAACAACAAAAATAGATTAGGAAAATTGCGTATTTCTAATACTTGAACCTAATCTATATCATGTGTTATAGAGTTACATTTTTACAGTTCAAACGCTATCATTCTCCCAATCTATCATTTAATTGTATTTTACCATAAATTATATTGTACCCTAAGCATATATATGTTATAATGATACCGTTGTAAATTTCCCGGGTATAGAATATGCATGGACACAATACGATGATGCAGTTTACGATTTTATCACATCTGTATCCAGTTGTCAATGCATTTTTTATATTTTTATTATTTTGTATAACTGCAGTTTTACATGACGGCAATTCCTGTTGCAATATTTAAAAGGATTCATCCAGAAGTTTGTAATACTCTATTTTTGAATAATCCATATCATCAATCCCCCATTCTTTAAAAAGAAGAGGGATCCACCTTGAACCGAAGTTATATGCCAAACTTCTGGCAGCCAGGGCAAGGTCCTGATACCTGTCGGCAATCCCTCCACTGCCCCAGCCAATAAACCCGCTTATATCCCAGTTATTTATTATAATATTAGGTAAACAATAATCTACATGTGTGAAAATAAGATCTTCGCCGGCAGGCTTTTTGTACAATAACTCCTGAAGCAAATCAACTGCTTTCCTTCCCTGCCGGATGTCATCAAAGACCCATTATTAACCACCCGTATTGTATCAGCCCTGAATATTATGCTCCAAAACCATTATATCAGTTAACAGGTACATTTCCTGAGCATGCGGTTAAATTGAAATTAAATACTGATGACAAATGCTTACCATATATTTATCGGCACTGAATGCTTAGCCGTAAAGGTGACTCCTGTTTCAAATTACACCCGGAAGCAGCAAAAAATTTTTCAATAAAGGCCTGGCCAAATGCAACGGATAGCTAAAAAAAGGCTGTAAGTTTCAGGATAAAATCGCCATTTTTTAGCCGGCCATATATTGACTTTGACGTTAGGTCAAGTGATACAATCAATTCATACTAATGAGGAGGGTTGTTTATGGATTTGATGAAAATAACCCAGGTAACCGAAAAATTCGGCATTTCTTCCCGAACACTCCGGTTTTATGAACAGGTAGGGCTGTTGCAAAGCGTACGTCCTCCCTTTGAAAAATACCGTTTCTACGACGGCGAAAATATCAACCGCCTTCGGCAGATACTGGTGCTTCGCAAAATGCAGATTCCAATCAAAGACATTTTACGTATTTACCAGAACCAGGATATGCAGACCCTTGTACAAAGCTTTGTAAAACGCATCGAGGAAATCGACAGCGAAATAAGTACGCTCTCAGAGTTAAAATCATACATCAGCGACTTTCTGAATGCCATGAAAAAATACGGGATTACACAGATTTCCGCCCTTCCGCTGCTTTATGAAAAAGTCGAAACAGAGTTATTATCAGCCCCGAAACAGAAACTATCCATAGAAAAACTGAATACTCTTTCAGAACGGCTGGCAAAGCCACTGGAAATGGATATTGTGGTGCTTCCTTCCATGGTTGTAATGACTTCAGTCAAAAAAGACAGCGGAAGATCAGAAATAGCCGACTTTTGGGACTTTTTATCCGCCAACCAGATCCCCTTTGGCAAGCCCGGAAGCCGAACGCTGTTTGAGTATCAAAGCGGTGATGAGATTGTTCTTATGCAGAAACTTTCGAGTAATACTGCTCTGAAAGAAAATGATGACATTGCAGAAAGGTGTCCGTTCAAATGCCGGGTGTTTGACGGCGGGCTGTTTGCAGTAGCATCGGCTTATACCGACGAAGATCTGGGTGCTTTGCACTATCGTATGCTACAGGCATTTGATGATAATCCTAACTATGAGGTGGATTTTCTGCACAACGGAAGCCTCCGCCATGAAACTTTAATCGAATCGGTATTCTCCCCTGAAAACAACCGGGAACGGGTTAACCTGTATCTGCCTGTCAGGCAGCGTAAACCAAGCTTCGCCGATTATCCAGAGTTTCAGGTTGCAAAAAACATTGCACTTGAGGAAATCGAAGAAGCAAATCCTGTCCTGAGGGAGTACAATGTCGATTTTCATAAAGTCACACCGGTCTATTTCCCTCATTTTGAGATTTTGGATAATGGGGAAGCAGAGTTTATTGCATGGATCTCTCAAAGATACCTGGACACCAACGTGGCGGTAAGGCTGCCGTTTCGCATCGACATTGAGTTTTTGGCAGAGCAGGAAAGCGAGACATACCTCTGGGGGACCACAGAAGGCAGCCTGTGGTTTTCCCACGGGAACTGCACCTACACAATGAATGGCGAAAACTATGCTGATGATGCCTTAAAACAGCACGCAATTGTTTTTCAGCAGCCCATTCTGGGAAATAATTTTCATATCCCTACATCGGAGATATTCCTCATAACCGCTACAACAGGCTTACTTGGATTGTAGGGCCAAAACACTTTGCGGTTGTACTGAATGGTGAAGTTCGCTTTTGTGGCATGAATTTCCCTTACATGGGCATGGATTTGCATCTGCAAAACCCACAAACCATTATGATAGGAACCAACGGACAAGGAAAAAAGATTTTCCGCTCAATTAAAATATCACAGCTGAAAACCGAACCAAAAACAAATACCATGCAGGGAGTGTTGAAAGTGAATGTGAAGCAAAGCAACAATATCCTGCCGAATATTCGGCAAATTGTGCATCCTGAGTATGGCGAGAACTATTGGTTCAACGGATGTGCAGCATACGTTATGGAATGTTTGGGTGAAAAGGATTATGATTACTGGTTCTTCGCCGGATTAACCGGAGATAATTTCACCCAGATTTATTCCAAAAACCACTTCAGAGGCAACAGCGCGCTGGATTTCTGCCTGAGCGAGCAGGGAAACCATGGGGCTGTGGAAGAAATCTTCCGTAAATGCGGGTATGCAAGCACCTTTGTTCCATTAACTCAAATTCTGTCGAACCGTGAATTATATGTCCAAATGGTGATGGCATACATTGACAAAGGCGTGCCGGTTATACTCAATGATTACGGTAATAATCCGCATAACCGCATCGGCTGGGGTGTTCTGGTCGGTTATGAGGACTATGGCAAGACCCTGCTTTACATAGGCGGTGATGGAACCGAACCTGACCGGATTTCGGTGAATGATTTGCTCCCGAAGGGATATACCGGACAGGACGGGCATTGCCATGGCTGGTTGTTTATCGGAGAAAAGCTGGAAAACAGGTCTTTGGCTGATATATACCGGGAAAGAATTTTATCCCTTCCTCAAATGCTCAACTATGAAAACAGTAATTATTGCTTTGGGGCAAAAGCGTTCCGTGTATGGGCCGATGACATTGAAAATGGTTATTTTGAAACTGTGGAGCCGGAGCAATTCGACAACTGGGGAATGTATACCGTATATGTCTGCTGTCTCGCCACCAACGGCAGTTGCTGTGACGGATTTTTGAAAAAGGCGCTTGAACTGAATCCTGATATGACATTTATTAATGATCTGATTTCACTTTATGCACAAACAGCGCGTTACTGGAATAACGACAATGGCACTGATTTGGAGGCCATAGGCGGCGGATTCAATATTACGCTGAAAGCGCTGAAGGATAAAGTAAAGCGCAGGGAAATTGCAAATAGACTGCGGGATTTTGCCGATTGCATCGGCAGGGTCTCTGATGTGATCGAGCAGTATAAAGCCGGAGAAACCAACCCAATATAAGCCGGTATGAAATATATACCGTGATTTTGAAATGACATACCTCTTGTATAATATTTTTGCCGGTGCATTTCTGTTTAGCTTCCGGTTGATAACCGGAAGCTAAATTATATTTTCAATACTTTATTAAATTCATTTCATTATGTCCGCCATGCCTGTCCGTGGACAAACTGCCCTTAGCCAAGGCTATATAAAGTTCATATTGATATTGCCTGGGCCCTGTCGCCAGGTAGCCTTAGAATGCAATCATGGGTTCTCCTTGCCGAGCCTTTCCGGGTGGTTTCCATGATAGCCTGTCCCGCTGAATTGAACAGTATGTTTTTTAATTTACTTTATCCGGTGTTAGTTTTATAATAATAAATTATCATTGTATAAAACTTGTGAGGTCTACCGTGAAACACCGAATCAAACTGCCTTTTGAAGACATATTCAATGAAGCATCCCTTTTGCCTGAGATCCGCCGAAGCATTTATTTCATTACAATGGGGAACATCTGCGGCTCAATCTGGGGTGTGGTATGTAATACCGGGAGTGCTGCTTTAACAGGATTTGCCGGATATCTTGGTGCCGGTGATTTTGATTTTGGAATACTGACAGCCATACCGCTTGCGGCCGCGTTTTTGCAAATCCCGTTTTCGTCTTTAGTCAGCCGCACTCAAAAAAGAAAAAAATACATGCTTACATATGGGCTGATATCCCGTTTACTATGGATCCTAATCGCCCTTATTCCTTATTTTTTGCCTGCCGAACCCGTTTCGCTCAGGTTGTGGTCGGTGATATTCCTCGTGGGAATTGCCTGGTCATTGGGTTCCTTTATTAATGTCTCATGGATGCCCTGGATGGCCGATCTGATTCCCATTGAAATCCGCGGTCGCTGGATGTCGAGAAGGGACAGTTTCAACGCTGCGGCAAGTGTTACAATGGGCTTACTGGTGGCAACCATACTGGATCGTACCTCTGGGTATACCGGTTATACCATCGTTCTGATATTGGGTGGTATTTTTGGTGCTTTAGACATGATCTGCTTTGGCTTTGCGAAAGAGGTTTATAGAACTTCTCCCGTGGAGTTAAAAATGCTTCCTGTATGCAGGAAGATTATACGGGACAAGGAATTTTTCCGTTTCACCATTTTCTGGACTGCATGGAACTTTACAGCCAATATCGCCGGTGCCTATTTTGCCCGGTATGCCTTAACTGAAATGGGTCTTTCCTATATTGAATTTACATTATGCTCACAGGTTGCATCTGCCCTGGTTACCATAATGGTAATGCCTTTTTGGGGTAAGCTGCTGGATCGCTTTGGCGGCAAAACTGTCATGTGGCTAAGCTGTGTGGTTGCAGCAATGACACCCCTTTTCTACCTGTTATCGGTGCCGGGCAGCATATGGCCAACACTGCTGCATAATTGCGTCGGAGCTGCTTTTTGGAGCGGAAGCAATCTTGCAGCCACAAGCATGCAATTGTCAACATCCCCCGATAAGGAACGCCCGTCCTACATAGCTTTTTTCTCCTGTGTTACATCAGTTGCAGGTTCTTTCATAGGGATATTAACCGGAGGAGCTCTCCTCGAAGGAATCCGGTCGTCATCACTGCTCAGTTCATTATTCCCTGACCGGTATAAAGTGGTGATAACGGTATCGGTATTATTACGCCTCGGTTCGGTATTCATTTTTGTACCAAGGCTTTATAATAGCAGTGAGTATACTGTTGCTGATGTGTTCTCCGGATTTTTCAGCCGTATAAAAGCAAAATCTTAACGGGCTTAATATCTCCAGCCCGTTAAGATTTTATATGATTCCGAATTAAAAAGGACATAGATGCCTGAAGAATATATTAACATTCAGGTTTCCATGATTTGCTTATATAACTTGTTTCAAATATCCTCAAGCCGTATTTCAAACCTGTCAAAATTTACAGGCTCGAAGAACTGATCACCATTAAAGGTTGTCCATTTAAACCTGGAAAATTCCCTTGTATTCTTTCCCAGCCACATAGGCACCGAAATACCCATCTTCTTGCACAATTCTACCAGGGAAAGTTCCAATTGCTTTTGAAACTTTCCTTCTCCGGTTAATACCGATTCTTCTTCCATTAATACCGTAGTTCCCTTGAATATTCTTCCGGTTAATTTCACCTGTCGTCTCCCTCAATATCGAATTATTTTATATATATTTCGCAACTGCTTCAGTCTATTCCTTCCACCCCGGATTTTTCACCGGGCAAATTGTCATAAAAGACCTCCCACAGATAAAGACCCTGAGGGGGTGCTGTAATTCCAGCCAGCCTTCTGTCCTTCTTTTCAAGCAGTTCGATTATGCTTTCAGCAGGTCTCTTGTTCATCCCGACTTCAACCATTGTTCCTGTCATTATACGGACCATATTATAAAGGAAGCCGTTTCCTGTCACGGTGTAAACAAGCAAGTCCCCCTCCAAAGTCCACCCGGAATGATAAATATACCGTACAAAGTCAGTCACACTATGCCCGCTTGCACAGAACGCTGAAAAGTCATGCAGCCCTGTAAAAAAAGCGGCTGCTTTGTTCATGCTTTGAACATCAAGAGGTATTGGCACATGCCACGCCCGTTTATCCATTATTGGTGAACGGGTCGGCCTGTTTAAAACCTTATACTTGTATGTTTTTTTTACAGCCGAAAATCTTGCATGAAAATCCTGGGAAACTTCCATGGAAGATATAATTGCAATACTTGGCGGAAGGACTGTGTTTAGCACTTCTGAGAACTTGTCTGCAGGTATTTTTGATTCGGTATCAAAATGGGCTGCCTGCCCATAAGCATGAACACCTGCGTCGGTTCGTCCCGAACCTGTTACACTTACTTTTTCACCGGTTACCCTGTAAATAGCTTTCTCAATCTCCCCCTGTACTGATGCCAGGCCTTTCTGAACCTGCCATCCATGATAGAAGGAACCGTCGTACTCTATAACCAGTTTAATTCTTTTAAATGGCACTATATACCAACCTTTCAAATTTTACCTTGCAAACCAAGCATTGCTGCCCCGATAATGCCGGCGTCATTTCCCAATTCGGCTTTCACAATCTCGGCCTGAGGAACATCATCCTTCTTATAATACAGATTTTCCTTTACAACTTTTCTAAGTGGTTTTAACAGTGTTTCCCCTTCCTTGCTGACTCCGCCTCCGATAACTATTTTCTCGGGCTGCAGGAAAACTATGATATTTGCAATTCCTTCTGCAAGATATCTAATATAATTATCAACAACCATAATACCGGTTTTATCACCCAGCCGCATTGCATCAAACGCCGTCTTTGCATTAATCAGATCAAGGTTACCGTCAACAAGCCTGTTTATTTCAGAGTCGGGGTTTTCTTCGGCGGCAATCCTGGTCTGACGTATCAGTGCAGTCGCAGAACCGTAAGCTTCCCAGCAGCCTTTACGTCCACATGTACAAAGTTCTCCGTCAAAAACCAATAATGTATGGCCTATTTCTCCCGCCATCCCGTTAAATCCTGCGAATATGCGTTTATTAATGACAATACCTCCGCCTATTCCGGTTCCGAGAGTTATTGTAACGGAATCAGACACATCCTTTGCCGCACCCGCTACACTTTCACCCAGTGCCGCACAGTTGGCATCATTTTCTATATAGATCGGCAAAGATATATGTTTCTGCATTTCCTTTACCATTGGGACATCATTGAATTTAATATTATTAGCGTACAGCAAAATTCCGTTTTCCCTGTCGCACACACCCGGGCTGCCGATACCGATATATCCTATGTCTTCAGTTGTCAATCCGGCTTCTATAATAAGTTTTTTAGCAAGTTCTGCCATGTCCTTGATTATTTCGGGATATTCCCCGTTTCTTCGGGTTGGTACGCTGCCTTTAGCAATTATCTTTAGATCCTCACTTACTATTCCGGCAGCAATGTTGGTTCCTCCCAAATCAATTCCCATATAATACATTTGATCCCCTCCATAGGCTTGTTTTAATATTTCAGAAATCAATCCGGCGTCTTGCTGATGTAATAATATTATAGCAAGCTAAAAAATTACGCAAGTAATTCCTGACTTATTATTCCCTATACCCGAAGTGGGGAATGAACTATATGGACATAGCAGCATTCAAGTTATGTTATTATAAAGCAGCCGGAAAAGTTTGCTGAATTTATGCATAAAAAATAAGACTTTTTGATTATTCTGGGTAATAATGAGTTAACATAGAAACAGAATATTTCATTTTTACATAAAAATTTACATAAAAAAGAGGGATGGCTTATGATTAAAGGCAGGAAAGTATTACTCAGGACAATCAGGGAAAATGAGCTGGATACTGTTTATGACTTAATTTGCGATATTAATAACAAAGGTCCGTATTGGCATCTGATAATTCCATCCGAAAGAGATTTCAAAAAAGAGTTTTACAAGACCGGATTCTGGAGCCAAAACGAAGGGCGCATGCTTATTATGGATTATAACAATGAAAACTACCTGGGTGAATTACTGTATTTCAAAGGGCTTGATTACCAGTCAGGCTTTGAAGTGGGTTATGAATTGTTTCATCCGTCGTATTCCGGCAAGGGGTACATGAGTGAAGCTTTATTGCTTTTTTGTGCATATCTTTTTGCCTGTTACCCGATAAACCGTATCCAGGTTAACTGCATGAAAGACAATACAGGAAGCAGAAAAGTCGCAGAGCGGTGTGGTTTCACCTATGAAGGGACAATGCGCAAGGCTACATTCCATAACGGCAGATATCATGATTTGGATCTGTTTTCTTTATTGAGGGAAGAATGCCCTTCACTGGATGAAATTTTCAACAGATAAATATAAGCATGTGTCTTTTTTCGGAATATTGTTCCGCTCACGTGGAAAGATAATAGAACAAACTGTTTTGGAGGGAATACATGCCTTTTGATATCATTTGGAAAACTGCTATTATGTATTTAGTGGTTGTTTTTTCCATGCGCCTGATGGGCAAAAGGATGATTGGTGAACTACAGCCTTTTGAATTTGCAATAGCAGTTATGATCTCAGAATTGGCCGCTTTTCCGCTAACCGAAGGTGACAGAAACATATGGTACGGTATAGTCTCAATTGGTATTCTTGTTGCATGTCAGTTTCTTCTGTCTTTGCTGTCTGTTAAAAGTATTATTGCCAGAACTGTAATATGCGGACGACCACGTATAGTAATCAAAAACGGAAAGATTATGGAAAACAACATGAGAAAAGAATTATACACAATCAATGATCTGCTGGAACAGCTTAGAATTTTAAACGTACAAAACATATCGGATGTTGAATATGGGATTCTAGAAACAAACGGCCAACTTAGTATTGTGCTTAAATCGCAGAAAAGGGCAGTAACTCCTGAGGATCTTGGAATAGAAACGAAATATGAAGGGATTTCCCTTGATCTGATTATTGACGGAGAGGTAATTGTACACAATCTGGAACTGGCCAAGCTTGATATGAATTGGCTTTTATCCAAATTAAAAGAGAATGGATGGGATAATCCTAAAGACATTTTTTATGCCTACCTGGACAGTGCGGGAAAATTTTACTTTCAGCCCAAACTGAAGGCCTCGAAAAACCGGACCATGACTTCCCCATAGCATGCTTATAAATGTAAAAAAGAGGATTGAAAAACTTCCTCTTTTAAAAAGTGCTTGCATGTTTGGCTCCGTTTTTTTCCGCGGTTTCAATCAAATATTCCACAATCTTGTTCAGCATTTCCAGTTCAAGCTTTTTCTGTTCGGTTGGCGGCAGTATGTTTTTTAACTCATCGGGATAAGTAAAACTAACTTTCGGGGGACGTCTAGTCACTTCAACTTTAGCATTGACCACTTTAACATTATCCCCATAAACCGATACGTTCAGGAGAAAAACAGGATCCATGCTTTTTTCCTTTATTAAGTCTATTGAGAATGTCATAGCAGCACCCCTTTATTATTGGTATATATATTATATATCGTAAAATTTTAGGATATCCTTATGTTAAGTTTTTCTGCCCATGCTATGCTTTTTTCTTTTTGGAAAGCCTCATTTCACGGCGTTGGGATGCTTTTTCGAACTCTGTTCTCTCTTCTTCAGTATTAAGGCACAAAGCAGGAACCTGGGTTGGTTTTCCGTCCTTATCAAGAGCTACATAAGTCAGGTATGCCTCATTTGATTTTATCACATTTCCGGTTATAAGATTCTCGCAATACACGTCTACCCGCACTTCCATAGAAGTGTTTCCCACCCATGTAATTCTTGATTTCAGACAAACCATTTCCCCAACTCTTACAGGGTGCCTGAAATCCAGGCTGTCCAGCGCTGCAGTTGCAACAACGCAATTAGAATGTTTTGATGCTGTCAATGCACCCGCAATATCAATCCAATGCATCAATCTACCGCCCAAAAGGTTGCCAAGCAGGTTCGTATCATTGGGAAGGACAAGTTCGGTCATTTCCACATAAGAATCCTGCACTGATTTACACGGTCTTTCTTTTTTTTCTCCCATTCTATCCTCCAATACTACTTTATTCTGATGCAATTATTTATACCTACTTATTTATCAGCGATGCAAGATAGGTGACAATTTTTTATAAATCCCTACTGTTATCAGCGATGATAAAACCCCTTTTAATATGTTAAACGGAACGGTGGCAAGAAGTATAAACGAATATAGATCGGTTATTTTGGAATTAACTTTTGTTCCCATCTGCACTATGGCATCCATAGGCATCTTAAACGCAGCGGCATACACAGGCAGCAGGACATAAACATTCATCAGTGCACTGAATATTACCATTATCACCGTACCGGCTATTAAGCCTGTAACTGCATTCTTCCGCGTTTTATTTTTATTATATATAACCGCTGCAGGTACAATAAATGAGCATCCAATAAGAAAATTGGCCAGCTCGCCGATTCCGGCAGTTAAAGAGCCATCAATGAAAAAGTTTATCAGTATTTTAACAGCTTCAATTACAATACCCGCCACAGGCCCCATTGAAAAAGCACCTAAAAGGACTGCTACTTCGCTGAAATCAAGTTTATAGAAACCGGGTACAAAAAACAGCGGTATCTCCAAAAGCATCAGTAATGCAGCTGCCGCTGCCAAAATTGCTATTTTTGCAATTGTAATTGTATCAAGTCGGTTGCTTTTAACTTCCATTTTCTTAATAACGTTATGCCTTGATAAACCAGCCATAACTTCCTCCTTCACAATATAGAATTACCATAATGCTAATATTGCTCTATTTATAGTAAGCAATCTTCTTTACGGCAATTTAGCTGAGTTTGACGGAACATGCAGATTCAGCCCGGGCAAGACGAAACGCGCTAAAATGCCGTATCCGCGAGTCCAGCTTCGTTCAAATGCTCCTATCATGTCTTAAGTGATAAAAGGTATACTGAATTTCGCATTAAGTAAAAATATGCGCAAAAAAAACCCTGAAATATAAAACTTCAGGGCTCGTTTCCCGCAACAGAAAAACACTTCTTCTCCCATCCAGACTTTAACTGTCGGCTCCGGACTTTAACCGGATCAACCTCCAAGAGGCTCGCGGGCTCTCAATATATATTGATTACCGCCGGTACGGAATTTCACCTGTCCCTGAAGAACTACTCTATTCAATTATTATCATCCCAAAAAGCTTTAATGAATAGCTTCAACCATGGTCTAGCATTATTCATCTAAGTCTAATATACCATAATTTTGATATGAATTCAATAGTTCATGAAAAATTATAGTAAAAAGCTTATTCCCCTATTATTTTAACCAACACCCTCTTGTCACGCTTTCCGTCAAACTCGCCGTAAAATATCTGTTCCCAAGTGCCGAAATCAAGTTTTCCATCTGTTACAGCCACAACCACTTCTCTGCCCATAATGGTCCTTTTCAGGTGGGCGTCGGCGTTGTCCTCATACCCGTTATGCGCATACTGGCTGTATGGCTTCTCGGGTGCAAGCTTTTCCAGCCATCTTTCAAAATCCATGTGAAGCCCTGATTCATCATCATTAATAAATACACTTGCAGTTATATTCATTGCATTCACCAGGCAAAGCCCTTCCTTAATCCCGCTTTCCTTAAGGCATTGCTCAACACTTGGCGTTATATTGATAAAGGCCCTTCTCGTGGGGGTATGAATTACAAGCTCTTTTCTGTATGATTTCATAAACATCACCCGTTCTGATTGTTCTTAGTTTATTATAAACGACTGTTAATTTCTTTCAACCGTTTTAAATATTGTCCTGTATACGAATTTGGGTTTTGCGCAACCATTTCGGGTGTACCCGTTGCTATGACCGTACCTCCTCCGTCTCCTCCTTCGGGGCCGAGATCTATGATATAATCAGCAGTTTTTATGACATCAAGATTATGCTCTATAACAATAACCGTATTACCGGCATTAACAAGCTCCTGCAGAACATTTATCAGCTTATGCACATCTGCAATATGAAGGCCGGTGGTAGGTTCATCAAGAATATAAAGTGTTCTGCCCGTGCTCCTTTTTGAAAGCTCAGTTGCAAGCTTGATCCTTTGTGCTTCACCTCCAGACAAAGTGGTGGATGACTGTCCAAGCTTTATATATCCGAGTCCTACTTCCTGAAGCGTGCTAATCTTTCTGCTGATGCCCGGAATGTTCTGGAAGAACTCTACTGCTTCATTAACTGTCATATCCAGAACATCCGCAATGCTCTTTCCCTTATATTTAACTTCTAGAGTCTCCCGGTTATACCTCTTTCCTTTGCACACTTCGCAGGGAACATAAACATCGGGCAGAAAATGCATTTCTATTTTTATCAGACCGTCCCCTTTACAGGCTTCGCATCTGCCTCCCTTAATATTGAAACTGAAACGTCCCTGATTATATCCCCGCATTTTTGCATCATTTGTTGATGCAAACAAACTTCTTATCTGATCAAACACACCTGTATATGTTGCCGGATTAGAACGCGGAGTCCTGCCTATCGGCCCCTGGTCTATTTCAATAACCTTATCAAGGTTTTCTATCCCTCTAATCTCCTTGTGAGCTCCTGCTTTTGTTTTAGCCCTGTTAAGCCTTGCAGCGAGTTCCTTGTATAAAATCTCGTTTACCAGAGAACTTTTACCAGATCCGGACACACCGGTGACACATATAAACAGACCTAAAGGGAAAGTGACATCAATATTCTTAAGGTTATTTTCACACGCGCCTATTATCTGTATAGCCTTTCCGTTGGATGTTCTCCGTTTTTCAGGCACTTCTATTGTTTTTCTGCCGCTTAAATATTGGCCTGTAATCGAATCGGGATTATTAATAATATCTTCCAGTGTACCCTGTGCGACAATGTTTCCTCCATGTACGCCGGCAGCAGGCCCCATATCAATAATGTGGTCGGCACTGCGCATTGTATCTTCGTCATGCTCCACCACTATAAGCGTATTACCCGCATCCCTGAGCTTTTTTAAAGCAGCCAGCAGCTTATCGTTATCTCTCTGATGAAGGCCTATGCTGGGTTCATCAAGGATATACAGCACACCTGTCAAACCCGATCCTATTTGCGTAGCCAGGCGGATACGCTGGGCCTCTCCCCCTGATAATGTACCTGCAGGGCGTGACAGTGTAAGGTAATCCAAACCGACATTAACCAGAAAACCCAGTCTTGCATTTATCTCTTTAAGGATTTGAGCAGAAATAAGTTTCTCTTTCTCTGAAAGTTTCAGCGAAGAGAAAAACCTAATGCATTCCTTTATGGACATTTTTGTGACTTCGGCTATGTTTTTGCCGCCTATGGTAACAGCAAGGCTCTCCTTCTTCAGCCTGTCACCATGGCATACATTGCATGGAATTTCAGCCATATATTCTTCATAGTAGCCTTTCATTGCTTCAGATGTAGTTTCATTATAGCGTCTTTCCATGCTCGTTATCACGCCTTCAAACGGGGCGTAAAATGTTCCGATCCCGTTTTCACCCCTGTCGTAGGTTACCTTTATCTTTTCATTTCCCGTTCCGTATAAAATGATATCCAATATTCTCTTTGGCAGTTTACCTACAGGAGTATTTATGTCGAAACCGTAATGCTTTGCCAATGCAACAATGTGCGCATAGCCAAAACTGTCTTTGTTGCTGAAGTTCCACCCTCCGGCATTTATTGCCCCTTCTGCAAGCGATTTTGAATAATCTGTGATTACAAGGTCAGGATCAATTTTGCGAAAAGATCCCAGACCGCTGCATGCCGGGCATGCACCGAAAGGATTGTTGAATGAAAACATTTGCGGGGTAAGCGCTTCTATGCTGATACCGCAATCCGGGCAGGCGAAATTCTGGCTGAACAGTATCTCTTCACCGCCTATAACGTCCACTAGCAGTAAACCGCCCGACAGCCTGAGGACTGTTTCAATTGAATCGGTAAGCCTTTTTTGAATGCCCGGTTTTATAATAAGCCTGTCCACAACAATTTCTATTGAATGTTTTTTATTTTTCTCAAGTTTAATCTGTTCATTTATGTCAACTATCTCTCCGTCAATGCGTATCCTCACGAAACCGTTTTTCTTTGCATCGGCAATCAGTTTAGTGTATTCACCTTTCCTGCCCCTTACTACAGGTGCCAGAAGCTGCAGTCTTGTTCCTTCTTCATAAGACATTATACTGTCCACCATCTGATCCACCGTTTGCTGGGTTATTTCTTTTCCGCATTCAGGGCAATGGGGAATTCCAATCCTGGCATAGAGAAGCCTTAAATAGTCATATATTTCAGTTACAGTACCAACCGTTGACCGGGGGTTACGGCTTGTGGTTTTCTGGTCGATTGAAATTGCCGGTGACAGCCCTGTTATATATTCTACATCGGGCTTTTCCATAAGCCCCAGAAACTGCCGGGCATATGATGACAATGATTCGACGTACCTTCTCTGCCCCTCTGCATAAATTGTGTCAAAAGCCAGCGAAGACTTTCCCGATCCGCTTAAACCCGTAATAACAACCATTTTATTGCGTGGTATTTCAACGTCTATATTTTTTAAATTATTCTCACAGGCACCTTTAATAAAAATACTGTTACTCATAGCTATCCGCTCCATGTTATTAAAATGTTATATACAACCACCATTGATAAAATCCGTCACAGGGCCTAATGCAGTATTGGCAGCAGAATGTTAAACTGTGTTTAATATGTTTACCAAATTTTGTGTGATATAATCCGTCAGTACAACCTAACACATTATATCAGAACATACATAAATATGCAAACATTTGTTCGGTAAAATGTGTAAATTAATTGCAGGAAAAAGGAAGGGAAATATGGATATTTAACCAAATACGAAAAGCCCTGCATAAGCAGCAGGACCTTACGTTTATTTTTATCCGCACTATTAATCAGGTTATTATATCTTAATCTTTAACGGCTGCTTTTCTCACCAGCATCCAGCTAAGTGCCATAAGCACCCCGGACAGAACAAAGCAGGATAACATGCACATAAAAGGTTCTCTGAATGATGCCGTAAGAATTCCGGCAAGACCTGCAAAAAATATTCCGTTAAGCAATAATGTATCAGCTATGGGCAGAATAACAAACAGAAGAGCGGGAACACCAATTGATACGGTAATTTTCTGAGTCTTGTTCATCCGGTAATAAAGCGTTGTTATAAAAAAACCCAAAGAAGTGAATGCAATATTTATAAAGAAACACAGTATGATTGACAATAAAAAAGTTCCGATACTGTTTACCTGTTTCCCGTACATCATTTCGATTACTCCCCGGGAATATATACCACCGTTTACAGCAGTGATGCTTCTGCTTATCAGGGCAAGAATGCTGTCTATAAAAGCCATGATGATGCAAATGGCCGCTGTACTTGCAACATAGCTTAAAAACATGGTTTTCCTTGATATTCCGTTCTGCATGAACATCCTGAAAATTTCCTTGAAGGAATTAAGCCCTACAACAAATAAAAAAATAGCAGATGCAAGTTCCAACCCCTGAATGCTTCCATTAAACTTATGATTACCCCTGTTTAGAGCAGAGAATAAAAACATAAATGCAAGAACACTCACAATTACGATGTAAAAAATAAGTATGGCCTTCTTATTGTCGTATAATCTGTATTTTACAGCCACATTCAGTTTCATTCCGTTATCCCTCCCTGTGAGTTTGTTAACTGTATGAACAATTTCTGCAAATCCATTTTTGATATTTCCAGATTGGGTGAATTTATATCCGGAACTCCTTCCACATATGCTGTTTTAAGCCCGCCAAGTGTTTCAGACGCCAATACCCGTTTACCGGCTATATAGCCGTCTACATCCGAAATGCGCCCTGAGACACAATAATATTTGGATAGAAGTGACTCCCTGGATTCATTCCGGATAATCTCTCCTTCCCTGATAATCACTACTTCTTCTATAATCCCCGAAACTTCTTCGATAAGATGTGTTGAAATAATAAATGTAGCCGGATTTTCAGCATACTGCTCAATTAAGATCCTGTAAAATAAATCCCTGTGGTTTGCATCCAGACCTAAAACAGGTTCATCGAGCAGGACATACGGGACATTGACGCATAATGCCGTAATCAGCCTGAATATTGAACTATACCCTGTAGACAATGATTTTATTTTGCTTTTGATATTCAGACCAAAGTCTTTGGAAAGCCTAAAAGCTCTTTCTGCATCAAAGCCGGGATAGAATTCTTTTGTCCAGCGGAATGCATCCACAACCGTCATACCTGCTGGATAATAATTCCTTTCGCCCATCATAAACAGTTTTGACAGTACCCTGTCATTTTCCGGGATACATTCCCCGTCCAGTGAAACACTGCCCTCGTCAGCAAAAATTTTCCCTGTTATAATATTGAGAAGCGTAGACTTTCCTGCACCGTTCCTGCCCAGAAGCCCGTAAATTTTATTTTCGTTAAAATCAATGCTGACATTTTTTAAAGCCTGAACATCCCCAAATCGCTTCGAAACATTCACTACCTTCAGTCCATTCATTTCTCAAACCCCCTTTCAATCATTGCTATGATGTCATCCTTGGACAAATTTAGCCTCTTTGCTTCAGTAGTAAGCTTTAAAATATACTTGTCGTAAAATTCCCTTTTCCGTTTTTCACGCAAAATTTCTACCGCTCCGGTTGATACAAACATTCCTATTCCCCTTTTCTTATAGACAATACCATTATCCACCAAAATATTGATGCCTTTAAGAGCCGTTGCCGGGTTAATCTTGAAACTGACCGAAATCTCTGTTGTGGAAGGAATTTGTGACTCTTCGGGGAACGCCCCCGACAAAATCGCATCCTCAATTTGCTCAGCAATCTGCAAAAAAATTGGCTTTTCGTCTTCAAAATTCAACTGCAAACCAGTACCTCCTTCCATTATGATAGTGTATACCTAATTACCTTGTTAGTCATTTGGTTAATTACTTATATAACTAACTATATCACAACAATAATCAATGTCAATACCTAAATGGTATAAATTTTTAACTGTCAGGATTAATAAGACAATCCATCGCCCCGCAATTACAGGTTTATGAGCCTAAGACCATGGGCTGGAATTAAGTGACTTTTGTGAAAATGATGTATTGCTTATTTGTTTATGCATTAGATGTTTTCTGGCTGTAAATAGCTGAATTATAAATACACAGAATATGTGGGTGTTTAAAATAAACACCCACATATATATCGTTTGCAGCTCGTATAAGCAGCAATTATCAGGAATCCTTCCTCCATCCTAACTGGCAGTATACAGCAGGATTTTCCGGAATCTTTACTATCATATTGCTTTTCGGAATTTTCCTTATTCCGGCACTGTCAACCCAACAGGCATACTCTTTTAGAGCTTTGGACACAGCATTGTTTAAAATATTCACTAATTTAAAATATTTGAATTTATTCTTTTCAATATGGCTTTCCATGTAAATCATCTCCCTAAAACTCTTCCCGATTTTCTGGAATTCACTTCTCTTATTGTTTATCCCGGCTTCATACAGAATACTCATATGTACATACCTTCCTTTATCATTTTCTTTTCATTTTGCCTTCTTTTCTTTTTATTTCTCAGTTCGTTTTCCTTTACCCTTGTTCTGGGATTAATGATCCATTCATTTCGTATTCTTTTCATATATTCAAAAGTACTCTTTCCCTTACCCATACAATATTCTCCTTTCGGACTCTCTTATATTTAACCGCTCAATACAAAAACATGCATGGCTTTTTCCATGTACCATCACTGTGATTTTGGGCATCAAAAAAGCACGCTGACGCGTGCTGTTATTTGTAAGTATTATGTAGTGTTGTAATTCAAATCTTTCACAGCCTGGTCACTTCGGACGCACCGGAATTACATCAGTTCCGGTTCAGGGCTTTTCTTTACCAAGACAACCCTGATATCAGGCTTATGTATTCCAGTACCAAATATTCAGTTTTTAAAAACCACCTTCATAAATTTTATTGACACTTACAACACTCCTTTCATATTCTACTGTCCGGTAAATCAAAGGCTCTGGAGCCAATCTCCTTGTCCATTATAAAGGCGGCCCGGGTTTCTGTCAATGTAAAGAATGATTATATATAAATGTGGTGGCGGCTTTATAGGCATGGAGAGCCAAAAGCCTGAAAGAAAAGCTGCACTTGGGCACATAATGACAATATTAATGAGCTTTTAAACCGTAATTATAAGAAAATCCCCCAAACATAAATGTTTGAAGGATCTTTAAGAATATTATTACCATGATAATTGCGGTTAAGAATCACAATGTACAAATCACCCTATGTACAGCGTTTTTTTCAACATCCTCAGCCTATACCGTAAATCAGCCTGACATATGCTTTTACCCAAAGTTCTTCATCGGAGGGATTCTGCCTGGCTGAATTTACTTTATTTTTTCAAATACATATGCCTGACTTGCATCGGAAGCTTCTGTCCAAAGTATAATATTGGTTCCGTTTTTCATATTTGCACCTGAGATACCTGCATAAAAACCGCCAAAGGGAATTCTCCCCCTGACGGTTGGGTAACTCGTAAACAAACTTTGTAAGTTTGAACAAACTCGACTGTAAAGAAACAGCACATCATCTCTTGGAGAATTGTGGTGCTTTTCTCGCCTTTTTGAGACCGTATTTCTTTCTTTCCTTCATTCTTGGGTCGCGGGTTAAGAATCCTGCTTTTTTCAGTGCCGGACGGAATTCATCATCAGCCTGCAATAAAGCTCTGGCAATACCATGACGAATAGCTCCTGCCTGGCCGGTGAAGCCGCCGCCTGCTACATTAACAACAACATCAAACTTGCTTTCTGTTCCTGTAAGAGCCAAAGGTTGCTTTGCTATAACTTTCAGGGTTTCGAGCCCGAAATAATCATCAATAGAACGACCATTAACTGTGAAGTTGCCTTCGCCAGGAATAAGTCTAACACGTGCTACCGAGCTTTTTCTTCTTCCAGTTCCATAATACTGTACTTTTGCCATCTAAATACGCCTCCCCTTCAATTAAATATCCAGTTCCAGAACTTCAGGTTTCTGTGCTTGATGGTTGTGTTCTGATCCTGCATATACTTTAAGCTTTTTGAACATTTTTCTTCCAAGACTGTTTTTAGGAAGCATTCTTTTCACAGCCAGTTCAAAGGCCTTTTCGGGCTTTTCGGCTAAGAACTTGCGTGCCTTGGTTTCCTTAAGTCCTCCGATCCACCCACTATGATGTCTGTATATTTTCTTGTCAAGCTTGTTTCCGGTTAACACAACTTTATCAGCGTTAAGAACGATTACAAAGTCACCGGTATCAACGTGGGGAGTATATTCGGGTTTATGCTTTCCACGCAGTATTTTTGCAACTTCGCTGGCTGCACGACCCAGTACTTTGCCTTCAACATCAACTACATACCATTTCCGTTCAATGTTTGATTCATTTGCCATGAATGTTTTCATGTGAATCCTCCTTTATCTGCTTGATTGTATCGACTCCCTGACACGGGTTGCTTTCAAAACTCGGTCAAAATAAAAAACCGCTAACTAAAGCAGCGGTTTTTATTTTAATACAGTACCGAGTATATGTCAAGAAAAAAATCCGGTAATTTTAATATACCTCTTGTATTCTCTCTTTTTTTTATTTATTTTCTTGTTATCTCTCGTTTTTTCAGTTTTCATTTCATTTTTGGTTTAAAGCTTTATGAACTCGAGCTTATCGTCCTTTAACGCTATTTTTACCGAATCACCTTCGTGTATCCTGCCTTCAAGCATTTCTTCAGCCAGTTTGTCTTCCACCATGTTCTGTATGGTCCGTCTTAACGGCCGTGCTCCATAAACCTTGTCATAGCCCTTTTCTGCGAGAAATTCCTTTACTCCGTCCCCCACTGTAAGAGTAACATTCGCATTCTTCAGTCTCTTTGCAACTTCATCCAGCATTAGTGCGGCAATATCGTTAATGTTTTCCCTGGTAAGCGGGTGGAAAACTATCAACTCATCAACCCTGTTTATAAATTCAGGCCGGAATGTTTTTTTCAATTCATTCATAACGTTTTTCTTCATGTCCTCATAGTCTTTGGCTTCATTTTCGAAGGCCGCGCTGAAACCCAGCCTCTTAGGTTCAACAATATCCCTCGCGCCGATATTTGATGTCATGATAATAACAGTATTCCTGAAATCTACAAGCCTGCCCGATGCATCGGTTAAACGGCCGTCTTCAAGTATTTGCAGCAGCACATTGAAGACATCCGGATGGGCTTTCTCGATTTCATCGAATAAAACAACTGCGTAGGGCTTTCTTCGTACTTTTTCGGTTAATTGCCCGCCTTCATCATACCCTACATAGCCCGGAGGCGACCCGACAAGCCTTGATACGGTGTGTTTTTCCATGTATTCAGACATGTCCAGGCGTATCATATGGGATTCATCGCCGAACAAAGCTTCGGCAAGAGCCTTGGACAATTCAGTTTTTCCGACTCCGGTTGGTCCGAGGAAAATAAATGAACCTACAGGCCTTTTTGGATCCTTTAATCCCACACGTCCTCTGCGTATGGCCTTTGCTACCGCCTTTACCGCCTCTTCCTGTCCGATTACACGCTTATGCAAAATATTCTCTAGGTTTTTAAGTTTTTCTGTCTCTTCCTGGGCAAGGCGGCTTACAGGAACTCCTGTCCAGATACTTACCACCGCGGCAATATCTTCTTCGGTTACCGATTGAGTTTCTGTCTGGTTCTTCATTCTCCATTTTTCCTTAATGGAATTCATCTGCTCTTTAAGTGCATTTTCCTGATCCCTTAATGAAGCCGCCTTTTCAAATTCCTGGTTTATAATTGCATCCTCTTTCATCTTGTGCAGCTGTTCAATTCGTTGCTCCAGTTCTTTAAGATCGGGAGGTGCGGTAAAGCTTTGAAGCCTTACTTTGGATGCGGCTTCGTCTATCAGGTCTATTGCCTTGTCAGGCAGGAACCTGTCGGTGATATACCTGCTTGACAGCCTGACCGCAGCTTCAATGGCCTTGTCGGTTATTTTTACATTGTGATGGGCTTCATACCTGTCTCGAACACCCTTTAAGATTTCAATCGTCTCTTCCTGGCTGGGTTCTCCTATCTGAATTGGCTGGAAACGTCTCTCCAGAGCGGCATCTTTTTCAATGTATTTACGGTATTCATCGTGGGTTGTAGCACCTATTACCTGGATTTCTCCCCTTGCAAGCAGAGGTTTAAGGATATTGGAAGCGTCAATCGCACCTTCGGCGGCACCCGCTCCTACAATGGTGTGCAATTCATCTATAAACAGGATTACATTCCCTGCATTTCTTATTTCCTCTATTGACTTTTTAAGGCGCTCTTCAAACTCACCACGGTATTTCGCGCCCGCCACCATTGATGAAAGATCCAGAGCCACCACTCTTTTGCCTTTCAATATTTCAGGAATATTGCCCTCAATTATTTTTTGTGCCAGCCCTTCACATATGGCAGTTTTTCCCACACCCGGCTCACCAATTAAACAGGGGTTGTTTTTTGTACGTCTGCTCAGAATTTGGATTATTCGTTCAATTTCCTTGTCTCTCCCAATAACGGGATCAATTTTTCCCTCTCTCGCCATGACGGTCAGATCACGGCCGAACTGATCAAGGGTGGGCGTCTGAACATCTTCAGCTCTTGGTTTGTTTGCAGCAATGGCTGACGGTGTATCCTCCTGCAGCATCGTTACCAGGTTATCATACAGCTTATTAATATCCACACCCAGTTCCATCAGAATGCGGACGGCCACACTTTCTCCTTCGCGAAGAATGGCAAGCATAATATGCTCGGTGCCTATGAAATTTTGTCCCAGCCTTCTGGTTTCAGCATAAGCCAATTCCATAACTCTTTTTGTCCTGGGAGTATAGCCTGCCACCGGAAGGCTTCCGTCACCTCTTCCCACAATGGACAGGATTTTTTCCATAACCCGGTTTTCTGTTACACCATTTGAAATCAGTACATTTGCAGCTATTCCTCCGCCTTCTTTAACAAGCCCCCAAAGTATATGCTCTGTTCCGATATAGTTATGCCCCAGCGCGGCGGAACATTCCTTTGCCAAGTTTAACGCCTGTGCGGCTCTTTGAGTAAACCTACCGTAAATCATACTACCACCTCAGTAATTTTTCTGTTTGTTCAGTATTTCCCTTACAAGTCTGGCACGAACTATGTCACGTTCATTCGCATCCAAAATTCTGCCTTCTCTTTTCTGCAAGTTGCCGGGCTGTACCGAAAGTATCAACTCATTAATACTTTTAATGCTGATGCCTTCAATTATGCCCATATCCACACCCAGTCTGAGATCCGAAAGGCGTTTCAGACATTCATCGGTACTGATAATCCTTGAATTCTTCAGTATTCCGAAAGACCGGAACACCCTGTCTTCAAGCTGGTACTTGTTCTGATTAAGCAAATGCTGCCTTAAAGATCTCTCCTGTTCTATAATTTGCGTAGCTATATTTTTAATACTAAGTAAAATATCTTCCTCACTTTTGCCGAGTGTTATCTGGTTGGAAAGCTGGAACATATTTCCCGATGCCTCTGTGTTTTCTCCATACATGCCCCTGACGGCCATTCCGAGTTTCCCCAAAGCCTCAAGAACGGGCTTTATATAGCCTGTCATGGTCAATGCAGGAAGGTGCATCATTACAGAAGCTCTGATGGCTGTTCCAATATTTGTCGGACAACTGGTCAAGTAACCTATATTCTCATCCCAGCAAAAATCAATCGTCTCAGAAAGGAGGTCATCTATTCCGGTGCATATTTCCCAAGCCTCTGAGAGCTGCATACCTGTAGCCAGGCACTGGATTCTCAGATGATCTTCCTCGTTAATCATTATTGATATACGTTCATCATTACTCAGAAGAATACCGCTGATGCGGCTGGTTTCGAGCAACTCCTTACTGACAACATGCTTTTCAACAAGAACAGCCTTTTCAACGGCATCAAGCCCGGTAAAATCAATATAAGTGAAATTATCTGCCATATTCCGGTTCCCGCTGAAAAGAGCGTTCTTCGTTTCTTCAATAATTTGCCGTTGTTGTTCGGGCGTGGTTTTATGCGGAAATGGATATTTCTTAAAGTTCCTTGCCAGTCTGACTCTGCTGCTCAAAATTACGTCTGAATCCGGTCCTTTGTTTATATACCATTTGTCCATACCATCACCCCTCGTTTTCCTGCAGGCTTTTTTCCAGAATCTTTATTTTATCACGAATCTGGGCAGCTTTTTCGTATTCCTCATTTTCTATACACCTCTGGAGTTCTTCCTTCAGGCTGCGCAAATTGTATGCATCCCTGATCTTTCCTGAAACTTTACCGGGTATTTTCCCATGGTGCTTTACGTTTCCATGAATCCGTTTTAACATTGTTTGAATACTGTCACTAAATGCCTCATAACATTTCGCGCATCCAAGCAGCCCTGTTTTATTGAACTCGTCAATGGTCATGCCGCAAAAGCTGCATTTCAATGTTGTAAAAGGTGCCTCAACAATACCGTCGGGCTCATCCATTCCCATTATTGCCGAAAAAAGCTTATGGATATTTATCTTAAGGTCGTTGTTTTCTCTTGCACATTGTTCACATACGTACATTTCCACCTTTTGCTGATTAACTATTCTCGTATAATGCACAGTGGCTTCTCTTTTTTTACAAAGCTGGCACAACATCACCGGGACCCTCCCTTCGCATTGCTATATTTACCCAGTATCTAATTTATTGTACCATTAACCTGTATTACTTAATCTATATTACCAAACTCATCAACATATTTTTTAAAATATTGGTTCTTACTTCATCCCTTATTTCAGGGGAAACTCCGGCCAATGCCTTGTCAGATGTAGCAGCCTTCATAATCCCTGCCATCTGTTCGTTTATTATGTCATAATCCACGAAATTCTTTATGAATATTTCACATGTGTGCTGCGTAAGTTTTTCTCCCAAAGAAGCAATAATATGCATTAAGTAGTCCCCGGCAGATTCGGTGTTTAGCCTTCTTATACTGATATAACCGCCACCGCCTCTTCTGCTTTCAACATAATATCCTTTATCAGCTGAAAAACGGGTGGATATGACATAATTTATCTGTGAAGGAACACAATTAAAACGGCTCGCAAGTTCATTTCTCTGAATTTCTATTGCGCCGTTCATGTCATCCATCATCTCTTTTATAAATGACTCAATTAAATCACTCAATCTTGCCATAATATCACCCACTTTTTTATACTTTTTGACTTTCCCTGACTATTATTATACTTTAATAATGTTATTATTTCAAGGGTTTATGTTATAACAAAAACCCAGGTGAACTGCCCAGGCGTATATAAAAAAAGCTGCCGCAGCAGCTTTTTACAATTGATTTTATTCCATAATAAGACTTTCTATGAGTTACTGTCTTCGGTTTGAGGCTTAAGGTCTGATCCCACTTTGTTTTGTAGCTTTTCCCCGTTAATCTTCTTCAGGTTTTTAATAATCCTCCTGACAATACGGTAACCAATCCAGCATATTACGGCTAATACAACCAATACAGGAATTGCCTGAATGATGAAAATAAAAAGATCCCCCAGGGCTTCAATAATACCGGCAATACTGCTGTTAAATGCGCTCTGAACCCTGTTCCAGTAAGTATTGTTTTGCTTCTTTGTCATTGCTTCAGGGTATTTTTCGGTCATTCGTATATATATAGTAGACAGTTCAACCAAATCGCTCCACTTGTTCAAAGTGCCGGTAAGTCTTTCAATTTCGGTTTGCAGTTCCGTCATTTGCGTCCGTGTTTTAAAAATATCCTCGGGCTTTGTAAGCGAACGTATATACTCTTCAAGATACTCATATTCAATCTTCAGAACCTTTAACCTGCCTTCGGTGTCAAAGTACTGATCGGTTATGTCGGTACTGTAAATCCTGTCGTCAATTACTTCACCAAGCCCTTTTATATCGTTCAGTATCGAATCGAAGCGCCGTGCATCTATACGAATTGTTATTTCACCGGTTACTCTTGCTTTGCGTTCATTCTCATATGTATAAAAATCGCGGTGGATATTGCTTTCGGATATATAACCTATCCCGGTTATCATTGCCTGCAGGTTTCCGTAAGCAGCATAAAAGTCATCCACTTCCAATGAAAGGTTGGCATTTCTAATGACTTTTCTCTGGGCGAGAATATCAAGTGTCCTACTTGGTTCCACATCCGAAGATGTAACCGAAAAACCTGTTCCTGCAATTCCCTGTGCAACTTCAGCCCCAAGTGATGATGGCTTTTCCGCTGAAACAGGCCGGTATGCCGTTTCATCGGATGTAGCAACGCTTAAAGTTTCATCACGGGCATAATTGCCTGACATGGGAGCTTTATTCGTTGATGCCGCAGTTTTTCGTGCAGCGCACCCTGCCAGCATACTCAGGAATATAATCAGTGCTGCCGGAATTATAAAAATCTTTTTTATCCTGTCCATCTTGTTCACTCCTTTACTGGACATTAAATTCGTTTCCTGATTGGCTAATACATTTTTACAGACGAATATTTACATTGCTTAGTTCCATATGATGTATGGTCAGAAAACTGCACTTTTTACAAAGTACGCGTTTTTTCCCGGTCCTGTTGTACGCTCAGCAATTTGCAGCAAATAAAAAAGGATAGCGTGTCTATATGCTATCCTAGTTGTGTATGCGTTTATGATCAATATACGGGTATTTTTTACCCCGCCTAGCCCGTAAGTCAGGCGGTATAACATCTGACCACGGCAGCGCCTTCAAAGGAATGCTTATCATGGTAATTATAAGAATGCTTTTAAAGATAAAGCCTTGCGAGGTATTTAGTTTTTTGTTGAACTTTATTGCCATCAATTTAAATACTGAGTTTTACAATTTTATCACATAACTCCGCGTATGAAATTCCGGCTGCCTTCGCTTCCTGCGGCAATAAGCTTGTAGGTGTCATTCCGGGCAATGTATTGGCTTCAAGGCAAAAAATCTCCCGTTGTCCGTTCATGATAAAATCTATACGGGAGTAACTTCCCAGGCGAAGAGTTCTATGAACCTTCAGTGCCAAATCCTGCAATCTTTCGCTATCCTCTCTGGAAAGATCAGCCGGGCAAATCTCTCTGGTGAGCCCTGCCTGGTATTTATTTTTATAATCGTAGAAACCTTCGACGGGTATTATCTCAATAACCGGCAATGCATTTTTGCCCAGTATTCCGACCGAAAACTCACGGCCTTTAATCATTTTTTCCGCCAGGATATTTTCGTCAATGCTTCTGGCATAGTCCAATGCTGCATTAAGCTGTTCCGTGTTTTCAGCAATGGATACACCAATACTTGAGCCAGCGCTGCATGGTTTGACAACACAAGGCAACCCTATCGTATCAATAATTTGGGACTTAGCTGTGTTCCGATCTGCAATGATCCAGTCGGCTGTCGGGATTCCGGCCTGGCGCATCAAACGTTTTGCAATGTCTTTATCCATGGCCAGCAAACTACCGATATACCCGCTTCCGGTATAGCAAATTCCCATGGTATCAAAAACAGCCTGCAACTGTCCATTCTCTCCCATTGCACCATGCAGCGCGATAAACACAATATCGGCTGCTTCGCACAGGGTTAATACATTCGGGCCAATCATCGCCTTACGGTTGTTATTCCTTTTTCGGATTTCATTCAAATCGGGTTCGGCATCAGGCACTTTATAAGCATAGGGCGTACCTGTTTTATCCTCAAAAAGGGAATCTGCCTCTCCTGTGAACTGAATGCCCTCGTACACATCAACCATAACTACACGGTGTCCTGCCTCACGCAGCGCATTTGCAATCATACTGCCCGATGACAGCGACACATCTCTCTCCGGACTTAATCCTCCTGCTAAAACCACTATTTTCATGCAGCTCAACTCCAGTTTGGCTATAATCACTATAAATTATTTTATTTTCAGTAATATTTTACCATGATTCCAAAGAAATAAATATGGGTATAAAATTACTGATTTATTTTGATTGATACAATGTTATAATTTAAGAGAAGTATATTTTTTAAGGGGGTCACTTATTGAACAGAAAACAGTTATATTCGACAAGACCAATACGGGATTTGAAGGACATGCTCAATCAAAGTGTTGCGTTATTCGGCAATCGCCCGGCATTTGTTAAAAAAAATCCGGACGGGAGCATGTCGGAAATCACCTATAATGTCTTTGGGAATCATGTAAAAGCATTAGGAACCGCGTTACTGAACATTGGATTAAAGGGGAAACCCATAGCTGTAATAGGCGAAAACCGGTACGAATGGTGCGTAACTTACCTTGCAGTGGTTAACGGGGTCGGTACCATCGTACCTTTAGATAAAGAATTGCCGGTCCACGACATTAAAAACCTGTTGCACCAGTCTGCTGCTGAAGCTGTAGTATTTTCGGGCCGCCATTTAAATGCAATACAAGAGGTTAAAAACTCAATAACCACCGTTTCACACTGGATTTGCATGGATGATATTGCAGAAGAATGGTCAACACCATTTTCCGAGCTTATTGCCCAGGGAGAGAGGAGTTTGGCTGCAGGTCCGAATGAATTTGATGCCGTCACAATAAATCCGGACAGCGCAATGATATTGCTTTTCACTTCAGGGACTACAGGATTTGCAAAAGGTGTTATGCTCTCTCACAGGAATATATGCACGGTAATTACAGGTGTATCGGCAACAGTCAAAGTAACACCCGACGACAGGGTTCTTTCCATACTTCCTTTGCATCACACATATGAATGTACTTTAGGATTCCTTACCATCATTTACAGTGGTGCATCGATAGCCTTTAATGAGGGGCTGAGGCACATTTCCAAAAATATGAAGGAATATAGCCCTACCATCCTGGTCACTGTGCCCCTGTTATTGGAAAATGCGTATGAAAAGGTCTGGACACAGGCCGAAAAGCAAAAGGGCATGAAAATGAAATTAATTATGGGCCAGATGATAAGCGGCTTTTTGTACCATGTTCTGCGAATTGACATAAGGCGCAGACTGTTCCATAAAGTCCATGAGAATTTCGGCGGAAAGCTTCGTCTGTTTATTACCGGGGCTGCAGCAATTGATCCTTCGGTGTCGAGAGGATTCCGCAAATGGGGATTTTCTGTACTTCAGGGGTATGGCCTTACCGAATGTTCCCCTCTTGTAGCAGGAAACAGGGACAATGCATATCGTGACCGTTCAGCCGGCATTGCAATACCCGGTGTTGAAATGAAGATTCACAATCCAGACAAAAAGGGAATTGGTGAAATCATCGTAAAAGGTGCAAATGTTATGCTGGGTTACTTCAACAATCTGAACGAAACCCGGCGCGTGCTTGTTGATGGCTGGTTTCATACCGGTGACCTGGGCAAAATCGACAGACGGGGTTTTCTATATATTACAGGCCGGCTTAAGAACGTAATTGTTACAAAAAACGGGAAAAACATTTTCCCCGAAGAGCTTGAAAGCTATATCAAAGACAGTCCGTTTGTCGGTGAATGTATTGTATATGGCGAGCAGGATGAAGAATCGGGTGAAACACAGGTAAAGGCACAGATTTTTCCGAACATTGATGCCATACGCGAAAAGCTGAAAAACGTCAATCTGAATATTGACACCGAAGAAATCAGGAATATAATACGCGATGTGATTAAGAATGTAAATCGCAAGCTTCCGTTATACAAGCATATTCGTTATGTCAGCATCCGCTGCAGCGAATTTGAAAAAACCACAAGCCAGAAAATAAAGCGCTATTCCCAGCAGTTATCCCGGGTAAAGGAAGAATACCCTGTATAATATAAATGCTGTATGCAGAATATGGACTTTGCATAGCGTGTAAAGGCAGTTTTGCACAAACATAACGGGCTGTAACATTACAGCCCGTTTTTTAATCAAAGTTTTATATTTTTTATTCTTCAGCAGCTCTTTCCTTTTTAGCTTCTTCTATGATTTTTTCAGCAACATTGGCAGGAGCTTCTTCATATCTTTCAAACCTGATTGTAAATGAACCCCTGTCCTGTGTAAGCGATCTAAGGTCAGTAGCATATCCGATCATTTCAGCTTCGGGTACTTCGGCTATAACCTGCTGCATACCGCCATGGTACGGATTCATACCAAGAATTCGGCCTCTGCGCTTATTCAGGTCTCCGATTATATCACCCATATAGCTGTCAGGAACTATAACTTCAACGTGAGAGATAGGTTCAAGAATTACAGGATTTGCTTGCGGCAGACCTTCTTTATATGCCAGGTTTGCTGCGATCTTAAATGCCATTTCGGAAGAGTCAACAGGGTGGTACTTACCATCAACCAGTGTTGCTTTCAGATTAACTACAGGGTAGCCGGCCAATACACCCTTCTGAATACTTTCCCTGAGTCCCTTTTCTACCGCAGGGAAATATTGCTTCGGTACGGCACCGCCAAATATCTTTTCTTCAAAAACCAGATCCTCTGTCGGGCCGGGTTCAAATTCAATCCATACGTCTCCATACTGGCCGTGTCCGCCTGACTGTTTCTTATGCTTTCCTTCAACCTTAACTTTCTTCTTGATGGTTTCACGATATGCAATCTTGGGTTTGACCAAATCAACTTCTACTTTGAACTTGGATTTGAGCTTGCTTAAGATTAAATCCAGGTGCTGATCGCCTATACCGGATATGATGGTTTGTTTTGTTTCGTTATTCTGTTCAACCTTGAATGTGGGATCCTCTTCCATTAAACGTGTAAGCCCGGCGCTGATCTTTTCCTCATCACCCTTTGTCTTGGGCAAAACAGCCATGGACAGCATGGGCTTCGGGAATTCTATTTCGGGTAATATTACGGGTTTTTCCTTGGTGCAGAGAGTATCATTTGTTTCGGTAACTGTCAGCTTCGCGACGGCTCCGATATCACCTGTAACAAGGCGATCGGTATTAATCTGCTGCTTGCCTTTAAGTAAAAACAGCTGGGCGATTTTCTCCATCTTTTCTTTCTTCACATTGTAAACTGTTGAATCGGATTTCAGGACTCCTGACATTACCTTAACGTATGAAATCTTACCTACGAACGGATCCACTATTGTTTTGAAAACCAATGCTGATAATGACTCGTCAGGACTGGTGGCAATTTCTATAACATCGTCGCTGTTGGGTTTCTTTGCATTCATCTTTCCTTTTTCACAGAAGGAGGGTATATATTTAACTACTGCATCCAGTAGTGATTTCACTCCTGCATGATTAACAGCCGAACCGCACAATACCGGTGAAATATCACCTGTTTTAATACCTGTCTGCAAACCTTTTAATATTTCATCCTCTGTAAAGGATTCCCCGGAAAAATATTTGTCCAGTAGTTCTTCATCGGTTTCGGCTACAGCCTCTATAACACCTTCACGGTATTTTTCAACAGTATCTGACATTGCAGAAGGTATATCTGATTCAACCAGATCATTACCTTTAAAGCGATATGCTTTCATTGTTGCAACGTTAACAATTCCTGCAAAAGCCCCATTTTCCATTATGGGCAGTTCAAAGGCAATAACGTTTTTCCCGAATTTATCCTGCAACTGTTCAAAAACTTTATAGTAGTCTGAATGTTCCTCATCAATTTTACTAATAAAGAACAACTTAGGGAGTTTCAGTGACGATGCTTCATCCCAGGCTTTTTCGGTTCCAACCTGTACACCGTCTTTGGCACTTGCAAGAATAATTACGCCATCAGCCACGCGTATGCCCTGTTTCATTTCACCAACAAAATCAAAATAACCGGGAGTGTCAATAATATTAACCTTGTTCCCCTGCCATTCCAAAGGTGCCAATGATGTATTGGTGGTTATGTGGCGCTTGATTTCCTCAGGATCATAGTCCATAACGGTATTTCCATTGACAACACTGCCAAACCTGTCGGTTGCCTTGGCATTAAACAACATCGACTCGGCAAGTGTTGTCTTGCCCACCCCTCCGTGGCCAAGCAAGCAGACATTGCGTATTTTATCTACGCTGTATTCCTTCATATCAATTCCCCCTTCATTCTAGCCTGTGTTAACAGGCAGGATTTCTTCAGAATAATGATTGTCAGATTTAAATAAAAGAAAAATTGCTTAGCAATTTCCGAACATTATTAACGAGGCGATTGATCAGCCGCACCTCCTGCTTAATGAATTATGTATCAGTCATCCTTTACAGGCCTAATAATCCATTTCATTCCGGTAAACCCTATACCGTATTATACCAAACTTCGCAATTAGTTAATATAGAAAAAGAAATTTTTTGTTACAAATTAATAAGATTTCTTTATTTTAATGTCCCATTATTGTTAGTATATCATGATCCTTTATATGGTTTCCAGTAGTATATGTTGGTATTAAATCCCCATGTCTGAATTCAAAAATATATTACGATAATCCTGAGGGGAGACGCCGACATATTTTCTGAATACTTTGGCAAAATAGTTCGGGTTTTCAAATCCCACCGCATTGGAAACTTCATATATTTTTTTACTGTCATGAGCCAAAAGACTTTTTGCAGTGTTTATTTTGATTTTTGTTATATAAACAGATAATTGCTCGCCTGTTTTTTGCCGGAACAGGCGGGACAAATAAGACGGGTTGACCCTAAATACGGCATATCCCTTGCCTGTTCCTGTTTTTTCTAATAAAATATGATATAATTACCGGGAGGAGCAAAGAAACCAAATTTGGAAAGGGTGATATGCATGTCTTTGCCATATAGAGATGTATTAAATGATATTTCCCCGTATGTTCCAGGGAAACCAATAAGCGACGTTCAAAGAGAACTTGGACTTACCGAGGTTATTAAGCTTGCATCCAATGAAAATCCTTATGGATGTTCGAAAAATGTTGAGAAAGTGTTAAAAAATTTCCTTTCGGATATTGCTTTATATCCTGACGGAAACGCCACCGTTCTTCGTGAAAAGCTCGCAGAAAAACATGGTTTAAAACCCGAACAGTTTATTTTCGGGGCAGGCTCAAATGAGATTATAACATTTATAGCCCAGGTATTTTTAAACCCAGGCGATGAATCAATATATGCAGATCCTTCGTTTACCTGGTATGAAACCGCCGTAAAAATGTCGGGCGCAACCGGCGTAACAATTCCGTTAAAGGATTATGTTCATGACCTTGAGGCGATGAAAAACGCCATTACAGATAAGACAAAGGTTATATGGATATGCAATCCTAACAACCCTACCGGCACAATAGTTACAACACAGCAACTGGACGATTTTCTCAGGTCAGTACCCGGCAACATAGTAGTTGTGCTTGACGAAGCCTATTATGAGTACGCAAAAGGGGAAAACTATCCCGAAACCGTACCGCTTCTTGAAAAATACCCGAACTTAATAATCCTTCGCACATTTTCAAAAGCTTATGGCCTTGCATCTCTTCGGGTTGGCTATGGAATGGCCTACGGTGAGATTATTTCCTACCTTAATCGCATACGTCCGCCTTTTAACGTAAACACACTTGCACAAATGGCCGCCGTCGCAGCACTGGACGATCAGGATTTCGTTCAGAATACGGTAAATGAAACAAAGAAAGGCCTGAACTTTTTATACAATGCTTTTGATGGGCTAAATCTTCGTTATGTCAGATCCTACACCAACTTTATTTGGGTGGAGACAAAGCTTTCTTCAAAAGAACTGTTTGAAAAGCTTTTGCGTAAAGGTGTCATAATCCGGCCGTTCATGGGAAACTGGGTAAGAATAACCGTTGGAACGCATGAAGAAAACAATAAGTTAATCTCCGCCTTAAAAGAAGTGCTTTAATATGGCTTCTGCAATAACAAGGTCTTCGGCAGTAGTTATTTTTATGTTTGTGTAACTGCCCATAACCATACGTACCCTATACCCCAGCCTTTCTGCGAGAACCGAATCATCAGTGCCGCGAAAGCCGTCCAAAGCTGCGTTCCTGTGTGCATCGGCAATAATATTCTTGCGGAAAGTCTGAGGGGTCTGTATGGCCCATAAAAATGAACGATCAGGTGTCTGCTTCACATTTAACTCTTCATCTACTTTTTTGATTGTATCTTTAACGGGTACGCCAACACAGGCTGCTCCGTCTTTTAGTGCAACATCAACAGACCTTTGTATAATATCGGTTGTCACGAAAGGCCTTGCCCCATCGTGCACTGCAACAATTTCAGATTCATGGCTGACATGGCATAGCCCGTTGAAAACCGACGCCTGCCTGTCTTCTCCGCCTTCAGCAACGGCAGTTATTTTTTTAAAATTATACGGTTTTATAACAGAATTTATAAAAAAATCCTTATCATTTTTATTTATGACAACGATTATTTCAGATATGCATTCTGCTTTTTCAAATACATCTATTGTATGAGCCAGAACCGGCTTACCATTAAGCAGCAGATACTGCTTGTTAATCTTTGAATTCATCCGGCTTCCTTTTCCTGCTGCCACAATTATTGCCGAAGCCTTAGTATATATTTCACCCATCGGAATAACCTTTTCTTTTCCTTATTTGGCAATTGATAAATTGGCTGTTTTGAATTTTGCAAAAATCATTCTTCCCGCAGAAGTCTGAAGCACGCTTGTAACTATTACATCCACCTCATAACCTTTGTACTTGCATGCTCCTTCAACCACAACCATGGTTCCGTCATCCAGGTAACCAACACCCTGCCCGTTTTCCTTTCCCTCTTTGACAATCTTCACAGTCATCTCTTCACCTGATACCGCAAGAGGTTTCAGTGCACTGGACAGATCATTTATATTCAATATCGATATACCGGATATTGATGCGACTTTATTCAGATTATAGTCATTGGTAACAATACATGCCTTTTCATCTTTAGCAAACTGCATCAACCGTTCATCCACTTCAATGGATGAATCATACTTTGTCTTGGCAATTTTCAAAGGAATCCGGGAATCATTTTTGAGGCTGTTTAAAACATCCAGACCTCGGCGTCCCTTTGTCCTAATCAAGTCGTCGTGTGAATCGGCAAGACGTCTTAACTCCTCCAGGACAAAATCCGGAATGACCAGTTCACCTTCGATAAAACCGGTACGGCAAATATCGAGGATCCTTCCGTCTATTATAACACTTGTATCAAGTATTTTTCGTATAAAGCTATGCCTTTTTTTATCTTCCAGTATGTTTTCATTCCTTTTGGATAAAGCCAGAAAGACACCCAAACTGCCGAACAGTATGTTTGTAATTATCGTTAACGGAATTCCTATAATCTGTATTCTCATGAAAGCAACCGACAGAAGATTTGCTATTATAAGTCCTGCTATAAGCCCGCCGGCACAAATCATAAGCTCATATAATGAAAGGGATAACAGAATTTTTTCAGCCTTTTCAACCGATACAACCGCAAAGCTTACCGTTTTGCCTCCTATGACCAGCATAAGAGCGCCAAACGCTACCGAGGTAATTACAACAATACATATGCCCGTGAATGAATAAAGACTTAATCCGGCCCTCAAAAATACAAATCGTGTAACTGTATAACCAGTTATACCGCCTACTATGGCAAAAGCATACTTAAGAGCTTTTTCTAACATTAGACCGACTCCTGACATATAATCTTATAAATACATATGGTTTAATGTTTCAATGAGGCTTTCCTTGCTGTTTATACTCTTATTCTGTAATTTATTATGTTTTCTATCTCGTCAGGTTCCATGTTCTCGGCAAAAACCAGTTCGCTGATCAGTATCCGCTTCGCACTGCTAAGCATTTTTCGTTCGCCTGTAGACAAACCCTTTAGCCTGTCACGAATCATTAAAGTTTTCACAACTTCAGCTACATCAAACACATTTCCGCTTTTTATCTTGATCATGTTTTCACGGTACCGTTTGCTCCAGTTTGATGTCTGCTCAACATTCTTTTCTTCGAGGGAATTAAGAACCCTGTCTGCAACTGATTTGTCGACAACTGCTCTGATCCCAATGCTTCCGGCCTTGTTAATAGGAATCATCAGCCTCATTTCGCCAAAAGGCATTTTCATAATATAATACTTGCCCTTTTCACCAAGAAATTCTTTTTCTTCAATTGATTCAATGATTCCGGCTCCGTGCATCGGGTATACTATCTTGTCGCCAACTTCATACATGATTACACTCCTTCTTTGCGCCCATACCCATATTTTTATCCTGTGTACACATTCACTAAAGGTGTGGATGCATAAACCAGAAAAATATGCAATACAGTCAGGAGAACAATATACTAATGATAGTGCATCAATATTTCCTTCCAATTCTTTAGCCAGTCAAAGGGTCAATTTTTAGTATACTACATGCTCGCGCAATTGTCAAAATCTGAAACCCGAGGGCCGTTTCATACGTTTGAACTTCCATTCAAACAAAATTTAGTTAATTGGTGATTTATGGTGCTCCATGTATTTTTCTGCGATGAAAGCCAGGTTCTGTCCGGCTGTTTTTATTTGACAAACGCAATGGAAAAAATTTATAATAAAGGTGATGTACAACTTATTATCGTGTTGCGGGAAATGAGGTGCATAGAGAGTGACAAAGCTGAAAAATAGCATTCTTGACGAATTCCAGTATACCTCCCAGGATCTTCTCATCCGTAATAAAAGCATACTAGATTCAATGACAAAAATGACAGACTCATGCGCAAGAATTTCCAGAACCCTGGTTAAAGCTGTTACCCAATGCGGTTGCATCAAAATAAACGGTGAAAAACAGGAAATCCCTAATCTGACCGACACTCTCGAAGAGGCTCAGGCCCATATGAAAACGCACCTGTCAGGCACATTATGTGAAAACTGCCGCGATTTACTGGAGAAAGATATAGGGCGCAACCTTTTTTACCTTGCAGCAATATGTAACACTCTAGATTTGAATTTATACGACATTATACTTAAGGAACTTAAAAGGTTGAAGCTTTTGGGAAAATACAGTCTGAGATAACGTGAGGTTGATTACATGCAAAATACAATTACAAAACAATTTTTGCTTACGCCGCAAGCAGGAAAGAAACTGATAGCAAAATCCTTTGTTCATATTCCTGAAATACTGAAGGCCTTAAAAGATCAGACAATTGTAATAATAGCAGGCACTACAAACGGTTATATTGCACAGGAACTTCTGAATTATATAGATCAGTCCGGTGATTTTTCTGCAAAAGGTTTTTACCGTGGCATTACATTGCCGCCGGGATATGTAAATGATGGGCAGAAAGCAGAATTCCCCGGTGACGTTGTAATTGAAAAAGGAGTTTATATAAAGGGCAAAACCATTTTTGATGTCGCAGACGATTTGGATAAAGGCGACATAATCCTTAAAGGGGCAAATGCGGTTGACCTGGTCAATAGAAAAGCAGGAGTGCTTGTCGGCCACCCGAAAGGGGGCACCATTCAGGCGGCGTTAACCGCGGTTATAGGCAGAAGGGCGGTATTGTATATACCGGTTGGTCTTGAAAAAAGAGTCTACGGTGATATGGATGAACTTGCAGCAATAATGAATTCGCCGGATGCAACCGGGCCAAGACTGATGCCTGTCACCGGGAATATAATTACCGAACTGGATGCCATTAATATAATGACGGGGGCTTCTGCACGTCTTGTAGCTGCAGGAGGAATTTGCGGAGCTGAAGGAAGCTGTTATATTGCTGTTTCAGGAAGTGAACAGCAGGTTTCAAAAGCCGCTGAAATAATCGAATCGGTAAAATATGAACCTCAGTTTGCTTTATAGATAGTATTTGCGGATTCCGACGGAGCTGTCTTTAATGCAGCTCCGTTTTCTATTCGCCAAATGTTCAACCGGCTCTGTATCCGGTAAAAGAGCTATAATTATACAACCGGAAGGTACCTTCACAATTATGGCCAAATCGGTCTTTATGCAGGTATTTCCCTCTGGAAAGCCGAAACAACACGTACATTATATTTTGAATAAACCTTCAGGTGGCACTCGTATATTAATATATCAAAACAGAAAGCCAAGGGCTTCTTCCACCGTACCGGCAAATAAAAGCTCAATCCCGTCTGTACCGGTTATTGAGTTGCTTTTGTTCCCGGATGGCACCAGGCACTTTTTAAAACCCAGCCGTTTTGCCTCAGTGATTCTTTTTTCCACCTGGCTTACCGGTCTTACTTCTCCTGTAAGCCCCACTTCCCCTATCACAACAGTATCAGGATCAATGGATTGGTTTTTAAAGCTTCCTGCAATACTTGCTATTACTCCCAAATCACATGCAGTTTCATCAATCCGTATTCCTCCGACAACATTGACATAGGCATCATGATTATATAACTGCATTCCTACCCTTTTCTCCAAAACAGCCATCAACATTGTCAGCCTGTTGTAATCTATCCCTGTGGCCATGCGCCTGGCTATTCCGAAACTGGTCGGAGTCACCAGCGCCTGTACTTCAAGCAGCATTGGCCTTGTTCCTTCAAGGCTTGCAACAATAACAGAGCCAGGCTGATCCTTTGCACGGCAATCCAGGAACAAGCCCGAAGGGTTGTTTACTTCTTTCAACCCCTGCTGGGTCATCTCAAAAAGACCTATTTCATTAGTAGAGCCAAAACGGTTTTTAACCGCCCTTAGAATCCTGTAATTTTGATGCCTTTCGCCTTCAAAGTATAAGACAGTGTCAACCATGTGCTCCAAAACCCTTGGTCCTGCAATTGCGCCTTCTTTCGTAACATGTCCGACAATAAAAACAGTTATGCCCTCACCTTTCGCAATCCTCATCAAATGGCCTGTTACTTCGCGAACCTGGCTTACACTCCCCGGGGCAGATGTCAGTTCTTCGCTGTAGACAGTCTGGATCGAATCAAGAATAACCACCTGCGGCTTTATTTCGTCAATTAGCCTGTTTATATTCTCAAAATTGGTTTCTGATACCATCAGTATGTTCCCATTGTTTACCGAAAGCCTCTCAGCCCTGATTTTTATCTGCTTTACCGATTCTTCCCCCGAAATATACAATATTTTAATATTATGATTATGCGACAATATACCGCATACCTGAAGCAGCAACGTGGATTTCCCTATGCCCGGGTCACCGCCTACAAGTACAAGGGAACCGTCAACAATTCCACCGCCCAGCACCCTGTCAAGCTCCTGCATCCCGGTCTTAACCCTTTGCTCCGACTCCTTCGATACTTCTGTAAGGGGTATAGCCTTTGGCAGTGGTCTCTCGGAAACATTTCGCCGGACTTCAGATTCCATTTCTTCTGTGAATGTGTTCCATTGCAAACATGCAGGGCATTTTCCCAGCCACTTGCGTGATTCGTAGCCGCATTCTGAACATACAAATATTGCTTTTGACTTCACAGATACAAAACCCCTTTAATATTTTATTGCCGGTTCTGTTCACACGGTTTTTAAGGCTGCCCTATCCCGCCGTTTCCAATAAGACCCTTCAAAGCCAGCACAAACATCGCATGGGACCATGTTAATGGTATAACCCAGCATGGTTTTCGGTCATTATTGTCGACCTGTTCTGGAAGAAATCCCAAATGTGTCGCACCTTTTACACACCAGTGGAAATATTCCCGTGCTTTGCCGATATTGCCTGTCTTTATATGATACAGTGCGAGCCACAGGGTTGAAACAATCCACGGATTTCCCCCTGCATAATTATCTTCATGATAGCGGTATATTCCTCCGGCTTTTTCACAATACAACGTTTTCTCTATTTTTTCTGCAGTGTTCCTGACCAAAGGATGCCCGGGTTCAAATATGCCAAACGGTATCGCAGGTCCTAACAGGCTTATATCCATTTTTCCATCCACCGCAGACACTTCTCTTGTATATCCCTTTGGATTTACCTTAATAACAACGGTATTCGAGGTGGGCTCGTTTCCCCATGGATTAAGCTTTGTACGTACGCTTCTAAAAAAAACACCGTTTTCTTCATCTACAAGGTTCTCCTCAAGGGCCTTTTTTATATTATCCGCAATACCACGCCAATGGTCAATTGTTTTTTTTGATGCTCCCAGGCACTCCGCCATATTAGCCGCTGCATAAAGCCCGGCAATTACCGCCGCCGTGGAATAGGTATGCTCACCCATTCTTTCCTCCCATATGTCAAAACTGGGAAGAGGCAGGCCGGTATCACTGTCGATGAACCTTTCCAAAAACATGCATGCTTTTAATACAGAAGGCCAGACCTTTTCCAGGAAGCCGATATTTTTCACATACAGGAAATGGTTCCACATGCCATACAGGATTGAACCCGTTTCGTCTATCTGTATTCCCCATGAAGGAGCAATGTTCCCGTTCATGTGATAGCGCTGGTGCCAAAATCCTTCATTGTCCTGTACCCTTACAGCCCATTCATAAAATCTTTCAGAGTCATTATACAAACCTGCCTCATTCAGCGCAGTTGTAATAAAGGCTCCGTCCCTGCCCCAGCAATAGGCATACCTTCCGCACTGGGTAAACCCTTCATCTATTTCGGGGGATGCAAGAAGGGCTCCGGTATTCTTATCCGACATTAATTTGAAAAGAAGGAGTGATCTGCGGTAAATTCTGTCAACCTGTTCATTTCCGCTGCGGACATCCACACAGTTTTTTAAAAAGTCTGCCCAATATTCCTTAGTAATGCTAAAAAGGCTGTTGAATCCTATGCCTTTAATATTTCCTACCAAATCCTTCAATGAATTCATGTTGCGCGAAAAAACAATATACAGCGTTATACATTTTTCTCCTTCGGGCTGGATTTCACCAAAATCCCACAATAAAGCGCCATCGGGAGACATACCTATGCTGTCAATGCCATTGAGCCTTCCCTCCCATACTGCACGGAACGGATTATTCCCTATTTGGAATTCTTTCACTTCCATATCCGATGCGATAGCCCAGCAGTTGTCATGCCTGTAATGCACCAGGGCATCCAGTTCGAAATCAAACATAGTATTACCCATGTCAAAGGTATGAGAAATTACATGGGAGGCAAGACCCATACCCAGGCTGATGCTTCTGTCACCTGTATTTTTTATGTTATACCGGCGAATCAGAACATCCTGATCGGGCACACAAAAATCGGTCTGGATAACCTGCAAAGATAACCTGCTGATTTTAACCGTTGTCTGCAATATATTCGTATCTTCAATATAAGTCTGATGTACTTCATGATCGCCTTCGCTGAACCACATTGTACTGTTCGGAGCATTTTTGTCAAAAAAGCCTGTAAGCATTTTTTCAATATGCTGAGGAAAATCTATTTCAGGCCAATACAGCCTTATAAGCTCACCTGTCTCTGAAATACAGCCAAGCATGCTGCCGTTTCCTATAACAGCATTGTTAATGTACGGTTTCCCCATAGTGTCCTCCGACAGAAAATTAGTACAGACAAAATATTATAATTCCCAATCAATCAAACTAATTGAATATTTCCCATATAAAGAGACGGGAATACACAGGCAGTTTGTTAGGTTTTATTGCCAGATTCATGGGCCACATTTTGCTTGTGGACGACAGGTACAACGGTGTCATGAAATCGCTCCACACCCCCATAAACTGGAGAAGGAACGTAGTTATAAGAACAGGCATCATCAACGGCATAACGATCCTGAAAAATAACAGAAGCGCAGTCGCGCCGTCAATTACAGCGGCTTCATTTATTTCAACGGGAATAGAGCTTACAAAGTTACTGATAGTAAAAATGCAGAACGGAATCATACTGCTTACAAACGCAATAATCACTCCAATTTATAACAACCAGATAATTTTCAGCTATGAATCACATTCTCACACTGCAAAGGAAATTAACGAACATTAACCTCATGGTGAAACATCCGCCAACACGGGGTGCACCATCTTTTACAGATGTATATGAGCTTGACGGCAACACAGGGTTTACTGCTTGCGTTGCTGAAATGCTTATTCAAAGCCACCGTCCGGAAATAGAACTTCTTCCTGCTCTGCCCGTTTTATGGGCATCGGGCAGGGTAAAAGGCCTATGTGCACGAGGTGCTTTTATTGTTGATATCGAATGGCGGGACAATATGCTTGTACACGTTCGTATTTGCGCAAGGAAAGATTCGTTTTGCCGCCTTCGTTTCAGGGAGCATAAAGTCCAATTTAATGCCGAAGCAGGAAAGTGCTATGAATTTGACGGTAATCTCAACCGCTTATAGTCCGGTATTCAAAGAACAAGCCTGTTCATCCCGGTAAAGCCCCTAAGGAAAATACATTCCCGTTTCATACATAAACCCGGTTTGGGCAAATCCGCCAGACCAGGTTTTTTTCCTCATTTACCATATATATCTATTTTCATGGTTAAAATGTTTGTTTTACCAATCATAATTTTGCACTTGATGAAGAAAATATGTCTATAGACATAAAAACGACTAATGGAGGATATATGGTCATTTTGATCCATTTATTTATATTTTTATTTTCATACCTTGTTCAATTGTTATTATTCATTTTAAGTGTATATTATCTGATTGTCATTATTTCCGGATGGCTGCCTTTTTCCGGTAAAAACGCAAATAAAAATGAAACTTTTCGTTACCACAGGTTTGCTGTGGTCATTCCTGCCCATAATGAGGAAAAGGTTATACGAAGTATGGTGGAAAGCCTCCATAAACAGCAATATCCGAAGGATCTGTTTGATATTTTCGTCATATGCGACAATTGCACCGACAACACCGAATATGAAGCTAAAAAAGCCGGGACACATGTACTTGTGCGACAAAACAGCACAGAAAGAGGCAAAGGTTATGCACTGGACTGGGCTTTTGCCAGGCTGTTCTCTCTAAATGAGCAATATGATGCCATATGCGTTTTTGACGCAGATAATGTTGTATCAGGAACTTATCTCAGTGAGATAAATAAAATGCTGAATGACGGGCACGAAGTTATTCAGGGTTACATCGACAGCAAGAATCCGTTTGATTCCTGGATTTCCCTTTCATATTCAATAGCTTTCTGGCTGTCTAACAGGATATTTCAGCAAACACGGCATAATTTGGGCCTGTCCTGCGGTTTATGCGGCACCGGATTTTGTGTTCGTACTTCTGTTTTGAAGGAAATAGGCTGGGGTGCCACCTGCCTGACAGAGGACCTGGAATTTACAATGAAGCTTATATTGAATAATAAAAAAGTTGCCTTTTGTAAAACAGCAATTGTTTATGATGAAAAACCCCTGACTTTTATGCAATCCTGGAAACAGCGCAAGCGCTGGATGCAGGGGCATACCGACTGTGCAAAAAGATACCTGCCAAAGCTCATCAAAAAGTCCTTTATCGAAGGGGACCTGGCGGCTTTTGACGGGAGTATATATCTTACTCAGCCAATCCATTTTATTTGCTTCGGCCTGGCAGCAATAATTTCATGGTTGAAGATGGCATTCCCTTCGATGCCCTTCTACATAATCGGATATTCTTACCCGGCCGATGTCTGGTCACTGATTGTTTTTATTCAGATGACCTTTGGCCCGTTGGTTGTGTTTTTTAACAAAAAATGGGATGTAAGGATTCTTATTGGTTTTCTTGTATACCCGATTTATTGTTTTTCATGGTTACCCGTAACAATTGCGGGAATCAAGGACTCGGGAAAAAAAGAATGGAACCACACAGCCCATACAAGGGACATTTCCATAGAGGACATTGAAAGATCGTAATCTGAAACGCTGAAAATAAAAATTTATTAAAATTTTGATATACAATATATAAAAATGAGAGAAGTGAGGAAAATTATTATGCATATGGGACAGATGATAATGGTGAATTGGAGTATTGTTTGTTGAATGGATAATACCGTTAAGCAGCGCAGCTTTTGATTGTAATTATGTTGTATATAGAACTAAAGATTCTATTCATGAAAACATATAAGTAATATAAAAAGACAAATAGTTACTGTAGCAATTATTATGGGAACTGGATAATATTGTAGAAGCGAGGAAAAAAGAAGCTATGATTGAAATACCTTTCCAATCACTCAATAAAGTGTTTTGGGTTAATAGAATAGGTATTGAAAATGATTTGGCTTCTTTTTTGCAATTATATAAAAAGTTAGATAAAAACATGTTAAATGATAATAATCTATTAATAGAAGCAGTGAATTCGGCGCAAATAGAAGGTGCAAGGACAACATATGCTGACACGTTAAAAATAGTAGAAGGAAATGCTAAAATTAAAAATAAATCAGAAAAAATGGTTGTTAACATAAAAATATAGAATTTTCAAATAATGCTTTTGGAGATGTCACGTTTATTGTAAAATATATGTTAAAGGCTATAAGTGTGCTAATGTTGTTAATAATTAAGGGTCAGTGTTGATTAAGAAGGTGAGAAGGAATGTTCTTGATGGATCAAATAAGGGATATGGATTTGTCAAAGAATTTAAAATATTTGTTTGTTACAACGGATTGTGAAGAATATGTTTTACAATATGATAAAGAATTAAATTCATGGGTTTCTGATATAATTATTTTATCAGATAATGAAGTAAAGTCATGGTTGGAAGAAAATTGTGTTTATGTTTCACTGATACAGTGATTTATTTTACAAAAGCAACAAGGTGGTTTAAATTAATACACCACTTTTATTATGTTTAAAAACTGAATTATATTAATATTGACATAAATTTATTATAGAATGGAGAGTTTAAAATTAAATTTAGGAGGTTGTTATAAATGGCACTTAGAGGAAACATTTGTACAAAGGTAATCAGGGGTGGAGTTATTGCAATGATATTGTTATCAAATACTCTACCTAATTTTGGTTATGATTCATTAAGGTATTCAAATGAATATTTCAGTAGATTTGGCGAAGATAAGTCAAAAGTTATTGCATTCGAATACACAATATAATGGTGCAATAGATAATTTGTTTACATCAGTGTATATCAGTATATGATCCATCTTCCATATGTAAAAGAATCCGGATAATTAATTATTTTCTTAGTAATTTTACTGATTACATTTGCCGAAAATTATAATAAGAATGTTAACTGTAGGAGGGTTCATATGGGTAGCAGCGAAGAGAAGAAAAAAAGCAATTTAAATCAGGTGGCAATACTTGTCACTACGTTGGTGGGTTTAGCCATTGGTATTATTTTAAGTATTAAAACAAACGATCCTTCGATCTTTGTTATTCTGGGTGTTTTTGCCTTTGTGGAAGCTCTTTGTATTAAAAATATTCTTGAAATTGGAGTAAGAAGGCTTGCAGACAAATTCGCCAATGAAATGCAAAAAATTAAAGAAGGCGATTTCTCTGTTATGATATCATCAAAAGAGTATGGCATCCTTGGCCCTGTTGCTTCTACGATGAATACGGTACTCAGCGATATCCGAAACCTGATCGATGGATTCTTTCAGCTGGCACTAACTATAAGAAGTTCATCTTTTACAGTTAATACAGTTTCAAAAAATGCATCCGAAGCAATCCAGTTAATCTCCCAGACCAGCAGCGAAATAGCAAAAGGTGCCTCAAGTCAGGCCGAGGAAGCCCAGAAAGGTGTTCTTGCAGTTGAAAAACTTGCTGATCAAATCAGCTCAGTATATAACAGTTCCAATGAAGTCATTGTGGAAACCGATAGAATTACACATGTCAATACAGCGGGTGTAAAAGCAGTTCAGTCCCTGAAGGAAAAATCCGAAAAGAATTATGAAGCTTCCGAAAAGATTTTCTCGGTTGTGGAAAAGCTTATGCATACAATTCAGCAGATTACTTCATTCACCGAATCAATAGAAAATATCACAGAGCAGACAAATCTTCTTGCTTTGAATGCAGCCATTGAAGCAGCACGTGCCGGTGAAGCCGGGCTTGGTTTTGCAGTGGTAGCCGATGAAGTAAGAAAACTGGCAGATCAAAGCAGGCAATCAAACCTTGAAATTGCAAATCTTGTTGAAAGCATTACCGAAGAAGCAAAAACTGCTGTTGAAGTCATGGAAGACTTAAGAAGAACATCTGAAGAACAGAATATGTCGGTTGAAATGACGGGACAGGCTTTCAGTGATATTGCCAATGCTATATACGCTATAGTTGACAAGTTCAAAAATGTTAACGAGTCATTAAATAAAATGCAGGAAGACAAGGATGAAGTTATTCGCTCCATAGAACATATTTCTTCGGTATCCCAGGAAACTGCTGCGGCAAGCGAAGAGATGGCAGCTACGACCGATTCTCAAATGAAGGCGTTTGAAGAGCTGCAGGAAACATCCAATGGTCTTGAAAGACTGGTTTTAGAGCTTGACGAGAGACTGAAGAGATATAAAATCCGCTGATAACGTAGTATAAATATTAAAGGTGCTGCCATTGTGACAGCACCTTTTTATTTTACTTCTTAACCACCTTGACTCCCTGCGGGGTATCCTGCAATTCTATTCCCATCTCCCTGAGCTTGTCGCGTATTTCGTCGGCACGCTTAAAATTCTTTTCAGCTCTGGCTTTCTGGCGTTCATCAATCAAAGCCTTAATCTCATCATCCAGTGCTACATCCTGTTCCTTTCTCATAATGCCCAGAACACCCGTCAGTTCATTAAGCAGGTCAAGGGCTTTTGATATGGTCTTTTTACCCGCACCCGAATCTGCCGTAATTCTGGTGTTAATATCCCTGACCAGCTCAAAAATTGCTGCCAGGGCATCGGCTGTGTTCAAATCATCTTCCATCGCTTCTATGAACCTGTCGCGATAAACGTCGAGATTACCGTAAATATCTTCCTCAAAAGTATCTTTTGCATTTGAAAGCAAAAAGTTAAGGTTGTCACGGCATTCATATATTCTGTTCAAAGCACTGCGGGCCTGCTCAAGCATGGCATCGCTGAAATTTATGGGGCTTCTGTAATGGGCCGAAAGCAGGAAGAAACGAACCACTTCATAGTCAAAATGCTTAACAATATCCCTCACAGTAAAGAAGTTGCCCTTGGACTTTGACATTTTTTCATTGTTTATATTTATAAAACCATTATGCAACCAGTATCTTGCAAAGATTTTACCATTGCAAGCCTCACTTTGAGCTATTTCGTTCTCATGATGAGGGAAAATCAGGTCCTGACCGCCACTGTGTATGTCTATAGTTTCGCCCAGGAAGCGGTTTGCCATTGCAGAGCATTCAATATGCCAGCCAGGCCTGCCCTTGCCCCATGGGCTGTCCCATGCAGGTTCACCAGGCTTTTGAGCCTTCCACAGTGCAAAATCCATTGCATTCTCTTTTCGTTCGTCAACGTCAATCCGTGCTCCGGCTTCAAGGTCTTCCAGATTATGGCCTGACAGCTTTCCATACTCCTCAAACCTGGATGTTTTATAATAAACATCCCCGTCAACCACATAAGCATAACCCTTATCAACAAGAGTTTTTATCATATCAATAATAGCATCAATATTTTGAGTCGCCCGTGGAGCAATTGTCGCATCCGTTATTCCCAGGCCGCGGGCATCAACATAATACTCTTTTATATACCTTTCTGCTATTTCGAATACCGTTGTCCCTTCCTCGTTTGCGCGCTTTATCATCTTATCATCAATATCAGTGAAGTTCTGGACAAATGTTACTTTATATCCGCGATATTCAAGGAACCGCCTCAATACATCAAATACAATAAACGGCCGGGCATTTCCTATATGGAAATAATTATAAACCGTGGGCCCGCAGCTGTACATTTTTACTTCTCCGGGTTTAAGCGGGACGAATTCCTCTTTTCTCTTGGTCAGCGTATTATATAATTTCATAAGAACCTCTCCTCATTGCTTAAAACATACTGCTTATATTCTTACTTTCCGGTAAAACACTTAAATGCTACCGTTCTTAATTATTGGTGACGGCTGTGCATTATGTACCTTGCTATAAGGAGGTACGGATTTTGTCAGCCAGACATTGCCGCCAATAACCGAATCATGGCCTATTACCGTGTCACCACCCAATATTGTGGCTCCTGCGTAGATAACAACATTGTCCTCAATATCAGGATGCCGCTTAATGCCTTTTACCAGATTTCCCTTTTCATCAACAGGAAAACTTTTCGCACCCAAAGTTACCCCCTGGTAGATCTTCACATGATTTCCTATGACGCATGTTTCCCCTATAACCACTCCTGTGCCGTGATCTATGAAGAAATATTCTCCAATTGAGGCTCCCGGGTGTATGTCAATTCCTGTTCTTGTGTGGGCATATTCTGACATAATTCTTGGTATTATCGGTACTCCCTGCTTATAAAGAACATGTGCAATTCTGTGTACGCTTAATGCCTCTATTGAAGGGTAGCTTAACAGGATTTCCTCTCTGCTCTTAGCTGCGGGGTCACCTTCATACGCGGCCTCTATATCCTTATGAAGCAATTCCCTGATTTTCGGAAGCTGCTCCAGAAGGTTTATTGTTATTTCATTGGCTTTTTCCTTGCATTTTGTGCATGTTCCATGCTGAATATCCTTTATACCGCATTCATTGATAAGGCATCTTTCTATCAGGCTTTTTAACTCCAAAGCCGCACTTCGTATATTGTTCCCTATAATTATGTTTATGTCGGCTTCATCTATCGGGTATTTTTCATAAACACCCGGAAAAAGTGCAGAACGCAGTTTCTTTAAAACCTGGTATACCTGCTCTTTACCGGCAAATCCAATGGTTTTCTCGTTAATGAAATGATCCCTGTTTATATTTTCCAAGCGCTGTGCTATATCAGGAAGCTTATGATTAAGCCACTCATTAAGTTCCATCTTTATCTCCTCCGGAATAAATCCATCTTTTTATTATATTACCCATTTTTCCGTACTGCAAATTATTCTTATTCCAACGTATTTAAAATTATAATAGATTTGCCGGAACTGCACAACGGTAACGACAGCTTACTACTTACATGCCTGTTTGCTTTGGTTTTGGAATCAGGCTATAAAAACGCCAGTTAACAGAAGTGCGTTTAAGGCGGGTTTTGTAAACAGCTTCTTACAGTTTCAGTGAAAAGTAAATCAAACATTGTGCAAAGGCCAAAGGATGACATTTATTGTCCTATATCAATGTAAATTCTTTCACCCTCTTTTACCATACCGAGTTTTTCCCTTGCTATTTTTTCTATAAACTCATCTGTTTCTATCATAATTTGCTGTTTAAGCAGCTCTTCCTGAGTCTCTTTTTCTTTTTCAATTTTATGCTTCAGGGCTATCATTTCATTCTGAATAGTGTTTATTTCATCCTGCTGCTTTATCAGGGTTATAGCAAAATAAACAAGAAGACCCGACATTATAACCAGTAAAAAAACATTCAATTTCTTTTTCTTTTGCATACCATCAGCCCTATCTTCTGTATAAAACAGGCTCTTAGCCATCCAGCCATACTTTCTGATGATTATATTGTACCATAATACAGCAAAAGTTCAATATAAAAGCATAATTACTGGTTTCCCAGTATAAATTATTTCGCATTGTAAAATATTGTTCACTTGTGTATGGCAAATGTTCATTACGATCTTTGCGCAGTTAACTTTACTTGCGCATATTATTGTTGCATGTTATGTAAATTACAATTATAATGGGATTATCCGCACTATATATAATAGTTTCAGGCATCTTAAGGATCATTTAATCAGAATCGCATATAACCAAGTTATTAGAAAGACGGCTGAAATATGAGTGTTTTTTTATTTATTCTGACCAACAATCTCATTCCAATATTTGCCCTGATATCTATGGGGTTCCTGATCGACAGGAAATTTCACCTTGATGTTTCCACTCTATCGAAGATAAATTTGTATTTCTTTGTTCCTGCTTTTGTATTTGTCAACATATATACGACCAAAATACCTTTAGACATGTTGAAAGCCCTTGCAATAGTAATTCTTATTCTTATAATCAACTGGACTTTGGGCACCGTAATCGGAAAAATACGCCGTTTTGATAAAGGGCTTACTGTTGCTTTCACAAACTCTGTAATGTTTTACAATTCGGGTAATTTCGGAATTCCCGTGATAACTCTTATCTACTCCAGCAAACCTTTTATTGTAAACGGTGAGACACCATATCTGGATTTTGCTCTTACAGTGCAGGTAATTGTGATGATAGTTCAGAATCTGTCAGTTAACAATATTGGCGCATTTAATGCAGGCATGGCTTCTGGAGGGGCTGGAAGCGCATTAAAAAGAGCTCTGAAATTACCAGCCATTTATTTTGTAACAGCAGCTTTCCTGTTTAAATTAGTACCGTATGACCTTACACAGTTTCCCCTTTGGCCTGCTTTCAATTATGCAAAGAGCGGCCTGGTTGCCATTGCGCTGCTGACTTTGGGTGTTCAATTGTCCCATACTAAATTCCAGCTTAAGGATTTTAATGTTTACCTTTCGGCATTTTCACGGCTCATATGCGGCCCGATAATCGCCCTGGTGCTTGTCCTGCTTTTCGGTATTAAAGGGATTATGGCACAGGTTCTGATAATCTCCACAGGTATGCCGACTGCAGTAAATACCGCATTGATAAGTGTGGAATTTAAAAATCACCCCGATTTTGCATCGCAGGTGGTTATGGTGTCTACACTGTTGTCATCGATAACTCTGACCGGGGTTATTTACCTTGCCACCCGGATGTTTCCGATATGACTGCAAGCAGCCGTTATCTTATATGAACTGAATGGCCGCTAAATCTTCCGCATGATATTTCGGATCGATCTGAACCTGCGGCCCGTTACCAGGCGGTAATTGTGAAACCGTTTTCCTGTCTTCTGTGCAGCCTTTCCAATTAAAGCACCAACCCACTTTGCAGGTGGCCTCAGTATGCAAATCAATTTAGCAAACGGCCATACAACAATTTTAACCGTTAAAGTAATTATTTGCGTAATCCAGCGGGAGAGCAACCCAAAATATATACTTATTCCGATAGCCATAGCCATAAAAAAATACAGCCTGATTTCGCCCTGATTACTGATATATGCGGTTATAAAAACCAATATTGCGGAGACTATCCAAAATAAAACATCCTCAACACTGACAAAAAATGTACGTGTTTTCAACACCCTTCTTTTCATCCTCAACAGGTCATAGATAAAGCCAGTGGTGATACCGGTAATTAAGGCGCTAAGGAAAACATTCATTTCGTTTCGCATATATTACCATACCTACTTAAAAAGACCTGAAAAAAATCCACCTTTTCGTTGCGGTACTGCATTATCAAGATATTCTATAAAGCCTACCTCGCCCTCAACATCCAATGTTGCGCTTTCAACATCCAGCTTGTTAATATGCATGTCAACTCCGCGCACGACCAGAAGGCCCAACTGAGTATCAACCACAATGCTCTCTTCATTAAAACTCTCAACATTATGTACTCCGGTAATCAATAGTTTCCTTCTGTCTTTAAGGATGATATTCTGATGTTCGCGCTCCGGTGCCTTCTTTTCTTCAGCCATGATTTTCACCACCACTCACAAATTCAGGCAGGTATTATTCAAATAATTTACATAATTCCCCATATACCTGCGGCAGTCCATGCATTGAAATTCTATGAAGTTAAAAGGAGTTATATGCCAAATTAGATGCGACTTAAATTTAATATATAAAAATTTTTAACCATGTAATTGAACAGATATAAGATTGTTAATATAATTTAAAGAGCTATGTTTATTTTAATTATTTTAGGGGGGTTTTTTATGGAATTTATTCCCGGCCGCTTTCATCCAACAGTTTCGCGGCCCGAACTAAAATTCAGAGCAAGGACTGCTCTGTCCGGCAGGTGGGGTACTGCCATTCTTGCCATGTTAATTTACATTCTGCTGTCAGTCGGTTGCGGCATAATACCCGTTATTGGAGCAATCATCCTTATACCTCCGCTGGAATTCGGGTTTTATGTATTTTTCCTGAAGTTTTACAGGGAAGCAGATAACCGGTATGAAAACCTGTTTACGGGTTTCAACATGTTTGGAAAGTCACTTGCGGTATTCTGGCTCACAAAATTATATACTTTTCTGTGGTCCCTTCTTTTTATCGTCCCTGGAATTGTTGCATCATACAAGTATTCCCAGGCAATGCTGATATTATATGATAATCCTGAAATTTCAGCATCTGAAGCCATTCGCAGAAGCAGTGCAATGATGTATGGAAACAAATTGACTTTATTCATACAGGATTTAAGCTTTATCGGATGGTTCATCCTGTCGGTATTCCCGGGCTTCAGTATAGGTTACCTGTGGTCATTGCCCTATTATTATACAGCTCGTGTAGCATTTTACGAAGATCTTTTATATTCCGTGCAAGGTGGGTTTTCAGGAAATTATAATAATTACGGCAATTACAGCAACGGCAATCAAAATTACCAGTAGGCTTACGGCTACCTTCATATTCCATCTCATGACGGACATCATTGCCTTTGGCCGGTGTTCGGTGTTATTGGCTCCGAAACTGATTTCAATCAAAAAGGTAACACACACTTATAGGAAAGGCCCGGATAAAAACGGGCCTTTCCTGTTCATAGTATTTCTATCATCTCAGAAGCGTCTTCCTTCCTGACATGTTCTGATATCTTTTTAACACGAAACCGGGTCACATTTTCGCCAAAATGTATTTCAACAATATCTCCTTCTTTTACTTCTGAACCGGGCTTTGCAATTTTGCCGTTTATTGTAACCTTTTGCCTGTCGCAGGCCTCCTGTGCCAGTGTTCTCCTTTTTATTACACGGCTTACTTTTAGGAATTTATCTATTCTCATCGCTTTCCCCTCTTTTATCCAATTCTTTTGCCTTGTCCCATAAGGCATCCATTTCTTCAAGCGTCATGTCGGTAAGTTTCTTTCCGTTTTCAGAGCTTTTTGTTTCTATATATTCAAACCTCTTGATAAATTTGTTTATCGTTTTTGTTAAGGCTAATTCGGGCTGAATTTTCAGAAATCTTGCGACATTTACCACTGCAAACAAAAGATCGCCAAGCTCTTCTTCTGCTTTTGACGTATCTCCGCCCGTATAAGCCTCATGAAGTTCTTCCATTTCCTCACTGACTTTCTTCCATGCATCCTCCACATTATCCCAGTCAAAGCCCACCTTTGCAGCTTTCTCCTGGACTTTGTAGCTTCTCATCAGTGCAGGAAGTATCGGCGGGACATCCTTCAGAATATCGGTCTGGGTCCGGGCGCCCTTTTCCTCCTTTTTGATTTTATCCCACAAATCCAGCACATCATCTGCAGTTTCTGCCTTTGCTTTCCCAAATACATGCTCATGCCGGTGGATCATTTTTTTGCTTATTTCATCAACTACATCGTAAATTGTAAACTTCCCGTTTTCTTCAGCTATTGTGGCGTGAAATACAACCTGCAGCAACACGTCCCCAAGCTCTTCGCAAAGCTTTTCGGGACTGTTCATATCTATCGCTTCAAGGACTTCATATGTTTCTTCGATAAAATATTTTTTCAGCGATTCGTGATCCTGTTCCCTGTCCCACGGGCATCCATTGGGACTTCTGAGGGTTTTCATTATTTTAATTAAATCTTCAAAACTGTATCTCTCCTTTTGCATAGTACCTCTCCTCTCAGTTACCGGTTTAAATCACAGGGGCCGCATATTTTCTCTATGCTTCGCGGAATAGCATCCCGGGAGTTTTTCCATGGCGCATCCTGATTTTTATAGTCAAACTTCTTTGTAAACCAGTTGACTTCTTCCTTTATTCTATCCAAATGTATCAATTCCATAGACATTAAAGTCATTGTGAACTCACTGCGCTGTTTTCTGTTCAAATATTTGAGCGAACCTTCAAGAAGCATTTTCAAATGGTGCAGGCAAAAGCCTTTTTTGGATACAAAACGTTTCTTAAATTCAGGTTCCTTAAAGAAAAGATATAGAATTACATCGGTAAATTTATCCATATTAAAATTAATCTTTTCACATATGGTGCAGCTTTTTTCAAGTTCATTGAGCTTGACGATCATTGATTGAACAAAAACATAAGACTGATCCTTCTTTTTTCCTTTCATCAGTTGCTCAATTGCGCCTGATTCGGCCTCTTTTTTAAGACCTGCAATGGCTTTTTCATACATATCATGAAAAATGCCGTTCTGTTCCATCAGGTGAGTGTCAATTATTAGGCCTAAAGGCAGGCGATTTTCCTGCGTATTGTACAGCTTTGTAAAATGGCGGTTGCAGAAACCTTTTTTGTTGGTTTCTATTCTGCTGTCCGGTTCCATCATGGACGGACCCAATGTATATTTTATTGCGTCATCCTCTATTCTTTTTTCAAGAATGCACATGGGGCACTCAGAGTCCACTTCAAATGCTTCATTTACAGGTATCGTATAAATACGTTCCTTCAAAATTATACCACCTTAAATTATTTATTTTAATCAGTGGAATAAGCCACTGTTCGACCCGGTTCAATTTCGCATCTGTTGCCTGCCTTCCGCAGATTGCTTACAAGCTGTAAAGTCTGACATAATCGGTAAAGGATCATATGTTATATTTTATCATTTGTTTGGTGAAAAAGGTATCCTTTGTTGACAATAATAGTTTATTGTATATAACCCGGACTGGTGTTATACTCGTAGATAAAGAGAACATCTTTACAGATAATGGGGTAGTATTATGTATCGTATTTTGTCTTCAGCGAATAATGACCTTAAGGTTCAAATAGATGATTTCAATCCCGCCCATACATTTTTATGCGGCCAATGTTTCCGGTGGAACCAGGATGGTGAACAGATTTGGACGGGTGTGGCACTTGGCCGTTTTATTAAGCTCGGATGGGATGGAGAAATATGCACTTTCTATGGCATGACTGAAAAGGAATTTATCGGAAAATGGGTGCATTATTTTGATCTGGACACTGATTACGGTACAATAAAAAGAATTCTTGCCAGAAAGGATGAGCACCTCGAAAAGGCAGTATCATTTGGTTATGGTATAAGGCTTCTGCGCCAGGATCTGTGGGAGATGATTTTATCCTTTATTATTTCCCAAAACAACGGAATACCAAGGATTAAGAAAATAATAGAAATATTAAGCGAGCATTATGGAGAAAAAATCCCCGGAGAAAATGGCAGGTATGCCTTTCCTGAGCCTTCATCCATTGCCCGGTCGACTATTGAGGAATTGAACATATGCCGCGGAGGGTACCGCTTAAGGTATATATTGTCAACAGCAGAAAGGCTGTCACAATCGCCCTCTATTCTTGATGAACTGAAAAGTGTCCCGGCAGATCAGGCCAGGGATCTGTTGCTCTCTTTTACAGGCATAGGAGAGAAGGTTGCTGACTGTATCCTTCTGTACAGCGGCCTTGACAGGAATGCCTTTCCCATAGACAGGTGGGTAAAACGCGTTATTGAAACACTGTATTTTAAAAAAGAAACAGATGTGAATACAATACGTGCCTTTGCCCGTGATTATTTTGGCGAGTTTTCGGGAATTGCACAGCAATATCTGTTTTATTATGCCCGTGAAAATAAAATCGGTTTATAGCAGCGCACGGTAATTATTTGCTGTTCCCTTCATTATTGAGGAATATCGAATTTCCCTGTATAATAATACTTATTGCAAAATTTTATATATTATTGTCAGTTAAAATTTAATGAATAAAGGAATATTACGATGGATCATTTGTTTATTATAAACCCTGTGGCAGGAAAAGGCAGAACACTGAAGATTATTCCGGATATAAAGGAATTAATGGAAAAACACGCGCTTTCATATCGTATTGAAATAACAAAAGCACCTAAACATGCGACTGAAATAGCAAGGGAATACGTTAAGTCAAACAGTAGTATAAGAATCTATGCTGTTGGCGGGGACGGCACGTTAAATGAAGTCTTGCAGGGAGTTGCCGGCAGCAGCGCTTCTCTTGGAACCGTGCCTTGCGGGACAGGAAATGATTTTTTAAAAAGTCTTTGCTCTGAGTCAGATCCTTTTTCTGTACTTCCCAGGATTATAAAGGCAAAGCCTGTGCCGGTGGATTTGTGCAAGATGAATGACATGTATTTTTTAAATATAGCTTCTGCCGGTTTTGATGCCGATGTGGTTGCAAATACCCAATATCTTAAGCGCCTTCCGTTAATTAAGGGGAAAATAGCTTACATCGGCGGCATTCTGATGTCCCTTGTCAGGCTTAATAACTTTAAGGCAACATTTTATATTGACGGTGAAGAAATACATATGCCCAGTGTATTATTATCTGCATTTGCCAACGGGAAGTATTATGGCGGAGGCATGATGCCTGTACCTTCTGCCTTGCCCGATGACGGGTTTCTTGATGTCTGCCTGATAGACGGCAGGACACGGCTTAAAATACTTCTCTTTTTCCCAAGATTTATAAGAGGAGAACATATAAAAATGAAAGGGGTTAATGTCAAACGCTGCCATACGGTTAAAATGGTATGCCCTACGCCGGTGCATGTAAACGCTGACGGCGAGTTGTTCAGATTGAATGAAGTGAACATTGAACTTATAGAAAAAGGGCTCAATTTTATTAACCCCGGGAATATATGAGTGAACATATTTATGCCCGATTTGCGCATATCATAAAAATTTACCGTTAGCATAGAAATCTGGCTATATTTAAAGAGCCGACATCTCAAGAATTTTATTGACCAGTTGCGTCACGCAATCATCCAGGGAGTTGTTTTGCGTGTCCAGTACAAGTTCGGGATTCACGGGTTCCTCATATGGGGATGAAATACCGGTAAAATCCTGTATTTCACCATTAAGAGCTTTTTTGTACAACCCCTTCGGATCTCTTTTCATACAGGTTTGAACGTCGGCTTTTACATAAACCTCCATGAAATCCTTTCCTGCCTTTTCCCTGGCCATTTGCCTCATCTTTGCCAACGGGGAAATAAAAGAAGCAATAACAATAAGCCCGGCATCCTGGAATAATGCGCATACTTCGGATATTCTCCGTATATTCTCAAACCTGTCCTGTTCAGAAAAACCCAAATCACTGTTAAGCCCGAACCTTATATTATCCCCGTCAAGGCGGTAAACCGCTTTTCCCATACTGTTCAGAATTTTTTCTGCCTCAACTGCAATGGTTGACTTACCTGACGCAGAAAGCCCGGTCAGCCAGACAACAAGGCCTTTTTGCCCTAAAACCTTATGCCTGTCTGTTTTTGAAACTTTTCCTTCATGATAGGTAATATTTCCACTACATTTCATTTTGATCACCAACCCTGCCGGCATCGTGATTCCATTGCATTTTCCGGTATTGCAGCGGTGTGCATCCCTTTATTTCACGGAATGTCCTGTTGAAATTTGAAATGCTGTTGAACCCGCAGTTAAATGCAATATCCGCTATGCTCTCTTTATTCAGGATTATGCTTTCAGCAGCATGCTTAATACGTATTATGTTTAAATACTGCTTGAATGAAACGCCAAGCACCCTGCTGAACAGTCTTGACAAATAATGTTCACTGAACCCGTATTTTTCAGCTGTTTCGGTTAATGTGATCTGTTCCCTGTAATTACTTTCCATGTATTCAACAACTTGTCCTATTTTGTATAACAAATCCTTCCTTACTGAGCTTTTAAGCTCCTGTGCACCGTTCGGCCCTTTAACTATTATTGCCAGGATATCATATATTCTGGCCAATATCGCGAACTTTGACCCCAGCGCTTTATTTGATGCCTCATCAAGTAATTCTTCAATAACCTTGTAAACCTTGGAATGGAGGTCCTTGTTGGTATCCTTTTTAATCAGAATGCTTTTTGAAATATATGGGTATTCCTCGTTAAATATATTTCTGTTAATGATATTCTGAATGTCAAATATAATAAATATACGCTCACTGCCTGGTGACAGCGGATAGCTGTGAAGATCACCGCCCGAAATAAAAACAATATCACCTTCATTTAAAGTATATACCTGGTTGTTTATGACAATATCAGAACTTTTTTTGGCAGCAACAGATATTTCAATGGCATTATGCCAATGAGACGGGTACGTAAACTGCTTATCCCTGTTATAGATAATCCTTACAGGAAATGGGTCAGGAAGCACATCCATTTCCACAAGATTTTCTATTTGCATAAAATAACCCCTCTACCATTTTATATTAAAATGGCAGAGGGGGCAACATAAACTATCTTTTTCGGCTTAAGGGGTGATAATTTTATACCGATCCAAATATCTTTACTTTTCCTGCAACTATGCCCAACAGTAAATTATTATTCCACTTTTAACACTGCTTTCAGCGGTGCTTTGCCAATTAGCTTGATGCTTCTTGTGTCAGGCTGCGAGCCGCCGACATATACTTCAAAGTCCCCAGGTTCGATAACGCTTTGTCCGTCATCATTTACAACAGCAAGCTGCTCGGGAAGTATTTCAAAGGTAATTTCGGCAGATTCGCCTCTTTCAAGTTTTACCCTCTTCATTCCTGAGAGTTGCCAGTTAGGTACGGTCCAACTAGCTTCCAGGTCTTTTATGTATACCTGTGCAACTTCTTCACCTGCCCTGTTGCCTGTATTTGTTACCTTCACAGAAACGGTGATGCCCTCACCGGCTTTGATTACATCCTTTGAAAGTTTCAGATCACTGTAATCAAACTGTGTATAGCTTAAACCAAAACCAAACGGGTATAATGCTTCATTCTTCATGTACCTGTAGGTGCGGTTCTGCATTGAATAGTCGGTAAATTCGGGAAGCTCCTCCACCGTACGGTAGAATGTAACAGGAAGTTTTCCTGACGGATTTGTTTCACCAAACAGTACCGATGCCACCGCTCTTCCACCCTGTGCCCCGGGATACCATGCATTCAGTATTGCGGGTATTTTCTCGTCAGCCCAGGTAACAGACAGTGCACTTCCTGTTAGCAGGACAAGAACAATTGGTTTTCCTGTGGCATATACTGCCTCCATCAATTTCTGCTGCATACCGGGCAAATTAAGGTCATACTTGTCTCCCGAACCGTATACATTGCTTTGGTGCATTTCCTCTCCTTCAATGGTCGAATCCAACCCAAGGCAAAGGACAACAACATCGGCCATTTCAGCACATGTAACAGCTTCTGCTATCCTGTCACCGGGCTCGCCAAGATCTTCAACCTTATCCTTATACAAATGGCAACCCACTGAATAATAAATTCTTACATTGTCTCCCAATGCTTCTCTTATTCCGTCAAGAATAGTGACATATTCCGAAGCAGTCCCTTCATAATTGCCAACCAGTGCCTGGCGGCTGTCTGCATTCGGTCCGATAACGGCAATTGACTTGATTTTTTCTTTATCAAGAGGCAATAACCCGTCATTTTTCAAAAGGACAATGGACTTTTTGGCTGTTTCCAATGCAAGCTCATTATGCTCTTTACAATCTACAACTTCGTATGGAATTGACGCGTACGGCACCTGATCATCGGGATCAAACATGCCCAGTTTCATCCTGGTAATCATTAGCCTTGTTACAGCCCTGTCTATTTCCTCTTCGGTGATTAAACCTTCATCGAGGGCAATCAGAAGATTTCCGAAAAGGTTTCCGCAGTTCAGGTCACATCCGTTGCGAACCGCCAACGCAACCGATTCAGGAGCTGTAGTCGTTACATGATGTTTAAGGTGAAAATCACGTATTGCCCAGCAGTCTGATACAACATGCCCTTTAAATCCCCATTCACCTCTAAGGATATCTGTAAGCAGAGTTTTACTGCCGCAGCATGGCTCCCCGTTTGTACGGTTATACGCACCCATAACGGCTTCAACATTTGCTTCCTGTACAAGAGCCTTAAAAGCCGGAAGGTATGTCTCGTACATATCCTTCTTTGATGCTATGGCGTTAAATTCATGTCTCAACGCTTCCGGTCCGCTGTGTACCGCAAAATGCTTTGCACATGCGGCGGCTTTCAGGTACTTCGGGTGGTTACCCTGCAGACCTTTTACAAACGCAACTCCCAGTCTGGCCGTAAGATACGGATCTTCGCCATAGGTTTCCTGACCGCGGCCCCATCTTGGGTCTCTGAATATGTTAATATTAGGGGACCAGAAAGTTAATCCCTTATATATTCCCCGATCGCCTTTTTTGGTATTTGCATGGTACTTAGCCCTTCCTTCGGTTGAAATGACATCGGCTATTTTATAAATCAGTTCTTCATCGAATGTCGCTGCCATCCCAATGGCCTGCGGGAACATGGTTGCAGTACCTCCCCTGGCCACACCGTGAAGTGCCTCATTCCACCAGTTATACGCCGGGATACCGAGTCTTTCAATTGCAGGTGACGTGTAGAGCATTTGCGATACTTTCTCTTCTGTGGTCATCCTGGATACAAGATCTTTTGCACGTTCTTCAAAGGAATAACTTGGGTCCAAATAAATGGCTTTTTGTTCCATAGTAACCCTCCCAATTAAAAATAGAATGATAAAACTTACTGTTTTATCATTTCAATTCTATCTGAAAGCAATATCAGTTACTAACCATCACTTGTCGTAAATTTTTCATATCTTGTCCAGTTTAACTAAACCGGAAGGCACTGTTTAATCGGGCATGTTACAGTATAATCCCTGTCTGCTGACCGCCATCGCTGTGTGGTTACCAATAATGTGTCCGTAAAAAGGCGAAGTTTGCTATAAACCATTATAACAGGCCTAAATACCTGAATTTCTCAGTTACATTAATTAAACATCTTTATAATAATTGCCGCAACCATACTGATTATCAGCGATATATTCATAATTGCGAAATTCTTCACCGATAACGGGAAAGTATCCTTTTTCGTCTGCAACACTTTAAATTTATTAACATCTTTCCGGACAGGTATTAATGTTGCAAAAAACAGCAGTGCAGTAACGGGAAGAATACCTGACATTACCGAAATCAATACAGTAATGTATGCCACATAGTACAGGATCTCAAACAAAACCAGAGCCCTTCTCCTGCCAATGTAAACAGGAAGTGTGAATCTGTCGTTTTCCAAATCGTCTTCTATATCGCAGATATTATTTGCAAGCATAATATTTGCAATTCCGGTAACTGCTGGTACAGAATAAGCAAAAATCGAAATTATTTCATACAGATTAATTTTTAAATCAAGAATACCGTTACTAAATGCAAGCGATAATATTTGATCATCTGTCACATGGATATAAATTGACAGAAAAGGTATTATAAAACCCATAAAAAAACCCGAAAATATTTCACCCAGAGGGGTTCTTGAAATAGGCACAGGTCCTGCCGTATATACTACTCCCACGGCGAAGGAAACCATCCCTGAAACCAGCACAATCACATTTGTATTCAGAAAAAGTATAAATCCTGCGAGAATTGCAATTAAGCCGAGGATAACTATGACAGTGACAGCCTCAATCTCCTTAATATTATCCCGGACAATGGCATTGTGCTTTTCAAATCCGTAACCTGATTTTTTCTTTGCCTTTTTATAATCAAGGTAATTATTTATTGCTGTCGTTGCCATATCAAATGAAAGCAGCGATACCAGCATTAAAATAAAATTCGCGGGTCTGAATGACTGAAACCTGAAATAAGCATAAACAGTCCCTGCCAAAAAAGGAATCATGCTTGCAGCTTTTGTCTGGATTTCTACATATTTTAAAAAGCTCTTTACTTTCATATTTACTCATTACCTTTTTTGAAAATACACTATATTTGATTTTAACATATTATATATACCCATTTTCAGGAAATCAATGCATGAAGCTTATTATTCCCGTAATACAAATACTTAAAAACACTGCGTTCAAGGTTATGCTGCAACTTTTTCGAACTGCTTCAGTTTTCATACATTTGATTTACTCCCTTTCGAACATGCAATGTAATCAGTGCCATCTGACTCGCAGCATCTTCCTTCCGGCATCAGTAAATCAATGGTTCCTGGTATTAATAAAAAAAGGTGCGTTTTATAAGGAACGCACCTGGCCTTTTGCATAATTTTTTCTTCCTGCAAAAAATATACTCAGAAAGGTACCACGTTTACTGCCTGAGGTCCGCGTTGTCCCTGCTCTATATCGAATTGGACCCGCTGACCTTCATCCAGCGTTTTAAAACCATCGGTTTTTATAGCAGAGTAGTGGACAAAAACGTCCTCTCCTCCCTCTCTTTCAATGAATCCGAAACCTTTCTCGGCATTAAACCATTTTACAGTTCCAATCATTTTAACACCTCCAACTTTGAAACATTAATATTATGTGAACATTTTTTGAACTTATACGGCATAATTATTTATAAAACAGGCAGCATAATCTAAAAATGTCGATTTTTTATTAATTTTTTTCCTGTATTCGTTCCGAATTTTGATTGCTATTTGCATTATGGTGATATATAATTCCTATATTAAATAAGTGCATTTACAGGCAGAATAATAGTATTGCAGAAATGAATATCACCGGTTCGGGAGGTTTTATGAAAGTCATAATAATCGGCAACGGTAAAGTAGGTTACAGCGTTGCCGAGCAATTATCCCAGGAAAATAATGACATTATTATTATAGATAAAGATCCTGAAGCACTCAGGAGGTCAAATGAAAATCTGGATGTTTTATGCATCAGGGGAAACGGAGTAAGCACTAAAGTACTGTTTGAAGCAGGAATAGACGAAGCTGATGTCCTGATAGCCGCTACAGCCAGTGACGAGATGAACATGGTTTGCTGCCTTACCGGAAAAAAACTTGGCGCTGCTCATACAATCGCACGTATCAGGGATCCTGAATATGCAGATGAATTATCTCTAATAAAAAATGAATTGGGTCTGGACATGGTTATAAACCCCGAAAGGGCTGCTGCTCGTGAAATAGCCAGAATTCTCAGGTTTCCTCAGGCTGAAAACATTGAAATATTTGCCAAAGGCCAGGTTGAAATGGTTGAAATCAGGGTTACTGAAAGCATGCCAATTTCGGGTATGAAAATCAGAGATATATCCGAAATTATTTCATCATCCATATTAATAGGTGCTGTTCTGAGGAAAAATGAAGCAATAATTCCAAAAGGCGACTTTCAGATTAAAGTTGATGATGTAATCTACGTTGTCGGGCAGCCTTCCAGTGTAACCAAGTTTTGCAGAAAAATCGGCCTGTATGCACAAAAAATTAAAAACGTTATGGTAGTGGGTGGAGGAAGAATTGCATACTATCTTGCAAAATTTCTCGAAGAAACAGGTATGAAGGTTAAGATAATAGAATCAGATCATGACCGTTGCCTCACCCTTTCAGAACTCCTGCCCGAATCGCTTATAATTCATGGAGATGGTTCGGATGATAAACTGCTTTATTCAGAGAACCTTCAGGAAATGGGTGCATTCGTATCACTTACCGGTCATGACGAGGAAAACTTCATGCTGGCGCTTCTGGCAAAACAGGCAGGTGTACCGAAAGTTATAGCAAAAATCAGCAGAAACAACTATCTGAATTTAATATCAAATTTTGGCATTGACAGTATTGTAAATCCCAGCCAGATTACGACCAATCTTATTCTGTTATTTGTACGCGGCCTGGGAAATGCGCTAGGGAACCCGATTAGATCCCTCTACAGGATAGTGAATAACCAGGCTGAAGCGATAGAGTTCACTATAAGCGAAAAAGCCAGATTTTTGGATATTCCTCTGAAGAACCTTAAATTTCCACAGGATGTGCTTGTTGCCGTTATCGTAAGGAAAAATGATATAATTATCCCCCACGGTAATGATTCTATAAAACTGGGGGACAGTATAATTCTTATTGCAAAAAACAGGCAGATTTTTAACCTGAACGATATAATTTCAGTGGAGGCGTAAGTTCTTTGAATATCAGAATGGTTCTAAAAAGTCTTGGTATTGTAATACTGACAGAAGGACTGTGCATGATTCCGTCTCTTCTGGTAAGCCTGATATATGGTCAGGGTGACGCGGCGGCCTTCGTTATTTCCATATTAATATGTATTGCAGCAGGATATTTTCTATACAGAATAACCATAAAAAACAGAAATTTTTATGCAAGAGACGGTTACGCAATAGTATCCCTTGGCTGGATAGTTATGTCCATTTTTGGTGCATTGCCATTTATTATAAGCAAAGCCATACCATCATTCATAGACGCATTTTTTGAAACAGTTTCAGGTTTTACAACAACAGGCTCAACCATATTACAGGATATTGAAAGCCTGCCCAACGGATTGCTTTTTTGGAGAAGTTTCACTCACTGGATGGGTGGAATGGGAGTTCTGGTTCTTACATTGGCTGTTCTGCCTTCTATCGGCGCAGGTTCATTTCATATAATGAAAGCCGAAGCTACAGGGCCAAGTACTGAAAAACTGGTTCCGAAACTCGGCCAAACTGCAAAAATCTTATATTCAATCTATATAGTCATGACTGCTGCTCAGGTTATTTTCTTGCTTATTGCCGGAATGCCGCTGTTTGATTCATTAATCCATGCATTTGGATCTGCCGGAACCGGAGGTTTCTCAAACAGGAACTTAAGTGTCGGTGCTTATGGAAATATATACATAGAAATAATTATAACCGTGTTCACCATATTGTTCGGTGTAAATTTCAGTTTATACTACAGGCTTATTAAAGGCGATGTTAAAAGTTTTCTTAAGGACGAGGAATTTCGTTTTTATATGGGAATAATTCTTGCTTCAATAACATTAATAACTGTTGATCTGTATAAAAACGGCCTTTTCACATTGGGTCAGAGCTTAAGACATTCTTCCTTTCAAGTGGGAACCATCATAACAACAACAGGATTCTCTACAACGGATTTTAACCTTTGGCCCACATTCAGCAAGACAATTCTGATAATGCTCATGCTTACCGGAGCCAGTGCGGGTTCAACAGGCGGCGGTATAAAATGTTTACGAATATTGCTGCTGCTAAAGACTGCAAGACGTGAGATTGCAAAAATAATACACCCGCGGGCCGTTCATACGGTGAAAACAAATCGCAAAGTAAATAATGAAGACATTGTAAACGGAACATTGACTTACTTCTTTATTTATGCGGCAGTATTTATTATTTCCACATTATTTATATCGCTGGACGGCAAAGATTTAATAACATCGGGAACGGCAGTCATAGCGACACTTTCAAATATCGGACCCGGATTTGAGATTGTGGGGCCAATGGGGAATTTCTCCGGCTTTTCGGTATTCAGCAAACTAGTTTTTTGTTTTGACATGCTGGCGGGAAGGCTGGAATTTCTTCCGATGCTTGTTCTGTTTTCACCCATGGCATGGAAGAAGGGAAGCATGTAAAAAGCGGCAATAATGCCGCTGTAAAGAAAAAGAAATATGAACTGAACAATGTATGATTTGGATATTAAGCAGGTTTTCTGCAGGGGATTATGATTTCTGCTGTTTTTAAGCCTTCTGCTTTTGCTGTGACTTTTACATTGCCTTCTTCACGGCCTGCTTCTACATAAATTAGAAGCCTTCCGTTATATGTGCGCCTGAAAGGTTCGTAATAAGGCGTTGTATCCCATAAATTTCCACTTTCAAGCCCTAACAGTGAACCTTCGCCGTCAACTGTTACATGAATTTCATTTTCGGCATTGCATACAACATTTCCTTCCGAATCGATAATTTCAGCAATCACATGGGTTATATCCCCTTGATCGGCCATCAGGAAATCATCGGTACATGCTAATCTGACAGCGGCGGGCTCACCTGTTGTTTTCAGTACACATTCTGCTGTTTCTCCTTTGTCATTGGTAGCGACTGCTCTCAACTCACCTTGTGTGAAAGGTACAATCCATGTAATATACCCATCCGGGTAATCCTGTATTTTTTTTCTGCCATATGACTTTTCATTTATAAATAATTCTGTTTCATTACAATTTGTAAAGCAAACAACCTGAACCATTTTCCCTTCGGGATAATTCCATAACAGCGTTAAATCCTTATTATAATCGAAACTCTCAAACCTGTCTTCTTTCGATGAAGTGAAAAGCTTAACCATAGGTTTGTCAGACCATAAGCTTTGGCGGAAATAAAAATTAGGTTTTTCAAATCCGGCAATATCCAAAAGGCCTGCTTCTGAACCATGACACGGCCAACCCTGGGTTTCTCCGAGGAAATCAATGCCCGTCCATAAAAACTGCCCTGATATGAAATCATTCCTGATGACGTATTCCCATTCTTTCAATCCTTTGGTATTCTCGGTTCCAAGGATTATTTTCCCGGGATACTTTCTATGATCTTCTTCATACAAGTGCTCTTTATAATTATATCCGACAACATCCAGACAGTCTGCAAGCCCTGTAATGTTCGACAGTTCGGGAAAAGCAAGAGCGGCTGTAACAGGCCTTGTTGCATCAAGTTTCTTCACAATGGCCGCTAATCTTTTTGCAATTTCAACAAGCCTTTCTGCATTAGGTCTATTCGGGTCATAAAGCCTTTCGCTTAACGGTTTGTTTTTGTCATTATTCCCTGTCACCATTTTAAACATGGGATGGCAGTACGGATCATTAGGATAGTCAATTTCGTTTCCTATGCTCCACAGAATAACCGAAGGGTGATTCCTGTCGCGCAAAATCATCTGAGTAAGGTCAGCTTCGTGCCACACAGGGAAATCCTCATAGTATCCATAATGGGCGGGCGGATAGACATTATGGCCTTTCACCCATTTATTCTTGACTCCTTCCCATTCATCAAAAGCTTCGTCTATTACCAGGAAACCCAGTTCATCACATAAATCATACAGTTCGGGCATATGCGGATTATGGCTCATGCGAATTGCATTACATCCCATTTCTTTCAGTTTTTTTAGTCTTCTTTCCCAAACCTTTTTCCTTACAGCTGCTCCAAGACAGCCTGCATCATGGTGCACGCAAACACCTTTAAGCTTCATGTTTTCCCCGTTAAGGAAAAAACCCCGGTCAGCGCAAAATTGAAATGTTCTGATTCCTGTAACCGTTTTTTCCCGATCAAATACAATTCCATCTTTTCTTATCTCGGTTACCAGGGTATAAAGAAACGGGTTTTCAGGGGACCATAACCGGGGAGACAGAACTTCCAGCATTTGCAAATCGCTGATTTCACTTTCTTTTTCCGCTGATACCTGGTTTTCACATGATGCTACCGGCTCATCACCGGAATAAAGTGTATGGCATACCGAAATATCAGCATCTTCCTGCGTGGTGTTTTTTACGGTGGTTTGTATTTCAAGCAGTGCGCTGTTTGTATCAGCTGTTCTAGTTGAGACGAAAACACCGTTTACAGGAATTAAAATGTTATTTTTCAGCACCACCGTAACCTTGCGGTATATGCCTGAACCGGTATACCACCTGGAATCGGCAACATACCTGTGGTCTACCTTTACTGTCAGTACATTCGGGGTATCGCCGAAACATGCAAAATCGGTGATGTCATAAATAAACTGAGTATAGCCGTTAGGCCTTTTACCCAGGTAATAGCTGTTGCACCACACCATGCTGTTATTATATACTCCGTCAAAGACCACGTATACACGCATCCCGCTGCATTCCCCGGGAAGATGGAATGTTTTCCTGTAATAACCCGTTCCACCGGGCAAATATCCTGTCCCGCTGGAATGTGAAGTAGAAAATGGATGTTCCACTGCCCAGTCATGGGGTATGTTCACAGTACGCCAGGAACTGTCGTCAAAGCCCTTGTACCAGGCATACTGTTCTTCTCCCAGCTTAAATTTCCAATCCGCCAAATCAATAGTTTTATGTATAACACTCTTATTCATATGCACCCAATTCCTTTATACAGCAGGCCGTCAAATGACAGCCTGCCCATTATTCTGCTAATCAGCACCGTATTAATTAAGGGAATTTTTGAATTCTGTCATCTGGCGCTGTACTTCTTCAAGTACCCTGTCATAACCAGCCATTTTGAGCTCTCTGCGGAATGCTTCTACTGCAGCTACAGGATCTCCGGCCTTGCCCACACAAATTGCAGGAAGGTGTCTGTTAATTACATCACTTAATGCTGCCAGTTCGCTCTCAACAGAGGACTTGTCGAATACGAAACGGCCGTATCTGTACGGTTTTGCATAGGTTTCAAAGTTATCATAAATCTCTTTCCAGTTGCTCACTATGGTTGCGCTCGGATATTTCAGCTCAAACTTGTCCATACGCCCGCCCCAGAAGTTCGATGAAAAGCTATGCTGTTCTGTTACATAGCCTGCAGGAAGATCTCTTTGCCCTTTATCATTTATTATGTACTGCACGCCTTCAATGCCCCAGTTGAAAAGCTTGTACATAGTCTCATCGTTACGGATTAAATCATATACCATAAGGGCTCTTTCAGGGTTTTTACATCTGGCACCTATTGCTGTAGCACCATGGGTTATAGACATTTTTGTCAGATTTTTGCTTTCTTCACACCATGGGAAGAACTGGAGATCGGCACCGGGTATTTCTCTTTCAAGTTCTTTATATGCATATACATATGTTTGGGTGTGATGCTGACGAGTTCCGTTCAGACCGGCTTTAAACTGAACCCAGCCATCGGCGGTATTGTTGAGTACGTCTTCTCTCCAATAGCCTGCATCTCCCCATTCTTTCATTTCTTTAGCAAATTCAAGAAGCATGTCGGTACCATCATCAAGGGGATAGAAGCGGGATCTCACTTCCCACCACTCATCGTCAGATTTTCCGAACGCAAGCCCCTCGGGTACCGGATCTATACATATAAGTGAAGATTTCGAGTTTGTCCAGCCGTCATAAAGTGCTTTCATGTTTGATGCACCTGCAAGATCAAAGGGAATAACACCCTGATCACCATAGAGATCCTTTACACCCTGCAGATAAACCTGGAACTCTTCCCATGATTTTATTGGCTCGGTTATTCCTATTTCTCTGGCCCAATCCCCTCTGTACATAAATCCATGGTTAATCCACTGTGAATACATATCCTCAGGTAT
>Ga0134105_1000118_pt1 | contig 93363 bp, 85 predicted proteins | sample 16_3_2metaG_FD_94457 | JGI IMG/M metagenome (GOLD analysis project Ga0134105, IMG submission 94457) | Switchgrass degrading microbial communities from high solid loading bioreactors in New Hampshire, USA - 16_60_3.3_214_A3 metaG | ecosystem: Engineered > Bioreactor > Semi-continuous > Anaerobic... | reverse complement strand
TTGTTTTCAATATGAGACCCTCCAATCATTATTTTATTTAAGGGTCTCATATTTTTTGTCTTTTTTCAATGGTAATTTCTTCATCGTTCTTTACATATTATGGCTTAAGTTGACGCATATGAGTTCGCCCCTACAAAAGTTGATGTGACGTTTATGATGTATGGATATAGGTAATTCGTATAGTAATGTACATATTGCAATTGTAGGGACGCCATACATGGCGTCCGTATATAAGGATACATATATCATCTGTATCTAGTGTAGGGGCGACCTGTGGTCGCCCGCAATGATGACAAAAACTTATAGAACAAAGGAGACTTAAACCATGCCAAAGAACAAAAACGACAAAACTTACTCCAATATCCACGACGAACAACATCAGGATTGGGCAGAGGACCGTTTGGAAGGGCGAAATCCGGTGATGGAGGCCCTTAAATCGGGACGGGAGATTGACAAAATCCTTGTCCAAAAAGGGGAACGCAACGGTTCCATTATTCGAATCCTATCCATGGCCAAGGAAAAGGGGATTGTTATTCAGGAAGCAGAAAAACAAAAGCTGGATTCCCTTTCGGTTACAAAGGCTCATCAGGGTATTATTGCCTTTGTGGCAATGCATCAGTATGTTGAGGTAGAGGACATTCTGGCACGGGCCCGGGAAAAAAACGAACCTCCTTTTATTGTTATACTGGATGAAATAACCGATCCCCATAATTTGGGTTCCATTATAAGGACAGCCAATGCTGCAGGGGTACACGGGATTATTATACCCAAAAGAAGGTCGGTGGGGCTTACCGCAGTAGTTGCCAAAGCTTCTGCAGGCGCCGTTGAATATGTACCGGTTGCCAAAGTAACCAATTTGGCGCAGACCATTGAACGATTAAAAGAACAAGGGTTATGGATTGCAGGAGCGGATATGAGCGGTGAACAGGATTTATATCATGCGGATTTGAAGGGCCCTATCGGTTTGGTTATAGGCAGTGAAGGGGAAGGAATTGGCAGGCTGGTCAAAGAAAAATGTGATTTCTTGGTACGAATCCCTATGAAAGGGGAAATCAGTTCGTTAAATGCTTCGGTAGCAGCGTCCATTATGATGTATGAAGTGCTGAGACAACGTTCTAACTAAGGGCCGTGATGCGCAAATTTAATGGTAATTATTATACATGTAGCGCCATACATGGCGTCCGCAAATCATGGCGCCTGTAAATGGATATGCTAATTACGGACACCATATATGGTGTCCCTACAGTATGCTAAATTGGTATGTGAATATAAACGGGCGACCACAGTTCGCCCCTACAGCAGAATGGATAATGTTTATATATGACTGTAGGGGCGACCTGTGGTCGCCCGCAAAAAATATGAATAGAATTTTTAACAATAATTTTAATAATCCTATTCAAATACAATAACGGCCTTTTTATTTTTAATTCTTAACAGAGCAGTTTCGATAATTCTGAAATAGTGATTCAGGTTTTTGGTTTCAAGGTAGGAAGTAATCATGTCCTGTCCGATTACCAAATCCATGTACTGAGGCTCACTGCAAACCAGGACGGCTTTTCCGCTGCCTAAGACGGGGGTTTGGTAAATATTATTTACTAATTTGCTTACTCTTTCATATTCGGTCATGCCTGTGCCGGGTTGTATTCTTTGGAGCTTAAGGTATAAATCCGGACTTAAAATAAGAACTTTTCTTCCTACCAGGTCACTTTCCAAAAATTTCATCAGTGCTGCGGAAACATCTTTTACAGGATTTTCGCCTTCCTCCCAATTACTGATCGGAAGCTTGGTAATTCCTTGTGCGGTAAGAAGACCTTCATATCCAAATGCTTTATTCCCTAAGAAAATGAATTCATCTTCTTTTTTGGCAAAAGCTGCACTTGCCTGACGGGCGGCGGACAAATCCACCGGCATGCCGCTCTGTTCACTGAACTCCAAATCTCTCCACAGAAGACAAAAGTCTTGAGTCAATAAAGGTATTTGTTCAAACCTTCTTCCATGGATTTGTACCAAACTGTCTTCATTTTCTTCTAATTCGGATAAGTCATCCACATTAATGGCTTGTACACCTGCGCCTAATGGGCCATATATGTTCAAGAATTTCCGGCCGATCAAAACTTTTTTTGCCATGGAAACAACTTCATGGTCTATTTTTTCCCAAAGTTCCTCTGAAATTGGCGCTCCTTCTCTTGATAAAAAATCCATATTAGCCCCTCCTGTCCTTTTTTATTCTTCAATTAAACTGCCGACAGTACTGGCCGGTTTGTCGGATCCGGCAGGCTTTGTCGATATATTTAATTCTTCCAGCATCTCTTTTACTTCTTGTTCACCTTCAGCAAAAAATTCAGCTTCCTTGGGATCTAAATGTCTCAATAAAGTCATTAGTTCACCAACATGAGCCTTTTCCTCATCCCTTATATCTGCGAGTATTCTTTTTGCCACAGGGTCATCTGTTGCCTGGATATGCGCATCGTACACATAAATGGCTTCCAATTCTCCTGAAATATCAAGTCTTATAGCTTGAATCAGTTCTTCTTTGGTTAATTTTCTTGGCACATTTGCCGAAAAAGGATTTGCAAAAGCAGCCATTTTTTTACCTCCTTATGTAAATTATATGGACAATATATATATACCCATTGAAGCGCATATTTAAACAAAGTTTTCACAAACATAAATCGTTTCGGGCAAAAATTCTTTTCTAAATGGCAAGATGAAATGCAACCATAAAAAAACAGGAGTGCATTTAATTTCATTGATGAATATTATGGAAAAAACATTGCGAAAAGGCTTAGAGCCTGTTAACGCAGTAGAGGAACAGCCACATCACCTGTTTGAGCGATAGCGAGTTTGATGTGGCCCGAAACAAGTTTACAGCTCTTTGCCTTGTAGCTTCGGTTTTTGGGATAATATTCATCAACTGAAAAACATGCACCCAACAAATAAAAACAATACACAATTGTAAATATGGTTATTTGATGTTATAATAGTTTTAATTGGGAGGGATTCGATGTGAAAAAGTTTTTTGATAAAAGCATAGATATTACTCATAATATAAAAATGATTGATTGGCTTAAAAGCGAACTGTTAACGGATGTTGCCGATCTTTTTAAAAAACTTGTAAACGGCGTGCAGGAAGATACGTTGGATATATTGGGCGAAATTATCTCCAATTTAATTATTGAAAGTTACTTGTTAGCCAGACGGTTGGGGATAAGTTATAATACTATTGATTTGAAGATAGAAAATAAATTAAAGCTGGGAATGATTGAAGAGCATGAAATTGAAAAAAGATACGGCGATTTATCGGAATTGTCAAAACACTTGGTTTCTTCCAGAAGTTCCATATCCAACTTTTCCCAAAATTCTAAGAAATAACAGTGATTGCAGTGCGTTTTTTTATGAAAAATTCCGGAAGGAGATTTTTATATGAACACAAGTTTTAATACAAAAATGTTGATAGAAGTTGCAGTTCTTAATGGAATCATCATCTTGCTTACAATTGCCGGTTTTTTCATACCGTCTATTATGGGAGTTACCATTATTTTTAGTGCTGCAATGGTGGCCGTGTTGACCGTCAGAACAAGCAGGAAGATTTCGCTATATTGTTTGCCGATTTTATATATTGCTGCATTTTTAGTGACGGGGCAACCGATTGGTGCCGGAGTTATGGTTTTCAGTTTTTATTTGCCAGGAATGGTTATGGGGTATGGTTTAGAGGAAAAATGGGATTACAGGACAATCCTTGTTGGAGCTTCGGCAGCATATTTATTTCCGGTTCTGGTTATCATAGTAGTTTATAATTGGGTAGAACATGTAAATCAAATTGATAAATTCATTTTGCAGCCGTTACAGCAGTTTTTAGACGAATCGAAACAAGGTATGCAGGATGTTTTTAAGATGTATAAGGATTTGGGTATCACGATCGATGAGAATACGGCACTTGCTACAATGAATAAGGTTTTTGAAATGATAAAAAATATGGTTAGTATATTGATACCCGGATTCTTTATAATTTCAGCCGCCGGTTTTTCATTCATCACTTTGGCGGTTTCAAGATTTATTTTGAAGCGAAAAGGGTATCATTATGACTATTTGCCCTTGTTTTACGAATTAAGAGTGAGTAAAGGGATGGTAGCCGCTTTCGGGATTTCGTTAGTATTATCGATATCGGTTGATAATAATGTGATTTCTGCCGCATTGGTCAATATCACATTTATTTTGTTTATGGTGATGAGTTTGTGCGGGGTATCCGTGTTGGATTATTTTATACACCGCGCCGGAGTTCCCGGTGTTTTTAGAATCATTATTTATATGGTATTAGTGGTAATATTGACAATAATGTCAATGGCAATGCCCCTATTGCATCCGATATACTTTTTTGCCGTTCTTTCATTAGGCGACAGCATTTTTGATTTCAGGAGACTGAAAAATAAGGGAGAACATTATGAACAGTAAAAAGTTTTGCAGTTTATTGATACCTGGAATAAAATTATATATAGCCATTATTTTTTGTTTAGACGTTATCATGCTTTTCTACAATTATTGGATTTCGCTGATTATTTTTTTCATTCTTTGCTATTTGTTATACTACAATGCACGCAATAAGAATTTAAAAGCGAAAGAAATGCTGGAATATATTAAAGATTTGCAATTTGATGCGGATTCCGTTACAAAAGATACCTTGTTGAAACTGCCGCTTCCTATGGTAGTTCTGCAGTTTAACGGAGTGATTAAATGGTATAATTCGAAGTTTGCAGAGATTTTTGAACAGGATGAATTGTTTGGAACGCCCATACAATCTCTGATAAAAGATTCACAAATCACAAAATTGATAGGAAATAAGGAGGATGTATCGGTAAGTTTATCCCATGGGGATAAAACGTATCAAGTTGTCAGTAATGTGGTTATTGATGAAGTACGGACAAGTAACAGCATGATTATTCTTTATTTTATTGACCATACCGATTTGGTGAATTTACAAAAAGAATATATGGACAATAAAAGTGTGGAAGCTATTATCATGGTGGATAATTATGAAGAAGTCATGCAAAATACGAATGATGCCGGGAGGGCTCAAATATTTGCCGAAATTGACAAGAAAATTGCAGATTGGGCTTCCTTTACAGGTGGAATGCTTAAGAGATATGAGAGGGATAAGTATGTTTTTATTTTTCACCGTAAATATTTAGCCGAATTGGAAGCAAAGAAATTTCACATTTTAGATGAAATTCGAGAGATTAACATTGGCAATAAAATTCCTGTTACCTTGAGCATAGGAATTGGCCTTGACGGAAAAAGCTTGGCGGAAAATGATGCATTTGCAAGAGCCGCCATTGATATTGCTTTGGGCAGGGGCGGCGATCAAGTGGTGATCAAAGACGGTACCAAACTTCGTTTTATCGGCGGAAAGACGAAAGAAATGGAACGAAGGACGAAGGTAAAGGCAAGGGTCGTTGCTTTTGCGTTAAGGGAACTGGTATCGCAAGCTGATAAGGTTATTATCATGGGACATCAAAACGGGGATGCGGATTCCTTAGGAGCATCCGTAGGGCTGTACAGAGGCATACGAAGTAAAGGAAAAGAAGCATATATTGTGCACAGTACCGCAAATCCTACCGTTCAAAGGTTAATCAAAAGACTTCATACGGTGGATGAATTCAAAAATGTATTTTTAACAAGGACTCAAGCGTTAGATATGACGACCAATAAGACGCTTCTTATTGTAGTGGATACTCACAGGCCCAGCTATGTGGAGTTTCCGGAATTGTTAAAAAAGACCGAACAGATTGTGATTATTGACCATCATCGCAGGGCGGCGGAATTTATTGAACCTGCCGTGTTGGTATATCATGAACCGTATGCTTCATCCACTTGCGAAATGGTGACGGAAATTATTCAATATATGGATGAGAACATTAAACTGAGTACCGTTGAAGCCGAAGCGCTTTATGCAGGTATTACAATGGATACCAAAAACTTTATTTTTAAAACCGGGGTACGAACTTTTGAAGCGGCGTCTTTCTTAAGGCGGGCCGGTGTTGATACGGTATCGGTAAAGCGGTTGTTTCAACATAATATGCAAACGTTTACTACCATAGCACGTATCGTGGAAACAGCGGAAACCGTGCATGGAAATATTGCTGTTTCGGTCTGTACGGAAGATATTGCGGACAAACACCTGATTATTGCGCAGGCTGCAGATGAATTGTTGAATATTTCCGGTATTGTGTCATCCTTTGTTATGTGCAAAGCTGATAATGAAATTATTATCAGCGGCAGATCCTTTGGCGATATTAATGTACAACTTATTTTAGAGAAGTTGGGAGGCGGCGGACATCTTACCGTTGCCGGTGCCCAGCTTTTCGGCGTATCTGTAGAAGAGGCCAAAAAACAGTTACTACAGGCAATTGAAGAATATTATGAAGAAATGCCACAAAAATAACCTAAATATAAAACAGGGAGGTCTTAAAGATGAAAGTTATTTTACAAGCGGATGTTAAAGGACATGGAAAAAAAGGGGATATAGTGGATGTCAGTGACGGATATGCACGTAATTTTTTGCTTCCCAAGGGACTGGCAGTAGAAGCCAATGCAACTAATCTTAACGCAATAAAAGGAAAGAAGGAAGCCGAGGCGCATAGAAAACAGCAGGAACTCAGTCAGGCAAAGGAAATTGCTCAAAAGCTTTCAAATATTACCGTAACCATGAAAGTCAAAGCAGGTGAAAACGGTAAGTTATTCGGTTCTATTACCAGTAAGGAGATTGCCGAAAAATTAAAAGAACAGTATAATATTGATATAGACAAAAGAAAAATTAATCTTACGGAACCTATAAAAATGCTTGGAACATTTCAAGTGGAAGTTAAGGTTTATCCTGAAGTAACAGCCAAGTTAAAAGTTTCTGTTATTCAAGGATAGTACAATTTAGAAAGTAAATTTGTGAATGAAGAATTTATAAATGTTCCATTCTGCATTCTCAATTCTTCATTCTTTATTCTGGTGGTGAATGGGATTATGGATATGCCGTTAGGGCGCATTATGCCGCATAATGTGGAAGCAGAGCAATCGGTATTAGGTGCAATGATTATTGACAGGGAGTGTATTGCTACTGTTACCGAGATTATAAAAAGTGAAGATTTTTATAAAGAGAATCACAAGGAAATTTTTGAAGCAATCATCGATCTTTTTGATCAGAATGAACCTGTGGATATTATTACTGTTGCAGATCAGTTAAAAGTTCGTGGGACTTTGGATGCAGTGGGCGGTTTGGAATATTTAACCGATTTGGTGACACAAGTTCCGACAACGGCTAATGTGAAATATTATACGAAGATAGTGGAAGAAAAATCCATGTTAAGAAAGTTAATCAAGGCTTCGGTGGATATTGCCAACATGAGTTATGAAGCCACTGAAGAAGTGTCCTATATCATGGATTTTGCGGAAAAGCAGATATTTAATATATTACAGAAGAGAAATTCACAAGGATTTGTATCCATTAAGGATGTATTAATTGAAAGTTTTGATAAAATTGAGGAATTATATAAAAGCAAAGGAAAAGTTATTGGAATTCCCACCGGCTTTATTGACCTGGATTTAAAGACGGCAGGACTTCATCCTTCCGACTTAATTTTAATTGCGGCACGTCCTGCCATGGGGAAAACCAGCTTTGCACTAAATATTGCCCAATATGCGGCTGTCCACGCAAAGGTTCCTGTAGCCATATTTAGTCTTGAAATGTCTAAGGAACAGTTGGTGAATCGAATGTTATGGTCGGAGGCTTTGGTAGACAGTCAAAGAATACGAACAGGAGAGTTACAGGATGAAGATTGGCCCAAGCTTGCACGGGCAGTGGGTCCTTTGTCTGAAGCGCCTATATATATTGACGATACCCCTGGGATTTCCGTTGTAGAGATGCGTGCAAAATGCAGAAGGCTTAAGTTGGAAAAAAACCTTGGACTTGTTGTTATTGATTACTTGCAGTTGGTACAGGGACGGGGGAGAGCAGAAAACAGGCAACAGGAAATATCCGAAATATCCCGTTCTTTAAAGATACTGGCGAAGGAGTTAAATGTGCCGGTCATTACTCTTTCTCAGCTTAGCCGTGCACCTGAACAACGAGCAGACCATAGGCCGATTTTAAGTGATTTGAGAGAATCCGGCGCCATAGAACAGGATGCGGATATTGTTATGTTCCTATATCGGGATGACTATTATCATCCTGATACAGAAAAGAAGAACATTGCAGAATGTATTATTGCAAAACATCGAAACGGTTCTACCGGAACCATTGAGCTTGTATGGTTAGGGCAGTATACCAAATTTGCTAATTTGGAAAGAGTTCAAAGCTAAGTTTGTGGGTAGCGGATAAGTCAAGAGGCAAGGATGTGTGTTGGTGGACAAAGTAACGGAAATTGTCAGAAGGACAATACAAGAGTATCATATGTTAAGGCCTGGTGACGGCGTTGTAGTAGGAGTATCAGGCGGACCGGATTCGGTGTGTCTTTTACATGTATTAAATTCTTTGAAAAATGAATATTCTATTAATATCTATGCAGCGCATTTGAATCATCAATTGAGAGGTGAGGAAGCCGATAAAGATGAAGATTATGTGAGGAGGTTATGTGGGCAATTAGGAATACCTTTTTATTGCAAGCGAGTGGATATATCGTCTGTGGCTAAGAAAAAAGGGATTTCAGAAGAACTTGCGGGAAGAGAAGAGAGATACCGTTATTTCTTTCAGGTGGCTGAACAGGTAAAGGCCGACAAAATAGCAACCGCACACAATTTAAATGATCAGGCGGAAACAGTATTAATGCATTTTATACGCGGGGCCGGTTTGGAAGGTTTAACCGGTATACCTCCTGTAAGGAAGGACGGTTTGATACGTCCGCTTATCGGGGTAAGCAGACAGATGATTGAAGAATACTGCAACGTACATCATCTGCAACCGCGCATTGATGCAACCAACCTTGAAAGTACGTATACACGCAATAAGCTCAGACTTCAACTGATTCCCGACATCATGCAGTACAACCCAAACTTTATTGAACATATGGGAAAGACTGCAAATATGTTAAGGGAAGAAAATGATTTTTTTGAACAATTTGTAAACGGCCTGTTTCAGGAGAATATTCATATTATAAAAGGTGGTGTGTCCATTTCCATAGGCTTTTTACTAAGTCAGCATGTTTCCGTTTGCAGAAGGTTTATCAGAAAAGCCATTGAATTTGTAAAAGGAAACTTAATTGATATAGAATATAAGCATGTGGATGAGATGATAAAAATGATATCTAAAAAAACAACCGGTCTGTCAATGAGTTTACCGGAGCATATAAAGGTAAAAGTGGATTATGGTTTTTTAAAAATTTTGAAGAGCGTTGAGTCAGAAGCTGAATACCCTCCGTATAAATACGATTTAAAAATTGGGGAAACCGTTTATGTAAAAGAGGTAGATGCTTTTTTTACTGCCGAATTGGTGGATGTTGAGCAGTTAAAAACGATAAAATTCGATCAATATACCAAAGCTTTTGATTATGATGCCGTACGTGAGGGAATATATATTAGGAACAGGTTACCCGGTGATAAATTTCAACCTTTTGGAATGAAGGGAACCAAAAAATTGAAAGATTATTTTATTGATGAAAAAGTTTCAAGAGAGCTAAGAGATAAAATACCTATTATCGTGACAGGGAATGACATCATGTGGGTAGTAGGGTATCGTACGGATGAACGGTTCAAATATACCGATCAATCTAAAAATATATTGATAATAAAAGTTGTAGGAGGATTATTAAAGTGATTAATGATGTTGAAAAAGTATTATTAACGCGGGAACAATTACAGGAAAAAGTAAAGGAACTGGGGAAGAAAATCAGTGAAGATTATAAGGATAAAAACCTGATGATTATTTGCGTTCTTAAAGGCGGTGTGGTTTTTACCACCGATTTAATAAGAGAGATTACCATTCCTTTGGAACTTGACTTTATGGCCATATCAAGCTATGGAGCTTCCACCTCTACATCCGGTGTGGTTCGAATTCTTAAAGATCTTGAAACAAATATTGAAGGGAAGGACATACTAATTGTAGAAGATATTATTGACAGCGGACTTACGCTTAAATATCTTAAGGAGATGTTGATATCCCGGGGGCCTAATAGTGTGAAAATATGCACCATTTTAAACAAGCCTCAAAGACGTCAGGAAAATGTTAAAGTGGATTATATCGGCTTTGATATTCCGGATGAATTTGTGGTGGGATATGGATTGGATTATGCGGAAAAGTATAGAAATCTTCCGTTTGTGGGCGTACTTAAACCGGAAATTTATATTAAATAAAAAAGTGATGGATTTCCATTTTATTTTGTTGTTTTTTTGTATTATTTGTGTTAGTATATTATAACAAACAGGACAAAAAGACGTCTGTTTCCTTTTCATGGACAAAGGCGCATAATAAATTATATTTTTATTTTAGTCGAAATATTTGACGGTATTTGAGGGAGGGAGCTTATTGAAGAAGTACTTTAGAGGAATTAGTTTTTATATATTACTTTTTGTAGTAATATTGATGATTTTTGCTTTGTACAGCATTCCTACCAAGTCAGAACAAAAGGTATATTCTGATTTGGTAAGGGAAATAAAAGCCGGAAATGTAATAGAACTGGAGATTATGGATAGAAAAGGGGTAGCGGTTTTAAGAGATCATACCGTGATGGAGGTTACCATTCCCTCTATAGACATTCTGAATGAACATGTAGGGAAGGAAATTGAAGAGCAGATTGACAGTGGACAATTAAAGTTTGATACTCCGCAGCCTCCTACACCGCCATGGTGGATTACCATTTTGCCGACGCTGGCACTGGTTGTTATTTTCATTTTGTTCTGGGTGTTTTTCTTGCAGCAATCGCAAGGTGGCGGCGGCAGAGTGATGTCTTTCGGGAAAAGCAGAGCCAAAATGTTAACCGATGATAAGAGAAAGGTTACGTTTGATGATGTGGCAGGTGCCGATGAAGAAAAGGAAGAATTGAAAGAAATTGTGGAATTTCTTAAAGCACCTAAAAAATTTATGGAATTGGGAGCACGAATTCCTAAGGGCGTTTTGCTTGTGGGTCCGCCGGGAACAGGTAAAACCTTACTTGCAAAGGCAGTTTCCGGAGAAGCCGGCGTTCCGTTTTTTAGTATAAGCGGTTCGGACTTTGTGGAAATGTTTGTGGGTGTAGGTGCATCCAGGGTAAGAGATCTTTTTGAACAGGCGAAGAAAAATGCACCGTGCATTGTATTTATTGATGAGATTGACGCCGTTGGAAGGCATAGGGGTGCAGGACTTGGCGGCGGTCATGATGAACGCGAGCAGACTTTAAATCAGTTGCTTGTTGAAATGGACGGATTTGGAGCCAATGAGGGCGTTATTATCATTGCAGCAACTAACCGGCCGGATATTTTGGACCCTGCACTTTTAAGACCGGGGCGTTTTGACAGACAGGTTGTGGTTGGAATTCCGGATGTAAAAGGAAGAGAAGAAATTTTAAAAGTACATTCCAGAGGGAAGCCGTTAGGACCTGATATTGATTTATCGGTATTGGCCAAAACAACTCCGGGATTTACCGGTGCCGACCTTGAAAACCTGATGAATGAATCGGCATTGCTTGCTGCAAGGCGCAATAAGACTCAGATTAATATGCAAGAGTTGGAAGACGCAATGATTAAAGTAATTGCCGGGCCTGAAAAGCGGACGCGGGTTATCAGTGAAAAAGAAAAGAGAATAACGGCGTACCATGAAGCAGGGCATGCTGTTATAGCAAAGTTGCTTCCCAGTCAGGACCCTGTACATCAGGTGTCCATTATTCCAAGAGGAAGAGCCGGCGGATATACGCTTTCACTTCCTAAGGAAGATAAATATTATGTTTCTAAAAGCGAGATGTATGATGATATTATTGAATTACTGGGCGGCCGTGTTGCTGAGAAGCTTGTACTTGATGACATAAGCAGCGGGGCGTCAAATGATATTGAGAGAGCCACGAATCTTGCAAGAAAAATGGTTACCAAGTACGGTATGAGTGACAAGCTTGGACCCATTACCTTTGGTTCGGACCAGGAAGAGGTATTTATCGGCAGAGATTTTGCACAATCACGAAACTTTAGTGAGCATGTAGCGGCTCAGATTGACCACGAAATAAAAGCCATTATTGACGAATGTTACAATAGGTGCTATCAATTATTGAAAGAAAATATTAATAAACTTCATAAGGTGGCACAAGCACTTCTTGAAAAAGAAAAATTGGACAGAGAAGAATTTGAAGAAATATTTGCCAGTGCATAAAGAAACTGCAGGAATTGTTCCTGCAGTTTTTGTTGTCTTTTTATAGGTGGGACAAAGAAACGTCCCCTGTCCCACCTTCTTGCTCATCTTACTTTATGGTTGCACGGAAAATGGATTCTCCGTTAAAATTTTTATAATCCAACCATATACCGTCGTTATTTGCCGTAAAATTACCGGAGCCGCGGATGTTCAGAGATTTTCCGGATGTCGTATAGGAGCCTTTTGCCTGATATTCGTTTTTGTCGGTTACAATAGACAGGTCAGAATCAAAAAAATTAATATGGTTATAAGTAATGGAGCCTTTTAAGGCAAGATTCATATGGTCGGCATTGTCAAGATCACCATGTCCGGTTGCATTAAGAAAAAATTTTTTGCCGTTTATTATACAACTAAAATGGATGTCGGCATAATTGATCAGTTTTTTGCCGTCTCCCAGCTTGATATCCACAATAATATTTGTCATGTCGATATTTTCAAAATCAATGGAAGTATTTAAAGCACAGACGCAATTATTGTAAATGTAGAGTTTTACCAGAATATCATTCTTGAGTTTCTCGTATAAACCGGATGTTTCAGGCATTATACTGTTCAGAATATTACTAATGCCGGACTCGGAAATTTCAATTCCAAGCTTGTCGGAAAGCTCATTTGCAAATTTTTTTACTTTATAGTGAACGTAATCATATGTTTTGTCGGTTTTAATTTCATTGCAGAATTTTTTAAAATCATTACGGCTTATGATGACATGATACACTTTACATTTTACATCATGCCCGTTTAACGTTATGATTTCGGAACCGGCTTTCAAAACCTTTAGGATTTTGTAAAAGTCTTTCAGATATTCATAGTTGAATAAAACCTCTTGAATAGCGTCGTTGCTTTCGCTGTTGGTATGAATAACCAGCTTGTCGTTTTTTGAAATATTTAAAGCTACGGAATCTGAATTCAAAGCAAAAGAGGAGGGAACTTTTTTATAGCCAATCCTTTTTGTTATATCATAAAACCGGTCGGTCAATTTAACCGATGTATTCAAGAAACATAAAGCAACATATCCTTTTTTGTCTCTGTAAAAGATCACAGAAACTGCAATGGAGATTATAACAGTAAATAGGATGATGGATAAAATAATTTTTTTCTTCACAATGCCACCTCTTTTTTTAACAATATCACGGATGAAGCAATGAAGTCAAGATGATGATTAAACGGATGTATATTTTTCAATTGATGAATATTATTCCAAAAACTGAGCTACAAGGCAAAGAGCCTGTAAACTTGTTCCGGGCCACATCAAACTCGCTGTCGCTCAAACAGGTGATGTGGCTATTCCTCCACTGCGTTAACAGGCTCTATGCCTTTTCGTAATGTTTTTTCCATAATATTCATCAATTAAATTGAATGCATCCTGGTTAAACATAATATATTTACATAGGAAAGAAAAAGTAGTACAATTATTGATTAAAGATTTGATTAGAGGACAGGTGGTTTGTTGTGTTTATGAAGCATTGCTTGGAAATTTATCAATCGGACGTAAAAAAACTTGTCCGCAATTGGGTTGCTCTTGTTGTTGCCATAGGAATTGCATTGCTTCCTTGTTTATATGCTTGGATTAATATCCTTGCGTCCTGGGACCCTTATGGGAACACAGGAGGCATAAAAGTGGGAATTGTCAACCTTGACACAGGTTCGCAAATTAGGGATATCCATATTAATATCGGAGAGGAACTTGTTGCGGAATTAAAAGAAAACAAAAAGCTGGGATGGACCTTTTTTGAAGATCGTTTGGAAGGCGTGGAAAAAGTAAGAAAAGGGGATGTCTATGCTACTATTATTATACCGTCTGACTTTTCTTCAAAAATGGCAACGTTGCTTGATGCAACTCCGAAAAAACCGGAACTTGAGTATTATGTTAACGAGAAAATTAATGCCATTGCGCCTAAAATGACGGACAGCGGGGCGACGACCTTGCAGAGAACAATATCTTCGACTTTTATTGCAACGGTGGTTGAAAAGGTGTTTGAAATATTAAATCCACTTGGCTATAAAATTGACGATCATTATGATGAAATTGTGAAATTTCAGAGTTTCCTTAATCTAGTCGACGTAGACCTTCCTAAAGTCAGTGAACATATGAATAATCTTTTGAATAAGGTGGATGAAAAAGGGAATATTTTACTTGATGATGCGGATGAAGATGTTGTCTTTTTAAGAAATATTCTTTCAAACGCCATTTATTATACTGATGAAGTAGGGCGTAATGCACAAAATATTAATCATAAAACGGCAAAATCCGCAGCGGAAATTAAGGCTTGTCTTTCAGATGCGGAGAAGCTGATGGATAGTGTTACGACTACACTTACAACGCTTCAAAATTCATATGAATCAGATTCATCCAATCTTTCAGACAGGATTCTGGAAATGTCCTCCATTGTGGAAGACCTTTCAGATGCATTGGAAAAGCTTGACCGTAATGCGAATCGTATATTTGATGTTTTATTGAAGGCAGATACCGAGAATATAGTGAATAGTATTAAAAATTTTCAAGCGCATCTTGTCGACCTTAATTCTGCTCTTAGCTACGCAAATAGGGCGGTCAATATGTTTTCATATGCGGACAATGATTTAAACAATCTGGTAAAAATAGTTTCTGATTTAAGTTCTGCTGCAGATGAGCTTTATGATAAAATTGAGTCGGCATTTTCCAAGCTCAAATCCGTGTTACAGGAAGTAGAGAATTTTTCCAATGCCGTTGAGGAAGCAAACGTAACGGAGGCGATTGAGGAAATAGACAGTTTGATTGCAAGATTGCAGAATAATGAAAAGAAGTATTCCTATATTATAAGTATACTGAATCGAGTTAAAACAAAGCTTGCAAACGGGCAGGACATTTCGATGGATGTATTAAAGCTTAATGTAAGTGTAGGGAATCTTCTTTCAGATATAAATTCAAGCCTTGATAAGGTGTTAAATATGTGTGAATCGATAACCAATCACATTTCAAGGCTTTCCAGAAACATACGTCTTTTTAGAAGGGCTCTGGATACTACCGAAAATGCTTTGGTATTAACTTTACGATCCTTACGATCCTCCATTAGCGATATTGTAGATCTTCTTGATAACGTAAATGATATTCTTGAAAAAACAGAGAATCTTGAGATGTCTGATTTTTCGTCCAATGTACAATCCGGGGTTACGTTCTTGAACAATTTAAGCAATCATTTGAATGAGCTTTCTACTAAAATTGAAAATTCAGAAGCGTTGGAGAGTTTTCAGGATACCATTGACAATACCATTTTGCTTGCTTCCGATACCCGGAAATTGCTTGACCGTTTAGTGAAGGAAATTGACGGCGATTTTATCACATCCCTTCAAAGTTTTCTAAGCAATGTAAATAATGCCTCAGGTGATCTTAGCAGTATTTTTAATCGTGGTATAAAAGGGCTTGACAATACAAAGGAGTTTCTTGATAAACTAAACGGTAAGACAATCAAAGCAAGTGATTTGCGAAAATATCTTCATCATTTTGATACTTATGCCGATTCACTGGATGAAATAGCGGATAATGTACGTTCGCTTTTAAGTACAATGGACCTTAAGGAAATTGTTGATATTATGAAAAATGACGGTTCCGTAGAGGGAGACTTTTTTGCTTCACCGGTAGAACTGAATACGACCAAGCTGTTTCCCATAAAAAATTACGGAGCAGGCCTTACACCGTTTTACACCACGCTTTGTCTGTGGGTCGGCGGGCTACTGCTTTTGGCCATTTTTACAACCAAAGCGCTTAATGTAGATTTTTCATATACGCCAAACGAAGAATATGTGGGAAAATATTTATTTTTTGCATCCTTGGCACTAATTCAAGGCCTGTTAGCTTCCTTTGGTGATGTTTTTATTCTGCGTGTTGAAATGGTTCATCCTTTATTGTTTATGTGTCTTTCTATGCTTTACAGTGTTGTATTTATTACGGTATTATATACTCTTGTTTCCCTGCTCAATAATGTGGGCAAGGCAATCGGTGTAATATTGCTTGTATTCCAGATAGCAGGCTCGGGAGGAACATTCCCGATACAATGTACGCCTTGGTTTTTCCAAAAACTTTATAAGTTGCTTCCGTTTACTTATGCAATAAACGGTATGCGTGAAGCAGTGGGTGGAATTAATTATTCAGGATTATTACTGGATATGTCGGTAATAGTTTTTATTGGCATTATGTTTATGATTATGGGGTTTATAGGCAAACGATATGCCAATCGAGCTCTTGCAAGATTTAGTAAGATGCTTGTGGAGTCCGGCGTAATTCATTGATGCCCCTTTTGAAATCTGGACAAGCACTATTCGTTCGTTGCCTTCATAATCTATAGTATAAATGGTTATGGAGGTGGCTTTGTGAAATCCAAAAAAAGCTTTGCAGTAGTAGGTGGAGATTTACGGCAAGTAAAAATGGCGAATAGTTTGGCCAATGACGGTCATTATGTAAAGGTTTACGGTTTTCAGAATATAGAGTTTTTAGATAAAGTTGTTGTAGCCAAAGATATTGGTGATGTTCTTGAAAATACAAAAGCGGTTATTATGCCGTTACCTATTTCTTTGGATAATGAAACCGTCAACGTATCATTTTTTGATGAAAAAATATATTTGGACGATGTATTTCAGCAAATGTCAAAAAATCATATATTATTGGGCGGACGTATCAGCGAAAAGATTCATAATTTAGCCCGAATATATAGTATATATACGATTGATTATTTTGAACGGGAAGAGTTGACGGTACTCAATGCAATACCCACGGCCGAAGGAGCCATACAAATTGCGATGGAAGAACTTCCTATTACTTTACATAATAGCCAATGCCTTGTATTAGGCTTTGGGCGTATAGGAAAAATACTGGCCAGAAAACTTTGGGGGATTGGCGCAAAGGTAACCGTTGAGGCAAGAAAATATGAAGATCTTGCCTGGATTAAAAGCTATGGCTATGAAGGCATTCATCTGAATCAACTTAGCAATCATATTGACAAATATGACGTTATTTTTAACACCATCCCCAGTGTCATATTAACCGAAGAAATATTGTCCAAGATAAAACCGGACTGCCTGGTGATTGATTTAGCTTCCAAGCCCGGCGGTGTAGACTTTGAAATGGCAAAGAATCTAGGGATAAAGGCAATATGGGCGTTGTCTCTTCCGGGGAAGGTGGCACCTAATACGGCAGGTGAAATTATTAAAGATACCGTTATTAATATTATGAATGAACTGGGGGTGTAGACATGGATTTCAGTCAATTAACGGTAGGATTTGCATTAACCGGTTCATTTTGCACCTTCAAAAAAGTCCTTCCTGAAGTAAAAAATCTTGTGGATAAAGGAGCAAAAGTGATTCCCATTATGTCGGAAAATGCTCAAAAGACTGACACTAGGTTTGGTAAGGCACAAGATTTTATAAAGGAATTGGAGCAAATTACCGGCAATCCATTAATAAACAGTATTGATACTGCCGAGCCCATTGGACCGAAAGCACTCCTAGATATTTTGGTTATAGCGCCGTGTACCGGAAATACGTTGGGAAAGCTGGCCAACGGTATTACCGATACGTGTGTTACAATGGCTGCAAAAGCACATTTAAGAAACGGAAGGCCGGTGGTCATTGCCGTATCCACCAATGACGGATTAGGTGCAAATGCAAAAAATATAGGGTTATTACTTAATACAAAAAATATATATTTTGTTCCCTTTGGGCAGGATGACCCTCAGAAAAAATGTAATTCCGTGGTGGCGCATATGGACATGATCATTCCGACTATTGAAAATGCCTTACAGGGAAAACAAATACAGCCGGTTTTGGTTTCTAGGTAGTTAGGAGACAGCCGTATTACTATTGTTGGTAATACGGTTTTTTTGTTTAAGATTGATAAAATAGATTAAAACTAAGAATAGAAATACCGTAAAAGCAAAAAGAAAGTGAGAGATATCGCATGGATATTTCGAAAATCAGTAATGACGGACTCTTATTTTATTATTTTACCAATAAAAAGCGTCTGGATGCATTGTATAAGCAGCAAAAGGAAATTGAGGAAGAAATCCATAAAAGAATTGAAGAAATGCGCATTAAAGCCGGTAAAGGAGAATTTATCCTATTCGAAACCGAATAAGATGACATAATCTTTTTGTTTTATAATAAATTGCAACCTCTTCATTATTCGTAAATTAACAGTTTGTCAACATAATTATCAACAGACTTATCCACAGCCTGTTGATAATTATGTAGTCTTTTTTTGTGTGTCTTTTTTTTATCTTTATCATATTATGAAGATGTGGGAAAAATAGGTGGCTGTTAAGACAGGATAGAAAGTAATGAGATGCATGAAGGGGGCAATATGAATGAAATATGAACCAATCCATTTCGAAGGGATTAATTCAGAAATATTTATGAATATGAAGGATACCTTGAGTCAATTCGGGATTTCAGTGCCTGAGGGAAATGAAGGTTTTCTTTCCGGAGAAGGTTTTTCCGGTGTTTTTAAATGGAATGGTGAAAAAGAAACTCTTACCCTTGAACTGATTTCAAAGCCTTGGTTTATATCGTATGATACGGTAAAAAGCGTTCTTTGCAATGTCATCAATAATTATGTGAATAACTATCCAATTAGATAGTTATTTTTTTCACAATCCATATTGACAAATATTTAACAATATAGTATAATCATAATTGTTAAAAGATTAACAAAAAACAAATAGCAATATTGATTTCAATATTGTTATTTAACATAGATTTGAAAAAATACAAGTTTACAAAAGGAGGTAATTACAATGGCTGAAAAGCAATTGAAAAATAATGTTGCAGAACAAACCGATGTAAAACAGATGATTGACGATTTAGTTGCAAAAGCAACGAGAGCGCTTGATAAATTTATGAGTATGAATCAGGAACAAGTGGACCATATTGTAAAAGAAATGGCTAAAGCAGGTTTGGACCAACATATGCGTCTTGCCAAAATGGCAGTGGAAGAAACCGGCAGAGGGGTTTATGAAGACAAAATTACAAAAAATATTTTTGCTACCGAGTATATTTATCATAGTATTAAATATGATAAGACGGTAGGCATTATTAACGAAAATGAATTTGAGGATTACGTGGAAATTGCTGAACCTGTAGGAGTGATAGCAGGTATTACGCCTGTCACAAACCCTACTTCAACAACCATGTTTAAAGCTATTATATCCATGAAAACAAGGAATCCGATTATTTTTGCATTTCATCCTTCGGCCCAGAAATGTAGTGCTGAAGCAGCAAGAGTTGTAAGAGATGCAGCGATTGAAGCCGGGGCGCCGGAAGATTGTATTCTTTGGATAGAAAAACCTTCCGTTGAAGCAACTCAGCTTCTTATGAACCATCCGGGCGTGTCATTGGTGTTGGCTACCGGAGGGGCAGGAATGGTTAAGGCTGCATACAGTACCGGTAAGCCGGCATTAGGTGTAGGACCGGGGAATGTGCCTTGTTATATTGAAAAAACGGCCAATGTAAAAAGAGCGGCTACCGATCTGATTCTTTCAAAAACTTTTGATAACGGTATGATTTGTGCTTCAGAGCAGGCAGTTATCGTAGATAAAGAGATTGCTCAAGAATTTGAAGAATTTATGAAAGAAAATAAATGTTATTTTCTCAATAAGGAGGAAATTGATAAACTTTCAAAAGTAGCCATTGATGAAGAGAAATGTTCCATGAGTCCTGCCGTTGTAGGACAATCTGCTTACAACATAGCCAAGTTGGCAGGGTTTGATGTGCCGGAAGATACCAAGATTCTTATTGCCAAGCTGGATGGGGTAGGTCCTGAGTATCCGTTGTCCAGAGAAAAATTAAGTCCCATTTTGGCTTATTATATCGTTGAAAATGCGGAACAAGGTATTCAAAGGGCAGTGGAAATGGTTGATTTCGGAGGACAAGGACATTCTGCAGTGATCCATTCGGAAAATGAACAAATTATTGAAGAGTTTTCAAAACGCGTGAAAACAGGAAGATTGATTATCAATTCTCCTTCCACTCACGGTGCCATTGGTGATATTTATAACACCAATATGCCTTCATTGACACTGGGTTGTGGAACATTTGGAAGGAATTCAACCACTTCAAATGTTTCTGCAGTAAATCTTATTAATAAAAAGAGAGTGGCAAGGAGAAGAGTGAACATGCAGTGGTTTAAAATACCTGAAAGAATATACTTTGAATACGGTTCCACCCAATATCTTGAGAAAATGCCGGACATCAGCAGGGCATTTATAGTAACCGACCCGTTGATGGTTAAATTGGGATATGTGGATAAAGTATTGTATTATCTCCGGAAAAGACAACAGTATGTCCACTGTGAAATCTTTTCTGACGTTGAGCCGGACCCATCGGTAGATACGGTAATAAGAGGCTGTGAGTTAATGAATAAATTCCAACCGGACGTAATTATTGCTTTGGGTGGAGGCTCGGCAATTGATGCGGCGAAGGGGATGTGGCTCTTTTATGAGTATCCTGAAACCGATTTTAATGATTTAAAGTTAAAGTTTATGGATATTCGAAAAAGGGTATATAAATTTCCTAAGTTAGGACAAAAAGCTAAGATGGTAGCCATACCGACCACATCCGGTACAGGTTCGGAAGTAACTTCTTTTGCAGTTATTACCGACAAGACCAAAAATGTCAAATATCCATTGGCGGATTATGAGTTAACACCGGACGTAGCAATTATTGATCCTGATTTTGTTATGACCGTTCCTCCTTCGGTGACGGCTGATACGGGAATGGATGTATTGACCCATGCCATTGAAGCATATGTATCTACAATGGCTTCGGATTTTACCGACGGACTTGCGATAAAAGCCATTCAACTGGTATTTGAATATTTGCCCAGAGCATACAAAAACGGAAATGACAGGGTGGCAAGAGAAAAGATGCACAATGCTTCTTGTATTGCAGGTATGGCATTTACCAATGCTTTCTTGGGACTTAATCATAGTATGGCACACAAACTGGGCGGAGAATTTCATATTCCTCACGGCAGAGCCAATGCCATTTTGCTGCCTCATGTTATTGAATATAATGCACAGAAGCCGACGAAGTTTGTGTCCTTCCCGAAATATGAGACTTATATAGCCGATAAGAAATATGCTGAAATAGCCAGAGCGTTGGGACTGAAAGCCTCTACCGTTGAAGAAGGAGTTAAGAACCTTATAAAAGCTGTTAGAGAGCTTATGAAAGAATTAAATATGCCGTTAACCGTTAGTGAATGCAACATTGATAAGAAGCAATTTATGGCCAAGGTTCCTGAATTGGCAGACAAGGCATTTGAAGACCAATGTACCACAGCCAATCCGAGATTACCGTTGGTCAAAGAGATAGAAGAAATATATATAAAAGCTTTTGGAAAATAAATAAAAGGCAATAAAAAATAGAATGGGTGACGGAAATCAGTCCGTTGCCCATTATATATTCAATCCGGCAATAAACAGAAATACCAAAATAAGAAAAAGCAATTGGTCCTCTACACCGTCTATTAGAAAGATCAGAATTAAGGCAAGTAATATGAAATCATCTTTGCCAAATCTTCCGAAAAATTTTGTTGTTTTATTGTCATCTTGGCTTGCAGGATGGCTGTCCGACAAAGGAAGCGGCGGAAAGGGCTTTTTTTCTTCGGGCTCATAATCCTGAGGCTTTAGGGGGGTAATGATTTCGGGTTCCATGGAGTGATCCATGATGGTATCTGATGTCTTTGAGCTTTGTGGTTCAACAGTATTTTCAGAGTCTTCGTTTTCATTATTTTGACTCATTGGTCTTTGCGGAATTTGGTTATCAAAATCATAGCCCTGGTAATAACGCCTATACATTGATTTTTCCCTCCCTTATAAATCAAATTCGTTGATAATGGCTGATAGTTTTGAAAGATGTACCATTTTAATGGCACTGTCTACCCTTGATAATCTTTTAGGACTTAAGTATGGTTTTAAAGCTTTCAGAAGATTTACCAAAGGATCTTCAGTATGTGATATCTGGTCGTATATTTTTTTTATTTTTATGATGGTATCATGATTGATTTCTTTGACAGATGATGAATATGTTTCGTCGTGGGATTCTTCACGGATATCGTTACTTTTTTGCAGATCCGATTCGGTTTCTTTTTTTGTATTGAGAAAGTTAACCAACATTTTTAAAGTTTCAGCGGCTCTCTCATCCTTCATCATGTCTTTAAATAAATCCATTGTTTTATTGAGGTTGTCTTCCATACTTATCCCTCCGTAATTTTATGAGGTACGGTTTCCGTCTTAATCGCTGTTGTCTAAAAAGTCATTGATTTTTTTTATTAAATCAGGATTATTGGTTAATTCTTTAATCAGTTGTTCTTTATCCAGGTTGTTCATTTTGTCGGTAATTTGGTTTACATCCATATTTTCTAATTTTTCTGCAATTTGTTTTTCATCTATTTGATTCAATTGTTCCATCAGTTTGTTTTTATCAAGTTTTTTCAGTTTGGTGGCAAGTTGTTGGCCTTCCTCCGTATTCATCATATCGGAAATGGTTTTTAGTCCCTTTTGAATTGTTTCAGGGTCTATGTTTGATAAAATCTGTTGAAATTTTTTTTGAAGATCGCTGTTCATGTATAAAAACCTCCTCATTATTGCCGTATGCAATAAAAATGCCATACATTAATATGTATGGCAAAAATATAATAAATATCACTATTTTTTAAAAATAACATCTTATTTATAAAGAGTCTGTATTTTATGAAAACAGTGGTGTTAAAAAACCCATGATGAACCCTAAAAAAGCACCCAGCCATATGATGGCTTTTAATTCTTTGTCTACAATATTTAAGATTAATTCTTCTACTTCAAATACATTATAGTCATTGATTTGTTTTTCAATGACGGCGGGTATATTAATGGCTTGAATGATATACTCAATATTTTGGCCAATGATGTTGTCAAGAACATTTGTCATTACTCTTTGAACAGTGTCCATATCATCTATTTTTTGAATCAGCTCTTTTATTTCCATTGTCTTAACGGAAGCAATTTGGTCTTGCACCAGTTCGTCAATCCATTCATGGGAGTCCGAGTAAAGCAGATCGCTGACTTTCGATATAACAGTGTCTTTTATGGATTGTACGATGCTGCTGTTAAAACTTAGCGCCATTCTAATTAGTGGATTGGATAATTGCTTCTCAATATATTGGTCAATGCTTTTGGAAATGTAAGCGGTGATTTTTGTAATCACCTCAGGGTCTTTTATTTTTTCTTTCAAAAAATGGGAGATGTAATTTTGTATTTTTATCATAATGGTTTCGGATATTTCGGCGCCTAGTAGGTTTTGAGCGGCAGCTTGAATGCTTGTAGTATTTTCTTTTAATTCGTCCGTTTTTTTACGGATTAATTGCTCAAATTTTTCATGGAAATCGGGCGAAATAAGGGTATTCATAATGATATCTTTATTTAGAAGCTTTTCTCCTACTGCCAGACCTATGCTTTTGGCTATACGGCTTTTTTCACGCGGTATCATTCCGGGGGTAAAGGGTAAACGAATGCCGAATAAGTATTTTGCTGTTCGCGGCCGAAACAGCATTTTTATTGCAACCCAGTTTGTTATGTACCCGATTAGTGCACCAACCAATGGAGCGGTTATGTATGTTTTCATATATTTTTTCTCCTTTGTCAATTGTTCCAAATTTTTATATATTTGAATGTATTTCATTTAGTGGATGAATATTATGGAGAAAACATTGCGAAAAGGCTTAGAACCTGTTAACGTAGTGGAGGAATAGCCACATCACCTGTTTGAGCGACAGCGAGTTTGATGTGGCCCGGAACAAGTTTACAGGTTCTTTGCCTTGTAGCTCAGTTTTTGGAGTAATATTCATCCACTAAAAAACTCTTATCTACTTGTTAAAACAAAATGGCTTCATTTTCAGCCTTTTCTATGTTAATATAATATATTATACTAAAATATCAAGGGGATGTATAATGAATTTTTTTGTTACTTTAAACCAAACATTTGTATTGTTTTTATTGCTTTTAATAGGCTTTTTAATACGAAAACTGAATATTGTAGATGCTTCTTTCAGTAAGAATTTATCCGGTCTTTTGTTCAATATTATTATACCTGCTATGATTATTTATTCCATGAATTATCCCTTTACCATAGAACGGCTGATTCAAAGCGGCTGGCTTGTTATTATTTCCGTTGTGGTACTGATTGTTTCAGGCATCATAGGAATTTTGGTGTTTGGGCTTATTGAGAAGGATGCCTTGTCGCGTAATATATATGAATTCGGCATGATTTTTTCGAATTTCGGTTATATGGGTTTTCCGCTGTCGGAGGCTGTATTTGGCCGTGATAGTATTTTTTATACGGCGGTTTTTACCATGCCTCTTTACATTGCTGTGAATTCCTATGGAGTCATGATGATCAAGAGAGGAAAGGACAAATTTGTTAAGATGGATTTAAAACATGTTGTTAACCCGCCGATTGTAGCGGTGTTTATTGGTTTTTTGCTGTTTTTGTTTTCCATTGAGCTGCCCAAACCCATATTTATGACCGTAGAAATGATTGCCAATACCACTACGCCGCTTTCCATGATTCTTGCGGGTATTCTTTTGGCAAATGGGAGATTTGTAGAAATGTTTGCCAATGGTAAGGTGTACCTTGCGTCATTTATCAGGTTACTGGTACTGCCTCTGTTGATGCTTTTTATGTTGAAACTGTTTACCAATGACCGATATATGATTGGGATTCCGGTGATTATAACGGCTATGCCTATTGCTGCAAATTGCTCTATATTGGCGGAGCAATATGACGGGGATGCGTATTTGGGGGCTCAGTGCGTATTTATATCAACGCTGTTTTCCATTTTGACCATTCCGTTGATAGCACTGTTGCTGTAGGGCATGTATTTACGAGGCTGTCGCACAAGACATAATATTTACCTATCCTACGGGCGATTCTTGAATCGCCCCTACACTGGATATGGATTCATATATGGAGAAATCGTTATTGTTGGGGCGACCTGTGGTCGCCCGCAGAGTCACGGTGAAGTCAAATAGAAATTTGGGGAATATCGATTTAGGAATATATGAATCCGTATTTTTTAATGCAAATACGGTCTATCGTTTTGTGTTTCATATAAATTTGTGTAGAATTTATATTCCGTATCTTGTTCCGTATCTTCCGTATCCACTTTTACCGGTTGTTTGGTTTCAATGGATTTAAGAATATCGAATACCATTTTGACATCGCTGTATTCTATTTCCGGTGTGCATTTGATGTCTTCCAGACCCATCATGGCATTGTAGAAGTTTAACAGTTCGTTATAATAGCCTCTTTCGGGTGTGTATGGCACCGATTCCGTATTTCCGTCATAATACGTGATATAAATGGTTCCGCTTTTCTTGTCTTCCAAATAAACTTCTCCATTTGTACCGAATATTCGAAGACCAATTAGAGGTTTTTGGGTTTCTTTTCCGTGAGGATAATATACATACTGTCCTATAACGCCGTTTTTAAATAATATTTGCGTGTTTACCGACATATACGGGTTAAAATCTTCTTGCTGGGGTCTTCCCATGGCATATACGTGATCTACGTCACCGAAGATATATCTCATTCTTGCGACGTCGTGGAGTGCCGCATCAAGAAACGCACCGCCTTTGAAGTTTGGATGTTGGCGCCATTCCTTGGCTGCAAAGGTATCCTTTGTCATTTGGCTTTTAAAATCTGCGGCATTGTTTTGTATGAAATAAACTACTTCACCTATTTTCCCTTGACGGATAATATCCCGGATTTTATTGTTTTCTTCATTGTAGCGGTAATTTTCGGCAATCATGATTTTTACATTGTACTGTTTACTGAGATCCACTAATTGTTTTGCGCCTTCCAGTGTGGCTGCCATAGGTTTTTCTGCAATGAGGTTTTTGCCGGCTTTTATGACTGCGGTTGCTACTTCAAAGTTTTCGGAAATGGGGACCATCACATCGACTGCGTCAATGTCGGTTCTTTCTAGCATTTCATTGTAATCATCGTATATGGTTACGGAATTTAAATTATTTTGCCGTGCAAACGTTTCGGCGTCACTTTTTGTTTTATTGCATAATGCAACGACTTCGTATTTGTCAAGCATTTGCTGTATAGCAGGCCAATGTAATCTTTCCCATGCCATGCCGGTGCCGATGACTGCAAGTTTTATTTTATTTATGGTAATCACTCCTTGTATAATAGATTTTCCGTCATTAGTATGTGTTTTTTTTCTATAAATCTTGTAGGAAAATTTTGTGATGAAAAAATTTGAATATTATAGCGCATTCGTTTATAATATAAATATCAGCAGAAGAAGGAGGATAATGTTTATGAACGGAATAAAAACGGGTTGGATTGTACTTGGTGTCATTCTTTTTATTATAGTCATTGTGATAGGTTATGGAATTAGTTCCTATAACGGTTTGGTTACAGCCAATGAGAACATTGACGGAAAATGGAGTCAGGTGGAAAATAATTTGCAGAGAAGGGCGGATTTGATTCCGAATCTTGTATCTACGGTAAAGGGATATGCCGCTCATGAGGAAGAAATTTTTACGGCAATCGCGGAAGCAAGGTCGAAACTTATTGGAGCTGCCGGTGTGGAAGAAGCGGCAGAAGCCAATAATGAATTGTCAGGTGCTTTAAGCAGGCTTCTTGCCATCAGCGAAGCATATCCTGAGCTTAAAGCGGATGCCAATTTCAGGGCGTTGCAGGATGAATTGGCAGGAACGGAAAATCGGATTGCCGTTGCAAGAAAAGATTATAACGAAGCGGTGCAAAGTTATAATACCAGTGTAAAAAGATTCCCGAAAAATATCATTGCAGGAATGTTTGGATTCGGTCCAAGAGAATATTTCCAAGCGGCCGAAGGCAGCGAAACCGTACCAAAGGTGGAGTTTAAGTAACGATTTATTTATGCATTCCTAGAACGGTATATTCATATACGATGATTTGTAGGGACGCCATACATGGCGTCCGCCTTAGAATGTACCGACTTCGGGCACCATGTATGGTGTTCCTACAATAAATACAACTTTAGACATATATGTATTTACTTTATCGTAGGGGCGAACCTGTGGTCGCCCGCAAAGAAACAAGTATTAGTAATGTAAGTTAATGATATTGATTTATCAATTGTCTATACAAAAATTATATCGGGGGAGGAATAGAAATTGAAAAAATATATAAGAATTCTCATTTGCGGTATTATATTTTTCCTATTAAGCCCTATAGGGCCGGCGTATGCTGCTTCTGCCATTCCTTCCCCTATGGATAATTATGTGAATGATTTTGCAGGTGTATTAAGTTCACAGACCGAGCGAAAGGTAAGAAGTTTAGGACAGGAGCTTGAGAATAAAACCGGGGCGGAAGTTACGGTTGTTATCATTGATTCCTTAGGAGGTATACCTGTAGAGGATTATTCCAATCAGTTGTTTAGAGAATGGGGAATCGGACAAAAGGGTAAAGATAACGGAGTATTGCTTTTGATTGCTCTTAACGATAGAAAATCCAGGATTGAAGTAGGCTATGGACTGGAAGGAAGGTTGCCTGACGGAAAAACAGGCCGGATCCAGGATGAATATTTGATTCCTTTTTTAAAGGAGAATGATTACGACAGTGGGGTTGTTAACACGTATTATGCACTTGCAAATGAAGTAGCCGAGGAATACGGTGTGGAGTTATCCGGTTTAGAAGGATATGTGCCAAGCCGCTCTGAGGATGAAACAGATTCTTTCGGATTTATTCCTGCCATGATTATTATTTTATTTATAGCGGATCTTGTTCTGTTACGCGGTCGGGTAACAAGATTTTTAATTGATGTGCTTATTTGGAGTCTCATTTCCGGCGGCAGACGCGGTGGAAGAGGCGGTCGCGGTGGCTACGGCGGAGGCGGCTTTGGCGGTGGAGGCTTCGGTGGAGGTAGCTTTGGCGGCGGAAGCGGCGGTGGCTTTGGCGGAGGTTCTTCCGGCGGGGGCGGCAGCAGCCGTAGTTGGTAAAGAACCATTTAGTGTAAAAAAGGGAATAAGGGATATATGTTTATATATGGATCAAGCGTTATTTTTTGTAGGGGCGACCTGTGGTCGCCCGCAGAGTTACGGCGGGGTCAAATAGAATATTAGGTTGACAATGGAATCAAGTTCTTTAATCCAATATTTCTTTCAGTTCTTCCCATGACAACTTTTTCATGAAGTCGTTATTTTCACTGATTAAATTGTCAAAAAGCAGCTTTTTCTTTTCCTGTAGTTTTATAATTTTTTCTTCAATGGTACCGCGGGATACCAATTTATAAACATTTACCGTGTGAGTTTGTCCAATTCGGTATGCTCTGTCGGCAGCCTGCATTTCAACCATCGGATTCCACCATGGGTCATAAATAATAACCGTGTCTGCGGAAGTAAGGTTAAGACCAAATCCGCCCGCTTTTAGGCTGATTAAGAAAACCTTTATGTTGTCGTCATTGTTGAATGAGTCTATGATTTGTTGGCGGTTTTTGCTTTGACCGTCCAGGTACAAGTATTTAATTTTTTTGTTATTTAGATAGCGACTCAATATATTCAGCATTTTTGTAAACTGACTGAAAACCAGCAGTTTATGTCCGCCCAATATGCATTCTTCAAGTAGCTCGGCAAACATTTCCATTTTTCCTGATACATCTTTTTTGTCAATATATTGCTCGTCTAACAGTCCCGGATGATTACATATCTGTCGTAATCGCATAAGAGCGGAAAGAATCTCTATTTTTGAACGTTCAAAACCTTTGGTGTTCACAGCGGTATAAACATTATTTTTTACTTGTGTCAGAATTTTTGTATAAATGGCCATTTGTTCAATGGTAAGGTCACAATAATAAGTTTGCTCTATTTTAGGAGGCAGTTCTTTCAGCATTTCCTTTTTGGTTCTGCGGAGTACAAAAGGCTTAATCTTTTGATTTAATTCCTTTAGTTTATTGGTATCATTGTTTTTTATAATGGGATTTTCATATTCCATTTGAAATTTGGTATAAGTGCCGAGAAAGTTCGGCATTACAAAATCAAAGATAGACCATAAATCGAATAAATTATTTTCTATGGGTGTACCTGTAAGTGCCAGCTTATATTTTGAATTCACTCTTTTTACGGCTTTTGCTGTTTTGGTTTTCGGATTCTTTATATATTGGGCTTCATCAATAATGCAATATTCAAATTCAATGTTTTCATATTTTTTGCTATCCTGCATAATAACGGAATAAGACGTTATCACCAAATCATAATTTGATACACTGTTTAACTGTTCTCTTCGCTGTTGCGCAGAACCTTCTACAATCAGTACCTTGAATTCCGGTGTGAATTTTTGGATTTCATTATACCAGTTATACACCAGCGTTTTTGGGCATATCACCAAAGACGGTTTGGTAAAGTTACCCGTTTTTAAGGCTACAAGCGTTTGTAATGTTTTCCCAAGTCCCATATCATCGGCAAGTATTCCGCCAAAGCCATATTTTCTCAAAAAGTACATCCAGTTTACTCCGTCTTTTTGATATCCACGGAGGGTTGATTCAAATTTCTTGTCTATTTCTACGTTTTCCAGTGGCCTGCCTGTTTTCATTTCGTTTAATAATCGTGCATATGTATCCGATGTGTTATAGGATACGTAAGATATTTGCTCCATGATATTATTTAAGTGGGGGACCTGGTAAAGATTTCCTTTAAATTTATCAGGAGTTCCAGGGTCCGGTTGAAAAGAATCGATAATGTCTAAAAATTTTATTAATTGTTCTTTGTTAATGATGTCAAAAAATTCCCCGTTAACCCCTAAGATTTTATCTTGATTTTTGATGTAGTTTCTAAGTTTATCCAGGCTGATTTTATGTTTCCCGCAGTAGATGTTTAGGTCGAATTCCAGTAAGTTGCTGTTTTCGTTTAATTCAATACGAAAGTCTATATTTAAAGGAATTCTTTTTATACTTAAATTGCTTAAAGACTTATCATATTGTATTTTCCATTCGTCCGGTATATATGGCAAAACTTCTGTAATGAAGTAATGGATGTCATTGCTCTTTGTCAGGATAAATTCCGTCCTTGACCGGTATTCCCACAGCATTTGGCGCAAATAATTATAAGTGTGGTGTTCGGTTTCCATATCTCTTTTTATATATATTATTTCGTTCTCTTTATTTAATATGATGGCGTCTGATTGTGTTGAAGTTCCCCAGTTCAAGGCATTTATGCTAACGTCGCAAGGATAATTGAGATAAACGGTGATGATAAGCTGATGGTCCGTCTGTCCTTGCTTAATATACAGATAAATATCGGGTTTTTCCGTAATATAGCGGAAACCTTGCAGTTCTTCATCGTCTATGTTCGCCCATTCTTTTAAAACAGGCAGCATTTTGGTCATGAAACCGGAAACCGATTCACTGTTAACCGTCATTACTTTTCCTAATTTTTTATAAAATGCAAGAGGGATACGTTCGGGAAGCATCATTAACGTATTATTTTTTATAATGTATGCATGATATGTTCCTACAATGGGTTTTTCATCATTGTACCGTATTTGAATTCCTCTCTCCGGTAGGGTAATTAGTTTCAATTCCGGTTTGTATATTTCATCGGAAATCAATAGTTTTTGTTCCGGATGGCTTAAAAATACATTATTCATTTCTTTTAATAAAGTGACAATGGTATCAAAGTATTTCTGAGGAATGATGTATTCACCGGAAGATGTATGTCTGGCTTTTGTGTGTAAAATTTCAAACAGTATGGAGTAATATCCGGTAGCTTGTTGTACCAGTTCTTTGGTAAGTGTTAAAGAAGTCGTTTCGAGGTTGTCCGTCTGCACAATTTTCATTGAAAACATTTTTTCAATGCCGTTTTTATTGGTCATCGAAATATTAAAGTCGGTTAATATGAATTGAATATTCGACATATCTTTTGATTGACGGCTTATTTTTGAATGATTTATGTAATTTGTTATGGATTTCTGATATTGTAACAAGGGGGCTATATGAACTTGTGAGTTATGAGTATTTTGAAGTTGAATATATTTTAAGCCTATGGCTACGATGTGTTTACATAATCCGCCATAATTATATGAGCATGTACAACTTGAGCTTAAAACCTTGTCTTGTTCTGAGTCAATGACAAGGTGAGCACAGTATTCGTTTGAATCCTGTACAACGGCTTCTATTTCAAAAACATTATTTTCTGTTTCTACCACTTGAAAATGTTCAATGTTGTTTGAATGATAATGGTCCTCCCCTAAGTGAAAAGATTTATAGGTGGACATGTTTCTTAACGTTTCAATACTAAACATATTTACTCCTTCTGTGATACAAATATATTACTACTATTTTATAACATCCACCTATAGAAAACAATTGTAATTATTCATAGAATTTGGGCCGTATAATTGTATAATGAAATTAGTTTTTCCATTTTGTATATTTGGTTTCAATCCAAGCTACACCCTGATACATTAATGCTGCAATGACGGCAAGAATTATTACACTGGTCATAACAAGATCCAATTTGAATACCTGCCCGCCATATACAATAAGGTAACCAAGACCTGCTTTGGATACCAGGAATTCTCCTACAATGACACCGACCCATGACAAACCTACATTGATTTTCAAAGCAGAGATCATGGTAGGAACACTTGCAGGAAGGATCACTTTGGTAAGTATCTGTGTTTTTGTTGCTCCGAAGGTTTTGAGCAATTTGATTTTATCTTCGTCTACTTCCAGGAATCCGTTTAATACACTTAAAATCGTGACTACAAAGGATACAAACAGTGCCATTACTATAATTGCCGGTTGGCCGGCGCCGACCCATACGATAATCACGGGCCCCAGTGCCATTTTGGGAAGGCTGTTTAGTACAACCAGGTAAGGGTCAAGGACTTTTGTAAGGAAGTCAGACCACCATAATAAGACGGCTACCAATATTCCTAATAAAGTTCCCAGTATAAATCCTATGATGGTTTCATAGGTGGAGACCAGGGTATGGATATATAAGGATTTATCCTGGTGCAGGGCTATAAGGGTATTCCATATTCTTGAAGGTTGGCTGGTAATAAACGGGTCAATCCATTTAAAGTCGGCGGCCAATTCCCAAAAGATGAAAAAACCAAAAAGGATGATGAGTCGTGTGGCATTGATGAAAAACCTGCGTTGTTTAACCTTTTTTAACCATTGTTCATGTTCGGGAGACACCGCAGCATTATTTGTTGAAGTAGTGTCAGACATGGATATCCAGCTCCTTCCATATGGTATTGAAGTAGTATCTGAATTCCGGTGCTTCTCTTTTGCGTAAAGGGGTACAACTGTCACAAGTGAGCTTAATGGTATGTATGCTCTTAACGGTTCCGGGACGACGTGAAAGTACAATAATGCGGTCGGCCATGGCAATTGCTTCGGAAATATCATGAGTCACGATGATTGCCGTTTTGTTTTCTTTTTTTAGGATGGTATATATTTCATCCGAAACCGCCAATCGGGTTTGATAGTCCAATGCGGAGAAAGCTTCATCTAATAACAGGATTTCGGGTTTAATAGCCAAAGTTCGAATTAATGCAGCTCTTTGACGCATGCCGCCTGAAAGTTGTCTTGGATAATGATTTTTAAATTCTTTTAGCCCGTAGGTATCCAGCAGTTCTATTACGTAATTTTTATTTGCTTCATCCAATTTGTTCTGAATTTCCAAACCTAACAGTGCATTCTGCAGGATGGTCCTCCATTCAAAAAGATGGTCTTTTTGAAGCATATATCCAACTTTTGAAGAAGGTGCCGTGACTTCTTCATGGTTAATGAAAACTTTACCTGACGACGGTTTTAGAAGTCCTGCGATAATGGATAGTAGGGTAGATTTGCCACAACCGCTGGGGCCCACAATACTGACAAATTCGCCTTTATATATGTCAAGGTTAATATTGCCAAGGGCATTTATCTCTGCCTCCAGAGAGTGATATTTCATCCCAATGTTTTTTAATTGAACGACAACATCTTCCACGATAATCAGCTCCAATCCGTATTTTTTATGATACAGAATCAATATTTTTGTTTAGAAGCCTTTTTTATCAGTATATTCGTGAATTAAAGCAGATGTTACTCCGGAGGACAGGTATTAATCATTGGTGATAACTTGATATATCATAGAGAGGATATATTCTTAAATCTGTATTTACTGTAGGGACACCATGTATGGTGTCCGAAATCAGTACATTCATAGGCGGACGCCATGTATGGCGTCCCTACGCAGAATATACATGAGCAATCTTTACACGGGCGCCCACAGATCGCCTCCACAGCCATAACGTTTTATCCATATATGAACGGTATCCATAATATAGTTTTTTAAGTTGATGGAATTGCATGGAAACTCGCTTTCTTGTGTGACAGCCCCTACAAGGGATAATCTGCATTCATCCATCTAATGGATATGTTTTATGGAAAAGTCGGTTACTTAAATTGATGACATTGAAGAGCAATGGATGTACATATTGGTTGTAAATAACTGACACATAGGGTATAATGATAATAACATTAAAATGCATTGACCACGGAGGTGAATTTAATGCCGTTGGCACAACAAAATAAAAAGTATACTTATGCTGATTATTTGTCATGGCCGGAAAATGAAAGATGGGAAATTATTGATGGAATCCCTTATATGCAGGCTGCTCCTACTTGGCAGCATCAGGCAATATCAGGACAGTTTTTAAAACAATTATTGGAATATCTTGATGGGAAACCTTGCAAAGCGTTTGCGGCGCCTTTCGATTTAAGAATTCCGGAAATGAATGAAGCCGATGAAGATACAACGTTTGTCGTACAGCCTGACTTAGTGGTTGTATGCGATAAAGAAAGGTTAAAGGGAACCGGTTATTATGGCGTTCCTACTCTTATTATTGAAATAACATCCCCTTCAACGGCAAAGATGGATAAAATATGGAAGTTTGCTAAATATGAAAAAGCAGGAGTGAAGGAATACTGGATTGTGGAGCCGGAAAATAAATTGGTAACGGTGTTTATCTTACAGGAAAATAATCAATATGGAAGACCGGAAGTGTATAGTGAGTCTGACAAGATAAACGTATCTGTATTTCCGGACCTTTCTATCGATTTAAAACCGGTTTTTGACGCAATTGCGTAGCTGGTTTTGCGGGCGACCACAAGTCGCCCCTATATTTAATCCGGATTTGCTTCTTTATATTTGATTAATTGGTACAATATTTCAGCAGCTTCTGCTCTGGTTACGGTTTGGTCAGGTCGAATGGTGTTATCTTCGTAACCTCGCATGATTCCATATCCTCTCATATTTTTCACGTATTGAACGGACCATTCCGGCAATGCGGCAGCATCGGCAAATTCCAACGGATCATTGTTGTTGGCGCTTGGATTCAGGGCATTATGAATAATTACGATGGTTTCAAGTCTTGTTAACAGGTCGTAAGCATTGTAATAATATTTATCTCCGTATAAATCACCGTTAATAAGGCCTTGTTTTTTTGCTGCCCTTGCCTCGTGCAATGCCCATATAGGAATTTGATCTTCGTCGGCAAATCCTACAGGCTCACTTCCAATGGCGTCACTGTTAATCTGCAATGCCGCATTTAAGAATAAGTTAAATTCAGCCCTGTTCATTACTTTATCAGGATAGAAATAGTATTTGCCCCCCATTTTTTCACCGACGATGATTCCTCGATCCGCCAATTTACCTGCCGAATAGCTGGCCCAGTGATTGACAAGGTCGGCATATTGGAAAACCGGTGGTTCAGGTGTCGGTGTTGAAACAGGTTCTTCGATGGTAATTGTGACTGTAGCAATATTGGAATCTTCGGTTCCGTCATTGACTTTAAATTGAAAACTGTCTTCCCCGATTTCATCTTCATTTGGCGTATAGGTAAAGGTACCTGACGCCGGATCGGGGATTTCTACGGTTCCTTTTTGTGGTTGATATACAATTTCATATACTAATTCGTCTTCATCCGGGTCCGTTGCCGGCAGTGTATTGGTTATAGGTGTATTCTTTGTTGTTTTGATATTCAGGTCATTTGCTGTAGGTGGAGTTTGGGCATAAACAGGCAGCGTAACGATTATTGTTGAAAACAGTAATGTTAACAATGTGAGTATGGCAATTGCCTGTCTATTATTGTTTGAATACATGTTCCACATCTCCTTTCTGTTCCATTGTAGCAAAGTACATATTATTTTATGTTTACATCTTGGTGTCTTTTATTATTTTTTGCTGTTTACATTCTAAATAATACAGTATGTTATTGCATGAACAGGTAAATAATTCAATGAATTTTTGCAATATGTTGTGTTGGAAATTAAACTAACAACAATTAAACAAGTTATCCACAGAGTTATCCACATATTAACATAACAAGTTGTTAAAAAATTTTTTAGAATTTTTTTATTGACAAATTAATATTAAGATAATATAATATGGTAAATTACTTTATTAATTTACCACTTTATCACGATAAAGTAAAGGGGTGTCGGCATGTTAAAGTGGAAGTTGCATACACCGGAAGGCGTTCAGGACATTTTACAAAAAGAATGTGCAGTTAAAAGAGAGATTGAAAATAAGATTGCGTATATTTTTCAAAGTTACGGGTATTATGAAGTCCAGCCGCCCACATTTGAATTTTATGATGTATTTGCAGGGGAAAGCGGATTGATTGAGCAGGAAACCATGTTCAAGTTTTTTGACCATCAAGGAAGAATATTGGTTTTAAGGCCGGATATTACCACGCCTATTGCACGTATTGTGGCTACCAAGTACCAGCAAATTGTGCCGCCCATGCGTTTATGTTATATAGGTAATGCTTATCGATATGATGAACCATACCAAGGTGCAAAGTTAAGGGAATTCACTCAAGCAGGTATTGAATTGATCGGGTTGAATTCTTCAGAGGCAGATGCAGAAGTGATTGCGGTAACCATTCATGCACTTCTTGCTTCGGGGCTTAAAGATTTTAAAATTGATATAGGGCAGGTCGCTTTTTTTAAGGGTCTTATGGAGCAAAGCGGTCTTGATGAAGAAGTCATTGAAAAGGTCCGGGTTCTTATCGACAGTAAAAATTCCGTGGGTATCAAGGAATTGCTTGAGAAGTACGAAATGGATTCCTCACTTAAGGAAACCATTGTGAATCTTCCTTCCCTTTTTGGTGGGATTGATGTGATTGATAAAGTGGAGAAAACAACGGTTAATGATGTATCCAGAGAGGCGTTACTTCATCTTAAAGAAGTATACGGTGTACTTCTGGATTATGGTTTGGAAGATTATATTTCTATTGATTTGGGAATGGTACAGAGTATTAATTATTATACAGGCATTATTTTTAAAGGGTTTACCCATGGGCTAGGATTTCCCATTTGTGCAGGCGGAAGATATGACAATTTAATCAGTGAGTTTGGCAAGAATCTTTCCGCCACAGGTGTGGCCATTGGCGTGAATCGTCTTTTATCTGCCTTGGAAAGTCAAAAAGCAGAATTTACCATGTGGCACGTAGACAGTTTGATTCATTATGACGAAAAAGGAAGAAAGGTTGCTTTTCAGATTGCTGACGAGTTGAGAAGGCAGGGGCTGATGATTGCAACCACGCTGGGCAATAAATCAATGAGTGAAATGATTGAGTATGCAAAAATGAATCATATAGACGGTATTATTACGGTAGTGGATCAGGAAAATATTGAATTATATAATGTGGTTACCGGCGAGAAGATAACCACCACAATAAGCAACCTGCTTCATAAAGGCCGGTCAGAAATGGAGGAAAAGGAATGAGTGATATAACCATTGCTCTTGCAAAAGGGAGACTTGCAGAACTTTCGGTTGAAATATTTAACTCAATAGGACTTGATTGCAGTGAAATGAACAAGAAGACACGAAAGCTCATTTTTACGGATGAAGAACATAAAATTAAATTTATTATGGTAAAGGCTACCGATGTTCCTACTTATGTGGAATATGGGGCTGCCGATATTGGTATTGTAGGAAAAGATACCTTACTTGAAGAAGGACGCAATTTATATGAAATGGTGGACCTTAAGTTTGGTGCTTGTAGAATGGTAGTCGCAGGACCCGGTGAGCTGAAAGGGAAATTAGATGATTTAAATAATAAAAGAGTTGCTACCAAATATCCGAATATTGCAAAGGATTATTTTCAAAATAAGAAGGGACAAACCATTGAAGTGATCAAACTAAATGGCTCGGTAGAATTGGCACCTTTGGTAGGCCTTTCAGAAGTCATTGTAGATATTGTGGAAAGCGGGAAAACATTGAAAGAAAACGGTCTTGTGGTTTTGGAAGAAATATGTGATATCAGTGCGCGATTGGTTGTAAACCGAGTCAGTATGAAGATGAAAAAGGACCGTATTATGGACATTGTAGAAAAAATAAAGAAGAAGGTACAGGAGGATTAAAATGATTGCTATTATTGACTATGGTGTAGGCAATCTAAGAAGTGTGGAAAAAGCATTTGAATTTTTGGGGCACCGTGCGAAGATCGTCAATGACAAAGAAAGCATAAAAAAAGCAGATAAAGTGGTATTGCCCGGGGTAGGAGCTTTTGCAGATGCCATGAAAAGTTTGAAGGAAACAGGAATAATGGATACCGTATATGAGGTTATAAACGAAGGAAAACCCTTTTTGGGGATTTGCCTTGGCATGCAGCTTTTATTTGATTACAGTGAAGAAGGGGATATGCCAAAAGGATTAGGAATCCTTAAGGGGGCCATCCGGTTAATTCCTGTCGATAAAAACTTAAAAGTGCCTCAGATCGGTTGGAATTCCCTTAACATTGTTAAAGAGAGCAAACTGTTTACCGGTATTCCTACGAATTCTTTTGTATATTTTGTGCATTCGTATTATTTACAGGCCGGTAACAGGGAGGATGTTATAGCCACCACTCATTACGGGATCGATATTGATGTAGCGGTAAACCGTGATAATATATATGCTGTACAATTCCATCCGGAAAAAAGCGGAGAGGTAGGATTAAAGATATTGGACAATTTTGCAAGGTTGACGTAACCGGCTTTATACATTAATCATTCTGTGGGGAGCGCATTATATGCGTTCCGATGATATCTGTATTATTATTTGCGGGCGACCACAGGTCGCCACTACAAGAATAACGATTTATCCATATATGAATCCGTATCCAGTGTAGGGGCGATTCAAGAATCGCCCGTAGGATAGGTCAATATTATGTTTTGTGCGACAGCCCCGCAAGTACAAAATGATGTTGCTCAAAAGGGAGGAATACATATGATCATATATCCTGCAATCGATATTAAGCAAGGCAAGTGCGTAAGGCTTGTCCAGGGCAGGTTTTCAGATGTAACCGTTTATTCCGACAATCCTGTGGAAATGGCCATAAAGTGGGAAAGTATGGGTGCCGAATATATTCATGTCGTGGATTTGGACGGTGCCTTGCAAGGACAGTCGGTTAACAGTCAGGTGATTAAAGATATTGCAAAAGCCGTGAAGGTTCCCATTCAGCTTGGAGGTGGTATCAGAAATCTTCAGGTAGTGGAGGATATGTTGAACAGTGGAATTACCAGAGTGATACTGGGTACGGCGGCGGTTAAAAATCCGGACTTTGTAAAAGAAGCGGTGGAACTTTATAAAGATAGAATTGCCGTGGGGATTGACGCAAAGGACGGTATGGTGGCCATTGAAGGCTGGGAAACGATAAGCGAGTTTACAGCCGTTCAATTTGCCCAAAAGATGTATGAGTTAGGAGTGCGGCATATTATTTATACCGATATATCACGGGATGGGATGCTTAAGGGGCCTAATATTCCGGCAATGAAAGAAATGGTGGATAATGTAGAAGCCAATATTATTGCTTCCGGTGGAGTAAGTAATATGGATGATATTAGAAATCTTAAAGCGACCGGAGTGCAGGGAGTTATTATAGGAAAAGCGTTGTATACGGGAAATGTCAATCTTGCGGAAGCATTAAAAATAGCAGGAGAGTGATAGAATGTTAGCCAAGAGAATTATTCCTTGTTTGGATGTTCATGCAGGCAGGGTTGTAAAAGGGGTAAATTTTGTCAACCTTCGGGATGCAGGAGACCCTGTAGAGATAGCGGCCGTCTATGATAAAGCAGGTGCGGATGAATTGGTTTTTCTGGATATTACTGCGTCTTCGGATGCCCGGAATATTATGATTGATGTTGTCAGAAGGACCGCCGAGCAGGTATTCATTCCTTTTACGGTAGGCGGTGGAATCAGAACCGTAGAAGATTTCAGGGTGATTCTCAAGGAAGGGGCGGATAAAGTATCCGTTAATTCTGCAGCATTGCAAAGGCCGGAATTAATTTCAGAAGCGGCTATGAGATTCGGAAGTCAGTGTGTGGTGGTTGCTATTGATGCCAAAAGAAGGAGCAATGGAGACGGATGGGAAGTGTATATAAACGGTGGAAGGATTAATACCGGAAAAGATGCTTTGGAATGGGCGGTTCAAGCGGAAAAGCTGGGTGCAGGTGAGATTTTGCTTACCAGTATGGACTGTGACGGAACAAAAAACGGATATGATATTGAATTAACCCGCACCATTGCATCCAATGTGAAAATTCCTGTAATTGCATCCGGTGGTGCAGGGACCATGGAGCATTTTTATGATGTTTTGACGGAAGGACAGGCTGATGCAGCGTTGGCAGCCTCCTTGTTTCACTATAAAGAATTGGAAATACGGGATTTGAAGCAGTATTTGAACAAAAGAGGTGTAGAAGTTAGAATGTAGGCAGATACGATTCATATATTCCTAAACTGATATTTACTGTAGGGACACCATATATGGTGTCCGAAAGCAATACATGCAGCGGCGGACGCCATGTATGGCGTCCCTACAAACGAATGCCAATGTTAAGAATATATGAAGTGTATCTATTATATGGAATCTTAAGCTGATAATATTGACTATGGGCGTCTAATAAATACATATAGCGGAGGGATTCAATCATGAATTTTATAGAACAAGTGAAATTTGACGAAAAAGGACTTGTTCCTGCTATTGTTCAGGATTATGAAACCGGAGAGGTTTTAATGATGGCGTATATGAATAAGGAATCGCTGCAAAAAACCATGGAAACAGGAAAGACCGTCTTCTGGAGCAGAAGCAGGCAGCAACTTTGGACAAAAGGGGAAACCTCAAGGCATTTTCAATATGTAAAAAATATTAAGCTGGACTGTGACGGAGACTGTTTGCTAATCCAGGTTGAGCAGGTAGGGGCTGCTTGCCATACCAATCATTACAGTTGTTTTTACAGGGAATATCAAGACGGACAGCTTCATGAGACGGAAAGTACCGGTTTTAATAAAGCAAAAATACTTCAGCAAATTTATGACGTAGTGGTTGACCGGATGAATAACCCCAAGGAGGGTTCATATACCAATTACCTTTTGGCAAAAGGAATTGATAAAATATTGAAAAAGGTTGGAGAAGAAAATGCCGAAGTGATTATTGCTGCCAAAAACAATGCGCCGGATGAAATCCGCTATGAAGTGGCAGATCTTTTTTATCATATCATTGTTATGCTTGTGGAACGCGGCTTAACCTTGGATGAGATTTATAAGGAGTTGGAAAGCAGAAGATAGAGAGAAGATGATACATTGACTAAATGATTGTTATAAATTATATTATATATGTACATATGTTTTATGGAAATAGCTGCAATGAGTTGTTTTCAGCTTTGAATGACAGAGGAATTCAACTTAATGAGTTGTAGCAAGAAGATTAGCAGGACAAATGAACGAATTAGGTGGGATGCATTTTATATGAATATCCTTGTGACGTTGAATTCTAACTATATAAAACCTTTAAAGGTGATGTTGAAATCACTTTTTCTGAATAATCAGGAAGAAAGATTTTCTGTTTATTTAATGCATTCAAGCCTTACTGATAAAGAAGTAGATGATTTAAGTAACTATATCAACAGCCACGGCAACCAATTAAAAACAATCCATATTGATGATAGCTGCTTTGCAAATGCGCCAACTCTTTTTTACTACACCAGGGAAATGTATTACCGTTTGTTGGCATATAAATTTTTACCGGAGGCTCTTGATCGTATATTATATTTGGACCCTGATATTTTAATTATTAATCCGATTAGACCGTTGTATGACATGGATATGGAAGAATATTTATATGCAGCGGCATATCATGATATTATTTCCGTTAAAGGAATCAATAAAATTAGGTTAATTCCTTATGAAATTGATGAATACTACAATTCCGGTGTGCTTTTAATGAATCTGAAGCTTCAGCGACAATTTGTTAACGAGCAGGCGATTTATGACTTTGTAGAAAAAAATCATTCTAAGTTAATTATGCCGGATCAGGATATTTTGAATGCACTGTACTCCAAGAAGATAAAAAGTATTGATGAAAAACTATATAATTATGATGTAAGATATTACCGATACTATAAATTAATGAGTAATAATGTGTGGGATATGGATTATGTGATTAGAAATACAGTAGTCCTTCATTTTTGCGGAAAGAAAAAGCCATGGAAAAAAGGTTACAATGGGCAGTTTCACGCTTTATACAAACACTATGAAAAGTTGGCGCTAGGATAATCATATCATCTGTTGTATAGGGGCATTTGCTGGTTTTTATATCAAAGAGAATTTCTATTAAGGAGTCGATAGAAAAATGGAGATTCCACAAAATGTAGATATAAAAAAAATAAAAACGGAATTAACCCGGTTTATGATGCCTTATAAATTTGCATTGGATGAAATGACTACCAAGATTGATATTTTAAAGCAGGAATTTCAGTATATTCATGATTATAATCCTATTGAGCATGTCAAATCCCGCCTTAAAACGCCTGAAAATATTTTAAAGAAGGTTTATCGAAAAGGAGTGGAGTTGTCGTTATCTTCCATCAAAGAAAATATCCGGGATATTGCCGGTATTCGAATTATTTGTCCTTTTATCTCGGATATTTATCAAATAAGCGACATGTTACAAAACCAAAAAGACATTACGGTTATTGAGTGCAAGGACTATGTCAAGAATCCTAAACCGAACGGATACAAAAGTTTACATTTAATATTGCAAATTCCTGTTTTTATGTCTGACAGAGTGGATAATGTATATGTTGAAGTCCAAATTAGGACCATTGCCATGGACTTTTGGGCAAGTTTGGAACATAAAATGTATTATAAATATGACAAAGAAATTCCCGAACAATTGCTCAAAGAGCTTAGAGAAGCAGCCGATGCGGTAGCGCAATTAGATGAGAAAATGGAGTATATTCATAGAGAAATGCGTAAATTTAAAAAGGATAATTCTTTTGATAATGAAGTACCGGAACTTTTCATTAATAATGAAAAGTTTAACATTCCTAAGGCTTTTTTGTATAGTGTATTAGAGTAAGAAGCCATTATAGTTAATATATAAAACAGTATTTTGCGGGCGACCTGTGGTCGCCCGCAAATAATAATACAGATATCATCAGAACGCATACAATGCGATCCCTACAGAACGATTAATGTATATGCTGAATTGTAGGGACGCCATACATGGCGTCCGACTATACTCCATAAATGTAACAATTTCGGACACCATGTATGGTGTCCCTACCATATAGATACAGCTTCATATATGGATTTAAGAATATATAGGAAGGTATGCGATCTATATTTAAAATATATTCTGCCATGATATTCTTTCCTTGCTGTAAATATGATGGATCAATAGTTTTAAAGAGGCACTTTCCGCCATAAAGTCAGTATTTTCTCTGCCGTGTATGTATTGGGACAATCTTGCAAGAGTCAGTTTGATGTTGTCAATTTCCTGATGGTCAATCAGGGTTGTCATCCATCTTTCAGTTTTTGACCACTTTTTTTGTATCTCATTTAATTGTTTTTCGGCTTCTTCCCATTTATTTTGTTTTACCGATTTTTCAAGTTTTTCTATTTCTGCCACAAAAGTATCTGTAGTATTGTCCAAAACTCGCAAATATATATATGAAAACACGAATATTATTATCAGCAGCGCGATGGCAAGTTTGAAATCACTCATATTACAATCACTCCGTTGAATTTTCTTTCAGTTGGTAAAAAATATTTCCTTGGGTATCCAGGCTTAAAAAGAATACGTCAGAAGGACTGTTAATTCCCAATTCAGCTAATTTGCCCATAAGCCATTCTCTATCATGATTGGCACTATGGAGATTTTTATAATTAATTTTTCCGTCTGATATTATGGTGAAGGGAATGCCTTCATATTTTGTGGGGATATTTAAATCTTCAGGCGTAACAGGACGTTTTTGTGCTTTGGGTATGATGCTCAATTGACCGCTGGTTTCTAATATTGCAAATTCAACATCTGTAATATTAGGATAATTTTTGATGCGAAGTTCTTCTAATAGGTCGTCTATATTAAAACGCGCTTTTTCCAATTCTTTTTCTACAATTTTACCGTTATTAATCAGGATGCTGGGTCTTCCGGTGATAATGCGTCTGGCTGTTTCACTTTTGAGAGTAAAAAAGGATAAAGTAATTTCAGCAATAATTAAAGTGATAATAGGCACAATACCGTTAATGAGCGGGATTCCGGTTTCTCCCATGGGTATGGAAGCAAGTTCCGATATCATAATGGTTACCACTAATTCCGAAGGCTGCAGTTCTCCGATTTGACGTTTGCCCATGATTCGCATGGCTACAATGACTAAAATGTATAAAAAGATTGTTCTGAAAAAAATAATTAACACAAATAAAACACCCCTTTCACCTATATTGTTATTGTAAAAGGGATGTTTTATGCAGTAATTTTATCTATTTTTTAGGAACGCTCTCCCAGTCCTTTAAAAAGCGTTCAATTCCGATATCCGTCAAGGGGTGTTTTGCCATTTGAATCATCACTTTATAGGGTATGGTTGCAATATGAGCACCTGCTTTTGCGGCTTCAATGACATGAACGGGATGTCTAATGCTTGCAGCAATGATTTCCGTTTTAATATGGTGGATAGAAAATATCTCTACAATTTCTTTAATTAAATGGATACCGTTCATTCCTATGTCATCCAGCCTTCCTAAGAATGGACTTACGTAGGTAGCACCTGCTCTTGCGGCCAACAATGCTTGGGTGGCATTAAAAATTAATGTTACGTTGGTCTTGATACCTTTGGATGCAAGAATTTTGGTGGCTTTTAACCCTTCTAAGGTCATAGGGATTTTTATTACAATATTTTCATGGATATTTGCCAGTTCCAATGCTTCTTTAACCATGCCTTTACTATCCGGACTGATTACCTCGGCACTAATAGGACCGTTGACAATGGAGGTGATTTCTTTGACGATTTCTATAAAATCCCTACCTTCTTTTGCAATCAGGGAAGGGTTGGTGGTAACACCGCATATGACTCCTAACTCGTTTGCTTCTTTTATTTCCTGAATATTTGCAGTGTCTATAAACAATTTCATCCTTGTACAATCACGCCCTTTCATTTTATTTTTTTAAATAATTATATAACATTCATCGTTTCTTTTATAGGGATTTAAATTCATTTTTTAGTGCCTTATAAATATTACCGTAAATCGGATAATACTTATTATAAATGGATGTGTTTTCAGGAATTGGCTGTTGCCTGTGGATAACCTTTATAGTTGTTTCACATGCTTCCGGGACACTGGAATAAATACCTGTTCCTACACCTGCCAGCAATGCAACGCCAAATGCAGGGCCTTCGCCGGAATTAATGGTTACAATTTCCTTATCGAACATATCGGCCTGCATTTGTCTCCATAATTTACTTTTCCCGCCTCCGCCTGAAGCTCTTACTTCATTTATTGAAATATTCATATTTTTAATGATTTCCATACAATCTCTCAAGCTGTAACTTACACCTTCCATGACGGCTCGAAGCATATCTCTTTTTGTGTGCCTTGCCGTCAATCCAAAGAATACTCCTCTTGCATTAGGATCAAGATGAGGGGTTCTTTCGCCCATGAGATACGGCAGGTAAATCAGTCCTTCACATCCGGCATTAACCAGTTCTGCTTCTTTATCCATTAAATAATAGGGGTCAACATTCATGAACTCGGCGGTTTCTTTTTCCGCAGTACAGAAATTATCTCTAAACCATTTTAAAGACAGTCCGGCACCTTGCGTAACGCCCATCACATGCCACGTGTTGGGTACGGCATGACAAAAAGTGTGAACTCTGCCAAGAGGGTCAATGGTAACCGTATCCGTGTAGGCAAATACGACTCCTGATGTTCCAATCGTAGATGAAACAATACCGGATTTAACCACTCCGTTCCCAACGGCACCTGCTGCCTGATCCCCTGCACCGCCTGCAACAGGTGTTCCTTCACAGAGTCCGGTTATTTTAGCGGCAGTGGAGTTAACGGTTCCGCTTATTTCTTGGGATTCATAAACGTTAGGAAGCAATTGCCGGTCAATTCCTAATTTAGTTAATACTTCTTCACTCCAGTTTCTTTCTGTAATATTTAAAAATTGCGTACCGCTTGCATCGGATACTTCTGTTGCAAATTCACCGGTAAGCATAAAACGGATGTAATCTTTCGGCAGGAGAATTTTTGCGGTTTTTTCGTAAATATCCGGTTGGTTGTTTTTTACCCACATGACTTTTGACGCAGTAAAGCCGGTTAATGCAGGATTGGCCGTAATTTGAATCAGTTTTTCTTTGCCGACCAGTTCGGTGATTTGTTCACATTCTTTGCTGGTTCTTTGATCACACCATATAATGGCAGGTCTTAATACTTTATTCTCTTTATCCAGTAAGACAAGCCCGTGCATTTGACCGGATAATCCAATTCCTTTTATTTCATTTGCTTTTATGCCGCTTTTTGCAAGTACCGATTGAATGGTATGAACGGTAGCGTTCCACCAGTCTTCGGGGTTTTGTTCGGCCCAACCTGTATGAGGTTGGTATAAAGGGTATTCCTCTAACGCACTGGCAATGGAATTGCCATGGGTATCAAAAAGGACTGTTTTGGTACCTGATGTACCGATATCTATGCCAAGAAGATATGCCATGATTATACCTCCTGTATTCATTTAAGATTCCAATATCTGCACATTTTTCGGGTGACCACAGGCAATGTCGTCAACTCAAGTTGCCATATCATAGATACGGTTCATATATTCCTAAATCTGTATTGTTCGATCACAGACTCATCGGCTTGTCAAATATCCATTTAGGCCGCATCAACGCAACGTCCATGTTGCGAGTGATGCTAAAAATACCGTCCGTGGTATTTTTGCCTAAATGTCTATTTAACTTCGCCGTGACTCTGTAGCTCTCACAATAACGATTTATCCATATATGAACGGTATCCATATTATGGTTTGTTAGGTTGACGATATTGGACCACGGGTCGCCCCTATGATAGGATGCATGTTCATATATTGGTAAATTGTTATTGTTGTAGGGGCGACCTGTGGTCGCCCGCAGAGTTACTTTTTTATCCTTCCAATATATACTGATTCACAATTGTCTCCAGCATTTCCTGTCTTCCTGAAACATTGGTAATGTTACTGTTTTTCAATGCATATTGTTCCAGTTCTTTGAACCCTACTTTGCCTTCAACAATCTCTTTGCCGATACCTTCACGGTAGCTGCTGTATCTTTCTTCAATGAATTTTTCAAGAACGCCGTCTTCTAAAAGCCTATATGCAATTTTTAATCCTTTTGCAAAGGCATCCATACCTGCTATGTGTGCATAGAATAAGTCCACAGGCTCAAACGACGCTCTTCTCACTTTTGCATCGAAGTTCAAACCACCTGAATGAAGTCCGCCGTTTTTTAATACCTCATACATGGCAAGTGTTGTATCGTAAATGTTTGTGGGGAATTGGTCGGTATCCCATCCTAAGAGGGGATCTCCCTGGTTGGCGTCAATGCTTCCTAATACGTTGTTAATTCTTGCAAAATGTAATTCATGCTGGAAGGTATGGGCTGCAAGAGTAGCATGATTGGCTTCGATATTCATTTTAAAATGTTTTTCTAATCCGTATTTTCTTAGAAATCCTAATACCGTAGCCGTATCAAAATCATACTGGTGTTTTGTCGGTTCCTTTGGTTTAGGTTCAATTAAGAATTGCCCTGTAAAGCCTATTTCTTTTGCATAATCAACAGCCATATGCAAGAAGCGGGCAAAGTTGTCTAATTCCAGAGCCATGTCTGTATTTAGTAATGTTTCATATCCTTCTCTGCCACCCCAGAAGACATAGTTTTCTCCGCCAAGTTCTTTGGTAATTTCCATTGCCTTTTTCACTTGCGCTGCGGCATAAGCAAATACGTCAGCATTGCATGAAGTGGCAGCACCATGGACATATCTTGGATGGCCGAAAGCATTTGCCGTACCCCAGAGCAATTTGATTCCTGTGTCTTTCATATACTGCTTGATTAAATCCACAATTTCATCCAAATTTTTATTGGTTTCCGCTAAATTATCTCCTTCCGGTGCAATGTCTCTGTCGTGAAAACAGAAAAAGGGCATATTGATTTTTTCCATGAATTCAAATGCGGCAGCGACCTTGAGTTTTGCATTTTCCATGGGGTCTGAGGATTGATTCCATTCTCTTATCATAGTTCCTACACCGAATGGGTCTGTACCTGTTGCGGTCATTGTGTGCCAGTAAGCCATGGAAAAACGCAAATGCTCTTTCATGGTTTTATTGCCCACTACTTCATCCGGATTGTAATACTTAAAAGCAAGAAGGTTCTTTGAGTCCTTGCCTTCATACTGAATTTTCGGAATATCTTTAAAAAACTGTTTCATATTTGATTTCCTCCTTGTAAAAATAAAATTTTTTATGGATATTAAAATTATATCATGCTATCTTAACTTTTTCAAGGGACTTTATAAAGTATATTTAAAAAGTTGTTGTCTTTTTATGAAATTCATTATAAAATATTATTCAGCAAATACAAAAAAATATGAGGTCGGGTGAGAAAGTGATAAAATCCAATGTTGTCGATCACGAAACCATTAAAGATTTCAATAAGAAAAAAATATTGAACCTTTTGCAGGCAAAAAGGGAACTTACCAAACAGGATATTTCCAGGGAAACGGGAATTAGTATCCCGACGGTTACCAATAATATTAATGAGCTGGTCAGTGAGGGTTTGGTAGAAGAAGTTGGAGTTTCCGATTCCACCGGCGGCAGAAGGCCGATGTTGTTCCGATTTTTACCTAATTCGAGGTATTCTTTCGGTGTTGATATATCTTTAGATGTGGTTAGAGTTATTTTAGCCAATCTGGATCTTGAAATTTTGTATGATTATCGGATGAATATGAAACAATTCGAAAACTTAGATGATATCGTAATAAAAATTAGAGATGTTATTAAAATCGTTCTTAGTGAAAAGAATATTAGCAGCAACGATATTCTAGGAATTGGCTTATCGCTTCCCGGTACGGTCAATGAAAAAAACATGATGCTTGAGATGGCACCGAATCTCGGTGTAAAAAATATATGTTTTGAAAAGTATTCAGAGTATTTTCCGTTTCCAATGTATATTGAAAATGAGGCCAATGCTGCAGCGTTAGCGGAACTTACTCTGGGGATTGCCAAGCAGATGAGGAACTTGGTTTATATCTCTGTCACCCAGGGAATAGGTGCAGGAATTGTTATCCAAAATTATTTGTATAAAGGGAAAAATAAGCGTGCAGGTGAATTCGGTCACATGACCGTTGAAGTGGGTGGCCGGCAATGCAGATGCGGGAAAAACGGTTGCTGGGAAATGTATGCTTCAGACCGGGCGCTTATTGAATTTTATAATCATCAAGCAGAAGAAAAAATCAGTGGATTGGAGGAATTTTTACAGCTGTTAAAGGAGGAGGATACCGTAGCCTTTAAAGTATGGGATGAATATTTGGAATATCTTGCCGTTGGGATTCAAAATATTATTCTTACGTTAGATCCGCATTATGTTGTTATTGGCGGTGAAATCAGCAGATTCGGAGAGCTTTTACTCAATCCTTTGGAAGAAAAGGTTTTTATTAGAAACAGCTTTTACAGTCGGAAAGATATCAAAATATATCTTTCGAAGTTCGGAGAAGATTCCGCTATTCTTGGCGCTGCCCTTTTACCGCTGCAAAAACTGTTTTATATTCATGAAAATGTTATATAGAGATAATAGTTATTTAAGGTCGTTTTTATTTAGTTTTAATGTGGTATATAATAAATAGAACGGAAAAAACGAAAGGGGAATATTCGTGAAAAACAATGTTCAGGTGCTCACAAGGACAGCCGTGTTAATAGCACTTACACTGGTATTTCAGAATTTAAGGTTAATACCTATTATAGGGACAGGACCGCATTCTCAGTATATTGTCGGTTCGCTAGTGAATGCGGCGTTAATCGTTGCGGTTGGAACAGTCAATATATATGCTGCCGTAACCATAGGGGTTATTGCTCCTGTGGTTGCCTTTATACAGGGGCAATTGCCTCCGCTGTTACCTTATATGATACCCATTGTAGCAGTGGGTAATATTGTTTATGTACTGTTGTATTATGTGCTCAACAAAAAAAATACGTGGGCCGGAATTATTGTTGGTGCGGTGGCTAAGTTTGTGTTTCTGTTCTTGGCAGTACGGATTATGCTTCATGCAGTGAAAGGAAAGTTGCCTGAAAATGTGTTTGGCAAAATTTCCGCCACACTTTCCGCAGGGTTTAGCTGGCCCCAATTGATAACGGCATTAATCGGAGGATTTATAGCCATTACCGTGATAAAGGCTGTCAATAAAGTGCAAAAATAGAAATCAGAATCTATTGATTTTTTAGAAAGATTATATTATAATTAATTGTACAAAAATCTTACTTACCTGTAGATATAAAAATATGGCAAACAATGCAACGGGCACCGTACATGGTGTCCCTGCAATTTAATTTTATTATGAGGGATTAGCTCAGTTGGTCAGAGCGCCACGTTGACATCGTGGAGGTCATTGGTTCAAATCCAATATTCCTCACCAATGTAGAACAGAATGGTCGAGAGGGACTGTTCTGTTTTTTTGTGATTTTTTTCAATTTTTCATTTTTAAATAAAGATGGCAAGATACAAGATAAATGTACTTGGCTTGACAACTGCATTAATTGGCGTATCAAGGACCTATGAGTCTGTTTCCACTTAAGCTTTCAAAGCAAGAAACGGTGGATGGTTTTAGAAGGAATAGCTCAACGTAGAAATGGCTCCTATTGCCTTCTCTTTTATGGTGTGATATACTTCCTCTGTAAAGTGAAGCATAGTGAGATGATGTATATGGATCGCGTAATTTTACATTGCGATTTGAATAACTTCTATGCAAGTGTGGAATGCCTTTATAATCCTGATTTAAAATCCGTACCCATGGCTGTGGGTGGAAGTAAGGAAAACAGGCACGGGATTATATTGGCCAAGAATAATATTGCAAAAGCGGCCGGTGTAAAAACAGCCGAAACCATATGGCAGGCAAAACGAAAATGCCCCGATTTGGTAATAGTGCCGCCGAGGCATTCATTATATCGCGAGATTTCAGGACGAGTGCGTGAAATCTATAAAAAATATACCAATCAGATAGAAGCGTTCGGCATTGATGAAAATTGGCTTGACGTGACGGGGAGTACCAGGCTGTTTGGCACAGGGGAAGAGATTGCTTATGAAATAAAGGAAAGAATTAAAAATGAAATAGGGATTACGGCATCGGTTGGCGTAAGTTTTAACAAGATATTTGCAAAGCTTGGGTCGGATATGAAAAAGCCGGATGCCGTTACGGTTATCTCCAAGGAAAATTTTAAGGAGAAGGTATGGAGATTACCTGTTGAGAATTTACTGTATGTAGGTAAAGTAGGCGCTTCTCAATTAAATAAAATCGGTATTTACACCATAGGAGAATTAGCCAATACTTCGGCGGACTTGCTAAGCAAGTGCTTTGGGAAATGGGGACAGGAGATATGGATTTATGCCAATGGTTTGGATGACAGCCCCGTGGCCTTTATGGATGATGAGGAACCATTAAAAAGTATAAGCAATTCCATCACGACAGCCAAGGATCTTTCTAACAACTATGAGGTTAAACTGATCTTGTATCAGCTTGCAGAAAGTGTAGGGTACAGACTTCGAAAGCATGGGCTGAAGGGAAAGACCATTCAGATTACCATAAAAGATTCAAAATTTAAAACAATTGACAGGCAAATTACATTAAGCGAGTATACGGATGTAACTGCAGATATAGCAAAATATGCCTATGAGTTATTTCTTAAGTCATGGGATTGGAATAAAAATATAAGGTTGCTTGGGATTCGGGTAACAAATTTTCTAAGAGACGATGAATGTGAGCAAATCACATTTTTTAATGACGAGCATCGTGAAAAGCAACAAAAGCTTGACCAATGCCTTGATAAAATACGTGATAAATACGGGCAGAAGTCGGTTCAGCGAGCATTATTGATTAATGACAAAAATTAATGGGTACATATAATTCATCATATAGTTAAGGAGTGGAAGTCATTGAAACTGATATCATGGAACGTGAATGGAATACGTGCTTGCCTCAAAAAAGATTTCATGAAATTTTTTAACAGTGAAAACGCAGACATTTTTTGCATACAGGAGACAAAGGTTCAGGATGGGCAAGTAGAGCTTCCGTTGGACGGATATTATCAGTATTGGAATTATGCGCAAAAAAAAGGGTATTCCGGAACGGCCGTATTTTCCAAAATAAAGCCGTTAAATGTCACTTATGGGATGGGTATTGAAGAACACGACCGTGAAGGCAGAATCATTACTCTGGAGTTTGATTCATTTTTTTTGGTTACGGTTTATACCCCAAATTCCCAGCAAGGTTTAACAAGATTGGATTACAGGATGAAATGGGAAGAAGATTTTTTAAATTACCTTAAACATTTAGAACAGGCTAAACCGGTCATTTTTTGCGGCGATTTAAATGTTGCCCACAAAGAGATTGATCTTAAAAATCCTCAGTCAAATCGAAGAAATGCCGGTTTTACCGATGAAGAAAGAAATAAATTTAATATTTTGTTGAATAGCGGTTTTATCGACACTTTCAGATATTTTTATCCGGATAAAACAGGAGCCTACACCTGGTGGTCTTATATGTTTAATGCGCGGGCCAATAATGCGGGATGGCGTATTGATTATTTTTGCGTCTCTGAAAGTTTAAAAAGTGAACTGAAAGATGCAATGATTTACAGTGATATTTTAGGTTCTGATCATTGTCCCATCGGGCTGGAAATTTTCTAAAGGTATTGTAATAAATTTCTAATTGATGTATAATTATGGTGGTTGACATTTATTTAATGAGTATTATATTTTCATATATTGTAAAGGGGATTGTATTATGCCGGAAGAAAAGAAAATGGTAGTGGTTTATGGGTCATGTTACGGTAGCACGAAACAATATGCGGAGTGGCTCGCGGAAGAATTACATGGAGATTTGTATGAACAATCTGAAATTACCTTGGAAAATTTGTTAAAATACGACACTATCATATACGGAGGTTCACTATATGCAGGAAAAATACTAGGCCTTTCATTGATAAAGAATCGTTTTAATGAACTAAGAAACAAGCGAGTTGTGGTTTTTTCCGTAGGTGCTTCCCCTACAAGCTCTCAGGTTGTAGAATATATTAAGAGTCGTAATTTTACTGCTGAAATGAGGGAAAGAGTTAACTTTTTTTATTTGAGAGGTAAGTTGAATTATGCGGAATTAAAACCTGTTCATAAATTTATGATGTTTTTGATGAAAAAAAGGCTTCAATATAAAAAGGAAAAATTAAATGAGGAAGAAAAACTATTGATGGAATGTTATACTCAACCTGCTGATTGGACAAGCAGAAAAGCAATAAAGCCCATTGTTCAGTATATTCATATTGTAGAGGCTGTTCGAAAAAAATATCAAAAACCCTTGACAAGTTGGCTGTTTTATATTAAAATTCAATATGTCGCTTCTGACGGTCATATTTTTATGCAGGCATAATTCATTTTCCATTAATTAACACTTTATTTTTTGTTGATTTTGTGTTATAATAATTACTGCCCTGCAAAGGAAAATATGGCGGTATAGCTCAGTTGGCTAGAGCATGCGGTTCATACCCGCAGTGTCGATGGTTCGAGTCCGTCTACCGCTACCAGAGAAAGTTGGAAGTTGAAAGCTTCCAACTTTTTATATGGCCCATTGGTCAAGTGGTTAAGACACCGCCCTTTCACGGCGGTAACAGGGGTTCGAATCCCCTATGGGTCACCAATGAAACGGGCGCATAGCTCAGCTGGGAGAGCACCTGCCTTACAAGCAGGGGGTCATAGGTTCGAGCCCTATTGTGCCCACCAAAACACAGTCGTTTTGACTGTGTTTTTTTTTTGCGCATGTAATGATAAATAACAAGATTTTATGGTAAATAATGTAAAAAAATTTTTTTTAAGTATCAACCCAAATTGACAAATATTTCATCATGTATGCTGTATAATAGTGCTTACACAAAAGAAGGGGTTGATATTATGCAAAGAACAGATGTGTTTCCTTATCATAGGATAACAAATCATAAAAAAGTAAAATTAAAAGGCGGTCACCAAAGGACATCTGTTAGAAAAATTTCAAAGCAAGATATTTTGATCAATTTTTTTGCATTTATGCTGTCACGTGCAGTGATTTTGTCAGGCATGAGTCCGTTTGGACTACCTTTTTTTGCTACGATTTTTGACGGAAAAGTCAATTCATTATTTATTGGTATAAGTGTTATTATGGGTTTTATTTCAGCCGGGTTAGGTATTGCTTCCTTGAAATATGTTGCTGCCATGTTTATTTTCACGGCCTCCGTTCTCTTGTTAAAGAGCAGCTTGCTCAATAAAACTTTTTTTATTGCTTTGATGACATTTAACGGGCTTTTTATTTCAGGGTTGATTGTTATCATATTTAACGGTTTATTGTTATATGACATATTTATGCTTTTATTTGAATGTTTTATTTGTTTTGTGATGGTTTATATCTTTAAAATGTCCATACCTGTTTTGAAACAACAAAATAGACGGCAAACGATATCCAATGAGGAAATGATCAGTTTGGCGATTTTAATGGGTCTGATTCTTTTGGGGGTCAATAACATCATTTTACCCGGCGGCATTTCATTAAGAAATGTATTATCCATCTTTATTATTTTGCTTTTTAGTTTGAAGTATGGAATAGGTGTGGCGGTATCAAGTGGTGTAACTTTAGGGCTTATTGGTAGCATGGCTGATTCCGGGATGTACCATATAATCAGTTCATATGCTTTCAGCAGTCTTATTTCAGGTGTTTTTAAACCGCTTGGGAAAAGCGGTGTATGTTTAGGATTTCTTTTAGGCAATGCAATAATGACAATCTATCTCAACGGTTCTACGGAAGTTTTGATTAATATTTTTGATATACTGCTTGCCGCTTTGTTGCTTTTCGTTATGCCTGACAAGATGTTATCGTATGTAGATGAATTATTGAGCAAAAAGACAAAAAGTTTTATGGAGAGTAAGACATACACTGCTCGAATAAAAGAGCTGACAGCGGACAAACTTACCGGCATTGCCAGGTCGTTTGAACAGTTGGCATGTACGTTTGACAGTATTGCTGAAAAAAGAAAGGCTGTTAATAAAAATGACGTGACGGTATTGTTTGATCAAGTGGCAGAACGCGTGTGTAAAGATTGCAGTTTGTGTTTTTGTTGTTGGGGACAGGAATTTCACAGTACCTATCAGGTGATGTTTAAAATGTTGGAAAAATTAGAGGACAAAGGGTATGTTGATGAACGGGATTTACCTGAGTATTTCTCAAGTCGCTGTATAAGAATTTACGACTTTTTAAATGCGTCCAATAATTTATTTGAAATCTACAAGAATAATTTAATATGGCATAATAAGATTAATGAAAGTCGGGGACTGATTTCACAGCAGCTTCAGGGGGTTTCGGAAATTATTCGGAACCTAGCTAATGAGTTGTCGATGGATTTGCAGTTTGACGAGGAAATGGAAAAGGAATTAATGATTCAGTTGGATAAAGCGGGAATTATAGCAAAGGAGATTAGTGTTATTCAAAATGCATATGGAAAATATGAGGTACATATTGTTTTCAAATCATGCGGAGGCATAAGAAATTGTATTAAAACTGCCGCTCCTATTATTTCAAAGGTAGTGGGTAGAAAAATGATAAAGGAAGAAAGCAGTTGTACTGCCAATAGGCATCATTCAAAGTGTTCGGTAAAATACGTTGAAGCACAAAGTTATTCCGTTTCTACGGGAGTAGCAAGAATGAAAAAACAGGGACAGCAGGAATATGGGGACCATTATACGTTTGTTCAGTTAAAAGACGGAAGATTTGTTCTTGCTTTGAGTGACGGTATGGGAAGCGGTATAAAGGCTTCAAAGGAAAGCAGTACTACAATTGCTTTGCTGGAACAACTTTTAGATTCGGGTTTTGACAAAGATATGGCGGTGAAATTTATTAACTCCGTTTTGGTGCTCAAGTCGCCTGAAGAAAGTTTTGCTACCATTGATCTTTCAATCATTGACCTTTATACCGGAAATGTTGAATTTGTCAAGATTGGTGCGGCATCTACCTTCATAAAGAAGCAGGATCGAGTGGAAGTAATTAAATCTACTTCACTTCCTGCGGGGATATTGAACAATATTGACATGGAGCTTTCCAATAAAACAGTAAGCGATGGGGATTTTATTGTTATGATGTCGGACGGAGTGCTTGATTCTAAGGAAGATGCAATAAAAAAAGAAGAATGGGTGAAAGAGGTATTAAGTGAAATTGATACAACCAATCCTCAGGAAATTGCTGATTATTTGTTAAAAACAGCCATCAATCATTCAAACCATTATGTTAGTGATGATATGACGGTATTGGTTGCAAAGATATGGAAAAAAGTTGGTTAAATTATGTATATATGTAAATAAGTTTGTATAAACTACTAATAGAAACTATTGATAGTGGAGGTAGTTTGCAGTGCACGAACATGCCAAACAGGTTGTGGTTATAAGGGATCTGGACTCCAATTTTATTGAAGAGGCCATATTCATTTTAAAAAATAATATAAGCGAATTAAAAAATCATGAAAAAAGGGCCATTATAAAGCGGAATTTAAGAAACAGTGATTATATCATTAAAGAGGCACAAAGCATTATTGACAATTATATTAAGCAACAAGCTATGAAATATGAATGTGCTGTAAGTATGTCCCAATATAAAAAGAATAAAAGCAAAGATTTATTGAAATGGAATATTTCTGTAGGAACCGTATTAAATATTGCTATGTTTATCTCCATTGCTTTATTTGTATTTTTATTATCCAGAGTTATATAGTATTTTTTGCATTGGTTGTCCTTTCCTATGATTTGTTTACAGGACAACCATTTGCATTTTATTGAAGTTTCTTATTTATGTTCTTCCTTTTTTAAGGTCTTAATGGTATGAATCATTAGTTTTATTTCATCAGGAGATATCCGGGCATCTTGGATTTCTTTCGCAAGTGCCAGATATTCTGCTTTTAATTCTAATATTTCCTTTGGAAGCATGTCACATTTTGATGAATACTTCTTGTTGGTTTCTTGATTCTCTTCTGAACAATTGTCCTTGGAGTGATCCTGGTAAAACCATATGATCGGTTTATCAGCGTATTTTGCAAGAACTTCAAGTTTATCGCTTTTTGGTTTGCGGACTGTGGTGATATATTGTTGAAGTGTTGCAACTCCGATTTTTACTCCGGTTTTTTCGTAGATTGCTTTTGAAAATCTTCTGTATGACATATTATTTCTTATAATATCAATATTTTTCGCAACTATTTTATCAATGTCAGGCATAATTTTCACCCCGTGTTTTTTTAATGTATATCTTAAACTATTTTAACAGGAATTTGACAAAAATAAAAGATATTAAGCGAAATATTGCAATATTTTAAGAAAATAAATGCAAAATGAGTACGAAAGGTATTGACTTATGTATGCTTTAAGCATAACATATTATAATGACATTAATAATATTATACCACAAATTAACAAAATTTAAAAGAGGTGGAATACAGTATGTGCGACGCAAACAGAACTGACAGTGCCGTCAGGGCAGAAGTTGAAAGAATAGCAAAGAGAAAGATTATTCAAGAAGAAGATTGGCAGACGGTTCTTGAAATTGTTTTTAAAGATATTTATGCGAATTATATTTGCATGGGTAAAGATGTGCCTTATAAATATTTCATTCATACTGCGGCAAGAGCATTACAGTTGTTAAGTAATAGTTGAATATACGAAGTATATTTTTAAAAATTCTAAAATGTGATAGAATATACCATACAAAACGAGGATTAGATCATCAGCTATGTATTTATAATTTACACTAGGTAATTCCTATAATTATAAGTTTCATTAGTTAAAAAGTGGTGTTTGTGAAGTAGTCTTATAACAAATATTAGGAAGGAATGTCATATGAAAATAGGAAATGTGGTTTTAGAAAACGGAATATTTCTTGCCCCTATGGCGGGGGTCACGGATTTACCATTTAGGCTGTTGTGCAAAGAGCAAGGTTGTGGTTTGGTATATACTGAAATGGTCAGTGCAAAAGGATTATATTATGAAAATCAAAAAACAGAAAAACTTCTTCAAATTGATGAACGAGAGAAACCGATTGCAGTGCAAATTTTCGGTTCGGATCCGGATATTATGGCGGATGTTGCTGCAGAGGCTGCAAGCACGGGAGCAAGTATTATTGATATTAATATGGGATGTCCTACCCCTAAAATTGTAAAAAACGGTGAGGGCTCTGCGTTAATGCGGAAACCTCAATTAATTGGGAAAATTGTACGGGCCGTTTCACAAGCAGTGAACATTCCTGTAACCGTAAAAATTCGTAAAGGTTGGGATGAAACCAGTGTAAATGCATGTGAAGTTGCACAGATTGCTGAGGATAACGGAGCAAAAGCAATTACCGTTCATGGGAGGACAAGAGAACAGTTTTACAGTGGACAGGCTGATTGGGATATTATAAAAAAAGTTAAGGAAAGTGTAAGTATTCCCGTTATCGGCAATGGTGATGTTACAAGTCCTCAAGCTGCCAAGCAAATGTTTGATTATACAGGTTGTGACGGTATTATGATAGGGAGAGGAGCACAAGGTAATCCGTGGATTTTCCGTAGAGTTATTCATTTTCTGGAAACCGGGGAAATATTGCTCGAACCGTCTCCTGGCCAGCGGATTCGCCAAGCAATAAAGCATGCCCGGTTATTGGTGGAATACAAGGATGAATATGTGGGAATTCGTGAAGCAAGAAAGCATGTTTCATGGTATATTAAGGGACTTAAAAATTCATCAAAGGTAAAAGAATTGGTTAATAAGGTGGAACATTTAAGTCAAATGGAAGATTTGTTAAATGAATACCTTAAGGAACTTGATGAATTTAGATAGATATAATAAATTTAAACATACACAATTCATATGGTTTTTGATATTTAATAAAGAATCAATAAAAAAGTTTAACTTTGTTATTTTATAAGGTATAATATATTTAAGAGGCGGAGGGTGCAAGATGGAAAGTTTATTAAAGGAAATCATATTAAAACTTGACACTATGCAGGAGGATGTAACAGGATTAAAAAAAGATATATCGATACTAAAAGATGATGTAACGGTACTCAAAGAGGATGTAACGGTATTAAAAGAAGATGTAGCAGTGTTAAAAGAAGATGTAACAGTGCTCAAAGAGGATGTAACGATATTAAAAGAAGATGTAGCAGGATTAAAAGAAGATGTAACAGTGCTCAAAGAGGATGTAACGGTATTAAAAGAAGATGTAGCAGGATTAAAAGAAGATGTAACAGTGCTCAAAGAGGATGTAACGGTATTAAAAGAAGATGTAGCAGTGTTAAAAGAAGATGTAACAGTGCTCAAAGAGGATGTAACGATATTAAAAGAAGATGTAGCAGTGTTAAAAGATGATGTAACGGTACTCAAAGAGGATGTAACGGTATTAAAAGAAGATGTAGCAGGATTAAAAAGAGATGTAACAGTACTAAAAGAGGATATAACAGGATTAAAAGAGGATGTAGTGGAAATTAAAGAGGATTTGAAAGCAGTATTTAATCAAACAGCAGATTTGACAGAGTTTAGAACGGAAACGAAGGAACAGCTGGAGGTTATAAGGGTTAATCAAGAAGTTTTCATTAAAGAAATTCATAATACCAAGGTTGAAATTGAAAGATTAAAGAAAAAAGCGGTATAACTACTGTATTAACTGGTGGGCAACCAGTTTTTGTTTTACTTTGGCAGATTGGTTGAGATAGATTTTGCCCTTGACTCTGAAGAAACCCTTTGATATACTATTTTAAATATTTAGTGAAGAGTAAGGAGTGATTAATATTAATAACGATAAATTTGTTAAAGAAGGCTTGACATTTGACGATGTATTGCTTATTCCCCAAAAATCCGAAGTATTACCAAAAGAAGTAGATATATCAACCTATCTTACTAAAAAAATCAAATTAAATATTCCTTTGATGAGTGCTGCTATGGATACGGTTACTGAATCACGGCTTGCAATAGCCATTGCAAGAGAAGGCGGTATAGGAATTATTCATAAAAACATGTCCATTGAGAGTCAAGCGCAAGAAGTGGACAAGGTTAAACGTTCGGAACATGGCGTTATTGTCGATCCTTTTTCCCTTTCACCTGACCACAAATTATCCGATGCGGAACATTTGATGGCGAAATATAGAATTTCCGGTGTTCCTATTACTGAAAACGGAAAATTGGTAGGTATTTTAACCAATAGGGATTTGCGTTTTGAAACGAATTTTGATAAGCCTATTTGTGAAGTTATGACCAAGGAAAACTTGATTACTGCACCTGAGGGTACTACCTTGGAACAGGCGCAGGAAATTTTAAGACGTAATAAAATAGAGAAGCTGCCCATCGTAGATAAAGACGGTTATCTAAAAGGGTTAATTACCATAAAAGATATTGAAAAAGCCGTACAATATCCGAATTCTGCAAAAGATGAGAACGGAAGATTACTGGCAGGGGCCGCAGTAGGTGTAACGGCAGATATGATGGAACGTGTAGAAGCATTGATTCATGCAAAAGTAGATGTGATTGTATTGGATTCTGCCCATGGGCATTCAAAAGGGATTATTGACAGTGTTCGAAAGATTAAGGCTGCATATCCTGATCTTCAGCTTATTGCAGGTAATATTGCAACGGGAGAAGCAGCACGAGAATTGATTGAAGCAGGTGCGGATGCGGTCAAGGTTGGAATAGGTCCCGGTTCTATTTGTACCACAAGGGTAGTCGCAGGGATAGGCGTTCCGCAGATTACGGCTATTTATGATGTTGCGCAGGTGGCCGGCCGATATGGAATTCCGGTTATTGCAGACGGTGGTATTAAATATTCAGGGGATTTGCCAAAAGCAATTGCTGCCGGTGCAGATGTCATTATGATCGGAAGTCTTTTTGCCGGCTGCGAAGAAAGTCCGGGAGAATCGGAAATATTTCAAGGAAGAAGATTTAAAGTATATAGAGGTATGGGGTCACTTGGTGCCATGCAGGAAGGAAGTAAGGACAGATATTTTCAGGAGGAAGCGAAAAAATTGGTGCCTGAGGGGGTTGAAGGAAGAGTTCCGTATAAAGGACCGCTTTCCGATACTATATATCAGTTAATAGGAGGTCTTAGAGCCGGAATGGGATATTGTGGAACCAGGACAATTAAAGAGTTAAAAGAAAACGGAAAATTTATTAAAATTACTAATGCCGGACTCAAAGAAAGTCATCCTCATGATATTTATATTACAAAAGAGGCGCCGAACTACAGTGTGAATCCATAAATAAAATTAAAACAGCTGAGTTTATGAGTCAAAAACTCAGCTGTTTGATTCATTTATACCTTTTTTAGTTGATGAATATTATTCCAAAAACTGTTTTTCCATAATATTTATCAATCAACTTAAGTAGCTTTCAAGTCCAAAGTGCTGTGTGTCTTTACATGATTTTATTAAAATATATTATATAATTTAAAAATAATATGTAAAATATAAAGTGTTGATTACCGGGAACGGTACAAAAGATTTAAATATTACAAACTCGGTGATATGTTTATGAAAGCTCCTTTATTTGAAGCACTGGTAGAATATTCCCACAAAAATAAAATTCCTTTTCATATGCCCGGACATAAGCAGGGGAAGGGAATTTTTGAAAACTATAAAACGGATTTGTTTCGCATTGATGTTACGGAACTTCCGGATACTGATAATCTGCATTTTCCAGAAGGCGTAATTGATGAAGCACAAAAACTTTTGGCATCGGCTTACGGAGCGTTGAGCAGTTTCTTTTTGGTAAACGGTTCTACTTGTGGGATTCAGGCAATGATTGCTACGGTATGCAATCCCGGTGATATATTGATTGTTGATCGAAATTGCCATAGCTCTGTAATTTCTGCATTGATTTTGTCCGGCGTTATTCCTAAATATGTATATCCTGAGTATATTAGTAAACTAGGCTTTATGGGAGGAATTGCGCCGGAGGAGATAAAAAAAGCATTCATTCGTTTTCCTGAGGCCAAAGGAGTTCTTATCACGTCTCCTAATTATTATGGTATTTGTTTGGACATAGAATCCATTGCCGATATTGTGCATTCATTTAACAAGGTTTTGTTAGTTGATGAAGCACATGGAGCACATTTTTATTTTCATGAAAAACTCCCTAAGGGAGCTATACAGTGCGGGGCGGATATTTGTGTTCAAAGTGCTCATAAAACACTTCCTGCATTAACGCAAAGTTCCATGCTTCATGTGGGGTCAAACAGAATTTCTTTAAGTAGATTAAAAAAATGTTTAAGATTATTTCAGAGCAGTAGCCCTTCTTTTATATTAATGGCATACTTAGACGTAGCACGGAACATTATGGTGGAAAGTGGAAAGCAGATTTTTGATTCTTTATTGGAATATTCCCATGCGTTGATGCAATATATTAATAATAACACCAATGCCCGTTGTCCGTTGCAACAGCTTGTAGGTCAACATGCCGTACATGAAGTAGATGTAACCCGTTTGGTTATTAATTTTTCAGATTATTCCATTTCCGGTTATGAAGTTGCAGCAATTCTTAATGAACAGTATAACATTCAGGTAGAAATGGCGGACTTCAATAATATTGTGTGCATACCTTCCGTAGGTAACAGTGCTTGTGATTTTCAGGCATTAGGTTTTGCGGTTGGTGAATTGCTTAAAAAAGTCAATGTGCAATTTCAACACAAAAGAGTTCATTCTTACCCGAGGAATCCATCTGCTGTATCACCTAGAGAGGCGTTTTATAGTAATGGTAAAGTGGCTGGTTTATTGGATTCTGTTGGAAGAATTTCATGCGATACCATTGTATGTTATCCACCGGGTGTCCCTATTTTATGTCCGGGAGAAACAATTTCGAGAGAGACGGTTGATTATATTTTGGACATAAAACGTATGGGTGGAAAAATAATGGGGTTATCGGAGTTTGAAGGTATTCGGGTAGTAGTGTGAAAGTATGTTGTTGACAGTAAGTATGAAGCAGTTATATAATGAAATTAATACCATATGTATTTTTATTGGGAGTTATGTATAATTCCCGATTATCATAAAAATGAGTGGGGGGAATGGCTATGAAATTGGTCCTTGCTATTGTTCATGATGATGACGGCAATAAACTAATGAGTGAACTGAATAAGCAAGGTTTTAGTGTAACCAAGCTGGCGACTACAGGTGGTTTTTTAAGGGCAGGTAATACGACTTTACTTATTGGAACCAGTAAGGAAAATGTACAGACGGTAATTGACATTATTAAGTCCACATGTATGACAAGAAAGCAGATTGTAACTTCACCTACACCTGCCGGTGCTGCCGGTGTATATGTGCCATACCCTGTAGAAGTGGATGTAGGAGGAGCAACTGTTTTTGTAGTTGATGTAGAAAGGTTTGAAAAGATATAATGAAGATTCAGGAAACATTACATAAATCATCACATTTTGTAAATAGAGTTGATACGGAGGATAAAAGCTCCGTACGGAGAAATGACGGTTTGTTTGATAAACATTTGGTAAAAGCCGACCATGAATTTGTATATGAAAAAATGTGCGAAATGTTGGATAAAATTACGAAGCAAGGACAAAAGTTGTCAGAACGCATGGATATACGGGAATTAAAGATATATAAAAAAATGATTTCCGAGTTTTTATATGATGCCGTCAATTATTCGCATAAGTTTAATAAAGAAAGTATTCTTGACCGTAGAGGAAGGCATAGAATTTTTGCCATTATAAGTAAAGTGAACAGCCATGTGGATGAGTTGACGCAGGAAGTATTAAAAGAGGAAAGAGATCATCTTAAGATTCTTCAGAAGTTAGATGATATAAGAGGATTATTGTTGGATATATTGATATAGTAATATGTCATATTTCGATGGATAGATACAGGTCGTTTATGTAGTAATGTATATGCTGCGTTTGTAGGGACGCCATATATGGCGTCCGCTTATGCTTGTACTGATTTCGGACACCATGTATGGTGTCCCTACATTAGGATATATCATATATGAATATCTATTTCGTAGAGGGATGTATCCATCTTATTGTAGGGGCGACCTGTGGTCGCCCGCAAAAAAGAGACTGGAGGGTGTAGAAGCGATTCACAAATCGTTTGCGTTATGAATTTTGGTGATATTATCGGACAGAAAAATGTTATAAAAAGTTTAAAAAACAGCATTATAAATAATATGGTAAGCCATGCCTACATTTTTGAAGGGCCTGAAGGAATAGGCAAAAAAACCGTATCATCCGTTTTTGCCAATGCCCTTTTATGTGAAAGCGGACAAGCTGAACCTTGTCAACATTGCCGAAGTTGTGTAAAATATAGCAGCAAGAATCACCCTGATATAAAAACAGTTATGATTTCAGACAGTGCTTTCATAGGTGTAGATGCAATTCGTGAATTCAGGAAGGATGTTTATATCAAACCTTATGAAAGTTTACGAAAAATATATATTATTAATGATGCCGATAAAATGACCGTTCAGGCGCAAAACAGTTTATTAAAGGTGTTAGAGGAACCGCCGGAATATGCTGTTATCATCTTAAATGCGGTGAATGCCTCTTTATTGTTGCCTACTATATTGTCAAGAGCGGTACTGATAAGATTTCAAGTTCATCCTAATCAAGAAGTGGAACGGTTTTTAAGACGCGATTATCCTCATTTAGATGAGTTAATTCCTTTTATTTCTATGTTTTCCGGTGGTGTGATAGGAAAAGCTAAGGCAATTGCCGAATCGGAACAGTTTCATGAGATGAGGCAAAAGCTTTTGGGGATTATTATGGATTTGTTGGATACTAGTGAAAAAAAGATATTGGATGATGTGGTGTACTTTTTGGATAATAAACAACATATTGATGTGATGATGGATATTTTGGTATCGTGGTTTCGAGATATTTTATTTATGAAGGAATTGCATCATAATCATATGGTTATAAATATAGATAAGCAGAAAGAACTGTCTGCTTTTTCTCAAAAGGTCTCAAGGCGTGCGGTAGTAAAAATTGTCGATAGGATATTAGACATTAAGAAAAAAATAAGTATGAATGCTAATTATAATTTGGCAATTGAAACAATGCTTATTCAAAGTTGGGAGGAAATTCATGGTAGAAGTAGTGGGAGTCAGATTTAAAAGTGTAGGTAAAATATATTTTTTTGATCCGGGTGGTTTAGAGATTAATAAGGGTGCCCACGTAATTGTGGAAACTGCCAGAGGAATTGAATATGGTGAAGTTGTTGTACCGAATCGTAAGGTGAATGACGAAGATATTGTTGCTCCTTTAAAAAAAGTTATTCGGGTTGCCACGAAAGAGGATGCCAAACAAGTGGAGATCAATCATCAAAAAGAAAAGGAAGCATTTAATATATGTTTGCAAAAAATAAAAGCACATAATCTGGATATGAAACTTATTGATGTGGAGTATACCTTTGACGGGAATAAAATACTGTTTTATTTTACGGCAGACGGAAGGGTAGATTTTAGAGAATTAGTAAAAGACCTTGCTTCTGTTTTTCGTACCAGAATTGAATTAAGGCAGATAGGCGTCCGAGATGAAGCAAAAATGATGGGTGGACTTGGTATTTGTGGGCGAATCTTATGTTGCTCATCGTTCTTAGGTGAATTTGAGCCTGTTTCAATAAAAATGGCAAAAGAACAAAATTTATCTCTTAATCCGAGTAAAATTTCAGGCACATGTGGAAGATTAATGTGTTGTCTTAGATTTGAACAGAAAGTTTATGAAGAGCTTTTAAAGAACACACCGAAAGTGGGAGCTATTGTGTCTACCCCGATGGGGCAAGGCGTTGTCCATGAAGTAAGTCTTCTTAAAGGTTTGGTAAAGGTCAAGTTGGACAGTGATGATGAAAATATTCTGCAGTCATTTAACGCAAGTGATGTTCAAGTAATTCAAGACGTTGTAGTCAAAGAGGATGAAATGGATTTAGATGAAATGAATTTGGATGAGATGGATTTAGACGAATTAAAGCAATTAGAAGATTAGATAATGAATATCCATTCATGATAAATAAAAAATATTTTTTAGGAAAAAGTATTTGCAATTTATCAATATAGTGGTACAATATAGACGATATGTGTAGAGAGAGTTGAGGAGGTGTTTAAAGTGGCATATTTTATTACTGACAGTTGCATCAGTTGCGGAGCTTGTGAAGCTGAGTGCCCTGTATCCTGCATATCACCCGGAGACAGTACTTATGTAATAGATGAAGATGCATGCATTGATTGTGGTTCATGTGCAAATGTATGCCCTGTCGATGCACCACAGCCAAAATAATGAAATACCTATTAAAGAAAGACCTGAGATTTTCTCGGGTTTTTTTTTAGGAAAAAGAATATTTAAACATCTGAAACGGAGAGCGATAAATGAATCAACGTATACGAATCAATGATTGGGAAAGACTTGACGATTTGCAGTGTAAAGGATTGAAAATTATCCAGGATACCCGCGGATTTTGTTTTGGGGTGGATGCCGTTTTATTGGCAAACTTTACAGAGGTTAAAAAGGGGAATTCGGTCATTGATTTAGGAACGGGTACAGGTATTATTCCGATTCTAATTGCGGGTAAAACAGAAGCTTCCCATATTGTGGGTATAGAAATACAAGAACATATGGCTGAAATGGCTTCTCGAAGTATTTTGCTGAATGGTATTCAAGAAAAAGTTAAAATATTCCATGAGGATATAAAAAACTGTATTAAACTTTTTGGGCCTTCAAGTTTTGATGTTGTTACAACAAATCCCCCATACATGAATTGTGGTGGCGGACTTATTAATCCCAATGATTTTAAAGCCATATCCAGGCATGAAATAAAGTGTACCTTGGAAGATGTGATTCAAATAAGCAGCAAAATTCTTAAGCCGGGCGGAAAGTTTAATATGGTTCATCGTCCTGAAAGACTGGTAGACATCATTTATTTAATGAGATTATATAAGTTGGAACCCAAGAGAATCCGATTTGTGCATCCGTCTCCGTATAAAAAAGCAAACCTGGTTTTAATTGAAGGGGCTAAAAACGGAAACCCCCAGTTAAAGATGATGCCCCCATTGTATGTTTATAATGAACATGGGGAATATAGTGAAGAGATCCATAAAATCTACAAAAGTTGATGTCATATTTGATATGGATGAATATGGATTGTTCATATGACATATATATGCTGAGTTTGTAGGGACGCCATACATGGCGTTGTATCAATGAGTACAGATGATAAAAATATATGAAAATCTGTATCCATTGTGTAGGGAGCTATCGCACAAGAGAACGGTTTTTCATACAATACCATTATATAGTATATTGAATTGATGATATTGATTTCCATGCCCGCCCGTTTGTGCGACAGCCCTGCAAAGATAGTAAATATTAATAACTTACGTTGACGACATTAATAATGTGCGTCCAATATGGAAAGGATGAAATGCTGTTGCCGGAAAAAGGAAGGCTTTATTTGTGTGCTACCCCTATTGGTAATCTTGAAGATATTACCCTTAGGGTTTTAAGGATATTAAAAGAAGTAGACTTAATTGCGGCAGAAGATACCCGGCAGACCCTAAAACTGTTAAATCATTTTCAAATCAATAAGCCGCTCATAAGTTATTATGAACATAATAAACATGAAAAGGGAAAATACATTATTAAACAGATTTTAGAAGGAAAGAATGTGGCGTTGGTTTCTGATGCGGGAACTCCGGGGATATCGGACCCCGGTGAAGATTTGGTTAAGTTATGTATTGAAAATGATATTGTTGTATCCTCTTTACCGGGACCGGTTGCTGCAATATCCGCATTAATTGTATCCGGATTGCCTACAGGCCGGTTTAGTTTTGAAGGTTTTCTTTCGGTAAATAAACGTAATCGTCGTGAACATTTGGAAAGTGTAAAAAATGATACCCGCACCTTGATTTTTTATGAGGCGCCTCACAAACTTAGGCAGACGTTAAGGGATTTAATGGAGGTATTAGGAAATCGAAAAATTGCCATTGCCAGAGAACTGACAAAAAAATTTGAGGAAGTAATAAGATGTACTATTGAGGAAGCCATACAAAAGTTTGAACAAGACAGTCCCAAAGGTGAATTTGTACTTGTGATTGAAGGTGCGGATGTTCAGAGAATCAAACAAAATGAGGCCCAACAATGGAAAGATATTTCCATTCAGTCTCACATTGAGCATTATTTGTCCCAGGGAGTCGACAGTAAAGAAGCGTTAAAGCTGGTAGCAAAGGATCGAGGTATCAGTAAAAGAGAAGTATATTCCATGCAGTTGGCTGAAAAACAGAAAGATGAATAATGCTGACACAACAAACAGGGGCGGGTCTTAAAAAGCCCGCCCCTGCTTTGTACAACATTTTCACATTATTGCTTTTTAAATTCTGCCATACAATCCGGGCAAATGTTTTTGCCTTTGTACACATAGACATCTTTTGCATTTCCACAGAAAATGCATGCCGGTTCGTATTTTTTTAGAATAATCGTATTGCCGTCAACATAGATTTCCAAAGCATCCTTTTCTGCGATGTCAAGGGTTCTTCTTAGTTCGATCGGAAGGACGACTCTTCCTAGTTCGTCTACTTTTCTTACAATACCTGTTGATTTCATAATAATATTCCTCCTGTTTTTTTTACATTATTCGACAAAACCTAACAAATTGTATAATACCATAATTGTAAATAAACGTCAATAGATTTTTTCAAAAAAAATGAAAAATTTTTATAAAATTATGTTAATTTAATAAAAATAATTAAATTTATTAATGTAAAGTGCTAAAACTTTAGAGAATTTTAATAAGAAATAAACATAATTTATTAAAACTAAGCACAGTAAAAAAAGATAAATATTATATATTTATCATTAAAGTAATATAATGGAAATAAATTCAATAAATTAACTGGAAATAGCGAGAGGAAAATTAAATAAGAAAATTCGACAAAATTCAACAAATCATAATAAAAATTAGAAGGCTTCATTGTTCCATGATATTTGATTTTGTAATGAAACATTTTTACTACACATATAAATAATAATTAAGATTGTTATTTATTATAAAGGGGATTTATATGTTAAATTACATTTGGGCTTTTATGATATTATTTTCTTTTACCATTGCTGCATTCAACGGTCGATTAGAGGAAACTACACAGGCTGCTTTACATTCTGCAGGAACTGCGGTAGAAATGGCAGTAGGACTGTTGGGGATTATGTGTCTTTGGACAGGACTGATGAATATAGCCAATCAATCTAGATTAATTGATGTGATTGCAAAAATGATAAGACCTCTTACCAAATGGTTGTTTCCTCAACTTCATCCGTCTTCAAAAGCAATGGGAGCAATTGTTATGAATATGGTGGCAAACATGATGGGTTTATCAAATGCAGCCACACCTCTTGGTTTGAAGGCTATGAAAGAATTGCATAAATTGAATCATGAAAGTGAGACTGCATCTGATGCAATGTGCATGTTTGTTGTAATTAATACAGCATCTATACAAATTATTCCTTCCACCGTAATTGCTATTCGTTCTTCTATGGGTTCGGTTAATCCTTTTGAAATCATTGTGCCGGTATGGATATCAAGTATATTATCTTTATTGGCAGGGGTCATTGCAGTAAAGTTTATGCAGAGAAAGAAACCGAAACAGATGAAATATTACAATAGACATTCAAAAGAGTTTTTAAAAAAGACAGGTTAATATTACAGGGGGGCTTTATGGGAATTATTAAAGTTTTATCCAACGGTGCTATACCAGTAATGATTTTTATCATACTTTCCTATGGATTACTAAAAGGCATAAAGGTTTATGACTGCTTTATTGAAGGAGCAAAGGACGGCGTAGAAACAACTATAAAAATATTGCCTCCTTTGGTGGGACTTTTGGTAGCCATAGGAGTGTTTCGTGCTTCGGGCGCATTGGATATGATTACTTTTGCGTTAAAACCGGTAACAAATGCTTTGCAAATTCCCAGCGAGGTTATGCCCCTTGCTTTAATGAGAACCATATCCGGCAGTGGGGCACTTGCCATTGTAACCGACTTATTGAAAAATTACGGTCCGGATTCTTTTATAGGGAGAGTCACGTCAACCATGATGGGGTCCACGGAAACGACATTTTACACACTTACCGTATATTATGGTTCTATAGGAATTAAAAATATTCGATATACCGTTATAGCCGCATTACTGGGAGATATAGCGGGAATAATAGTTAGTACCTGGGTTTGCCGATTGATTTTCGGAGGATAGAAAAAATTATCAATTTTAACTTGAAAAAATTGTGAGTAGTGATATTATATATAATAACTAATGATATACATATTTAAGGACAGGAGGAGAACGATGAAGAAAAAAACTTTTTATATAACTACACCCATATATTATCCCAGTGATAAGCTTCATATAGGACATTCTTATACTACTGTTGCGGCAGATGCGATGGCGCGTTATAAAAGACTACGGGGCTATGATGTCATGTTTCTTACCGGAACGGATGAGCATGGTCAAAAAATTCAGCGTATAGCAGAAGAAAAAGGTGTAACGCCAAAACAATATGTAGATGAAATTGTTGCCGGTATCAAAGAACTTTGGAAGTTGCTTAATATTAGTAATGATAAATTTATCAGAACCACCGATAAGCAACATGAAGAGACTGTTCAGAAGATCTTTAAAAAATTATATGATCAAGGGGATATTTATAAAAGTGAATATGAAGGCTGGTATTGTACGCCTTGTGAAGCATTTTGGACCGAGCATCAGTTAAAAGACGGAAAATGTCCTGATTGCGGAAGAGAGGTTGAGCTTACCAAAGAAGAAAGTTATTTTTTCCGTCTTTCCAAATATCAGGACAGATTAATTCAGTTAATTGAAGAAAACCCTGAATTTATTCAGCCTGTTTCCCGTCAGAATGAAATGCTGAATAATTTCTTAAGGCCGGGACTGGAAGACTTGTGCGTCTCCAGAACATCATTTAACTGGGGAATTCCTGTCACTTTTGATGATAAGCATGTCATCTATGTATGGGTGGATGCGTTATCCAATTATATAACGGCTTTAGGCTATTTGTCGGAAGATGATTCGGATTATAAAAAGTATTGGCCTGCAGATGTTCATTTGGTAGGAAAAGAAATCGTACGTTTCCATACCATTATTTGGCCTGCAATATTAATGGCATTAGGGGAACCATTACCGAAGCAGGTATTCGGGCACGGATGGCTGCTTCTTGAAGGCGGGAAAATGTCCAAATCCAAAGGGAATGTGGTTGATCCGGTGATCCTTGTTAAAAAGTATGGGGTGGATGCCATTCGATATTTCTTACTAAGAGAAGTTCCCTTTGGCGCCGACGGCATATTTTCCAACGAAGCACTTATTAACAGGATTAATTCGGATTTGGCAAATGATTTAGGAAATCTTGTAAGCCGAACGGTGGCAATGGTTGATAAATACTTTAACGGACAATTGCCTTCAGATAGAGAAGCCGGTGAATTTGACAATGAACTCAGGGAAATAGCCGTCTCGATTCCTTTAAGAGTCGAAGAACTAATGGACAAGCTGCAGTTCAGCAGCGCATTGACGGAAATATGGAAACTTGTATCAAGAACCAATAAATATATTGATGAGACAATGCCGTGGGTATTGGCTAAAGATGAGGCGAAGGAGTCAAGACTGGCGACGGTACTGTATAACCTTGCGGAAAGCATAAGGGTTATAAGCATTCTTATTGAGCCGTTTATGCCCAATACTACTCCTATTATTCAGCAGCAAATAGGAGTGACAAGGGAGGAAGAAAAAACATGGGACAGCTCTAAGCAATGGGGTACATTAAGTCCGGATTTTAAAGTGAAGAAAGGTGATGTAATTTTCCCGAGAATTGATTTACAAAAAGAATTAGCGGAATTGGAAGCAATGCAGAAGAGTGCACAGCAACAAGAGCAACCGAAGAAACAAGAAGAAAGCCAGTCTAAAAAAGAAGAACAATATGTTACCATTGACGACTTTGCAAAAATTGATTTAAGAGTGGCAAAGGTGAAGAGTGCGGAAAAGATAGAAGGTGCCGATAAATTATTAAAGCTGGAGCTTCAAGTAGGGGAAGAAGTACGGCAGGTGGTTTCCGGAATTGCCAAACACTATTCGCCGGATGAGTTGGTAGGTAAAAATGTAATATTACTGGCCAATTTGAAACCTATTAAGCTCAGGGGTGTTGAATCTCAAGGAATGATTCTTGCGGCTTCGGATGATAATAACCTTGTATTAGCCACCGTAGACGGTGACATTCCAAGCGGAACGAAATTAAGTTGATAAATGATTAATGTACATGATGAGTTGTAGGGACGCCATACATGGCGTCCGGGGATGAATATACAGATTTAAGGAATATATAAATTGTATTTATATGAAATAACATTCGATGAAAAGAAAGGATTATCAATATGTTCTTTGATTCCCATGCACATTATGATGATGAACGTTTTGACGAAGACCGGGATACGTTGCTTGAGGGAATGCCGCAAAAGGGTGTTTCATATATTATCAATGCAGCTTCGGATATTCCTTCTTCTCAGGAATGTATTCGGTTAGCAAACAAATATCCTTTCATCTTTGCAGCCGTAGGAGTGCATCCGCATGAAGTCAGTCAGTTGACGGAAGAATCTATTACAGCTATTGAAGCACTTGCAAAAGAAGAAAAGGTGGTCGCAATCGGCGAAATCGGATTGGATTATTATTATGACTATTCACAAAGAGAATTGCAAAAGCATTGGTTTAGAAAGCAGTTGCAGCTTGCAAAACGCATTAAACTTCCGGTCATTATCCATGACCGGGATGCCCATGGCGATTGCATGCAAATTGTAAAGGAAGAAGATATATCACAAATTGGCGGGGTTTTTCATTGTTATTCAGGGAGTTGGGAAATGGCACGCCAATTGTTAGATATGGGTGTCTATATTTCCGTAGCCGGTCCAGTTACGTTCAATAACAATGTAAAAACGGTTGAGGTAGTACAAAAGGCACCATTGGACAAGCTCCTTATTGAAACCGACAGCCCGTATTTGACGCCTGTGCCTCACCGGGGTAAACGCAATGATTCTGCATATGTCCGGTATGTTGCAGAGAAGATCGCACAAATAAAAAATATTTCTGTAGAACAAGTGGCAAAACAAACCTTGGACAATGCAAAAAGATTATTTAACATAGCAGATTGAGATAGAAATAGAGGTTGAATTTGCATGATGACAATTACTTATGTATTACGAAATTCGCTATATGTGAATATTACCAACCGTTGTACAAACCGATGCAGTTTTTGTATAAGAAATACGGACCATGGTGTTGGTGAAGGAATCGATTTATGGTTGGACCGTGAACCTACCGTTCGGGAAATCATCGATGATATTGAAAAACATGACTTAAATCAATTTAAAGAACTTGTTTTTTGCGGATATGGTGAGCCGATGTTCCGAACAGAAGAGATTGTAGAAATATGTAAATATATCAGGTCAAGGTATTCTATTAAAATAAGAATTAATACCAACGGTCATGCCAATCTGATTCATGGATATGACGTAACTCCTATACTTGAAGGATTGGTGGATTGTGTATCCATCAGCCTGAATGCGAAGAATGCTGCAGAATATCAGAATCTATGTCATTCTGTCTACGGCGAAAGAGCTTATGAAGGAATGCTTGATTTTGCTTTAAAGTGTAAGAAATATGTTCCGGAAGTGGTGTTATCCGTAGTAGATGTGATGTCTCCGGAAGACATTAAAACATGTGAGCAAATTGCCGGTCAATTGGGAGTAGGGTTTCGGGTACGAAAATACTCTTCTTAGACTATCACCAAAAAAACGTCTCCTCATATACTGATAATGAATTAACATATAAATATCGTATTTGAGGAGGATTTTTTATGGAAGAAAGAAATAGAAGCCAAATGCCTGAGCAAGAATACAGACAACCAATGAGGCAGCAGCCGCAGCCAATACAACAACCCATACAGCAGCCGATACAACAACCAATGCCCCAACCAGGTTATCCTATGATGCCATATGGTTGTCCGTTTATGCATTATCAAATGCCGTGGATGGAACAGTATCCCCCTACATGTACAGAAAATATGGGTTCCGATAATCCAATGATGTACGGTTATAACCCAATGTATGGCTATAATCCGATGTATGGCGGAATGTACGGTTATTATCCAATGCCCGGAATGGGAGATATGTACAATCCCATGTATGGAGGCATGTACTACATGCCGGGAATGGGAGTTCCTTATTATCAGGCTCCGGATAGGAACCTACCCGGTTCAAGAACGCAAAATGAGGAATAATATTTATCGACTGAATTCATCAACTGAAAAATATGCACACTAACGGAAAAATTAATTTGATTTTTATTATCATATGTGTTATATTTTTAAATAACTATAATAAATGGAATCGTGTGTTTTATAACGAATAGGAAAGTTCTATCTTTTGACTTTTTGATATAAAAGAACTTTCCGTTAATGAGTTTCAAAAAAGGCTTCATTTAATGTTTCGTTCAGAAGCCTTTTTTACAAATTATCCGATATAATGTCATTCCACAACGAGTATGGATATGGGAATAGGGCTGCTTCAAAAACTTATTTTGAGACAGCCCTTTAAAAAACAAAAGGGAAGTTATCATAATGAGCTTGCTAAAGAAGTATTTGAAAAATAAGAAGAATATAAAGTATCTTTCGTGGTTTTTGGTTTTCGTATGGATGGCGGTTATTTTTTGGTTCTCCGCTCAGCCTGCCACATCCTCTAAAAATTTAAGTATGGGCGTTACGGAAGTTATCCTCAAAATCCTGTCTTCTTTTTTTAATATTGCAATGGATACCGGTACGGGAAATGTATTCATAGGATTTTTGCACCATATTTTAAGAAAGATAGCACATTGTACAATTTATATGGTATTGGCGTTGTTAGTCATGAATGCTTTTCGAAGAAGTGAAGTAAATGGAATGCGATTATATTTGTTTTCGTTTCTCTTTTGTGCTTTATATGCATGTACGGATGAAATTCATCAGTTGTTTGTCCCTGGAAGAGGGGCGCAAATATCTGATGTGCTTATTGATTGTATAGGTGCATTCATTGGTATTATACTTTATGTACTGCTAAAGTGGGGAGCAGTGTTGTTCAAAAAAATGAGATATAAAAATTTTTAATTATTACTCAAAAACAGTCCAAAATTCGTTATATATCTATTGACATTTCAAACAGGGAAGAATATAATAAAAACAAATATATGAATAATTGTTCAAATGTTTTTTGACAGTTTTTATGAGGTGATGGTATGGAAAAGAAAATAAGTTCCATTGAAAGATGTTCTTGTGAAGTGATCCATGAAGATGTTGTCAATCAAGTGAAAGAGAAAATGCCCCAGGAAGAAAATCTCTATGATTTGGCGGAATTGTTTAAAGTTTTTGGAGATTCCACACGAATTAAGATATTATGGGCATTAGGTGAATCCGAGATGTGTGTTTGTGATATAGCTGTACTTCTTAATATGACACAATCAGCTATTTCTCACCAGTTGAGAATTTTAAAGCAGGCTAAGTTGGTGAAATACAGAAAAGAAGGAAAGGTAGTATATTATTCATTGGATGATGAACACGTAAGACAGATATTTGATCAGGGATTAGTTCATATCAATGAGAAGTAAAAAGTATCTATATTTTTTTACTTTCAAATATGAACGTATATTCAAATGTTTAAACGTTCAGATTATATTATTTGAAAGGAGAAATATTATGAAAAAACATCTTTGTCTAATCATTGTCAGTGCAATACTGTTTGTTGCGGCAATCATTGTTCCGACCAATTTGAAGTGGTTTCCAGCCATTTTATATTTTATCAGCTATATTCTTGTCGGTGGAAATATAGTTCTGGAAGCTTTCAAAAATATGGTTAAAGGCGAGGTTTTCGATGAAAATTTTTTAATGGCGGTTGCTTCTATTGGGGCAATGCTTATTGGTGAATATCCGGAAGGCGTGGCGGTGATGATTTTTTATCAAATAGGTGAGTTGTTTCAAAGTTATGCTGTTGACCGATCAAGAAGGTCTATTGCAAGCCTTATGGATATCAGACCGGACTATGCAAATTTGAAAAGAGGAGATGAGATTGTCCAAGTTGAGCCCGATGAAGTACGAATTGGGAATATTATTATGATTAAGCCGGGAGAAAGAGTTCCGCTTGACGGTAAGGTTATTGAAGGAAGTTCCATGATAGATATGTCTTCCCTTAGTGGAGAATCCATTCCTCAAGAGGTGGCGATAGGTAGTGAAGTGTTGAGTGGAAGCATTAACATTAATGGAGTTCTTACGGTAGAAGTTACGAAGGAGTATGGAGATTCTACGGTAAGTAAAATTCTTGATTTAGTTGAAAATGCAAGCAATAAAAAGTCCGGTTCGGAGAAGTTTATTACGAAATTTGCCAGATATTATACACCGATTGTTGTAGTTGCCGCTGCTTTTCTGGCGATTGTACCTCCGCTTGTTACCAATGGAATGTTCAGTACATGGATTTATAAAGCATTGTCCTTTTTGGTTGTTTCCTGTCCATGTGCTCTTGTTATTTCCGTTCCTTTAAGTTTCTTCGGTGGGATAGGAGGGGCGTCCCGGAAAGGAATTCTGGTGAAAGGAAGCAATTATTTGGAGGCACTGGCAAAAACGGAAACGGTAGTATTTGACAAAACGGGAACCCTTACAAAAGGTGTATTTAACGTTCAAGAGATTTATCCACAAGGGGTATCAAAAGAACGACTGTTGGAGTTAACGGCATATGCGGAAAGTTATTCAAGTCATCCCATTTCCAATTCGTTAAAACAAGCCTATGGTAAAGAAATTGACAATGGGCGTATCTCCGAGGTAGAAGAAATTTCAGGTTACGGTGTGATTGCAGAAATTGACGGAGAAAAAGTAACTGTTGGGAATACCAAGCTTATGGAAAAAGAGAATATTTCATACGATAAAAGTTATAAAGGCAAAGTTATCGGTACAGTGGTCCATGTTGCAATCAACGATCAGTATGCCGGTTACATCATTATTGCGGATGAAATCAGAGAAGATTCCGTGCAGGCAATCCAAGGACTTAAAAAAGCAAATATTAAACAAATTGTTATGCTAACGGGGGATACGGAAAGTGTTGCTTTAAACGTGGCGAAAGAGCTTGAAATAAGTAACGTGTATGCTGAACTTCTGCCGGGAGATAAGGTAGAAAAGGTAGAAGAATTATTGGAAAAAAAATCAGGGCAAGGTACCCTTGCTTTTGTAGGCGATGGTATGAATGATGCACCTGTTTTAGCTCGTGCAGATATAGGAATAGCGATGGGAGGCTTAGGTTCGGATGCGGCCATTGAAGCTGCAGATATTGTAATTATGACGGATGAGCCTTCGAAAATTGTAACGGCAATAAAGATTTCTAAGAAAACATTGGGAATTGCTTATCAGAATATAGTGTTTGCAATAGGAGTAAAGGTAGGAGTCCTTGTACTAAGTACTTTGAGCATATCCAACATGTGGGCCGCTATATTTGCGGATGTAGGGGTAACGATTTTGGCGGTACTAAATGCTTTTAGAGCTTTAAATATTAAAAATCTTTAGAATATATATGGAAGCTTAATGCATTTCCATGTTTGCGAGGGAAAGTTCCATTGTTATTTTGATTTGATAAATTATTATGAATAAATTTGAGTTTTGTTGACTATAATTACAATAAAGGAAAACAGTGGAATTTTTTTACTTCGCAACATGGGGGTGATGTCATGTCAGATAATTTATCGCCCAAAGTAAATGAGGCACATATATCTGAAGACAAAAAAAACATACCGTTTTTGATTCATAGCTTATTAATGCGCAACAAGACGGCAGACAGGTTCAATACCGTGGAATGTGAGACAAGAGATTTGCTGAGACATTTACAGGAGGCGAAAAAAGAATTAGATACTGCCAGAAGCAATTTTGAATTTGCTGAAGATGAACAAATGATCGATTTTTGTATTTATCGCTTAAAAGCGGCGGAAACAAGATACCAATATATTTTAAAGCAGATAAGAGAAAAAAATATTGTAAATATGAATACGGTACATATTTTTGATAAAAGAAAATAATATTTGGCCATATTTTTATCATATTCCATTATGTGAAATCGTATAAATAGTATATGCAATATATGATTTTAATAGGAGTGATAAAAGTGTTCGGAATGGAATATGATGTTATTCTTGCATATATTTTTGGCCTTATTCTGCTTTATATTGCCGGATGGGTTTTGTTAGGCCCCTTAAGGTTTGTATTTAAAATTATTTTTAACAGCATTTTAGGAGGAATTGCTTTAATTATCATTAATTTTTTCGGCGGAATTATCGGGTTACATATAGGCGTAAATTTTATAACTGCATTAGTCACGGGCATGTTAGGGATTCCGGGGATGTCGCTTATTCTGTTACTGCAGTATTATTTGAAGGCATGATGGTGTGGAAGGTTGTTCCATAAATAGCCGCGCAATGAAATCAATAAATGGGTATTCATTGTAGGGACACCATACATGGTGTCCGAAATCAGTATATTTATAGGCGGGCGCCATGTATGGCGCCCCTACAAAATAATTGATGTATAAAAATACTTGTAAGCGACTACAGACAATATCGTCAATTTAACAAATCGTATTATGGATACATGTTCGTATATGGAAATGGTATCCATTTTCTTTTTATTCAAATATCTTTCTGTATTTTTCCAATATAAGCAATAACGGATAACCCAGTACGTAGCACGCCAATATTTCTCCTAATGCCACCCAGCCCATTACACCGAATATGCCTATGGATTGAATATTCATTTCTGATATTCCTAAAAAAATGTAATACAAATAGGAGCCGACTATAATAGCATTCAAAATGACGGGCGGAAAGGGAACCAGTAGCTTATGATGACGAAGTTTATAGGATAAAATTGCAGCAATTAAAGTGGTAAGGCTTCCAAATATGATGTCTACAATTCCAAAACCTCCGATGATATTGGCAACAATGCAGCCGACAAACAGTCCTGGTATTGCCGCTGGAGTGAAATAGGGTAAAATGGTAAGTGCTTCGGCAATTCGGCATTGAAAGATGTTGTGTCCAAAGCTTATGGGGGCAAATGCAAGGGTAAGCGCCGCATAAATTGCTCCGATGACAGCTGCTTGTACTAAGGATTTTATATTTTTCATAGTTTTTATACCTCCGTAGTTTTTTAAAGTCAGGATGGTTTCGAACTGACTTCAACTATTATATAATATTATAATACATAGTTTCAATTGTATAATAAAAAATAATAAGAAGAGTACATATTTTTTAGTTGATGAATATTATTTCATATTTCAAAAACCGTTTTTTTCATAATATCATAAATGAAATTAAATGTATCTATTATAATAAGAATCATTAGATGTTTATTATATATAATATTAAAAACGTTAAAACAGCTAAAAAGTTTATTAATTTTAGTAAAATTATGGCAAGGACGTATTTAATTCTTGTTAATATTATCTATTGAATAAGTATCTTTACAAACGTTACAATTATACTAAAGAAATGTTTTAATGTAGGGTGTAGGAGACATGGTTGATATATTTAGGTGTTCCACGGAAGAACTAAAAGCATTAAGTATACATAAAGAAGTATTAGAGGAAGGCAAGAGATTTCCACACGGTTTTTGGACGAAAGAAAGGTATCAGTTGCATGGTTCTAAGGTTAAAAGCAGGATACTTACGCGATATTGTCTTGAAAACCTTGCAGGTATTGAAGTGAAAGATTTACCGAATTATAATCTGAAAGAAATCAGGGCTGTTTTGGTAAAGTATAAACTTTCGGGCATGATTCAAATTGTTTTTAATCAAGATATTCTGGAAATTATTAAAAATGCGTATTCTGAAGAATTTAAAAAGGGAACGTTAAAAGAGTGGATGTGGAGTAAGCATGGCATATGGCATAATGATGATTATATTATAGAAGCCGTGCAGGATATGGTTCGCAAGGAAGGAATACGCCGAATAGAAGATATTCCTTCTTTAGATTGGAAAAAACGCCTTTTGAAGCATGGGATATATAATGTTTTAGCTTATTTTAATTGGTCCATTTATGCGCTTTTTAACTTTGTATATCCTAACAAGTTTCATCCGGCTGATTTTAAGTATAAGGTAAAATGGGCTGCTGCTGATTCACTTGACAATGCTTTCTATTATATGCATAAGGTTTTCACCAAGAAACGATACACCATTGATGATATCCTTATGCTTGGGACTGCTGATTTTAGAAGGCTTGGGCTTGCAGGAATGCTCATTTGCTTATTTGATTGTTCCACTCTGAAAGCTAAGGAATATTATTTATATAGGACCTTGGGGAATAAAGAAAATCAGCAGGAAATTATAAATGATATTAATAAATTAATAAAGAAAAAAAGATTTGAAATCACGAAAAAGAAACTTCAGGAAGTTGCCACCGGTAAAAATATTTATAATTTACGGGAGCATATCACGTTATATAATTATATTAAGCGACATGCCAAGGCGAATAATATGTCCATTGATGAGTATATTTCCATGCACGGTTTTGTGTATAAAAGTGCAAAAAAAGATGCTCCCGAAATTTCAAAAGATGACATATGGAATTTAAGAAAACAAGGACTCACATATGTTCAGATAGCGGAAAGGTTAGGAAGTAATCCTACCACTATTTCGGAAATGTGCAAGAAGTATTTTGGTGGTGATCCGCTGATTCCCAGGCCAATTGAGGATTATATTACCGTGCAGGAATTAATGAATAAGTATCATGTTGACCACAAAACAGTGATGAAAATTGTTCGGGAAAATAATTTTGAAAATCATACAACCATTCGTTTCAGGTATTTAAAAAAATCAGAAATAGAACCTGCTTTGAAAAAATATATAAAAACAAACAAGCAACATCAAAACATGGTAAGAAGATATTCACAAGATAAAAAGGTTTCAATGGGGGAATGATGATGGTAGTATTAGTAACCGGTGGCGCAGGATATATTGGTAGTCACACTTGTGTTCAATTACTGGAAGCAGGGTATGATGTAGTCGTTGTGGATAATCTTATAAACAGTAAGGAGGAATCTTTAAAAAGGGTTCAGGAGATAACAGGAAAAAGGCTATCGTTTTATAAGATAGATTTGTTGGATAAAAATGCACTGGAAAAAGTCTTTCAACAATTTCACATTCATTCTGTTATTCATTTTGCAGGACTTAAAGCAGTAGGTGAATCAGTAGCTGTTCCGCTTCGATATTATCAGAATAATATTACGGGAACCCTTCACCTTTGCGAAATAATGCAGAAATATCATATAAAAAATATGGTGTTTAGCTCATCGGCCACAGTATATGGCGAACCTCATAAAGTTCCTATCGATGAAAGTTTTCCTTTGTCAGCAGTGAATCCATATGGGCGTACCAAGTTAATGATTGAGGAAGTCTTACGAGATTTACACCGGTCGGATAGAGAATGGAATATTGCCATCTTACGGTATTTTAATCCTGTAGGTGCTCATAAAAGCGGAAAGATAGGGGAGGATCCGTCAGGGGTTCCTAACAATCTGATTCCATACATAGCCCAAGTCGCCGTGGGAAAACTAAAAGAGTTGAAAATATTCGGAAATGATTATCCTACACCGGATGGAACCGGCATAAGAGATTATATTCACGTGGAAGATCTAGCCGAAGGTCATATTAAGGCTTTAGAAAAGTTGCAGTCCAATCCGGGAGTGGTAACCTATAATCTCGGAACCGGTAAAGGATATAGTGTATTGGAAGTAGTAGAAGCTTTCCAAAAGGCAGCCGGTAAAGAAATTCCATACAAGATAGTGGGACGCAGGCCGGGGGATATTGCCGTTTGCTATGCAGATCCGACAAAAGCACAAAAAGAATTGGGTTGGAAAGCAAGAAGAGGAATTGATGAGATGTGTGAAGATGTTTGGAGATGGCAAGTAAGTAATCCGAATGGTTATGAATATAAATAGGGTACATTTAATTTAATGGATGAATATTATGGAAAAAACATTAATTGTATTTGACAAATTCTAAAAAATATTGTATGATTAAGAATGTATTATATTGTATACAATATACAATATACAATATACAATATGCAGCATTAAGTATAAAGTATTCGTTTAAAGGATGACAAAAAGGGTATATATTTAATAGAGAGGGAATTGTCAAGTATCATGGGGAGGGATTTTATATGATCAGAGAATTTAATAAGGGCAAATGGTGTCATGAAATTGATGTTAGGGATTTTATTCAAAGAAATTATACGCCGTACGATGGGGACGAAAGTTTTTTAGCACCACCTACAGCGGCTACTTTAAAACTATGGAATAAAGTACAGGAACTGATGAAGCAAGAACGTGAAAGAGGCGGTGTACTGGATATAGACAATAAAACTATTTCAACCATTGTTTCTCATAAACCGGGATATATTGATAAAGAGCTTGAAACCATTGTGGGTTTGCAAACCGATGAGCCTTTGAAAAGGGCGATTATGCCTTTCGGCGGCATAAGAATGGTAAGAAATTCTCTGAAGGCTTATAATCGTGAAATGGACCCACAGGTTGAGTATGTGTTTAAATACAGAAAAACACATAATGACGGCGTATTCGATGCATACACGGATGAAATGAGAAAAGCAAGACATAGCGGTATTATTACCGGTTTACCGGATGCCTATGGCCGAGGAAGAATTATCGGTGATTACAGAAGAGTTGCTTTGTATGGCGTTGATTTCCTGATTGAGAAGAAAAAACAGGCAAAGCAAAACTATGTTTTTGATGTCATGGATTCGCCTGTAATAAGACAGAGAGAAGAATTAAGCGAACAAATCAAAGCATTGGAAGAACTCAAGCAAATGGCAGCAAGTTATGGTTTTGACATCAGCAAGCCGGCTCGGGATACAAAAGAAGCCATACAATGGCTGTATTTTGGGTATTTGGCAGCGGTTAAAGAGCAAAACGGAGCGGCTATGAGTTTAGGCAGAGTTTCCACGTTTTTGGACATATATGCCCAAAGGGACCTGGAAAGCGGCAAATATACGGAAGAGCAAATACAGGAAATGGTTGATCATTTTATCATGAAACTGAGAATGGTTCGATTTTTAAGAACACCTGAATATGATGCTTTGTTTTCCGGTGATCCTACGTGGGTAACGGAATCCCTTGGCGGCGTCGGAATTGACGGAAGACATCTTGTTACCAAGATGACTTATAGATTTTTGCATACATTGGTTAACTTAGGGCCTGCTCCTGAACCTAATATGACCGTATTATGGTCGGTAAGGTTGCCTGAAAACTTTAAACGCTATTGTGCAAAGCTTTCGGTTAAGACTTCATCCATTCAGTATGAAAATGACGATTTAATGAGGGAAAAATTCGGAGATGATTACGGAATTGCCTGCTGCGTGTCTGCCATGAGGATCGGCAAACAAATGCAGTTCTTTGGCGCAAGGGCCAATCTTGCCAAAGCACTGTTATATGCCATTAACGGCGGGAAAGATGAAATATCGGGAGAGCAGGTAGGACCTCCATTTGAACCTATTACAAGTGAATATCTGGATTATGATGAAGTAATGGCAAAATTTGATAATGTATTGGAATGGCTTTCCAAGCTATATATTAATACTCTTAACATTATTCATTACATGCATGATAAATATTGTTATGAGAGACTTGAAATGGCACTACATGATGAAGACATATTAAGAACGTCGGCATGTGGTTTGGCAGGATTATCGGTAGTTGTGGATTCGCTTTCTGCCATAAAGCATGCAAAGGTTAAGGTTATCAGAAATGAACAGGGGCTGGCGGTTGATTATGAAGTGGAAGGAGACTATCCTAAGTTTGGCAACAATGACGATGTTGTAGATAATATTGCCAGAGATGTGGTTAAGAATTTTATGAGTAAACTATCCAGGCACAGGACTTATAGAGACAGTAAGCCTACCATGTCTATCTTAACCATTACGTCAAATGTCGTGTACGGAAAGAAAACCGGAAGTACGCCTGACGGAAGGAAAGCGGGAGAACCGTTTGCTCCGGGAGCAAATCCTATGCACAAAAGAGATACCAAGGGATGCATTGCTTCCATGTCGTCTGTTGCAAAGCTTCCTTATGATTACAGCGAGGACGGTATTTCCTATACTTTCTCTATTGTACCTGAGGCATTAGGGAAGACGGAAGAAGAGAAGTATAATAATCTTAAGTCTCTTTTAGACGGTTACTTTACCAAAGGAGGACAGCACATTAATGTAAATGTTATAAACAAGGAAGTCTTATTGGATGCAATGGAACATCCTGAAAAATACCCACAACTGACAATAAGAGTTTCGGGGTATGCGGTTAACTTTATTAAATTAACAAGAGAACAGCAGTTGGATGTGATTAATCGTACCTTCCATGAAAGATTTTAGTATATAAGTTGGAAAAGTTGGAAGAGTTGAAATGTTGGAAAGTTAGAAGATTGTAATGTAAAAAGGGGCTGTCCGTTTGTGAGACAGCCCCTTCTACATATTCCATTTGGAATTGAAGGATAGCCAGGCTCTCGCGTATCTTTTTCCGAATTCCCGCAGGGATTCTGAATTAAAATGCAGCGTATCTCCGTTATCGGTTAAGCCTTCGGCAGATACAAAAGCAAAGTTGTTTCTTTCCGAGCATAGTTGTTCTAATAAATGATTGATTACGGACCAGTAATTACATATTCCGTTGTGAAATTGCAAAAATGCTCCGAGCCCACCGATTATAACAGGTATGTCCTTACAATTTAAATCCTCCATCATGGAATTTATCATAGAAAGAAACCTGTCTTTATAGCTGCTTGCTTTTTCATAGGTTCCGGAGTCAGCTTCTCCTTGATGCCACAGAATTCCTTTTAAAACGCTTTCCCTGAGAGCTTCTTTTGTGGTATTTACGGCTTTGGAATATAGTTCTCCTCCTTTTTTCCATTCGTCAAGGGAAGTTCCGCCGACTGCACAGGGAATTAATCCTATTGTTTTCTTTGTTATTTTTTGCAGGTCGTCGGCAAAACTCATGCCTAATCCAATCCCGGCCAATTCAGGCTTATCATCGTGAATTGGCTCGACTGCTTTTTGCCATTTATGGTCCCGAAACATTAACACATGCTTGTTAACAATTGGCTCGACTTCATCCATTTTTCCTCTTCCGGCCATATTGGATTGGCCTATCAGCAAAAAAGCGTAAATCATTTTTATATTCCTCCTGCAGCAAGGTTGTTTAAAGAATATATGCACCATATTCCTTTAATTTTTTTCTTAAATGATATACGTTGATTTTGTGAACATCTACTTCCTCCATATTATTGGCCATATAGGCGGCAATACCGGCTGCTTCGCCCATTGCAAGGCAAACAGGCATTACTCTTATATTTCCCTGGACAGCTCTGTCGCATGAAATTGCTCTTCCGGCCACCAATACGTTTTTTAATGATTTTGGAGTCAGGCATCTGTAAGGCACTCCATGGGATTCTCCTTTTCCGTATCTGCTGCGTCTGGCTTCTTCGTCTATCATTCCTTTTTCTTTCATTTTCGTTTCTTTTTCGGATAAATGAATATCGATATAGTAACAATTGCGGCATATTTCGTCTTCAAAACTTCTTCTGTTCAAATAATCTTCTTTTGTAAGAATATAGTCTCCCACAATCCGGCGGGTTTCCCTAATGCCCATTAAAGTAGCCGTAGATACCAGAAATGCATTGCCGAAAGCCTTAGAATAAAATTCCGCAAGGGCGTCGCGATATGCTTTCGCCATTTTTCGACCATGAATCAATGCCTGCGATACACTTATTGGATTAGTATTGTCTACGTTCCATATATGGCCGGCATTAAATCCCACTGTACGAGGGCCTACAAGGCTGTTGCAAAAATGTGAATCAGATATTATTGGATATTTTCCTGAGGCAACAATATTGTGAATGGGACTTTCCGGATTGCTGTTGTGAAGAACCGGCCCGTTTATATATGCATATTCATCAACATTGGTTAGATAGAAGCAATGTGTTGCCGGCTGCAGTTCCCCGCTTTCTTCGTCGCCCATCATAAATTCAGCACCTGCCATTGCTGCTATATCCGCATCTCCTGTGCAGTCAATGTATACTTTTGCACGGTAGGCACTCAACCCTTCCTTGTTACTTACGATAATGGCTGAAATGATACCGTCTTCCGCATCTACGGCACTTACAAATGAATGGAACAATACTTTTGCACCGGACTCAATCACCAAATCATCATAGACTCTTTTCAAAACTTCCGAGTCAATTGGCACCCAATCAGTATCCTTTTCTTTAACGTGGGCCATTTCTTGTTTGCAAGTTTCCAATATTTTCTGGGCTAGCCCTCTATATATAATTTTTTCTTTATCGGAAAATGGACACCATGTAGGGACAAGTCCTGATGTACCCATGCCTCCAAGGCATCCTGTTGCTTCAATAATGAGGGTTTTGGCACCTTCCCTAGCCGCAGAGGCGGCTGCTGTACATCCGGCAGGTCCGCCTCCTATGACAATCACATCCCATGAATCGTATAATTTAATTTGCCGTTCTTTCATTAAGTACTTCGGCATTTATTATCAACCCCTTTAGTAAATTAATGTATATACAATTATTTTTCGACAATTGTTGTAACACTGTTCGGGGCAAATGTGTGGGTGATTTTGCCGCCTACAACGGTGTGATCGTTAAGTTTTGCAATATTTTCGGTTGCACTGGTACGGTACAGGGATACAGTATTTGACTGCAATCCGCTTATCGTAGCATTAATTGAAAAGGGCGAATCATTAATGACTACAATATTTACTTTTCCCGTATCAATATCTTTTGCTGCCGTTACAATTAAATCACTGTCACCGCTTTGTGCGCTGATTTTATATTGGCCGGGTTTCAGAAATCTGCTGTACTGCCCAATGGTGTACAACCGTTTGGTAAACGTATATGAACCGTCCGTCTTAAAGTCCACAAGAGCCTGTCTGTTGGTGGGGGTTCCTGGAGTACCGGCTTGGGAAACGCTCCACCAGTAGAGATAAGCGTTATAACCTTTGTCAAGTGCTGCCGATAACTGCTTTGCTATATAGATTCCATTGTCTATTCCGGGGTCGTCTATTGTAGGACCGCAAAATTCCATTTGAAACATTGGCTTGTTATATCTTTCCAACGGATACTGGTTCAATGAGTTAACATTCCATCCGTAGAAATGTGTTGCAATAAAGCCGAGTTTGTTAATGGTTTCAGCCGACATGTTTTCTAAATAGTTCATTGTTGTTTCCAGAGAGCTTCCTTCAGGAGCACCTACAAGCGTAGGAAGATTTGCGCCGGCAAATGTATCTGCTACCAAAGATGCAACGGCATCCAATTCTTCATAAGTGTATTCACAGACAGCCCAGGTAGCTCCGACTTTTTCTAAGTCAGGTTCATTCTGTACGCTTAGCCACCTTATATTATATCCGTAGTTCAAATAAGTTTGCGTCCATACTTTTAAGTATTCTGCAAATTTTCCGTAGTTTTCCTTTTTAAGATGTCCATAATTTTCAGCGTTGCTGTCTTTCATCCATAACGGAGGACTCCAGACGGAAGCGGCAAACTGTATATTGCTGTTGCGCTTAAGAGCTTCATTTGCAAACCATCTTTGATGATGGTCAGTATCAAAATCCCAGACACCGTCTTCAGGCAAAATAGTGGCTTGTATTGCATTTCTTGGTTTTGGGTCATCTTTTCTGAAGGGATTTACTTCCAGTCGGATGATGCTTAATCCGGCGCCCGAACCTTCCGTACTAAACAGTTGGTCAAGTATTTCTTTTTTTGTTTCTTCTGTTGCAATTGTCATCAGATCGTATACGGGATCGTTTGCAGCGGCGCCAAATCCCCAAATTTCTTGTTGTACAATATCTCTGTTAATGGTAATTGTGCTGTCTGTATTAAATTTTATGTGCATAATGTACTTTGAAGAATCCCAGTATACATTTGCACCCAAATATTCCGCGACGGATTTTAAAGGTATTTTAATAATATCTCCGTTTATTATGACAGGATGGTCCAGTTCCACCTGATTGCCGTTCAACAACGCTGTTTTGCTGTCAATAAACAGGACAAGCTCCTTTTCGTTTTTGGATATTGTCAGGGTTTTATTTGAGCTGTTGTAGGAATACTCAGGAAATACTTCTGCTACGGGACAGATTACAACATTATCCTTAAGTTGTGGCCTTGCATAGCTAAAGGGAATAAGCTTTTTATCCACGTATACCCTGATTCCGCCGGGGATTGAAGGTGGAATGTCACTGGTTTTGCCTATCATTCTTATTTCTATGTTGTCAATATTTAAAGCTGGTACTACGCTTCTGTATCCTGGCCGTGAGAGCTGTTCAACAGCTATTCCGTATAACGGATGGCCTGCAGTGGTGTAACGTAATGTCAGTTTTGTCCAATCGTTTTTATTTACAATAAATTTATAATTTTCTCTGTCACTGTAATAGGCCAAACCTTCGCTGAGTGAGCCGTCAATGTCTACCACGGATAAATAAAAGCAGCCGCTGTTTACAGCGCTGTTTTCTCCAACCTTTGCCCAGAGCGAAATGTCATATTGTGTACCCGGGGTTATATCAAGGCCGTCAAAAGTTTTCATTACTTTTAACCTGCTGTAAAAGTCCGTACGGTTGTCAAACAATATGCTTTTTCCGGAATTTCCGTAGTAAATGTTATTGTCCAAACTTGCATACTGGATGTTATACCCGCCTCCTCCTTCCAAATTGGCGTCTTTTATACGGGTAATGTTATCAAAATTAATTGTATTTATGAATTTTTGATTGGGGTCTAATGAGACCGATGTCGTGTAAGGCGTACACTTACCTGTGTCGCTCCAAAAAAATGCTTTTAATTTGTCTCCTTCGGCTATTTGCTCATTGGTTAAAAAAGTTTCAACTGTAATGGGATATGACATGGTATGGTTTAATGTTTTCTTATCTGATATGGAAATCCTTTTAATGGAATTATCCGAGCTATAATGTATTAAAATGGTTTGGGCGGTTGTTGGTGTTTCCCCATTATATTCTTCAATAATTCCGGTTGCCTTGAAAAACTCAATATCAGTGCCGATTTCTTCGGTCGGAATTATGTTGAGTTCCAATTTGGCTTTTGGAAGTACTGAGTTCGAAGAAGCTGTGCCATTTGCTATACAGTTGATTACAGGCAAGATAACGGAAATTATGCTTGTTATTAAAAATATTGAAACCGTCAGTTTATTGTTGCTCATTTTCTTTCCCTCACATTTTATGAAAGTTTATAAAGGTATATTGGAATTGGAGTTTTTAATATGTAAAATTTTATTTTTCCGATATACATAGTGCCAATAAGTCATCAATATGTGCAGTAGCCAGGCATTCTACCGTATCTGCCGCGCCATAATATATTTTTACTTCACCGTTATCTTCAGCGATTATTCCGCCAGGGAAAATAACATTATTTCTGAAACCTCCTTCAATTTCGTAGGATACCTCCGGTGCCATTAGCGGTTTCTTGCTCATTCCTATAACTTTTTGAGGATTTTCCAAATCCAGAAGCATGATTCCTGCCGTATAACGTTTTGTCCATCTTTTCTCCCAGCCATTTTTGCCTCGTTCATCATCAATGTCTACTGCGTGAAATGTTGTAAGCCATCCTTTCTTTGTTTTTATGGGAGGAGCTCCGGGACCGACCTTATTGTTTGCAAATGGTACATGTTCTACCCCCAAAAGCAATTGGGAATTTCCCCAATATTTTAAATCCGGAGAGTCCGAAATCCAAATATCGAACCGGTCTTGCCTGCCACGGCTGTAAACTGGAAAGGGTCGTTCCAATCGAACATATTTGCCGTTGATTTTTTCCGGAAAAAGCACCATATTTCTGTTGTCCGGAACGGAAAGGCTTATTACTTCAAAGTTTTCAAAATTTTCTGTTACGGCTATACCTCCTCGCACGCCATGGTAAGTGTCTGCTGCAAAACATATATAACAACGCCCGTCGATTACCGTTAGCCTTGGATCATATATTCTTATGAGATCCGGATCATTTAGGCTTTCCGGCTCCAAGAAAGGTTTTTGTTCCACTTTCCAGTTGATTCCGTCATTACTGAATGCTATTCCAAGATTGGTACCTTCAAATTTTCCGCTGTCGGCGTCATATCCGTAATCATTGCGGAAAATCATCACATATTTTCCTTCATATTTGGCAACACCTGCATTGAAAACCAGATTACTTTTATAGGGAACGTTTTTATAAGAAAGGATTGGATTTTGATGGTATCGTTTTATTACAGGACTTGATTTTAAGCTGCCGATTTTGTTTGTATTCATAGTTTTCCTCCTGATTTATTTGGCTGTTATTTGGGATTTATATATTATAAGTGTAATATGTGATAGTTGAAATTTCACTATAATAATTCTAGGATATTCTTAATTTATTATAGAAGCAAGGGAACATATGAAGTTGGAATAAAAACTATAATTATAAGAGAATTATCTGAAATTATTATAGAGACATTTCAACAGTTCGATATTACACTTTATTTATAAAGTAAATGAAAAAAACGTACTTTTATGTATTTAGGATTTGTTATGGCAGTTTTTATGTTATAACTGTCTTTATAATGAAAACCATGCCTGAAGGAGGTGTTACTATTGTGAAAATAGTAAAAATGATGGTAGAATATTTGGAATGCCCGTTGGGTATAGACAACCACAACTTTCAGTTTGTATGGATATTGGATGGTGCTTATGATGAAAAACAGAATGCTTATAGCATAGTATTGGAAAAAGATGACGATATTGTTTGGGGAACCTGTGTTATTCAGTCTTATGATACTCATCGTATCTATGACGGGAAACAACTTGAAAGCAATAGCCGGTACAAGTGGACGTTAACGATTTATGGGGACAAAGGTTCCAATCATACCATGACTTCTTATTTTAGCACAGGCTTGTTCAGGGAGTCTGACTGGAAAGCTCAATGGGTTGGGAGACACTCCCAGACGTTTTTGAATCGGGGAGAAGATTCAGGCAATATAATTGGGTTGCATGAGAAGGTGAATGACGGTTTAGATGTTGAGACACGTTCCATCTTGTTGAGGAAAACTTGTGATTTGCCTAAAAGGCCGAAACAGGCCATTGCCTATATATGCGGACTGGGGCTGTATGAGTTTTATATCAATGGCAAAAAAGTGGGCAACAAAGTTTTAACCCCTTTGATAACGGATTATAGAAAAAGAGTTTTATATGATACATATGATATAAAAGATTTGCTGGTTCAAGGCCTTAATGCAATTTGTATCGAATTGGGAAACGGGTGTTTTTTTCCTTTTAAGCCATGTGCTGTTATACAAATTCATATTGAATTTGAAGATGGTACTAAACAAATTATAACCTCGGATGATTCCTGGAAGATTGCTGACGGGGCAGTAGTGTCAAATGGTCTGTATGACGGGGAAATTTATGATGCCCGCGAAGAAAAGGAAGGATGGAAATTGCCTGAATATGATGATAATTCTTGGGAATTTGCACAGCTTGTAGAGCCGCCCGGCGGAAGGCTTGTTTCAAATATCTATACTTCGATTACGGTAAATGGGTTGTTAGAACCTGTTAAAGTCCGTACAACATCCAAAGGGATTGTATACGATTTTGGAGTAAATATTGCCGGATGGGTCAGGGTTTTGGTAAAAGGCAAACGCGGGACGAAATTGCAAATACGTTATGCTGAGGTTTTACGTGATGATGAAACGTTTGATGTGAAGGCAAACTTAAATTCGGATATATATATTTTGAAAGGGGATGAAGAAGAGCCTTACGAGCCTCGTTTTGCTTTTCACCGCTTCCGGTATGTGGAAGTAGGTTCGGAGCCATCTTTGCCTGAGATTATTGATATTAAGGCCTGTGTTGTTCATGGTGAAGTTGAAGGGCAGGGTTTTTTTCAATGTGATAATGAACGAATAAATAAAATGTATGATGCCATGGTACATAGTCAGAGTGCGGCATTAGTCGGTATTCCTGTTAGCTGTTTTCAGCGCGGCGAAGGATTCAGCCGGCCTGAAGTTGTTTATGCTGCCGCTGAGGCATGTATGTATAACTTTAATATGGCATTGTTTTATAAAAAATGGCTTGATGATATTAAGTTACAGCAGGATATGGAAAATGGGCTGTCTAATGAATTATCCTTAAGGAATTCTGTTGAGTGGGGCAGCGTATATTCACTTATGGTGTGGAATTTTTATCAGCACTATGGAGACATCCAAATTATAAGAAATCATTACGACCGTTTAAAACATTATGCCGATTTCCTGAATTCTCAGGCAAAAGATTATATTTTTTCTGTGTATTTTTATTATAATATTATGAATCTGGTTCGTATGGCAGAAGTGATTAAAAATAAGGAAGATTATAACTTTTTTTTAAATATTGCTGATGACATGAAAGCAAAGTTAAGCAGTCGGTATTATGATCCGATAGGCAAGAAGTTTGGTGATGATACGCAATTTTCCAACGCATTTGCTTTAATATTCGGCTTAATACCTGAAGAGGATGAAGAAGCGGTGCTGAAAAGACTGATTAAGGATGTAGAGGAAAACAGTAATTATTATCTTGGTAACGGAATCCTGGAAAGCAAATTTGTTATGGATGCATTGGATTTATATGGTATGGAGCATGTAGCTTATAAATTGATGATGCGTAAAATTTTCCCGAAGCGAGTATACATGTCGGGTGGACGAATTGCATTATCTACAAGGTGGAAAAAAAGGAGTTCCGGCAATCATTATAGGTTTGGCAGCATGGAAGCGTTGTTTTATAAGATACTGGCGGGGATTCATACCGATTTACATGCCCCGGGATTTAAAAAGGTTATTATCAGGCCGTATATTCCAAAGGAATTCAATAATGTTTCCGCAAAAATTCAGACAATAAGAGGTGAAGTAATATCTGAATGGAAAAAGCATGAGGATTTAATAGAGTTCTATATAAAAATTCCGTTCGGAACAGCCGGTGAATTTTGGCTGGATAAGAGATTGGATATCAAAAAGATAAGAATAAATGATGCCATAACCAAAAGTTATAATGTGTCAACCGATAAAGATGCCTTATATCAAGTTTTTACACTTAACTCCGGTGTAAATGTTTTTGAAGTTTTTCTAAGAAATAACTAATTAGGGAATGCAATATCATCCACTTAACAAACTATGTTATGGATACCTTCATATATGGATAAATGTTATTGTTGTAAGGGCGACCTCATATGCGTCAACCTAAACCACATTTTGTAAAACTACCGCAGGCATAGGGTATTCTGCAAGTGCTTGTTCGGTAGTTTTTCTTTTTCGTTTTTCTGTTATACTTCGTTTTATTACTTCTTCTA
>Ga0134105_1000112_pt1 | contig 96989 bp, 92 predicted proteins | sample 16_3_2metaG_FD_94457 | JGI IMG/M metagenome (GOLD analysis project Ga0134105, IMG submission 94457) | Switchgrass degrading microbial communities from high solid loading bioreactors in New Hampshire, USA - 16_60_3.3_214_A3 metaG | ecosystem: Engineered > Bioreactor > Semi-continuous > Anaerobic... | reverse complement strand
GATGTGCTTGATGTTTAGAAAAGAATGAAGTTTGAAGTGTTATGTTAACAATGAATTTTAATGGGTCGAACAGTGGCTTCGGTCACTGATTTAATACAATATTAATTGTACAAGGTAGTGAATCGATTGCTTGGTATTTTCGGCGGGTCATTCAACCCCGTTCACACTGGACATTTGCTTTTGGCCGAATATATACGGGAAGAATTTAATCTGGACAAGATAATCTTTATTCCGGCTGGTAATCCTCCTCATAAAAATATCAGCGATTTGGAACAAGGAGAACACCGATATAATATGGTTAAGCTTGCAATTGAGAATAACCCTGGTTTTGGTGTTTCAGATATTGAGCTGAAAAGAAAAGGTATATCATATACGTTTGAGACACTGGCCGAAATCAGCAGGGAATATCCGGATGAAAAACTATTTTTTATCTGCGGCAGCGATTCCATTATCCAGTTCCCAACCTGGCGTGAAATAGGTAAAATCTTTGACCTGGCGGATATCATAGTTGCCGGAAGGCCAAATGTATCAAAGGATCAACTGGATAATATTATTGATGAATTCAGATCAAGGTACAACGCCGGAATTGTCTGCTCAACGGCTCCGCATATTGAGATATCTTCGTCTGAAATCAGAAACAGGATTAAAAAGGGACTGTCGATACGCTATATGGTACCATTGTCCGTTGCTGAATACATTAATGCAAACAATTTATACCGGGAGTACAGTCATGGATATTATTGAAATGAAAATAAAACTGAAGGAATCATTAAATGAAGCAAGGTATATTCATTCGATAAATGTTATGGAGGAAGCCGAAAAGCTTGCATTGCACTATAAAGTGGATGCGGAAAAAGCAAAAATAGCGGGTCTTTTGCATGACTGCGCGAAAAATGTCAGTAAAACCGAAGAAGACGCCTTGATAAAGAAATACGGAATAGTTTCCGATGATATACAAAAGCAGTCCCGTGCACTGATACATAGTATACTGGGCGTGTATATCGCAAGGGAGGAATACGGGGTTACCGATGAGGAAATATTAAACGCCATATATTGGCATACAACCGGGCGAGCCGGGATGACCATGCTAGAGAAGATTATTTTTGTCGCTGATTATATTGAGCCTGGAAGGGACTTTGAGGTGGCCCGAAAGGTCAGGGAACTTGCGTATGAAGATTTGGATAAAAGCATTTTGATATGTGCCGATTCAACAATTATGTACTTGATAAATAAAGGGAAGATAATACACCCTTATACCCTGGAAACCAGGAATGATGCAATTTTAACATTAAGCAGAAAAGGTATTTTGTAGCGGTGTTATATACTTTTGGCAAAGTATGTTATATAATAAGTATATTATTCGGCAGCTGGAACAGCCTGTTACGTTATAGTCGAAGTGCAACATTATATGGACGAACGGAGGATGGCAATGACTGAAGAACAAAAGCTTGATAAGATAAACATTGGAAAAGAGATACTTGAATGGGTCATTTATTTCATCAGTGCGGTACTGGTGGCTTCGCTGCTGCAAAGCCAGTTATATGCGCTGACCACCGTGCACCAGTCTTCCATGCAAAACACGTTAATGGAAGGGCATACATTGATCATAGATAAAATAAGTTACCAGTTTTCAAAACCTAAAAAAGGGGATATTGTTGTTTTTCTGAGGGGTGAAAATACAAAAGGTTTTGTTAACAGGTACAAGGTTTTTATTAAAGATGTTAAGCTGCGGTTCGCAAAAAGCTTCAGGACGAACAGGCTGATAAAAAGAGTTATTGCCGTTGAAGGGGATAAGATAGATATAAGGGACGGCAATGTCTATGTCAATGATGTACTTCTTGATGAACCATATGTTAAGGGGATTACACCCGGAATGGATATGAGTTACCCGTATATTGTACCCGAGGGACATGTATTTGTAATGGGGGATAACCGTGAGAACAGCCTGGACAGCCGCAGTTTCGGTCCTGTCAGTATGAACAGTATTGAAGGAAAAGCAATTTTCAGATTATATCCGTTTTCAAAAATCGGGAAACCATGATTTATAACCGGTTTTTGTTTTCCACAGTTGCTTGTGATTACTCTCAAATGCCCTAAATAAGACATTTACGGGCATTTTTTATTTCATATTGAATTAAAAAAATAAATATTGACACAGGAAAGAAAAAATGCAATAATATATTTCGTTCTGAGTTTAGCAATATTAAACTCGGTGTTTGATACCAAATTCCGTGTTTAATATAACTAAACTTTTTTAGCGTAAAGGAATTTTCCAAATATTTTTTTTTATTTTTTCAAATACTATAAATACTGATTATAAGCCGGTTTTATGTTTAGTCAGTGTTTTTTGTTAAGGGGGGATTTGATGCAAATCGGTGCGAAGATTAAGAGGTTGAGACTCGAATACGGGTTAACGCAGGAGGAACTTGCAGACAGATGTGAGCTTACAAAAGGTTATATTTCTCAGCTCGAAAGAGATTTAACTTCTCCGTCAATTGCGACCCTTAAGGATATATTGGAATGCCTTGGAAGCAGCATACCGGAGTTTTTCAGTGAACAAAAGGCAGAGCAGGTGGTTTTCAAGGATAAGGATGTTTTTGTAAAAGAAGCTGATGATAAGGGATACCGGATAAACTGGATTGTTCCGAATGCGCAGAAGAAAGATATGGAACCGATTATTCTTGAATTGAATGAAAATGGTGAAACCGAGGAGGACGACCCTCATCAGGGTGAGGAATTCGGGTATGTTTTGCAGGGCACTGTTATTTTAACCCTTGGTAAGGAACGTTACAAGGTTAAAAAAGGAGAGTGCTTTCATTACAAGGCAAACCAGCCCCACAGTATAAAAAACGGTGGAAAACGGTTGGCACAGGTACTATGGATTTCAACTCCGCCAAGTTTTTGAATAATTTAGGGAGGTGGCTTTGGTGAGCAAGAAGATAATCGAACTGAAAAATATTACAAAAAGATATAATGGTGTTACAGCTGTTAACAATATCAACCTTTATATAAGAGAAAATGAGTTCATAACCCTTCTGGGACCCAGCGGATGCGGAAAAACAACCACACTCAGGATGATAGGAGGTTTTGAGGATCCTGATGAAGGAGACATACTCTTTGACGGTGTAAGGATTAACGATGTGCCCCCGTACAAGAGGAATATAAACACGGTGTTTCAAAGGTATGCATTGTTTACTCATATGGATGTTTACGAGAATATTGCTTTTGGATTGAGGATAAAGAAAGTTCCAAAAGATGAAATGGACAGAAGAATAAAGCGCATGCTGAAGCTTGTTGATCTTGAAGGTTTTGAAAGAAGGCATGTAGATTCCCTGAGTGGTGGCCAGCAGCAGCGTGTTGCAATTGCACGGGCCCTGGTTAACGAGCCGAAAGTCCTTCTTCTTGATGAGCCCTTGGGAGCTTTGGATTTGAAGCTGCGTAAAGAGATGCAGATCGAGCTTATGGATATGCAGAAAAATGTCGGCATTACATTTATATATGTAACTCACGACCAGGAAGAAGCCCTGACAATGTCAGACACCGTTGTTGTGATGAACAAAGGGGTTATTCAGCAGATAGGAACGCCGGTTGATATTTATAATGAACCCGAAAACAGGTTCGTGGCGGACTTTATCGGCGAAAGCAATATCATTGAGGGTATTATGCATGAAGACTACCTGGTGGAATTTTCCGGGCGAAAATTCAAATGTGTTGACAAAGGATTTAAACAGATGGAAGAGGTTGACATTGTTATAAGACCTGAAGACATAGACATAACAGAACCTGAAAAAGGTCTTATTCAAGGCGTAGTGACATCAGTGGTGTTTAAAGGCGTACATTACGAAATGCTTGTGGAGGGCGGTGGTTTTGAATACATGATTCAAAGCACCGATATGCAGCCTGTTGGAACGAATGTTGGCCTGACTTTCAATCCGGAAGATATTCATGTTATGAAAAGAGGGAGCTAAGTGAAAAATAAAGTAAAGTACCTTGCTTATCCATACATGGTATGGATGGCGATTTTCATAGTGATACCGCTGTTACTGGTGCTGTTTTACAGCCTTACGGCCGGCAATATCAACGACCCTTCTTCACTTTCTTTTTCTGTGAACAGCTATACAAGGGTTTTTGATGTCATGTATCTGAAGGTGATATGGAAATCATTCAAGCTGGCCATAATTTCCACTGTGTTCTGCCTGGTTCTCGGGTATCCGGTGGCATTAATCATATCAACGGTCAAGGCTAAATATAAGAGCATACTGCTGATGTTTTTTCTTGTTCCTATTTGGATGAATTTCCTTTTGAGAACCTATGCATGGATGGCAATACTGTCTCCCAACGGGTTTCTTAACAGGGTACTGACGCTCCTTGGATTGCCCACGCTTTCAATCATGCCAGGACAAACTGCGGTTGTATTGGGCATGATATACAATTTTCTGCCGTTCATGGTATTGCCGATATACACCTCACTGTCCAAGATAGACAGGAATGTGCTTGAAGCTGCGATGGATTTGGGGGCCAACAACCTGATAACATTTTTGAAAGTAATCCTCCCGCTTACCGTACCGGGGATAGTAAGCGGAATAACCATGGTTTTCATGCCGGCGGTCAGCACCTTTGTAATATCCCAGTTGCTTGGCGGAGGTAAGGAGCTTCTTATAGGAAACCTGATAGAACAACAGTTTACCGTACAGCGCGACTGGCATTTTGGATCGGCTTTATCGATTATTCTGATGGTTATGATACTGATATCCATGGCAGTCATGTCGAAGGTTGACACGGACAATGGGGATGGGGGTGCACCGATATGGTAAAATTTCTAAAAAGGTTTTATTTGAGCTTGATATTTGTATTTCTGTATGCTCCCATACTGGTTTTGATTGTTTACAGTTTTAATGAATCAAAATCCAGGGGTCATTGGGGCGGATTTACTTTAAAATGGTATGGCGAGCTTTTCCGGGATCGCGATATCATAAAAGCTCTTTACTATACATTTTTGGTGGCTTTATTGTCTTCAATAATATCAACCGTTATTGGAACTTTTTCAGCCATTGGAATACACAACTTCGGCATTTTCGGGAAGAATATTGCGCTGAATATAAACTATCTGCCTGTTTTAAACCCGGATATTGTTACAGGAGTTGCATTGATGACATTGTTTATATCGATGAATATGCGGTTGGGATTTTTAACGATGCTTATTTCCCATACGGTATTCAATATACCATATGTCATTCTGTCGGTTCTGCCCAAGCTTAAACAGATGAACAAACACATGACGGAAGCTGCATTGGATTTAGGTGCAACACCTTCATATGCGCTCAGAAAAGTAATAATACCTGAAATAATGCCGGGTGTTATCACCGGTGCACTGATTGCCTTTACTTTGTCAATAGATGATTTTGTAATAAGCTTTTTCAATACCGGTTCGGGAGTTACAAACCTGTCAATACTGGTTTATTCAATGGCAAAGCGTGGAGTAAAGCCATCAATCAATGCGCTGACCACTTTAATGCTGCTGACAGTGGTTATATTGCTGCTGTTAATTAATAGAAGAACAACTAAAGGAGATGAGTTAATACCATGAAAAAATCTATTGTATTATTTTTATCCTGCCTTTTAATTGTTACAAGCCTGACGGTGCTGCCGGGCTGCCAGCAGGGCAAGGTTGTATTAAACGTTTATAACTGGGGTCAGTATATCAATCCCGATCTGCTTACAAAATTTGAAAAGGAAACTGGAATTAAAATAAATCTTGAGTTGTTTGAAACCAATGAACATATGCTTGCCAAGCTGGAAGCAGGCGGTTCGCCATATGATGTGGTTTTTCCGTCCGATTATGTGATTGAAGAAATGATCAAGAAGGACATGCTTTATAAAATTGATTTTAACAATATTCCTAACTTCAAGTATGTTGGCGACAGGTTTAAAAACCTTAACTATGACCCTACCAATGAATACTCTGTTCCATATTTCTGGGGAACCCTGGGCATTTTGTACAACTCGGAAATGGTGGATGAGGAAGTGGACAGCTGGGATATCCTTTGGGATGAAAAGTATGCAGGGCAAATTTTAATGCTTGACAGCATGCGCGATACAATAGGAGTAGCATTGAAAAAGCTTGGTTATTCAGTTAATGAAACCGATCCTGCAAAACTGGAAGAAGCTAAAAACCTGTTAATCAAGCAAAGACCTTTGGTTAATGGATATTATGTTGATGAAATAACCGATATGATGATTAACGGAGATGCCGCAATTGCTTTGAACTGGTCAGGTGCTGCAATGGATATTTACTGGGAGGGTGCAGAGCATATCAAGTATGTTGTTCCGAAAGAAGGAGCAAACCTGTGGTTCGATTGCATGGTTATACCGAAAACAAGCCAGCACAAGGCTGAAGCTGAAAGGTTCATAAACTTTATGCTTGATCCTGAAAATGCTTATCTGAACAGTGAATATGTGGGATATGCTTCACCGGTTACAACGGTTTTTGAAAGACTTATGCAGGAAAATCCGGAAGTTGCTGAAATGGACGCTTATAATCCTTCGGAAGAAATACTGGATAAATGCGAGGTATTTATAGACCTTGGAGATAAGAGACCACTATACAACCAGATATGGACCGAAATAAAAGTGGACTGAGATATAAAAATATGGTGAGTATTTGATAACAACTCACCCGGATCATACCGATGTTAAAGTGTAACACAGGCTGATCCGGGTGAGTTTTTTTTCTTAAAAATAAGCACCGGACTTCCCTGGCAGATCCCAGGCTGGTGTTCAATCTTATACCCTAATCAGGCAGGCACGTACGGGTGACCCGTCCCCGCCATGGATTTTAAGCGGCAGTGCACACAAAATATATTCTCCTTCCTCGATATCTTTTAAACGTAAGCCTTCAAGGATAACAACATCATTCATAAGCAAGGCATTATGTGTTTCATGGCCAGGTTGATTGCGCTCAATACCTAAGCTGTCAATACCCACGCCTTTAATGCCCGTTTGCTGCAAATACTCCGCGCCTTCATGATTAACGTAAACATACCCGAAGTTGAATTCATCACTGTATGAATTCTTGGTTTTCAGAAGAATAAAATCACCTTTCCGGATATCTTTTTTCATTAATTCCTCTTTTGTAATGCAGTCGTTGAGGTGGGTAAAATCCAACACCTTGCATGGCGTAATGCATTTATGCAGATCAATGTCCTCAATCGTGCTTCCGTTTTCAATGACATGCCATTTGGCATCCATATGGGTACCGGTATGCAGGTTGATATGTAGTGTTGATTCGTTAACACCATCAACAGATATCCGTCGTGTCTGTTCCAGCCAGGGACGCCTTGCTTCCTGGTTTTTATATACCATCATGTCGCTTCGTATTTCCATGCTTATATCATATATTTTCATTTTACATCGCTCCTTCGCCTGCAAAAGTTAATTTTATCATCGATATCCCACCAGGTGCGGCCATCATTTCCAATAAGCCTTATTGCTGCTTCCGGTCCGATGCTTCCCGCGGGATACTGATAAACCGGTAAAGAATTGTTAATAATTTTCTTTTCAAGATCTTCAATATAATACCATGAAGCATTAAGCTCATCCCAGCTGGTAAAAAGTGAATTATTTCCACGTACCGCCTCTATAATAAGTCTTTCATACGCTTCGGGCGAGTTGTTTCCATATGCGGATGACTGGCAATAATCCATGTTCGCTTGTATCATCTCGTAATAATTTCCCGGTTTTTTCGCATTTAGCTGGAAATAAAATCCTTCATAGGGCTGAATACGGAATACAAGTATATTAGGTTTTGCATCGCCATACTCGCTGTAAAGCCTGCGACCCAGCGGTTCTTTGAATTGAATCACAATTTCGGCGTTTTTTCTGTTCAACCGTTTTCCTGTCAGCAAATAGAACGGGACTCCCTGCCATCGGTAATTATCAACCCAAAGCTTCAGGGCTGCAAAGGTTGGTGTTTTGGAATCCGGAGCAACATTTTCTTCCTGCAAATATCCTGAGACGAATTTACCCTCGGCAACGCCCTCGGTGTATTGCGCCAAAACAACATCATTTTCCGAAAGATTATCCGGAAAAGGCCGGAGAGCACGCATTACTCTTATTTTTTCACTTCTTATATGATCAGCGTCCAGTTTTATCGGAGGTTCCATCGCTATTATTGACAGTAATTGCAGCATATGGTTTTGAACCATATCCTTCAGTGCACCCGTATGATCGTAGTAACCGCCGCGGCTTCCTACACCAACTGTTTCTGCGATGCTTATCTGTACATGATCAATATGGAACCTGTTCCACAGCGGTTCAAAAATACTGTTTGAAAAACGCAGGGTCAAAATGTTTTGAATCATTTCCTTTCCAAGATAATGATCTATACGGTAGATTCTTTCCTCAGGCAATGCCATGGTAAGTATATTGTTTAGTGCCGCAGCTTTTTCAAGGTTTTCACCAAAAGGTTTTTCTATCATTATTCTTTTCCAGCCGTCGCCTTCGGATAAAAGGTTGTTGTTCTGCAGTTGAACTACGATAGGTGCAAACAGTTTAGGTGCTACGGCAAGAAAAAACAAGTGATTATGTATGCCTTCATCCGAAAGGTTGTTTAGGTATTGTTTAAGACCCGCATATCCGTCAATATCTGAAATAAAATCAAAGTTCATATATATTACCAGGTTTTTAATTCTATTCCAGACTTCATTAATGAAGTTTCTTTGCGAATACTGCTTAACGGCATCCTCCATCATGTTCCTGAAACATTCTGAGGAATAATCCCTGCGTCCTATTGCAAGTATTCTGAAATTTTCCGGAAGCAGATTATCAACTGCCAGAGCGTATATTGCGGGGATGAGTTTCCTTTTTGTAAGATCGCCTGTAGCACCGAAAACAACAAATGCAAATGGTTTTTTATGTTTCCAGCCGGTTTCCATAAATACCTCCCGGATAAAAGATTATTTAATAAAATATATTACCCTTATTTTTCTTAATAAATCCGTTAATGAACTTAAAGTAAAAAGTTACTGTCCGGAGGTGCCGGTTTGAAATATCCATCTGCGGGTATTGTTTCTGGATTATAATCAAATGCCATTAACCGGAGCATTTGAGAGAAGTAACATTTATAAGCACGGGTACTGAGCATACAAGCATGTTCTTGCATTTAATCCGTATTGAGCTTAAAATATGTTTATGCAGGAAATAAATAAAAATCGGGAAGTTGACTAATGAACCAGCATGAGAAAACCCCATTAATCAAAGCTCTTGATAGTTTTATCTCAAAAGACAGAACCATTATGCATATGCCCGGCCATAAGCAGGGAAAAGGGTTTGACGACTATTTCAATAATAATGCCGTAAAATTTGATCTAACCGAGCTTCCCGGCCTGGACAATTTTCATAAACCCGAAGGTGCCATACTGGAAAGCCTGGAATCGCTGAAAAAAGCTTTTGGTTCATTGAAATCCTTTTTTCTTGTAAACGGATCAACGTCTGGTATACATGCAGGTATGCTGTCATGTTTTAAAAGAGGGGATAAGGTTCTTGTAAACAGGAATTGCCATATATCCGTTATCCACGCATTGATTCTTTTTGGCATTGAGCCTGTGTTTGTTATGCCGGACTACATGGATGATTATAACCTGGCTTTACCTCCGGGCTTAAAATCCTGGGAAAGGGTACTGGATGAGAACCCGGATGCTAAAGGTGCATTTGTCACAACCCCTGATTATTATGGTATTTGTCAGCCTCTTTCCGAACTGTCGGCTCTTTTGCATCAAAATGGAAAAATTCTGCTGGTTGATGAAGCCCACGGTGCGCATTTTGCTTTTTCAGCCAGGCTTCCCGAAACTGCATTGGAGCAGGGTGCGGATATATGTATTCAAAGCTTTCACAAAACATTGCCTGCACTGACCCAGGCAGCAGTTTTGCATATTGGCGGGAATCTGATAGACCCTGAAAAGGTTGGAAGGGCAATATCGATGATCACTACAACAAGTCCTTCATATATTGTAATGGCATCGATAGATTATGCACGGGATTATGCCGAGAGAAACGGTGAAAAAGTCTACGGGAATTTGATTGATCTTCTGGAAAATATGAAAACAAAACTGTCCGAAATGAAAAACCTGCGTGTTGTTCCGGATAAAATCAACAACCTGAAAAGAGATCCGACACGAATTGTTATAGATACAACATTAAGCGATATGACCGGATATGATTTATACAATATCCTTTTTACTGAGTACAGGATTGCAGCAGAAATGTGCGATACGTACCATGTGGTTTTTATTGCAGCAATGGCCGATACGGCAGAAGACATGAATAAAATTACCCGGGCGTTGACTGAAATAGACAGAAGAACAAAAAGAAGCACCGGAACTTCGCTTAAGCTGCCGTTTGCTGCAGGAAAATGCAGTATCCCGGATTTATATGATTATCTTGCTTCCTCGGAGGAAGTCCCGTTAACAAATGCAGCGGGACGCACCTGTGCGGAAGTTGTAACGCCATATCCTCCCGGAATACCTGTATTATGCCCCGGCGAAGTAATAACCAAAGAACATGTTCATTATCTTAATAACTTGATTAATTCCGGGCAAAGCATTCATGGATTGAGTACCGGTGAAAACGGCACTAAAACAGTGAGGGTAATAGAAGGCCTATAATAATAAAAGAAGGTGAATCATATGAAAAAAGGGCTTTTCATAACTTTTGAAGGTGGTGATGGCTCGGGGAAAACCACACAGATAAATTTGCTGAGAGAATATATAGCCGGAAAGGGAATGGATGTTGTTACCGTCCGTGAACCCGGAGGTGTTCCTGTCAGCGAAAAGATACGTGAGATTATATTGGACAACCGTAATACCGATATGGACAATATTACGGAAATGCTTTTATATGCTGCATCAAGAGCACAATTGGTTTCACAGGTCATCATACCTGCGCTGGACAGCCAGAAATGCGTAATCTGTGACAGGTTTGTTGACTCAAGTTATGTTTACCAGGGAATTGCAAGAGGTTTGGGCCTGGAAATTGTTAAAACAGTAAACGATATTGCAACGCATAATATTGTTCCTGATATAACCTTTTTTATGGATATTGATCCGGCAACCGCCCTGAAAAGAAGATTTGATGCTACAGAGCCCGACAGGATGGAAAGCGAGGATTTTTCATTCCATATGAAAGTATACGAGGGATATGTTGAAATAGCAGGCATGTTTCCTGACAGAATAAAGCGAATTAACGGTTCATTGCAGGTAGAAGAAGCATTTTTGCAGATAAAGAAGCATATAGACGCATTAATTGCCGATATATGAATTTAGAAATATAAATAAGAAAATGGTGAATTTGAATGGATCTGAAAATAGACAGCTCAAACCGGAATCAGAGAAATATAATAGGCAGGGTTAATACGGAAAGCGGCAAAATTTCCGGGCAGAAATATACCGGGTTTGAAGCCCAACTGCACAGGCAGGAAGCTCTAAACCTGGACGAAGCCCTGAAGCAGATGGCACAGGATATAATAAAACAGGGGGAAAGGCTGACCGAGAAGGTTGATATTGCGGAACTCAGAGCTTACAAGAAAATGATATCCGAGTTCCTTGATGAAGCTGTGCGGGGGTTTGCTAAATTTTCAAAGGAGAGCTACATGGACAGAAGGGGAAGGCACCGTATTTATTCTGTAATAAAAAAAGTAAATAAGAACCTGGAAGAACTTACCCAGGAGATTTTGAAGGGTGAAAAGGATCATTTGAAAATTTTGTCCAGGGTTGAAGATATTCGGGGTTTGATACTGGATATACTATTATAATATTCTGCTTTAATGCTGCAATAAATCTATCCTGCAAGGAATGATACGAAAAAACATATTAAGATGTAAATACAACATAACATCTTAACGAAGGGACAGGAGAGATAAGTAGCTTGGAACTTGATAACATTATTGGTCAGCGTGACCTGATTATACAATTAAAAAGGTTGATATCACAGGACTTGACAGGACATGCATATGCGTTTTCCGGTCCGGACGGTATTGGAAAGAAAACACTGGCGCTTGCCTTTGCCAAGGATCTTTTATGCCTTCAGGCAAAATCCGATAATTGCAGATGTATCAGCTGCAGAACGTTCAGTGAACACACCAATCCCGATTTTTACGAGGTTGTCAGCGATAAGAAGTCCATCGGTGTTGATTCCATTCGTGAAATGCTTGACGATGCGGCACACAGGCCGACATACGGAAACAGGAAGGTATATCTTATAGATGATGCCGAGCTCATGACAGTACAGGCCCAGAATTGCCTTTTGAAAACTCTCGAAGAACCTTCCGAATATGTTGTTATAATCCTGCTGACAACTAATTTTGAAGCATTGCTGCCGACAATACAGTCTCGCACCGTGAATTTAAGAATGGTGCCATATTCAGATGATGAAATGAAAAAAATAATATGCTCCAGGCATAATGTTCAAAATGACCTTCTGGAGTTCATTATCAAGTTTTCCAACGGTATTCCGGATAAGGCAATACGCATGATTGAAGAAGGCAAAATAAATGATCTTCGTTCACAGGTTTTCAGGCTTGTTGAAAAGCCCGATGATTTTAATCACGCTGAAAGCGTCAGAAAAATACTGCTTGATAACAAGGATGAGCTTTCACCTTTTTTTGACATTTTATTATCTGTATACAGGGACTGCCTTATGCTAAAATTGGGAATGGAAAACAGGTTGATTAATTCAGATAAAAAAGATATCATTAAAAATATTGCTTCATCTTATGAGAACCATAGACTTTATGAGAAAATAACAAGCCTGGAAAGGATGAAGCGGAATTTTGAATACAATATCAATTACCAGCTGGGAATTGATTCTTTATTGTTGGAAATTCAGGAGGTTTAAATATATGGTAAGTGTTATAGGTGTAAGGTTTCGCTATGCCGGAAAGATTTATTATTTTGATCCGGCGGGAATTGATATCAAGCCGGGGGAAAAGGTTATCGTTGAAACGGCAAGAGGGATTGAATGCGGTGAAGTTGTTATACCTTTGAGGGAAGTGGATGACAGTGAAGTAGTAGCACCCCTGAAAAAAGTTATGAGAAAGGCAACCGAAGAAGATTTGCAGCATGTGGAGGAAAACAGGCAAAAAGCCAGGGAAGCTTTCGGTATCTGTCTTGAAAAAATTCAGAAACACAACCTGGAAATGAAATTAATAGATGTAGAATATACTTTCGACAATAACAAAATTCTTTTCTATTTTACAGCCGATGGGCGTGTTGATTTCAGGGAACTGGTAAAAGATCTTGCGGCGGTATTCAGGACGAGAATAGAATTAAGGCAGATAGGTGTGCGTGATGAAGCGAAAATGATGGGCGGGCTCGGTATTTGCGGGAGATGCCTTTGCTGCAGTTGTCATTTGACGGAGTTTCAGCCTGTGTCTATAAAGATGGCCAAGGAACAGAGCCTATCATTAAATCCTACAAAAATTTCAGGAATATGCGGAAGGTTAATGTGCTGTCTTAAATACGAACATGAAGCGTATGAAGATCTTTTAAGAAGAATTCCCAAGGTGAATGCACTGGTTGAAACACCTGACGGAACAGGAACGGTAATGTACGTCAGTCTGCTGGAAGAAAAGGTTAAAGTAAAGCTTGATAATGATAATGAGCCCGATTTAAAGGAATACCACGCTTCCGAGATAAAACTTATCAAAGACGTGGAAAAAGCACCTGAAGAAGAGGAAGAAGATGTTGATATTGAATTGTTGAAACAGCTTGAAGATTAATATACAGCATAAAAATAAAGAACATTGCAAAATACGCCATACGCCGCGAGCATATAATTAAACGTTCCGGCTGGGAGCATTTGATTATATTTCCGAAACAGGACCCGCAGGTGGGCATTGCATATAAGCACCTTTTGAGTAGTAACAGTGCAACAAATTGATGCTGCCCGTCAAATTTGTATCTATTGACATGGGCTATAATATATTGTAGGATAACTAGGGAAACTGTAAATGGTTTCCTAGTATTTGGGAGGTGTACAGGATATGGCATATTTTATCAATGACGAATGTATAAGCTGTGGAGCTTGTGAATCAGAATGCCCTGTAAGTTGCATTTCCGCTGGAGATACCAAATATGTTATTGATCCGGAAGAATGCATTGAATGCGGAGCGTGCGCAGACGTTTGCCCAGTTGATGCTCCAAAACCGGAATAATAATATATGGTAAGAACTATTGCAAAGAGCCTGACGTAAAGTCCGGCTCTTTCCATACTTAAAATCATTATATTCGGCATAAATAAAGGAGATTTCTTATGGATCTGCCTTTCCTTAAGGAAGGAGAACGGTTGGATGATCTTCTGAACGGTTTGAAGATTATTCAAAAAACCGATGGCTTTTGCTTTGGTATTGATGCTGTTTTATTGTCGGATTATGTAAAAGTGGAGAAAGGTTCAAAAATAGTAGACCTCGGTACAGGAACCGGAATACTGCCCCTGTTGTTGTCGAAGAAAACAAAGGCGGCCCATATAACCGGGATTGAAATTCAGCCCGAGATCGCAGAAATGGCAAAACGAAGCGTGGAATACAACAAGCTTGGCGACAGGATTCAGATTGTAGAAGGGGATTTCCATAAAGCAGTGGATTGGTTTGGCATACAAAGCTTTGACGCGGTTGTAACAAATCCTCCGTATAGAAAAGTTGGAACGGGTTTGATTAATCCTACAGACAATAAAGCAATTTCAAGGCATGAGATTCACTGCACTCTTGAGTCGATTATTTCGGTTTCATCGAAGCTATTAAAGGATTACGGCCGTTTTTTCATGATTCACAGGCCCGAAAGACTTGTGGACATTTTTTATTATATGAGGGAATACAGGATAGAACCAAAAAGTATCAGGCTGGTACATCCCAAGTTTGGAAAACCTGCCAACCTGGTATTGATTTACGGGCTTAAATACGGTAATCCTCAGGTTACGGTTGAAGAGCCTTTGTATACTATAGATTATATTCCCGGGAAAACGGGTGATTTAAATGAAACATAGAATTAATACACCTCTGACAAAAGAAAAAATAAACAGCCTTAAAGCAGGCGATGTGGTGGAGCTGTCAGGAGTGGTATATACCGCAAGGGATGCAGCTCACAAGAGGTTAATGGACCTTATAAATGCCGGTGAAAAACTACCTTTTGATTTAACCGATCAGGTGATATATTATGTCGGTCCATGCCCTGCACCTGGTAACAGGGTTATTGGTTCTGCAGGACCTACAACAAGCGGAAGAATGGATTATTATACTCCGAAACTGATCGAAATGGGTCTTGCAGGAATGATTGGGAAAGGGCAAAGAAGCAAAGAAGTAGTCGATGCCATGGTCAAGTACGGTGCCGTATATTTTGGAGCCGTTGGGGGAGCCGGAGCGTTGATATCAAAAGTAATACAAAGCCAGCAGATAATAGCATTTGAAGACTTGGGGACCGAAGCGGTAAGAAAACTCACCGTTGTGAGTTTTCCTGTAATCGTGGTAATAGACAGGTTCGGCAATAACTTATACGATATTGGAAGAAAGCAGTTTGCTTCCTATATATAATTATGGTTGTTAACTACGCATGTTTGGATTGAATGAACCGATAAACGAAGGAGAAGGAAATTGGATAAGAGAATTCATATAATAACAGGCCATTACGGCGTTGGAAAATCTGAAATCTCGGTTAACATGGCCATTAGCATGGCCCGGCAGGGTAAAAAGGTTCTTTTTGCAGATATGGATATTATAAATCCATATTTCAGAAGCAATGAAGCAAGGTATGAATTGGAAAAAAATGGGGTTGAAGTCATTACAACCAGGTTTGCAAACACTAATGTTGATATACCTGCATTAACCGGACAATTAAGAAGATATTTATTTGACAGGAATTACAGTATTGTTATGGACGTGGGAGGAGATGACGCCGGAGCATTCGTTGTCGGGCGTTACAGGAATGAAATTCCCGATGAAGATGCAGCTCTTTATTTTGTCATAAATTGCTTTCGCCCTGAAACAACATCGGTTTCGGGTGTTCTGAAGGTGCTTGAAGAAATCGAGAATGCAGCAAGAATGAATGTTAATTACATTATTAACAACTCCCACTTAATGGAGCATACAACAGACAGTGACATTGAAAAGGGAATGGAGTTTGCACTGGAGGTAAGCAAAACCACCAATATACCTGTTGCTTTTCATACAGTAATGAAAAGAGAAGGAATACAGATAAAAAAGAATGTCATGGAACCTGTATTTTGGCTTAATAAAACCATGGGTCTTGATAATCATTTACAGTTTTTAAAATAAAAGCAAACCTCTGTTTTCATGCTATTGCAGTAAAAAAGTAAATGGTGTTATAATTAACGGAACGGGTTGAACTTTTTGTAAAAAAGATGGACAACCTTCAAGCAGCGAATAATTTACGTTCCTGATTATTTATGAAGTTTTGGGAGGGAAAATCCTTGGCTAAGGTTACATTTTTATCTGAAAAATGCAAGGGCTGCGAATTATGCGTAAGCGTATGCCCCAGGAATATTATAAGGATGAATGACAGGAATTTGAACGCAAAAGGATATCATCCGGCAGAAGTTACCGATATGGATAAATGTATCGGTTGTGCGTTTTGCGCTACCGTTTGTCCGGATTGTGTAATTATAGTTGAAAAGTAAAGGAGGCACCATATGGGACAAAAATTGTTGATGAAAGGAAACGAAGCTATTGCTGAAGCTGCTATCCGAGCAGGGTGTCTTCACTATTTTGGTTACCCGATTACCCCGCAGACAGAAATCGCACATTATATGGCTAAAAAACTGCCCAAGGTGGGAGGAGTTTTCCTGCAGGCAGAAAGTGAAGTAGCAGCAATCAACATGGTTTACGGCGCAGGCAGTACAGGCACCAGGGTAATGACATCATCGTCCAGTCCGGGAATCAGCTTAAAACAGGAAGGACTTTCCTATTTAGCAGGTGCGCAGGTTCCTGCCGTTGTTGTAAACATTATGCGGGGAGGTCCCGGCCTTGGTGGAATTCAGCCTGCTCAAAGCGATTATTTCCAGGCATGCAAAGGCGGCGGTCACGGTGATTACCGTCAGATTGTTCTGGCACCATCAAGCGTACAGGAATTGTACGAATTGACTGTAGAAGCTTTCAACCTTGCCGATAAATATCGTATTGTCTCAATGATACTGGGTGACGGTATCCTTGGTCAGATGATGGAAGTTGTTGAATTCAGGGATGAGGAACCCGTTGAGCATTATGAAAAACCATGGGCGACAACAGGTCATGGGAAAACCCGTGAACAGAATGTCATTACTTCCATTCATTTAAGTCCTGCCGTTCTTGAAAAAATGAATCAGAATTTGCAGAATAAATATGAAATTATCAGGCAGAAAGAGTGCCGCTACGAGATGTATAACTGTGATGATGCCGAGCTTTTCATTGTAGCTTACGGTACTGTTGCCAGGATTGCAAAAAGTGTAATAGAACTGGCAAAACGGGAGGGCATTAAGGTTGGACTAATCAGGCCAATTACTCTCTGGCCGTTCCCGCAGGAAGCATTTGAAAAAGTGATTGACAGGGCAAAGGCATTTTTAACGGTGGAAATGAGCTCGGGTCAAATGCTTGAAGACGTACTTCTGGCTGTAAACGGGAGACGCAAGGTTTATTTCCACGGACGAATGGGAGGAATGGTTCCTGTCCGCGATGACATTATGAAAATGGTAAGGGATATATACGACGAGCATGTTAAAAATGGCTAAGAATTTACTTAAACAGGTATCAAATTGTTAGCCGTGATGAAATGGAGGTAATTAAATGGCTGTTATTTTTCAAAAACCAAAAGCCTTAAAAGATACATCAATGCATTATTGCCCCGGTTGTACTCATGGCATTGCCCATCGTCTTGTTGCAGAAGCATTGGACGAGCTTGATATAGAGGGTAAAACGGTTGGTATTGCTTCTGTCGGTTGCTCATACAACAGTTATGATTATTTCGGATGTGATATGATACAGGCACCGCACGGACGTGCGCCTGCTGTGGCAACAGGGGTGAAGAGAAGCAAGCCCGACTGTATTGTTTTCACTTACCAGGGGGATGGAGATTTAGCAGCAATCGGTACTGCTGAAATCATTCATGCCGCTGCAAGAGGTGAAAATATAACCGTTATTTTCATAAATAATACAATTTACGGAATGACTTCGGGGCAAATGGCTCCGACAACTCTTTTGAACCAGTATACGACTACAACGCCATATGGCAGAATTGCCGATCTCCATGGCTTTCCGATTAATGTTTGTGAGATGCTTGCAACCCTGCAGGGTCCTGCTTATATTGAAAGAGCATCGCTTCATGATGTAAAGCACATCAGGAAGGCAAAGGAAGCGGTCAAGAAAGCTTTCAAGGTTCAGATTGCGAAAAAAGGGTTCTCACTTGTGGAATTACTGTCAACTTGTCCTACAAACTGGGGGTTGAGTCCTGTTGAAGCCCTTAACCGGGTAAAGAATGAAATGATTCCGCATTATCCGTTGGGAGTATTTAAAGGCGAAAACTTGGAGGTATGATATATGGTACATGAAATAATCCTGGCCGGCTTCGGAGGGCAGGGAATATTATCTGCGGGCAGGCTTTTGGCATATGCCGGCATGCTGGACGGGAAACAGGTTTCCTGGCTTCCTTCATATGGGCCTGAAATGCGTGGAGGAACGGCGAACAGCAGTGTTGTTATATCTGAAAACCCTGTGGACTCACCGGTTTTAAACAGCTGTAATGAGTTAATTGTCATGAACAGGCCTTCCCTGGACAAGTTTGAAGGAGTAGTTGAAAAGGGCGGTATTATTATTATCGACTCTTCAATAGTTGACAGGGATGTAAACCGTAATGACATTACTTCATTCAAGATACCTGCAACGAAGATTGCATCCGACATGGGGAATATGACTTTTGCCAACATAATTCTTATTGGGAAATTGATACAGGAGAGGAAAACAGTAACTGTAGAAAATTTTGAAAAATCCCTTTATGCAATATTACCTGAAAAAAAACACAACCTGATTCCGGAAGAAATGAAAGCCCTGAAAATTGGTATGGAATACATTTAAACAACGGCAGGCTATATGTTTTAAATCATATAGCCTGCTTTTTCATGCGCACTGCACGGGCGCATATAAACAGCAGCCTGTTGGAGGTAGGATGTTCAACTATTTTTACACTACTGCGACTCATTGAAATATTTCCCGAATCTTCTGGTCAGTAATAAAAGAAGAGGATATCCCACGACATAGCATGCAAGAACCTGGCCAAGAGCCACCCATCCCATGCTTACCAGCAAGGGTACATCCCTGTAATACAAAAACTTCAGATAACCACCGACAATAACAGCATTTAAAATAACCGGCGGCAGCGGAACAAGATAGGAATATTTTCTCAGTTTCCTGGATAAAATTGCCGCAATTAATGTCGTTAAACTGCCGAAAATCATATCTATAGGACCATACCCGCCAAGCAGGTTTGAAACAAGGCATCCGACAAACAAACCGGGAATTGCTGAAGGCATTAAAGCAGGAAGAACTGTTAAAGCTTCAGATACACGAAACTGAAAAATTCCATAGCCATACGGCGCAATCAGAATGGTAACAACAGTGTAGACAGCAGCTATCAATGCTGCCTGGACGACAAATAAAACCTTTTTGCTCATAATTAAAACCTCCGTAGTTTTGTTTTGGCACCTGTGGTGCCGCCCAGGATTTTGCGAACTGGACATAATCGAAATTCTATCACTGCAAATGAATATTATCAAGCGAAAATATTGCGGTAATATTTTCTTTACTGTGCTATAATAAAATCATCCATAAAAAACTACATACATTTATTTTTAACCGGGGGGAGTATTATGGACAGGGAAAGAGCTTTTGATGAACTAAAAGCAAGGCTTTTTAACGAAAGCCGGTTGCGTCATAGTATGGCGGTGGAAGCAATTATGAGGGAAATGGCAGGATACTTGCATGAGGAGATTGAGATTTGGGGGTTGACAGGACTTCTTCATGATATTGACCTTGATATAGTTGAAGGGGACTTGTCCAGGCACGGACTGGTTGCTTCGGAAATACTTGAAGGCTTAAGTGTGGATCCTGCAATAATTTATTCGGTCAAGTCTCATAATCCCCAGCTTGGCTTTCCAAGAAGAAGGAAGGTGGATAAAGCCTTATTTTGCAGTGATCATTTACCAAGATTTATTGAAAAATGCGCTTTATCTGTTCAGGACCGGAATATTTCAGGTTTGACAGTGGAATATCTCCTCGAAAAGTTCAATGAAGACGGTTTTATAAGTGAAGAGCACAAAGAGCAGATTAAAACCTGCAGCAAGCTGGGACTGTCGCTTGAAGAGTTCTTTGATATCGGCCTTAAGGCTATGAAAAATATTGAATATGATATTAATTAAATATTTATGCATATTTCTTTTTAATTGATAAATGATAAAGATGAAACCAGGCCATAATATAAACGGTTATTTATATTTACGCAATGATAAAGGATTGATGTAATGCTGGAAGAAAGAAAAGAGCGCATTAAAGGGTTTATACACGAAAAATCATATCATCCTCTGTCTTTTGAAGAGCTTGTTGTATCGCTTGATGTGCCCAAAGAAGATATACCATTGTTCAGGCAATGCCTGGATGAACTTGAAAAAGAAGGGCATATTTATAAAACCAAAAAAAACCGCTATGCAGCACCTGATAGAATGGGGCTTGTTGCAGGGAAATTCCAGAGCCATGAACGCGGATTTGGTTTTGTAATACCCGATGATTCCAGGCAAAGTGACCTGTTCATACAAAGCGCCATGGTAAACGGTGCAATGCATGGTGATCATGTTATTGCAAGAATTACGAAATATTCATCAAATGACAGGCATTCAGAAGGAGAAATTATTAAGATCCTTTCCCGTGCTAATGATAAAATAGTTGGTACTTTTGAAAAAAGCTATTCCATAGGTTATGTCATTCCCGATCATAAGAAAATAAAAGGGCATATTATTGTGCCATTGGACAGGTCAATGGGTGCACAACCGCATCAAAAAGTTGTTGTAGAGATAACCAGGTATCCTGAGCCCGAAAGGAATGCTGAAGGGCAGATTGTTGAAATACTTGGCGATGTTGATGATAAGGGCGTGGATGTTCTTTCGGTAATCAAGGCATATAATATTCCCGTGGAATTCCCGGATGAAGTCATAAGGGAAGCAAAAAGCATACCTCAGGAACTAACACCTGAGGATCTGGCCGGAAGGCGGGATTTACGCAGTTTAACAATGGTTACAATTGACGGTGAAGACGCAAAAGATTTGGATGACGCTGTTTCCCTTGAAATAACCGGGGATGGGAATTATCTTCTCGGCGTTCATATAGCCGATGTATCTCATTACGTAAAGGAAAACACCCCTTTGGACAGGGAAGCATTAAAAAGAGGAACGAGTGTTTATTTTCCAGACAGGGTTGTACCCATGCTTCCTACAGAGTTGTCCAACGGTATATGCAGTCTCAACCCTAAAGTTGATCGCCTTGCATTCTCGGTTTTCATGGAAATTAATAACCTGGGACGTGTAATTAACCATGAAATTGTGGAAAGCGTGATTAACGTCAACGAAAGAATGACATATACCAATGTTTATAAAATTCTTGAAGAACAGGATCAGGAATTGATTGAAAGATATAAACCCCTTGTTCCGATGTTTGAAAAAATGAAGGAACTGGCCTTGATATTAATGAAGAAACGAAGCCTCAGGGGTGCAATAGATTTTGATTTTGAGGAAACAAAGATAATTGTTGATGAACAGGGCAAGCCCGTAGTGATTAAAAAATACGAAATAACCATTGTAAACAAGATAATAGAAGAGTTCATGCTGTTATGCAATGAAACCGTTTCGGAGCATTTTTACTGGGCCGACATCCCGTTTGTTTACCGCATTCATGAAGATCCCGACCCAGAAAAAATCCAAAGGTTGAATGAGTTCCTGTTTAACTTCGGTGTCAGGATTAAAGGAAGCGGAAATGTGCATCCCAGGGCCCTTCAGGATGTGCTTGACAAGGTTAAAGGCACACCGCAGGAAAGAGTTATAAGCACAATGATGCTGAGAAGCCTGCAAAAGGCAAGATACAGTGACGAGCATACCTGGCATTTCGGGTTGGCGGCAGACTATTACTCCCATTTTACTTCTCCGATACGCAGGTATCCTGACTTGATAATCCACAGGATTATGAAGGAATATATTCATGGCAGGTTTGATGAGCGAAGAAACGAGTACTATGCAAACGTTCTTCCCGATATCACGAAACACTGCTCTGAGAGGGAGAGAAATGCCGAGGAAGCAGAACGGGATTATGAAGAACTGAAAAAGGCCGAATACATGCAGGAACATATCGGTGAAAGCTTTACCGGCATAGTTTCAAGCATTACATCCTTTGGAATGTTTGTAGAACTTGATAACTCGGTGGAAGGACTAGTACGCCTTACCAATATGGACGATGATTATTATAATTATGACGAAAAACTCCAGGTTCTTATCGGAGAGAGAACAGGCAAGGTATACAGGATAGGCGATATGGTTGAAGTTGTGGTTGCAAAAGCAGATCCTGAAACAAGACAGATTGATTTCACGCTGTCCAGCAATGGTGATGAAGAAGAAAACCCACCAGGCCGCAACGGCAACAAAGCAAGCAGGAAAAGGCCTGCCGACAGGAATGTAATAAATCATATAACAGGCAAAGGTAAAAGACGAAAACGGTAAGTTTCGTCTTTTATCTTGTTCATCAGTTAAAGAATGTTATAACAATTTGGAGCAAGGTTAATTGGAAAACCGTCCCATCCATTTTTTCTGGCTGCCCGGGAAGAAATTGTTCATGTTATAAAAGAATAAGTACCAGGGCTAAATGCATAGACTATATAACGTCAAACATCTTTCAGGAAGTTGATTTGCTTTGTCAATCACCTGGCAATCAATGGTTCGGAAAAAGCTCAAGATTTTTAATTTTTTTGCTTGACTTTTTATGTCCATGCAGTTAAAATAATATTCGTCAGTCTTTTGGGGCCCATTGGTCAAGAGGTTAAGACATCGCCCTTTCACGGCGGTAACGGGGGTTCGATTCCCCCATGGGTCACCATTTTAATACTGGCCCAGTAGTTCAGCCGGTTAGAACGCTAGCCTGTCACGCTAGAGGTCGAGGGTTCGAGTCCCTTCTGGGTCGCCACTTGAAGCATATGCTGGTGTAGCTCAGCAGGTAGAGCAGCTGACTTGTAATCAGCAGGTCGGGGGTTCGAGTCCGTCCACCAGCTCCAGGCAAAACCCGCTAAAACATTGAGTTTAGCGGGTTTTGTGTTATTATTAAAACCTTAATGCGAGATCAAAAAGTGTTGTGAAATGCTTAAAAATAAAGTGAAATATTGTGAAAATCGTCCCTATAACAGTCGAATCGTTAAAATTCATATAAAAATGTCTCCAAATTTGATTTGGAAACAAAAACAAATCAGAGAATGCGTTAGATGATATGGGTATGGGATATATCTTACTGGGTCAAAATTTAACGACTTTAAGCGGAGGTGAAGCACAAAGGCTAAAACTGGCGAGGGAATTGGGGAAAAACAGTAAAGGCAGGCACCTGTATATACTTGATGAGCCAACCGTTGGACTTTGCTATTATGATACTGAAAAACTGCTGGCTATTATTAATAAATTGGTATCTAACAGGCATTCTGTATTATTAATTGAACATGATCCCTACATATTATCTTATTGCGATTATCTGATTGAACTGGGCCCGGGAGGAGGGGACAAAGGAGGGGAGGTTATTGCCACTGGAACTCCCGAAGATTTAAAAATAAACTCCCGATCAATTATAGGTAAATTTTTGAAGTGATATTTGTACATTAAGTATAAGAAAAAAACCATTGACATAGAAAAGCGGTCCTATATGGCGTTATTATATATCTGTTTCATACCCTAACTTATTGACAGGTTATTAGTATTGGTTAAGGATAAGGTTTTTGATTTCAGGAAAAGAGCAGAGCACATAAAATTATACGGTAAATCAGAAATGTAAAAGATTTCAAGTAAATTATTTCAGCAAAAAACTCTTGCGTAAAATGAAAACATGTATTATAATAAAAACTGCTCGACGCGATGCGGACTGGTGTAATGGTAGCACAGATGACTCTGGCTCATTTAGTTAGGGTTCGAATCCTTAGTCCGCAGCCAATAGAAAAAACCGGCTTTAATTAGCCGGTTTTTTCTATTGTTGATTACAGTTGTTCTGCTTCAGCATCAGATGTATTGTTTCTTTTAATGACTATACTCTTGTGCTCCCAGTTGGATTTACGGTAGTAAATATATATTATAATGCTGCACACCAGCCATCCTGCAGGATATGCAAAGAGTATCGGGTAGAAATTTTCTTTGAAAATATTGGATACAATCAAAAGATATATCTGGCGGAAGACCACGAAAGATCCAAGCATTATAAGCATTGGCGCCCGCGTATCTCCGGAACCCCTGAGAGCACCTGCATAAACCTGGTTGATGCAGCTTAACAGGTAAAACGGAGATACAAAACGCATGTACAATGTTCCGTAATATACCACGTCAGGCTCGCTGTTAAATATCATAATAGCCTGTTCTGCAAATATTATAAGTGGCATCAGCAGAACAGCTGTAAACGATATGGACATTAAAAGCGATATTTTTATTCCTTTTTTTGCTCTTTTAATTTTTCCCGCGCCGATATTTTGTCCGACAAATGTTGTACATCCCATCGCAATTGCCTGCATGGGCAAAAGGGCAATTGCGTCTACTTTTCCATACGCGGAATAACCGGCCATGAATGCAGAACCAAAACTGTTTATATAGCTTTGGACAAAAACATTTGAAAACGCGGTAATTCCCTGCTGTATTGATGATGGCAGTCCTATTTTGAAAATGCTTTTTAGCAGTGGTTTATGGAGTTTAAGTTTACTCCAGTAAATCCGGTATGAGCCCGAAGTACGGGAAAGTACTACGAGCACCAGTATCGCACTTGAAACCTGAGCTATTACTGTAGCCCAGGCTACCCCTGCAACTCCCATGTTGAAATAAATGACGAAAACCAAATCTAAAACGGTATTTACTACAGCGGAGAATACAAGAAAATAAAGCGGGCGTTTGGAGTCGCCTACCGCACGCAGAATTCCTGAACCCATGTTGTAAACTATTAAGCCGATTGCACCGGAAAAATATATTTCAAGGTAAACCGAAGCGTCATGAATGACATCGTCGGGTGTATCCATTAATTTCAACATTACTGGAGCTGTCATTACCCCGATTATCGTTATGATTATCGAAAAAAAGAAAGACATGATTATGGATGTATGTACGGCTTCATGCACCGATTTTTCATCATTCGCTCCATAATACTGGGACACTATTACTGTAGCACCCATTGAAAAACCTGTAAAAATGCCTATCAGGGTATTAATTATCGGGGTTGTGCTGCCAACAGCAGCAAGAGCCACTTTTCCAATGAAATTCCCAACGACAAGAGTATCGACCGTATTATACAACTGTTGAAAGATAAGCCCGAAAAGCAATGGAGTTGAAAATTCAATGAGACCGCCAACAATAGAACCTTGTGTTAAATCTTTGTCTTTGCCTTTGCCTGCCATATCAATCTGCCTTTTCAATAATATTTTGTGTTATCTTTTTTATTATATGTTTTTTTTCGGGTAAATGCAAATATCAGCATTTTTCCTAAAAAACAGTCATATAATTTGTCCAGTGTAGTAGTCCGTATTTCGCACAATATTGACATAAATTACTATGGGTAGCAATAAATTGTTGGGACGGCGGTACTAATGAAATATAGTAAATATATCCTAATTGAATAAGTTTAAAGCCTCATAGGCATTATATGTCAAATTAAATATAATAAAGTTGTATCAGTGGCAAGAAAATATTTAATTTTACAAAATATATCAGGTGGTAAAAGAAATGTCAGTTACAGTAGAAATTGATAATTCTGAAAATATAACAATTGAAAAAAGTAAATTGCTGCAGCTTTACGCAGAAGCCGAAGGTGTGGATTACCTTGATCTTTCGGTATATTCCATCCCTGATAAAAGCATCCCTTACCTGATCGGGGAGAAAATATCAAGGAAATTTGAGATGCTGGCTCTCGAAAAGAATGGCAATACATTACTCCTTGCAATGAAGGACCCAAAAAACATATTTGCAATTGACAGCGCTACCTTGATTACAAGTTTGGATATAAAACCGGTCATGGTGGACCCGGAACAGCTTAAAGCTTTAATGGATCAGGTTTTCTACAGTAAGGTACAGGAAGAAGCAAAAAGCAAGGTTGTTCCAATCGTTGAAGAGAAAAAGGAAAAAGCCGTCGGTGCAACGGTTTACAAGGATAAACTTGGAGGTATTTTAATTTCCCAGGGTGCAATTAACAGCGAGCAATTGGAAAAGGCTCTGGAAATTCAGAAAGAAAAAGGAGAGATGCTGGGTTCCATATTGCTTGATGAAGGATTTATAAATAAGGAACAGTTATATAGGGCTTTAGAGGAGCAAATCGGAGTACAGTATATTGATGTCGCGGATATTGAAATACCAGAAGATATTTTAAAACTGGTTGATAAAAAGCTTGCCAAATCATACAACCTGATACCCTTAAGGATTGAAGACGAATCCCTGGTTGTAGCCATGAGTGATCCGGCAAACATATATGCAATAGATGACCTGAGGCTTGTAACCGGTTATGAAGTAACACCACTGCTTGCAGACAAGGCTCTTATTTCTGAAAAGATTGAAGCCTGCTATAAGCAGGAGGAAATTGAACCCGAGCAGGAAGAAGAACAAACCGAAGTAATTGACATAGAAACTGAAATTGAGAAAGTTAAAGAAGAAATTGAAATCGAGGTAAGAAAAGAGGAGCAGGTTGAAAAAACCATAAACATAAGCGATATTGAAAATGCGCCTATAGTCAGATTGGTGAACATGATTTTCAAAAGTGCCATCGACAGAAGAGCAAGTGATATTCATATAGAAGCTTATGAAGATTGTGTCGTGGTACGTTTCAGGATAGACGGGCAATTAACCGAGGTTATGAGACAGGATAAAAAAATACAGCAGATTCTTGTGGCGAGGATTAAGATAATAAGCGGTTTGAATATAGCTGAAAAAAGAATCCCGCAGGATGGCCGTGTGGCATTAAGGATTAACAACAGGAACTATGATTTCCGTGTTTCAACACTGCCTACAATGTTCGGTGAAAAGGTTGTTATACGTGTATTGGACAAGGAAGGTTTCAATAAATCGAAAACCGAGTTGGGTTTGTTTGATGATGATCTGGTCAAGTTCGACAATATTCTGGCTCACCCCCACGGCATTGTTCTTGTTACAGGACCCACCGGAAGCGGTAAGTCAACCACCCTGTATACGGCTTTAAGAGAATTAAGCAAACCCAACGTAAATATTCTTACCGTTGAAGATCCGGTGGAAGCAACAATCAGGGGAATAAACCAGGTCCAGGTAAATGTCAAGTCGGGTATGACATTCGCCAGCGCGCTGCGTGCATTTTTAAGACAGGATCCTGACATAATCATGGTTGGAGAGATACGTGACAGGGAAACGGCTGAAATAGCAATCCGTGCCGCTATTACAGGGCACCTTGTGTTAAGCACGCTGCATACCAACGACTCGGTAAGTTCCATCAACAGGTTGATAGATATGGGTGTTGAACCTTTTTTAATAGCCTCGTCACTTGTAGGAGTACTTGCCCAAAGACTTATAAGAAGGCTGTGCAAAGAATGCAGGGAAGAGTATATTGCTAAAGAACATGAAATGAAGATTCTGAAAATAAATGAAGAAACAAAGTTATATAAACCGGTGGGATGCCCTGAATGCAACGGCTCGGGATATAAGGGAAGAATAGCGGCATACGAAATTCTGACCATAACATCTGAAATGAGAGAAATGATTTCAAAGGGGGCAACCACTGAAGAATTAAACAGACTGGCCATAAAAAACGGGATGAGAACACTTGCAGACAGCTGCTCGCGCCTTGTGCTGTCAGGAATTACGTCCCTCGAGGAAATGATGAGTGTAGTTTCAATTAACGAGTAGGGAGTGGACTATGAGTATTGATGAGTATTTGCAAAAAGCTGTTGAAATGGAGGCTTCAGATCTTCATATTTGTGTCGGGTTACCGGTAGTTATAAGAAAATACGGTTCGCTTTTCTTTATCGATGACCAAATCCTGACACAGGAAGACTGCCGGAACCTGGTTGAGCAAATATTAACCAGGGAGCAATTGAAAACCCTTGAGGAAGAAGGCGAACTGGACTTGGCATACAGGCTCGAGGGCGTTGGCAGATTCAGGGTAAATACCTTCAGGCAGAGAGGAAGCTATGCGATAGCTTTCAGGGTTATTGCAACCAAAGTGCCGAAAATAAGCGAACTTGGGCTGCCTGATATCCTTTACTCGCTGGCTGATAAGCAAAGAGGCCTTGTTCTCATAACGGGTCCTACCGGAAGCGGTAAATCCACAACCCTTGCCGCAATGATTGATCACATTAACAGCCAGAAGAGGTGCCATATAATAACGATAGAAGATCCGATTGAGTATTTGCATAAACACAATAAAAGCGTAATTAACCAACGTGAAATCGGTTCTGATACAAAAAATTACAACAATGCGTTAAGAGCGGCACTAAGAGAAGACCCCGATGTTATTCTAATCGGTGAAATGAGAGATCATGAGACCATTTCCATAGCATTGACGGCTGCGGAAACCGGCCACCTGGTTTTATCAACACTGCATACATTGGGCGCTGCGAAGACAATTGACAGAATTATTGATGTTTTTCCTCCCCATCAGCAATCACAGGTTCGAAGTCAGTTGTCAACAGTGCTGCAGGGGATTGTTTCACAACAGTTGATAAAGCGTGCAGATAACACAGGAAGAGTTGTTGCCACCGAGGTTATGGTAGTAACACCGGCTATATCGAATATGATAAGGGAATCAAGGACATTACAGATTAACAGCAGTATTCATACAGGAAGCGAATTTGGAATGCATTCGATGGATTCATGCATAGCCTCTTTATATAAGCAGGGCATTATTACTTATGAAAATGCATGCCAATATTCAATAGACCCTGTAGCAATGAAAAAATTAATAGCAATGGAGTAAAGTGGGAGGAGGGTTTTAAAGTATGGCAGTGGTGGATATTTTCTCGAACAGTTTCATAACAATAGATATAGGTTTCCGCTATATAAAGATTGTACAGGTTAAAAAAAGCAAAAATAAAGTATTGTCTGTTGTTAATTATGGAATCGGAGATACTCCAAAGGACTGTATAAAGAATGGCGCAATCAAGGACAAGGATGCTGTTGTAGAGGAAATAAACCGGGTTCTCAGGGACAACAATATCAACTCAAAAGAAGCCAAGATAGTAATGTCGGGTACTAATATCATATCAAGGGTAATCATGATTGACAAGGTGCCTGAAAGCGAAGTGGACAAAAAAATCTGGGATGAAATCCGGGAAACAATTCCTGTTGATATGAATTCAAACAGGATTGACTACAAGCTTCTTGGAGAAACAGTTGTTGACGGTAAGGAAAAGATCAAGGTGTTTGTAACTGTTGTTTCAAAAAAGATAATTGACAACTACATAAGTATTTTGAATCAACTGAAATTAAAGCCTATAGCGGTTGATATTCCGTCAAACAGCGTTTCCAAGTTTTTTAAGCTTGACATCAATACAGAACAGCAAGGTAGTTCCAGGAGGTTAAAAAATAACAAGTACAACAACAATACCTGCATAGTTTTTGATTTAGGCTCGGAAACAACGATTATTAACATATTGAAAGACAAAACCCCTGAATTTAACCGTGTTATTCTGAAAGGCAGCAGTAAAATAGACCACGAAATTTTCAAGGAACTGGACTTGCAGCCTCATGAAATGCAGAAAGCCGAGCTATATAAAAAAATGTATGGTTTATCCACCATATTAACCCCCTGTACAGAGTACCTGTGTTCAAAAGCTGCAATGAGGGTCATGGATTCAATTATCAAAGACATTAAAATGTGCATTGATTTTTACCTGACACGATGCAACGGGGAACATCCGAGCAAAATATTCCTGATAGGCGGTGGTTCGCAGATGAAGGGCATAGAGGAGTATTTTGAGGAAAACCTCGGATTACCTGCATACAGGATTAATGTAGCCAAAATCGGCGGTTTGGACTTTAGCCAGTCTCTTGACAAGGACAAGCTTAATTACCTGGTAAATGCATTAGGCGTTGCATTATAGTAGGAGGGTACTGATTATGCCGGTATATACTTACAAGATAAAAAACAGTAAAGGTGAGGTTTTTACCGGGGAAACAAAAGTCGATAGCAGGGAAGTGCTGCTGGATCTTTTCAACAAGCACGGATATAAACCCATAGAGATTATTGAAAAGACGTTTGTTACCGATGTATCCCAGCTCAGCATTTTCAGGAAAAAGGTTAAAACTGCGGATCTGGCCCAGTTTTGCCGCCAGTTTTCAATAATGCTGGAAGCCGGTATATCCATAGCCAGCGCACTGGATGTTCTGAGAGCCCAGACTGTAAATCCGACACTCAAGGAATGCCTGAATGATATTTATAACAATATACAAAAAGGTATTTCATTATCGAGCGTGATGCGCAGTTTTCCCGACATTTTCCCTCCTATTCTTTTAAGCATGGTTGAAGCCGGTGAAGTCAGCGGCCAGTTGGACAAGGTGTTTACAAGAATGGCTGAGCATTTTGAAAAGGAACACAAGCAAAAACAGAAACTGAAAGGGGCCATGACATATCCCGTTATTGTTCTGGTTGTTGCAGTGCTGGTTGTTGCCATTTTGGTTATGAAGGTTATTCCCACATTTGGAGAAGCATTAGCCGGAATGAATGTTGAACTTCCGCCGTTAACCAGGGTAATGCTTAACGTAAGTAATTTTTTTACCTCGTACTGGTATAATATTCTATTTGGGTTAGTTTTACTTATTTTTGGAATTAAAATGATGTCAAAAACCGACAGGGGTAAAAAGATACTGGACAATATTTCACTTAAGTTCCCGGTTGTATCAGAGGTCATTAAAACATTGATGACAGCTAGACTCAGCAGGGCACTATCAACCTTGTTGTCCAGCGGAGTGTTAATGCTTGAATCCCTCCAGATAACTAAGCGGGTAATGAACAACTCAATTCTGATAGAAAGAATGGACAAAGCCATCGAAAGTGTAAAACAGGGAAGAGCCCTTACCCAGTCGATAAGCGAAATTCAGTACTTTCCGCCGCTGCTTCTGTCAATGCTGAAAACCGGTGAAGAAGCCGGAAACCTTGATGAAACACTTGAAAAAGCGGCAAGCTTTTATGAAGACCGGACAGAAGAAAAAATCCAGAAGCTTATGACATTCATAGAGCCGTTAATAATGATAGTACTGGGCGGTGTAGTCGCATTCATACTGTTCAGCGTCCTGTATCCAATGCTAAGTGTTTACCAGAATATAGGCAATTTCTGATATAAATATCTGTCGCTCTTGTTAGGTATTTCTGAAAAAAACTCATGGTTTTCAAGAACAATAATTTGGTCAGTTAAGCATTTAATGCTTAATTATAAAAAATGTATTGGAGGTATTTATATGAAAAAATTACTTAAACAAAACAAAGGTTTTTCACTTGTTGAACTGCTTGTGGCAATACTCATCATGGCAGTAATTGCAGGAACTGCGATAATGCTGTTCGGAGGAGTAATCAGTTCAAGCAAGGAAAGGGCAGATCAAGAGACCGCAGAAAACATCAAGAGAGCAATTTTAACGTACATGAACTTGACAAACGACACCGATCTCAGCTGTCTTGACGAAAGTGATTCGAAAGAACTTATTAAAAAACTGTCTTGTGTAATCAAAATTGATGCAGACACAGGAGTATCATTTAATGTTCCGGACAATGCTATTTTCAGTGAAGGACCGGAAAGTGTAGATAAAGATAAAATTGATGGTACTGATATGAAAGGCGAATATGGACCATTCCTGGATGCTTCCAAAGATATGAGTCCTCAGGCACCCGGAAAAGTTGGATGGAAAATAAAAATAGATGAAGCAACCCAGGTTATAAAAGTTGAATCTCAAAAAGATGAGGAGGATTGTACAGTAGATATCAGTTCAAGCACCGATGAAGATGATGGTGAAGGTGAAGGCGGCTGATATTGATTATAAATAATTAACCAGATACTCCCACCATTTCGGTGGGAGTGCACATAATTATTCTGGAGGGATTGTTATCAGAAACAATAAAGGTTTTACATTACCCGAGGTTTTACTAGTATTATTGCTTATTGGAATAATATCGGTTATTTTAACTGAACTGCTTGTGTTTAATGCAGGTTCGACAAAGGCATATTCCAGGCTTGGAAGGCAGCAGTTTACCATACAGGACGCATTTACAAGGCTCAACAGGGATATTGAAGAAGCTGAAGAAATATCTTTTGCTGATTCCTTTGAAATATATGGATATAAAACAATAATACTGAAAATTAACGGCACTTCAAGGGAATGGAAAATCGATGGCGGCAGATTGTACCTTGATTCTGTTGCTGTGGTGGAAGGGTTGTCGGATGAAAGCAAATTTGAATATTACAGCAATGAAAAATGCCTTGCCGTCGTGCTGAAGCCGGTGCCGACCAATGAAGGCAGGTTCGCACTTAACCTGAACAAACCTATTGTTTCGCAATACAGTTTGCTTTATAAGGAAATCAATTAATCATTGCCTCAATGAATGCGCATTTATGCGTATTGATTAAAGCAATGAACTGATTGTGCAACCAAGAAAAGGAATGGAGGAATTCATATATGAAGGATATTAATTTCCTGGTGGAGGAAAACCCTTTTGCAGAAAGGCTAGAAAAAGAGAAAAAAAGTATCCCGGCTGTTAAAATAACAGTCGTGGTCCTTGTTATTGCGATATGCACAGCCATACTTCTTGCACCGGGTATATATGTTCGTATACTGGAAGGTAGGGCTTCTGCGATAGAAAATAAGTTAACCGATGCAAAATACAGTGAAGTAAGAGTTGTAAAATCACAGCTTTCACAAATAACAAACAAGGTTAAAAGCAAAAAAGCAATAATAAATAGAATAGACGCTGATAACATACCTGCCTCACAAATGCTGCTGGTTATTCAAAATGCGCTGCCTTCCGGTTGTTTCCTCAATTCCCTGAATTACAATGGAAAATCCTTCACAATAAAAGGTGCTGCAGAAAGCAGTTTCATTGTAACAGATTATATGGCAAACCTGGATAGGCTTAAGCTTTTTGAATGCACTTCCCATAATATTTCACTGGGAGAGACACAAAGTGCTGTTGAGTTTTCAATAACCTGTACTGTACAAAATAGGGGAGGTGCGAAAAAATGACATTAACGAAGAAGGAAAAAACCCTGTTAATCATTCTTGCAGTTCTGGTTTATATATTTGTGTTTGCTAAATTTATCCTATTATCATCAATTCCAAAAATAAAAGATACACAAAGCAGAATACAGGCTGCAAAGGTTCAGCTGGATGCCCTTGAAAATGATTATAAGAATATAAATACATATAAAAAGCAGATAAAAGAAAACCAAGTTATTGACGAAAGGCTTGGCGAATACCTTATGAACAGTGCCGGGCTTTCCACAAGTATTGAATTTGTAGAAAAACTGGCACTTCTTATCGGAAGGAAATTAAAAAGCATATCATTAAGCAACCCCAAGGAATTGGTTGAAGGAAATACCACCTATTATGCCTTTCCGGTAAACTTCAGCACAGTATTGACAGAGAACGGTCTGAATGAACTGCTTGCTTTTATTGAAGGCGGCAGCAGAAAAGTCAGTGTAAGCCTTTTAAATATTACTCCTGCCGATGCCAAAAGTGCTTCTGAATTTGGAGTTGATAAATCAAACGAGCAACTGTTTGATATTCGAATTGGCCTTTCTTTCTATTCATTGGACAAGAATGCAGCAGACGACCTTGTAATATTTACACGGGCAGCTTTTGAGAGGTTTGTAGGAGATGATGTTTCGCCGGTTTTCATAGAGGATTTGGATGATATGGATATTGATACTCCAATTGGCATAGATAAGGTTTCTGATGCCGGCGATACTCAAAGCAGGAATACTTCCGGTGAGATTACACTGGTTAATTCAGACTTTAAAATTTTTCATACAGGTTATTTGTATGGAGGATATAATTTTGAAACTTATTCGGAGTTTAACAGAAGCGACAGGATTCGAACTCACATAGGTGTTCCTGTGAATGTAACTCTTATATTGGGTAAAACGCAATACACTATCGAATATACAGACGATAACGGCTATACCGGCACATTAACAGGTGATCTGCCTTCGACGGAAAACAGGGATTATACATTATTCATAAAATCCGACATAGTGAACGAAGTTAAGGAAAATGAAAACCTGTGGTTAAATCTGTACGTCAGGAACGATTCAGGCAAAAGTTTGATTGTAAAGCTTGAGCAAACAGGTGACCGGGTTAAGATAATGGACAGGGACGGAAATGTAATTGACAAAAGAAATGATAAGGAGAAAGTGTATATTTAATGAAACAAAAGGGGCATACGGAAATTTTAAAACTGAATAATGGTTCAGAGGGCTTTACCCTTATTGAAGCCGTTGTTTCGATAGCATTGATTACTATTTTGTCCATTGTAGTTTATTCATTGTTCTTTTCTATGTCAAAAATTTCCAGATATTCTGAAGAGCAGATAAAAAGGTATGCAGTCATAAAAGTTATAAAGGAAAATGTTGCGAACTCAATACGTAAAAATACTGAAATACATGGTACAGGCAAAAAAGCCATGGATTTAAAGAATAGTGATTCGGGTGTTACCAGGTTTGAGAACCTGCCGGTAAAGGATCTGTCCGGTAATGATTACACTGAATATACATTTGATTTGGAGTATGCCGGGACTAACGGTACGGACGTGCTGCAGTACAAAGTAAGCCTTAAGCAGAAAAATGTAACGGCGAATAAGTTTGAATTCCTGTTTGAAGTGTACAAGCCTTGACAAGGGTGGAAAGTATGAAAGTTTTTTGCAGCAAAGATGCTTCGATTATTAATAAACTGAATAATAAAAGAGGCAGTTCAATGCCTGTAGTTTTGATGGTTATGCTGGTGGTCATGATTGTCGGCGGTGCTGTGGCTTATGCCACCGTTCAGTTGTTTTCAATTGTCAGGAAAGAAGAGCATAACCAGATGACTTATATTGCTGCAGAGTCAGCCATAGAAAGATGCATATCAAATCTTGATCAATACCTGCCGCAGGAAGGCTTTGCAACCGACAGGGGTATTGTATTCTCAAGCGAAGAGCAATTTATTAATGATATTGTTTCCAAATTAAATGAAGGAGACAGCGAAATAATTACCAACTATATTATACCTGTATATGCTGATGCATCCATGAATGAAGCAAGCGTAAAAATTTCTTTTTCATGGTATGGGAAGGAACATAATAAGTACGAGCGCATAGGCAACAAGCTGAAGTTCAGCCTGGAGATTGCTTCAACAGCAGAAATGGAAAACGGAATGTTCAAATCATATGGCAGAAAAGCTGTTGCCGTAAAAGAATATGAAGTTTGGATTTACAAACCGTTTATATTGAATGGCGCGGTTTATACATTGGGCGATCTTGCAGCGATAGGCAATGGCGTATCAACAATAAGGGGAGATGTATACGTATTCGGAACAGGCCTTGATAAGCCCAACCGAATGGAACAGTACTACATGGGTGGAATATGTGCCATGGAAAACGCTGTTCTTCACATCCAGGAAGGAAGCGCATATACGAGAAACCTGCTTCGGGTTGGTACCTTTGATGAAGAAGAATCGGGCGAAAAATGCGCCATTGTTGTTGATAAAGATGTGGTTGCAGAGGGAATCCAGGCCTTTGGTTACGATGACAGCATTGTTGTTATTCGCGATGCATATACCTTTGACGATATAGAAATGAACGGTGCAAATTCATATATTGCAATAAACGGAGACTATTACGGATTGAATAACGGAGACGGGTTCTTTCATGACACTTCAAGTGCTGTATTAAATACTGCTCCAAGGTATGGCGGCAATGAATATGCAAAATCCAGGATTGTTATTAACGGCTCAACCTTCGTCAACGGCTCGGCTTTTGTAATGGAGGTGGATGAGAACAGGCTGGGACATCAGCTTGAAAATGTGGCGCTGGCCTGGAGAAATAATCGTCCTGTGTATCTGACAAGACACTATAACGACACCCAGGTTTATATGAATGACTTGAAAGAAAACGGCGGAAACGGTTTTTCGGTATTGATTGGTGTCGATTGGGAACACGATAATGACCTCGCCGGTAACTGGGAAAAATGGAAAGACTGGATATCAGAAATTCGCAGCAAAGCAACGGGGTTCTCAAATGCAATTACAAGTTTTCCCGATAAAATCGAAGGCTTGTGCTTTAACGCAATGGCTGCAAACAACAAGGTTTATATAGCCGGTGAAAGCGATTTTATAATACCCGAATCATTAGAATGCGAAATTGGAAATGACGTGGAAGGTTTGAGTCCAAACCTGCTACAGAAATATAAAAAGGAAAGCTGGAATGAAAGTACCGACAGGGATCTAGGTATTCCCAAAGGGCTTGAGACAATGATGAGTTTCCTTGAAAGCCACGTACAGGTATTCGCAAGAAAGGATTATCCAGCAAGGCAAACAGAAGAAATAAGGAATGAATCGGGAGAAATAACAGGAGAAAGGATACCTGATATAAGCTACAAGTATAATTTAGGCATGCTTAACCCCGGAAACCTGGATTCCACTACAGAATTCCTGAGAATTAGAGATGAACTGGATAAAATTGATCCTGGCTTGTGGGAATGTGTAATTAAATTCAGGAATGACGATGTGGAAGATTCGGATTCGCTTAACCTGGCCGATTACTTTAAAGAAAAAGGCTTGGATTTCAATAAATATTATTTGATTATAAACCTTGATCCTGACAGGGAACTTATATTTGATAATATTGAGGATGAAGAAGGCGGCGACGGTGAAGAGGATATCAAATTAAACGGCATAATTTTTACAATGGGAAAAGTAACCATTAAAGGCAATGCAACCGTTAACGGTGCTGTAATTGCCGCCGGCAGGGGTTACGATCCTGCAGGAAAAGTAGCGGGTTCAGCTGCTGATTTTGACGACAGCGGAGTGCCCAGGCTGCCAAGAATTGTTGAAAGAACAAATATTGAAAATTTTAAAAATCTGGATTATGCAGCGCTTATTCTTGATAAAGGTAATGTGTATTTCCCCGGCAGAGATGCCTTGCTTGACAGTTTCAGAGAGGAAAATGACGGAGTGGAGTTTTCGCAAATTCTAAAAGGAATATTTTGAGGTGAGCTGTATGAAAAACATATGCTTGGGTTTTATGATTGTTTTAATATTTATATTCTGTGCGGGTTGTGGATTGATGAAATCCACACCGGTTGTTTCATCTGCGGCAGACAACCCTGCTGATGGCGGACAGGCAGCAAGGGAAACAGTAACCAGGGAGGATGACACCAGCGCGAAGAAAATCATTTCAGATTATTTTGCCGCTTTATATACCGGTGTACTGGCGGATGATTATAACGAATATTCAAGAACGGGTGTAATCCCTGCAAACATACGGGGTTATATTGCAGACAAAACCATAAAGGAAGGTGAAGGGAATCCTGAAATTGGAATACATCTTCCAAGGTACATAAGCATAAACGGAATGACAATAATCGGGTATGATGTTGAAACAATCAATACCGGGGACGAAGAAGAAAAGCCCAATATAGAATCCGACTTTGTATCAAAAAACGGAGACAATTATTTGTACTATACGAGGGTTTACTGCAAGGTTAAATCCATTCCTGATGAGGTTTTCTCAAAATGGTACGAGAAGCAGGAAGGCAATACATATAGAAAACTCGGCAATATTAACCCTGGTGATATGGATTCCATGCGTGTGGAAATCAGGTATGATGTCGAGTTGACAAAAAACGATATTGGCTTCAGCATATTAAAAGCTGTTGAATCCAATATAAAACCGGGTGTGAAAAACAGGCTGTTTGTTTTTAATAACGACAGCATTACAAGACTTCAATATCTTGACCTGGAAAAAAACAGTAATGGCAGCTACAGGAATCCTGCTGATGGTGAAACCTATGAAAAAGAAAAAGCTGTTATAACAGAGTTTTTCTCAAAGTTTACCGAACTGGACAGGGAAAGGATGAATTTGCTTTCATACAGGTGGAAACAGGGGCTGAAGGAAACAACCTTGTTTTTGGACAGCCTTGGCATTACAAGAGGTGAAGGAGGGGCGAAATTAATCCAGCTGGACAACAATTTCAAAAAAGATTATCCTTTTAATTCATTTCCGCTTATGAATAACATGGAAAAAATTAAAGATGTTAATAACTTCATGGTTACACCGCATCCTGCTTATTCTGAAAAAATTAAGTTATATTATGTAAACTTCGACGCCACAGTTCAAAAAACCAACGGAATAACGGACGAACATTTCACCTACCGTTACGATTATATTGTTTCGTTGGCTGAAAACGAAGACTCAGTCTATATTGACAAGTTCAAGCTGAATGAATGTTTTTCTCTTTCAAAATGATAACAGGGGTGATCAAGCAATGCCAGTAACTAAAAAATCCGCAGCAATATTAATTCTGATAAGCTTTTTAATGCTTGTACCGGTAACTTCATCAGCACAAACCGTCGACGGGAGCAGGAACCGGCCAAGCAGCTGGGCAGAGGAGGAAGTATCCGATGCAATTGAAAAGGGTCTTGTTCCAGCAGAACTTCAATCAGATTACCAAGGCAATATAAAAAGATACCAATATGTTCTGTTGGCATTGAAGGTTTTTGAGAAAACAGGAAAAAACCTTGACATTGCAGAAGCCAGGCCTTTTACAGATGTACTGGACCATGAATATGGGCAGGATATTATCAGAGCTTATAATGCCGGTATAGTGAAAGGAGATGGTAAAGGCAATTTCTTTCCCGATAATTATATAACAAGGCAGGAAATTGCATCGCTGGTTGTTAATCTGCTGATGCAAATAGCACCCGGTAAGGATTTTACAGTGAAGAGCAGTTATGTTTACAATGACAGCAACGAAATAAGTGACTGGGCGAAATACTATATAGATTACTGCTTTGAAAACAGGATTTTGGCCGGCTACGGCAACAACATAATAGATCCGAAAGGTTATGCAACGATAGAGCAGTCAATAGCATTAATTTACCGTCTTGCCAAAAATGAGGGACTTCTTCTGAGCGTGGATGCAGAAAGTGGTCCGGTTAAAATAGAAGAACTCAGTAATGAAAGAATAAACAGTTTTGTTTCCGAGTTTAATGACGAGACACTCAGTATAATCAAAAAAGCGGCTGAGTCTGAAAATGTTGAGATAACAAGTTTCTGGGATAAAAGCGCAACCATGTCGGTCGGTTATAATACCATATCTCTTAACAGCCCTGGTTTTGAAAAAAATATATATGCGCTGATACGCGACATTAATGAGGAGCTTTTTATTGAAATATACAAAGCGTTGCTTCTGAATAACTTCAGCGGCGGCAGCCGGGGAGTTTCGATGTTTGAGCAAAATATTGAGAAAATGAAAGCTAAGGAGATTATCGAGATTTACGAGGAAATTGATGATACCCAGGTATTTCTTATTAAGTCTGTGCAGGACAATAACGGCAATATATCTTATCTTACGGGTTACATCCAAAAGAATCAGTAACAATGATTCATTAAAATTTTGAAAGGAGATGGATGCATATGATAACAATTTCGAAAAGAGCAGCCAATATAATGATAATACTTTTTATTGTATTTACACTGTTGTTCGGCTTTTGGACAAGCTCAGCCGTTGAAACCGGCCCTGAAGCCAAAGCAGATTTAACACTGTCAAGAGAGTTCAGCAGCAAAAGAATTCTTCTGGATGATGAGATTGCAATTACCTACAGGATACAGCCGAAGCCAATAGAAACATCGGTGGTAAAGCGGCCCGACAGGGAAATATATATTGTAATGGATACATCGGGCAGTATGGATTACAACCTTGAAGGGAAGAATGCAGGCAGGTATGAGAAAAAAAGACTGGAGATAGCAAGAGATGCAGCTGAAAAGTTCCTCGAAAAACTCAAGGGGGATAACGGTGTTAAAGTCGGCCTTATTACCTATGATAACATAGGTGCACATGTTCAATCGCTCACAACGAACAAGGATTTGGTTAAAAATAAAATCAACGGTCTTAATGCCAACGGGGGAACCAATATCGGTGACGGAATGAGATTGGCATATTACAGGCTTATGGACAATAAAAGCACCAAAGAAAAACCAATAGAAAAATATCTTATACTTTTAACAGACGGAGAACCTACTTATCATAGCATTTATAATTACTCCGGGCAGTTTTACCTGCAGGACGGAATCGCACCACGTTATGCCGGCGGGGGAAGTTATGCAACAGATAATGATAAAAACTATTGTTTTTATATTGCCGAACACTTTATTGGGCCAAGTGATATAAAATCATATATGATTGCTTTTACAAAAGGTTCGAATGCCAATATTCTGAACCAGATTGCCCAAAAAGCAGGCGGTGAGTATAAGCGCGCCGAGACGTCGGATGCACTTGAGAATGTATATGATGAGATATACAATGATATAATTGTTGATTTCTCTGTTAAGAATATTAGATTTGAAGAAAAATTCCCGGAAGGCCTGACGGTGGTTTCAGTACCCGAAGGATTTGCCGTTAACGGGCAAACGGTGACCGGAAATTTCAACCAGATAAATTATAAACTCAATGCCCAAAAAAATATTTATGAAGCCGATCCTGTCGAATTTACCATTAAACTGAAGGGAACAAATGCAGGCAGCTATTTGCTTGACTCAGCCAAACTGTCATACAAGGATATTGACTCGAACGAAAAAACAATAAAATTTGCCGGGAGTACAGTTGAAGTGGTGGCATTACAGGCCAATATCGAGCTTGAAAGAAGCTTAAGCCAGGAAGAAATTTTCGTCAATGAACCGTTTTCAGTCAATTATAGAATAATACCCAAAGAGTTCGGTATTGATCCCGGTTTGGAACCGCCGGAGCAGTTAATTGTTAAAAACGTGGTTTTCACTGAGGAGTTCCCCGAAGGATTGACATTAATATCGGCAAATGAAGGTTTCAGCATAACCGAACGGAATGTAACCGAAAACCTTGGAGATATAGTTTATGCATATGACAGGAGTGACGGCAAATATAAAGCCTCTCCCATCAATTTCGCCATTACATTAAAGGGAGAGGAGGGCCGGTATTCACTCGGTGAAGACAATACATCCAAGATCAGGTATTATGATTTTGACAAGGAAACAAAAGAGAAGAGTTTCCCCGAGCTTAACCCTGAAATTGTCAGGTATGGAAAACCAAAACTTGAAGTTTTGAATGTAAAGAAAAAAGGCGAGGTTGTTGACATAACCGTTAAGATCACTCTGCCCAAGCGCACCGACTATGGTGAAATAAGGCTGCCGGTTGTAAACGAAGATGGCACGCCGGCCAAGGACAAAGACAAGGATGAGCTTTTGGTTACAAGAATAAACGGAAAAGACGAAGTGTATACAGATAATATCGTATTTGAAAACCTGTCCATTTATAAAACCCACAGGGTATGGCTATGGTCTGTCAGCAAATTTGGTGATGAAGGCGAAACTGATATCATTACCATATTTGAAGGGATTAATGTTAACTGATTCGGCTGATTAAAAAGGCAGGTCTTTGACCTGCCTTTATACTTTCTCAATCCAGCCGAACTGATCGGGCAGTTTACCATACTGAATACCTGTTAATGTGTCATACAGGCGTTTGGAGATTTGTCCAGTTTTGCCGTCGTTTATGGTGATGATATGTCCGTCCCAGTTCAACTCACCAACAGGTGATATAACTGCAGCGGTACCTGTACCGAAAACTTCCTTCAGAAGGCCTTTTTCATGGGCTTCATATACTTCCTGAATGGAGATCCTGCGCTCATTCATGTTATATCCCCATGATTTCAGAAGTTCAATACAGGATTTTCTTGTAATGCCCGGCAGAATGCTTCCGTTCAACTCGGGTGTAACAACTTCATCGCCAATTACGAAGAATACATTCATTGTTCCAACTTCTTCAATGTATTTTTTCTCAACACCGTCAAGCCATAAAACCTGGGTATAACCTTTTTCCTTTGCTTCCACCTGGGCTTTCAGGCTTGCAGCATAGTTTGCCGATGCTTTGGCCTCGCCAAGCCCGCCTTTAACCGCACGGACATAGCTTGATTCAACATAAATCTTAACTGGATTGATTCCTTCTTTATAATAGGCACCGACAGGACCGGTAATAATAACAAAGCTGTAAGTGTTTGAAGGTCTGACGCCTAAATGAGGCTCAGTCGCATATATGAACGGACGAATATACAATGAAGTTCCGTCTTCTTCTGGAATCCAGTCTCTTTCGATATCAACCAGTTTTTTAATTGCCATAAGTCCCAATTCTTCATCGATGGTTGGAATACAAAGGCGTTTACAGGAATCATTCAATCTTCTGATATTTTCCAGGGGCCTGAAGAGATTAACCTGCCCATCCTTTGTTTTATAAGCCTTTAAACCTTCAAAAATGCTTTGACCATAGTGAATCGTCATTACCGAAGGATCAACCTGCAGGTTCTGATAGGGAATAATGCGCGGATCATGCCAGCCTTTTTCGGTAGAATAATCACATACAAACATGTGATCTGAAAACACCTTGCCGAAAACAAGCTGGTCGCTTTGAGGCTTTTGCTTCGGATTTTTAGTTTTTTCAACAGAAATCATCATATATATACACACTCCTTTTATGGAATCAAAAAAGCTGTTAAGCAGATATATTTAATGCTTGCACGTATTTTATCACAATGTGAGATACAATGTAAACAAAATATTGCATAGAATTTGGAAGTTTGGTATCATTAACCGGAAGGAGGTTAGTAATGGGCAAAGGATTGCAGCCGGATTTATTCATCAAGTCTGTTTTCATATTGGACATCAACTGGTTGAAGAAACGAGGAATTAAAGGTATTTTACTGGATATAGACAATACACTTGTAACCCATAAGCAAAAAGTCCCTGATGAAAAAGTTGTTGAATTGATTAAAAGCTTCAGGGAAAATGACATTAAAGTAGCCATAGTATCAAATGCCAGGAAAAAAAGAGTTGACATTTTTAACGAAAAGCTTGGACTGTATGCCCGGTATCGGGCATTCAAACCTTCAAAAAGAGGTTTTTTAAAAGCAATGTCGGATTTAAACCTCAATCCTGAAGAAACAGCAGTTATTGGTGATCAGTTATTTACCGACATAAGAGGTGGGAACAGAATTGGTCTTACAACAATTCTTGTTGAGCCGCTGGATGAGAATGAGCCAGTTACTGTCAGGGTTAAGAGGATTTTTGAAAAACTCTTTGTAAAGAAGGAACCATTGGAATAATCAGAGTTTTTCTTTTACCGGAGGATTGGAGTGTATGGCAAGTTTAAAAGTTGACGGGAACACATCTCTATATGCTTTGGCAGGACAGTTTATAAGCTTTTCACCCGCTCCGGAATTCTTTAATCAAATAAGCAGTTTCATTGGGTACAACTCAATCATGTTTCCTGTAAGTACGGAACAGTGTGGCATCATAAAGGGTATTGACGCGCTGAAAATGATTCGCTGCAGAGGTGCCCTTATTGATACGCCGCACAGATGTGAGCTGAATAATTGTTTAGACACGGTTTCCGAGGAAGCTATGAGTTGCGGTGCTGTTAACATTATCAAAATTGATGAAGATGGATCGGTCCACGGGCATAATACCGAGATTTCTGCGTTCAGAAAAGCTTTTCCCATAATTACAGGTGAAGAACTGCGAGAAAAGAGAATTTTCATTTTTGGCTGCGGAGGAATAGCAAGGGCCATTGCAATGGCCTGCGCCATTGAACACTGCAAATGCCTGACAATAGCAAACCATAATCCGGAAAAGGCACAACAGTTTTGTGCAATGTTAAATGCCAGGTTTAACAACATTGCTTTCACGGCCGACTTCAATGATGCTCTGACAATTCATAGTTTTTATAACGCCGATATCATAATACAGGCCACTTCGGTTGGAATGTTTCCCCAGGTTGATGTACAGCCCCTTCCTGAAAATTTCAATTTCATGTCGCATCACATTGTATTCGACACCATTTATCATCCACCTCAGACAAAACTGATGCGTATGGCTGACAGCCGGGGATGTAAAGCTTATACAGGCAGGGATATAATATTTTATAATTGTTTTGAGGCTTTCCAATGGTGGACTGATATAAGAATAGATTCAGAAAATGAAAAAAAATTATTTAATATTTGGAAAGATTTGATATATAATATATAGTATAAAGAGGACAAGCTCTATCGTCCGGGAAGAGGGTAATATTATGGAACTGAAAAATTACATGGAAGAAATCGTTTTTTCGTATATGGAAGATGTTTTAAAAGACTTTGATATGTGCAAATGTGATACATGCAAACTTGATATTGCTGCAAAATCATTGAACGAATTACCCCCGTTATATTTTGTTACTAAAAAAGGTGAAGTGTATTCGAAAATTAAAAACTTAAAAATCCAGTTTGAAGTCGACGTAATTTCATCAATCACAAGATCGGCTGAACTGGTAAGGAAAAATCCAAGGCATGAAACATCAAAGGTATAATATAAATTATTCGGATGTTAAGCCTTCCTGCAAAACAGGAAGGCTTTTGTTATGCCATAACGGTGCCGGACTGCCCTATGTAACCCAAAAAAAACGTAATGCATATACTGTCAATGTATGTGAATGGGGGGATTTGGTTGGTACCGGCAGTATCAGTTGAAAACATTTCAAAAAGATATCATACCGTCGAAGGAGAAATACCAGCTCTTGAAAATGTTTCGTTTGAGGTTTCGGAAGGCGAGTTTATAGGGATTGTCGGTCCCAGCGGCTGCGGTAAGTCAACCCTGTTGTCAATAATAGCCGGACTGATAAAACCTTCTTCAGGGCAGGTATCAATATTTGGAGAAAAACTGACCGGGGTTAATCCCAGGATCGGATATATGCTGCAACGGGACAGCCTGTTTGAATGGAGAACCATATACAAGAACGTGATCCTGGGACTTGAGATTCAAAACCAGGTAACGCCCGACAGGCTGCAACATGTGGAATATCTTCTTGACAAATACGGCTTGAAGAATTTCAAGGACAAACATCCTTCACAGCTTTCCGGGGGAATGAGGCAGAGGGCGGCGTTAATACGTACCCTGGCTGTAAATCCTGATATACTGCTGCTGGATGAAGCATTTTCGGCGCTGGATTACCAGACCAGGTTGGCTGTAAATGATGATATCTATAAAATTATTAAAAAAGAAGGTAAGACGGCTATTATGGTTACCCATGACATTTCGGAAGCCATAAGCATGTCAGAACGTCTTTACGTTATGTCCAGACGGCCGGGAAAAATAAAAATGTCAATGGAGATAAAGTTCGACATGGAAAATCGAACTCCGATATCGTCAAGGGAAGCTCCTGAGTTCAGGCAGTATTTCAATAAGATATGGAAGGAGCTGGATGTGCATGTATAAGCATGAATCTCCCGAGCAAAAAAAATTCTTGCTTAAACTGAGAGCAAAAAATCGCTTGATAATTACCCTGAGGCTTTTGCTGCTGGTACTGATTTTTGCATCATGGGAAGCAGTAACAAGGCTTAACTGGCTTGATCCCTTTATTTTCAGCAGTCCTTCAAGGATTTTCAAAACTTTTGTCAGGATATATAAAGAAGGATCATTGTTTACGCATGTATTAACCACGTTATGGGAGACGGTGGTTGGTTTTTTGATGGGAACAATATTCGGTATTCTTATTGCAATTGTACTTTGGTTGTCTGAAACCTGCTCAAAAGTTTTGGAACCGTACCTGGTAGTAGCCAATGCCCTTCCGAAAATAGCTTTGGGACCGGTTTTTATCGTATGGATGGGAGCAGGCCCGGTTGCAATAATTACAGTTGCTGTAACCGTTTCGCTGATAGTTACGGTTTTGGAGGTATATACCGGTTTCCTTGAAACCGATTCTGAAAAGATAAGACTTGTTCAAAGCTTTGGTGCAAACAGAAAACAGGTGCTTACAAAGGTTGTTCTTCCGTCATCTTTTCCTGTTATGATGAACGCGTTGAAAGTTAATGTAGGCATGTCATGGGTTGGAGTAATTGTCGGAGAATTTCTTGTTTCCAAAGCAGGGCTGGGATACCTGATTGTTTACGGAGGTCAGGTCTTTCAGCTGGATCTGGTCATGACCAGTGTATTAATACTGTCTATACTTGCGGCAATAATGTATTTTGGTGTACAGCTCATTGGAAAATGGATTTCTGCGAAATATTAACCGGAGGTGATAAAGATGAAGGTCATGCGTTTTCTACTGTTGTTATCACTTGTCGCTTTACTGGTTTTACCAGGCTGTGGTACAAAAGAATTCAAGGAAATTACGCTGAATGAGGTTACTCATTCAATATTCTACGCACCTCAGTATGTAGCAATAAACAAAGGATTTTTTGAAGAGGAAGGATTGAAAATTACACTGGTTAACGGTGCAGGTGCCGATAAAGTAATGACAGCCGTATTGTCGGGCCAGGCTGATATCGGTTTTTCGGGTCCTGAAGCCTGCATCTATGTGTACAACGAAGGTAAGGAAGACTACGCAGTGGTCTTTGCACAGCTTACAAAAAGGGATGGTTCTTTTCTTGTAGCAAGGGAACCAATGCCGGATTTTAAATGGGAAGATGTACGGGGAAAATTCATTATTGGAGGAAGAAAAGGCGGAGTACCCCTGATGACACTTGAGTATGTACTGAAACAGAACAATATAATCCCGGGAAAAGATGTTGAAATAGATACTTCGGTTCAATTTGCATTAATGGGTGGAGCATTTTTATCGGGTATGGGAGACTTTGTTACATTATTCGAACCTGTAGCATCAAGTTTTGAAAAAGAGGGCAATGGTTACATAGTTGCATCCATGGGAGAAGCAAGTGGTGAAATCCCATATACCGCATATTATGCAAAGAAGAGCTATATTGAAAAGAACCCCGGTGTTATTCAGTCTTTTACAAATGCTATTTATAAGGCACAGCAATGGATTGAAAAAAGCTCGGACAGGGAAGTGGCCGAAGCCATAGCAGAGTCATTCCCCGATACCGACCTTGATTTGCTTGAGACAGTTGTAAAAAGATATAAGGCACAGGATACCTGGAACAAAACTCCTGCAATGAAAGAAGAAGCTTTTAACCGTTTGCAGGAGGTTATGAAAGAAGCAGGTGAATTAACTGAATTTGCTCCCTTTGATAAATTGGTGGACAATTCTTTTGCTGAAAAGGCAATAGAAAAAATCAAGCAATAATTTGCTGAAAGTAAAAAATCACCTTTCCGTGCTATGAGGAAAGGTGATTTTTTTTAGAACAACAGAACGACCACTCCCTGGATCAAACCAATCAAAAATCCCAAAACACCTCCAAGATATTCGATATGTTTAAGTTCTTTATTTACCACGCTTAATACTATGGATTCAAAGGATAAAAGATCCAAGGCGTTTATTTTCTCAACAACCATTTCGGATATTTTTAAATTAGCCGAGGCACCGGAAATCATGTTGTTTATCATCTCTCGTATATAGCGTTCGCCGTCCTTTTCCATAAAGGCCTCAAGCTGCTTTTTTATGGTCTTGTCGGTAAAACCGTGCAAAAAGCCGGGCAGTTTATCTTTCAATATTTTTATTACATTTGTTACTATGGCGTCCTTGAGGAAATTTATATCCTTATCCGATACAAGATTGTTTAGAATTTCTTCAGGTGCCAGCAGTTGTTTTTCAATTACATTACCGATTGATAAAGCAAGTTCGGGTTTCCTGGCGGGAATGACGCCCTGTATTTTATAACCGAAAAGCAGTTTGACAGGTTTGAAGGGCCTGAATAATAATTTTATGGCAACAAAATTTGTAATCCAGCCGATAAAACCGCCAATTACAGCCAATAGAAGCAACTTTGCAATGTAAGCCATAAATCCTCCGATTTCATATTAAAGTAAATTGATTATTAATCAATATTAGCATAAGTTATATCATTTTAACAGCCAGCCATATTGCAGTAAATTTACAAGCATCCTGAATGTTACTGTTTATAGGTTCTCAAGTAGGCAAAACACCCGAAACAGGACCCGCAGATGGATATTGATAACCAGTACCTCTGTCGGGTAACTCCTGCTTTAAATAATAATACGGTGGAATTACGAAAAAGTTATAAAAAGAATGATCATTATGCTATATTAAAAATAGTTATGTCAAATATACCCGGGAGCAATTGAATGTTATAGTTCCCGGTTATTATCAGGAAACAGAACAGAAATTATTTATCAGGAACAACTATACGAGAGGGTTGGAATATGCTGTATAACAAATTTTCTGATTACCTGGCAAGAACCTATAATGAAAAAGTATACAAGATTCCCGTCAACCTTCCTGCCACATGTCCGAACAGAGATGGTTTATTGGGGGTTGAAGGATGCATCTTTTGCGGAGAAGAAGGTGCAGGATTCGAAAACCTTTCGCCCGTGTTGCCGGTAAAGGAGCAGCTTCATAAAAATATAGAATATATTAGAAAAAAATATAATGCTAAAAAATACATCGCCTATTTTCAAAACTATTCCAACACATATTTTCCTGTTAACGAATTTGAAAAATATCTTGAAGAAGCGTTGATTGAAGATATTGTGGCAATATACATTTCCACGAGACCCGATTGCCTGAATAGCAAGTACTTTGAGATAATGAGCGGTATTAAGGAAAAGCACCGGGTTGACATAGTTGTTGAAATTGGCCTCCAAACGGTAAATTATCATACACTTAAAGCATTAAACCGGGGACATGGCCTGGCTGAGTTTATAGACAGCGTGATCAGGGCTAAGAGTTATAATATTGAAACATGTGCGCATATGATAATTGATTTGCCTATGGACAATATTGAAGATGTCATTGAAGGGGCAAAGATCCTGTCTGCTTTGGGAGTGAACCAGGTCAAGTGCCATTCCCTCTATATTTTGAAGGATACAAGACTGGGAAGTTTATATATCCAGGGTGAAATCATGCCTGTGACAATGGACGAATACATTGAACGAATGATAACATTCCTGGAATACCTGTCTCCGGAAATTGTCATCCAGAGACTTATCGGTAGGGCTCCGGAGGAAAGAAGTCTGTTTTGCAGCTGGAATACAAGCTGGTGGAAGGTTGTTGATTTTTTGGAGGAAAAGATGAAAAACGAAAACAGGTACCAGGGTAAAAAATATAATTACTTAAACGGAACAAATTGTTTAAAATAATTTATAACAGTCATAGACACTCTGAAATTGCCAGGGGTTGTAGGTGTTTTGTAAGTAATGTTAAGAGGTTCGTATAAAAGCGGGTGATTCGGGCGAAGCAAATACCCTGAGCATGATCGCAGACGGATACTGCAAACTGGAACCTACGTAAATTAACGTTTGTAGAATTATTGAGATATTTACCGTAATAAATAATGATATTGCAAAAAAGGAAGGGTTGGTACGGTGGAAAAGATTATAAATGTAATTGGAGCAGGTCTTGCCGGTTGTGAAGCCGCATGGCAGATCGCAAAAAGGGGCGGCAAGGTACGTCTTTTTGAAATGAAACCACGAAAGAAAACCCCTGCCCATCACTTTGATACTTATGCGGAACTGGTTTGCTCCAACTCGTTAAGATCAAACCAGCTCGAAAATGCAGTCGGACTTTTAAAAGAAGAGTTAAGAAGAATGGGTTCACTGATAATGGAATGCGCCGACAGCAATGCTGTACCTGCAGGCGGAGCTTTAGCAGTGGACAGGGAGGATTTTTCAAAATGTGTCACAAGGAAAATAAGAAATAATCCGGATATCGAAGTAATAGAGCAGGAATATACACATATTGATGATGATAATTTAACGATTATAGCTACGGGTCCTTTGACTTCAGAGGCTTTATTCAGAGAAATAGCCAGGATAACCGGCGAAAAATCATTATCGTTTTTCGATGCTGCAGCCCCAATTGTAAAAGCCGATAGCATCAACATGGATAAAGCATTTACAGCATCCCGGTACGACAGGGGTGATGCAGACTATATAAACTGCCCGATGAACAGGGAGGAATACCTGGCCTTTTATGAAGCCCTGGTTAATGCTGAAAAGGCTGAAATAAAAGATTTTGAAAAAAATATGGTATTTGAAGGCTGTATGCCTGTAGAAGTTATGGCCGAAAGAGGACCCGATACGTTAAGATTCGGACCGCTGAAGCCCGTAGGACTTATAGATCCCAAAACAGGTATGACTCCTTATGCAGTTGTACAGTTGAGACAGGATAACAAAGAGGGAACGCTGTATAATATGGTCGGTTTTCAGACAAGGCTGAAATGGGGTGAGCAAAAAAGAGTTTTTTCAATGATTCCTGGCCTGGAGAATGCTGAATTTGTAAGGTACGGTGTAATGCACCGCAATACGTTTATTAACTCCCCCGAACTGCTTTTGCCTTCATACCGTTTGAAAAACAGGAAAAACCTGTTCTTTGCCGGGCAGATTACAGGTGTGGAGGGATATGTTGAATCAACGGCATCCGGGTTGGTTGCGGGCATTAATGCATTCAGGGTTTTAAATGGCATGGAAGTAATATATTTTCCAAAAACAACCGCCATTGGTGCTTTGGCATATTATGTTTCAACATCATCGGTGGGGAATTTCCAGCCAATGAACATAAATTTCGGACTGATTGAAGATTTAAAGCCGGTGAATTCTGAAGGAAAGCCAATAAAAATAAAGGATAAGCGCGTCAAGAACAGGATGATATCCGAAAGGGCCTTACATGTTTTGGAGAATATGAAGGATATATAGGAACTGATGTTTATGGAAGCTTGTCAGTTTGGTTACATTACGGTATGCCTGCGAGTTTATACGAACTTATGTTCAATTACGCTTGAGCCGGGTATAACTGCGGGTGATTTTCCGGTGCAGGGCAGCACGCTTCGATAACATTCTATATTTATGGTAATTATGAGCGTGAAAGTGAATGGTCACGTATTATGATTATGGAATAGTTGAGATGAAAGTGATATTATATCAAAGGAATTTGTTAATGTGTGGAATCAAATGAGGTGTAAAACTGATGGACAATAAAAACCGTTTTTTAAGCAGCGTATATTATGATCTGTATCACAGAAAACCTCCCAATAGTCTTGAAAACAATACACAGGGCAGAGATGGCACAGGCTCAGAAAGTTCCGTGCAAAAAGAGCTTAAAACCATAATAGACGAGTTTTATAAGAATGAGGGGCTTAACAAGCCTGAGAATGAGGATTCAAAGCCATTCAAGCCCGAGGAAATCCGGGCCGAAATTGAAAAACTCGTCGGTCTTTCCAATGTAAAAGAGGATATAGAAGCATTAATGGATTTTGTAAAAATACAGAAATTAAGACAGGAGCACGGGTTAAGCGGAAGCAGTATTTCACTTCACACGGCTTTTCTGGGAAATCCGGGTACGGGAAAGACAACTGTTGCAAGACTTATCGGTGAGTATTTCAAAGCATTGGGGATTCTGAAAAAAGGCCATATTGTGGAAGTTTCAAGGGCTGATCTGGTTGCCGAATTTGTCGGGGGAACGGCTGCCAAAACAAACAAGGTTATCGATAAGGCTCTTGACGGTATACTGTTCATCGATGAAGCATATTCTCTTGCCGAAGGCGGGGACAATGATTTTGGAAAAGAAGCTGTGAATATCCTTGTAGACCGGATGGAGAAGGAACGGGAGCGTTTGGCTGTTTTCCTTGCAGGATATACCGATAAGATGGAAGCATTTCTGAAATCCAACCCGGGACTTTCATCACGGGTATCCCGGAGATTTTATTTTAAGGATTATACGGGTTCGGAACTCATGCAAATTTTCGAAAAATTACTGGACAAAAACCAGTATACAATGGATGAAGAATGCCTTAAGAAAATGGAGCAGTATTTTAGTTACCTTTACGATATAAGGGACGAACATTTCGGCAACGGACGTGTTGTCCGCAATACGCTGGAAAAATTGATAAAAGCCCAGTCCGACAGGCTGGCCGAAGTTGAAAATGTTACTTATGACATGCTGAAAACCATAACCATAGAAGATATTGAGAAAGCAGTTCCGATTAATGATATTATTGTAACGTCAAACAAACTCGATACAATAATGCAGGATTTGGACGAGTTTATAGGCTTGAAAAATATCAAGGAGCATATCAGGACACTGGTAAACCTGATAAAAACAAATCAAAAAAGGGAGGAGATGGGGCTTCCGGTTAAACCCATGTCCTATCATGCCATTTTCTGCGGTTCTCCCGGTACCGGAAAAACATCCATTGCAAGGATCCTGGGCAGGATATATCAAAGTCTTGGAATTTTAAAAAAAGGCCATGTCATTGAAGTGGACAGAAGCGGCCTGGTAGCGGGGTATGTCGGCCAGACGGAGGAAAAAACCAATAAAATCCTGGATCAGGCCATGGATGGTATTTTGTTTATAGATGAAGCTTACGCACTCGTCGGGGGGAACAATGATTTTGGAAAAAATGCGATAGATACCATCCTGAAACGCATGGATGACTGCAGGGACAGGTTGATTGTCATAGCCGCAGGCTATACCGACAAAATGAGAACATTTATAAACTCAAATCCCGGTTTGAAAGACCGTTTCAGTTGGGTCTTCGAATTTGAAGATTATAACAGTGCCGAGCTCTTTGAGATATTCCTTAATTTTGCAAAAAAACAGCAGTACATTATAAATGAAGAGGCGAAAAAACAGCTGAAAGACCATTTCAAAGCAGTTACCGAAATCAAGCCCGAACACTTCGGCAATGGAAGATATGTAAGAAACCTGTTCGAAAAAGTTATCATGCAGCAGTCCAACAGGATAGGCCAAAATATAGATAACATAAATAAAGAAGATTTGTCCACCATTACTGCCGAAGATGTTGCAAATGCACTACTGCTTCTTTAATGATCAAAATTTTGATTGTTAATTATAATATTTTAAATTTTTACTTGTATACAAAAAACATATGCGTTATAATTGTAATGGCTTAAAAATGCTGCAAACAGGCTTTTTAACAACTACATAAACCTTAATTTTACTATTTATGTTTTATTTCTATATGTAAATAATAATATTAAATGGATCGGAAACCTTGCAAAATGTTATGGTTTTTGGTTCAAGCTGACGAAAGGGAATGATGTCAATATGAGTAAGTTTTTAGACAGAATATCGGAGCGGGCAAAAGCAGACAAGAAGACAATAGTTTTGCCAGAGAGCAATGATATTCGTACAATCAAAGCTACTGCCATGATTCTCCAGCAGGGAATTGCAAATGTTATTCTTGTAGGTGACGAGGCAAAAATAAAGGAACTGGCCGGTGATCTTGATATATCCGGTGCAACCATAGTAAATCCTGAAACCTCTGAAAAGTTTGATGATTATGCCAATACATTCTACGAGTTGAGAAAAAATAAAGGCATGACTCCTGAGAAAGCAAGAGAATTAATGAAAGATGAATTGTATTGGGGAGTAATGATGGTAAAAAAAGGCGAAGCCGACGGGATGGTAGCCGGTGCGGTTCATTCTACAGCCGATACGTTAAGACCGTCACTGCAAATATTAAAAACAGCTCCCGGAACAAAACTGGTTTCGGCTTTCTTTATTATGGTTGTTCCCGATTGTGAATATGGTCAAAACGGCGTTTTCCTGTATGCCGACAGTGGTTTGGTTGAAAATCCTGATGCTGATCAATTGTCAGAGATTGCAATTTCATCTGCAAAATCATTCAAACAGCTTGTAGAGGCTGAACCCAGGATAGCAATGCTTTCATATTCCAGTTATGGAAGTGCAAAAAGCGAATTGACAGAGAAGGTTATAGAAGCAACCCGCATTGCGAAGGAAAAGGCACCCCATTTGTTAATTGACGGTGAATTGCAGGTGGATGCCGCAATAGTTCCTCATGTTGCAAAATCAAAAGCACCGGGCAGTCCGCTTGAAGGCAGGGCGAATACATTAATATTCCCTGATTTGAACAGCGGCAATATTGCATATAAACTTACGCAAAGGTTGGCAAAGGCTGAAGCTTACGGACCGATAACACAAGGTATTGCCAAGCCGGTTAATGATTTGTCCAGAGGATGTTCGGCAGAAGATATAGTTGGCGTTGTAGCTATTACATGTGTTCAGGCGCAGGATTAAACGGAAGCAGGTTTTGCAAAGCAATAATGGAGACATGGGGGTTAATAAAATGAAAATATTGGTAATAAACTCGGGAAGTTCTTCATTGAAATACCAGTTATTCGATATGGAAAATGAACGGGTCCTTGCAAAAGGTTTGTGTGACAGAATCGGGATCCAGGGTTCATTTATAAGGCATATATATAATGGAAATGAATTAAGAAAAGAAATAGAATTAAAAGACCATAACGATGCAATCAAAGAAGTTATTAATGCTTTAACCGACAACGAACACGGCGTAATTAAAAGCATGGATGAAATTTCATCGGTAGGCCACCGTATAGTTCACGGCGGAGAAAAATTCTACAAATCAGCCATTATCAATGACGATGTTCTGAATGTAATTGAAGAATGCATTGAGCTTGCACCGCTGCACAACGGTCCAAACATGATTGGTATAAAGGCATGTATGAAGCTTATGCCCAATGTACCAATGGTAGCAGTATTTGATACCGCTTTCCATCAAACAATGCCTAAAAAGGCATTTTTGTATGCATTACCTTATTCTCTTTACGAGAAAAACGGGATCCGCAGGTACGGATTTCATGGTACATCACATAAATATGTAGCCGAAAGAGCTGCTGCTTTATTGAACAAGCCCATTGAAGAGTTGAAAATTGTAACATGCCACCTTGGTAATGGCTCAAGTATTTGTGCTGTTAAAAACGGTAAATCTGTAGATACCAGTATGGGTTATACTCCATTGGCCGGTGTTGCAATGGGAACCCGCAGTGGTGACATAGATCCTGCAATTGTTATTTCGCTTATTGAACGTGACAAGTATGATTCATCAATGCTTAATGAACTTCTGAACAAGAAATCCGGAGTCCTTGGAATTTCGGAAATCAGCAGTGATTTCAGGGATCTGGATGAAGCAGCTGATAAGGGAAATGAAAAGGCCGAACTTGCTCTTGAAATTTTTGCATACCAGGTCAAGAAATATATAGGTGCATATGCTGCAGCAATGGGAGGCATAGATGTTCTTGTTTTCACAGCCGGAATCGGTGAAAACAATCATGGTATCAGAAAAAGAGTTGTAAAAGGTCTCGAATTTTTCGGTATAGAAATTGATGATGATAAAAACAGCCAAAGAGGCGGGGAAAGGGATATAAGTACCGACAATGCAAAGGTCAGAACACTTGTTATTCCCACAAACGAAGAGCTTGCCATTGCAAGGGAAACATTTAAATTAATAGGCAATAGATAAAATTATTGACATTGCATAAATTAACATGTAATTTTATAAAGTGAAGAGTAAAACTCTTCACTTTATTTTATTGCAAAACAACCGATTGCCTGCAGTTTAATAATACCGTATCAACAAGGTTGGAATTTAATTTTATTTTATATGTTTACGGAGGTTTTAAATGAAGGTTTGTAAATTTGGAGGAACATCACTTGCTTCAGCAGAACAGATCAAGAAGGTTTTTAACATTGTTACTGCCGAACCCGAACGCCGGATAGTAGTTGTTTCAGCCCCCGGGAAAGAAAATGATTCGGATACGAAAGTAACAGACATGTTGATAAAGCTGGCTGAAAATTACATTAATACGGGTAATTGTGAAGAAGAACTGATGGCTGTTGTTAACAGGTTTGCAAAAATTGCCGCTGATTTAGACCTTGGAGACGGAATTGTAAGAGATATAGAGAATAACTTAAGAACAAGAATATCTTTGGGATATGACTCCAGGGAGAAGTTTATTGACAGAATTAAAGCTGCCGGGGAAGACAACTGTGCCAGACTGGTTGCAAAATACTTTAACAGCCGTGGAGTTAAAGCTCAATATATAAATCCAAAGGACGCCGGTTTATATTTAAGCGACGAATATGGCAATGCCAGGGTGCTGCCTCAATCCTTCAAGAATTTGTCCAAGCTTAAAAACATGGATGGTATCCTGATATTTCCCGGATTTTTCGGATACTCATTATCAGGTGAAGTTGTTACATTCCCAAGAGGCGGTTCGGATATAACCGGGTCAATTTTAGCTGTTTCTGTGGAAGCAGATGTATATGAGAACTTTACCGATGTTGATTCGGTTTTTGCTGCAAACCCGAAGCTTATTAAAAATCCTAAAGCAATCCCGGTTTTGACATACCGTGAAATGCGTGAACTGGCATATGCAGGTTTTTCCGTGCTGCATGAAGAAACCCTTACACCGTTGTTTAAAAAGGGGATTCCTGTAAACATAAGAAATACTAATAAACCTGATGCACCGGGTACCATGATTGTAACAGCAAGAGAAGTAAAAAACGGTCCTGTTGTCGGAATAGCAGGGTCTGGCGGTTTTGTAACAATAAACATACATAAATATATGATGAACAGGGAAATCGGTTTCGGAAGAAAGGTTATGTGGATCCTTGAGGAGGAAGCCGTTCCTTTCGAACACATCCCGTCAGGAATTGATGATATTTCTGTTATTATTAAAAAGCAATACCTGGATGAAGAAAAAAAATCAAGGATTATGGAGCGCATTGCTCATAATTTGTCTGTCGACAGCGTAAGCATAGGATACAACCTGGCACTTGTGATGATTGTTGGAGAAGGAATGCTTCGCCGTGTCGGTGTGGCAAGCAGGGCAACCACTGCCCTTGCAAAAAGCGGGGTAAACATTCAGATGATTAACCAGGGCTCGTCAGAAGTCAGCATCATGTTCGGAATAGATGAAAAAGACCTGGATAAGGCAATTATAGCTTTATATAATGAATTTTTTGAAGAGGGTTGACAATATGTCAACCCTTTTTTAGAAATGCTCACAGGTAAGATGAACTTTAATGCATTATTTCCTCATTATTTAATATTATTCTTCTGCTGTACTCAGCCACTTGTATGAATTAAGTATAAGCTGCCTGTATGCATTGTTTCTGAATGAATCCGCAGTATGGCCCGGCATCAGGTATACTATTTTACCAAGGCAGAAATCAACAGTCCATCCGGCAGGGTATCTTAATCCGTCCATTTCGTATTCAAGAAATACATGCCTTGGAGTATGTGATGTCAAATCAAACCGATAAGGTTCATCAAATATAACAAAATCATTTATGCCTTCGGTTATTGGATGATCCTGTGCATGAAAAGTGAGGTTACTGATTTCAGGATGGTAATCGAATCTTCCACCGGCAATTTGAAAATACTCGTATCCATTATAGAATGAAATGCCGTTGTGAAGGATTAACAGTTTTCCGCCGTTGCTTACATATGATATCACTGCGGCAGCGTGGTTTGATTTAACATCGGTATCAAGATTATCTTTATAAAGAATTAAAAGATCGGTATCACTCAATGTATTGGAATTAAAAATGCTCAAATCCTCAGTTGCATAAACATCAAGATATGGCTTTAAAACGGTTTTTATTTCTTCATCCACTCCTTTTAGCGGATGATACAGGTAATTTGTGTAGTTTCCATAAAGAATCGCCTTTTTCATGTTAATCTCCTACCAGGGTAATATCTCACCATTATCATTATTGATATATGGCGGCAGGTTGCCTTTATAGTCTTTGAACTTATCAATGTGATAAATAATTCTGTCCGCAGCCTCCCCGGGCGATGTACGAGCTTCTTCATCCAATTTGCCTCTCATCATGGTTCTCATCCATCCCGGGTGAAACAGAAGAACCCGGACTCCTTTTTCGCGAAGCTCGTTTTGTATTAATGCAGATTCCATATTTAAAGCACATTTTGACATTGTATAACCAAACCAGTTTTTCCTGGTACATGTGCCTATGCTGCCCGCTTCAGAGGAGATATTTACAATTAGTTTTCTTTCGCCGTTTAATATTGAAGGCAGGAAATTATTTATCATTCTTAAAGGGCCGAAGGTGTTTACCTGGATAGTTCTGATTATGTCATCGTAATCTATTTCATCATAGATGGTTCCGGTAATGTCACCAAGAATACCGGCGTTGTTAATAAGTATATCCAGGTGATTGAATTTGCTCTTAAAAAGTGAATAAGCTTTTTTCACGCTTTCTGTGCTGGAAACGTCAAGATCTATTATTTCCAACCGATCGGGATAGAGTTTTTTCAATTCAGCCAGGTTTGTGCTGTCTTTAAGGAATTTACCTGCAGCAACGGTAAAACCAAGATTGAGGTATTTTTCAACAAGAGCATAGCCAAGACCATGATCCGCACCCGTTACAAATACAATATCGTTCACATGAAGCCCTCCTTGATCATTCCATATTTTCATTTTAACAAACAGTAGTAATAAATTAATTCTACCAATTATAACGGGGAAATAACATATAGTCCTGCAATTTTTTTGAGTTTTAATGACTGGCAGCAACCCGGCTGCACCTGGACCGAAATGTTTGCTCCTGGGGCCTGTTCTTTGAGTTCGCATATGCTTTGCCAGTTTATTCCAATAACTTTTAAAAAAACCATAAAATCAGATATTGACAGACTGCCAATATTATGCATATAATATTTAAAACCCATTGGAGGGCATTATATGAATAAGATTAATACAGTGCTCTGTGTATTTGCTGGTTTTATATTTTTTTACTTTTTTAGCCTGGGTTATTACTTTTGGTACTTTAGTCCGGGTAATTAAATATTGTAAAAAAATATAGAACACAATCAATGGGTAAAATCTAATAATAAATGAATTTACAGAGGCTCACGATTGTGAGCCTCTTATTTTTTATACAGCTCAAATTCAAAAGGAGGGATTATATGGTGGTTGTATTGAAACCAAATACACCTGTTGAAAAAAGAAATGCTCTTATAGCCGAGATCGAGGCAATGGGTGTTAAAGTCCAGGTTACCGAGGGAACAGAAACTGCCATTCTCGGTCTGATAGGAGACACAACTCACATAAACCAGTACAGGATTTCTTCAAATGAGATTGTTGCAAATGTTCTGCGGGTGCAGGAACCTTTTAAAAAGGCCAATAGAATGTTTAAGCCCGAAAGCACGGTCATTGAAGTCTGTGGGAGAAAAATAGGAGAAGGCCATTTTTGCGTGATAACCGGGCCTTGTTCGGTGGAAAGTGAGGAACAGATAGAATCCATTGCACAGGAAGTGAAGAAAAATGGAGCCACTTTCCTTCGCGGCGGAGCATATAAACCCAGAACCTCGCCTTATGCTTTCCAGGGACTTGGGCTTGAAGGTCTCGAATATTTGAAGCATGCAAGGGAGAAAACAGGGCTGCCGATTGTGTCGGAAATAATGTCTCCTGACATGGTGGAGAAGTTTGTTGAAGATGTTGACATAATACAAGTTGGGGCGAGGAATATGCAAAATTTCGTCCTGCTGAAGGAACTGGGAAAGACAAGAAAACCAATACTGCTGAAGCGCGGTCTTGCAGCAACAATTGAAGAATGGCTGATGTCAGCAGAATATATTCTGAACGAAGGAAATGAGCAAGTCATTTTGTGTGAAAGAGGAATAAGGACCTTTGAAACATATACCAGGAATACTCTTGATTTAAGCTCGGTACTTGCAGTTAAAAAATTAAGTCATCTTCCAGTTATAGTGGATCCGAGCCACGGTACCGGAAAGGCATGGATGGTTGAAGCCATGTCAAAAGCAGCTGTAGTTGCGGGAGCTGACGGGTTGATTATAGAAGTTCATAACAATCCGAAACAGGCATTGTGTGACGGGCAGCAATCAATTACTCCGGAGCAGTTTTCAAAGCTGATGGATAAGCTGAAAAAGCTGATAGAGCTCGAAGGCAAAATACTGGAGGGCTGACAATGAAGGAAATACTGGTAAATACCGCTGCAAAAAAGTACCCCCTGAGAATTATGAAAGGGCTTGTCAATGACGACAATGCTTACAGCATGATTAAAGGCAGAAAGGCTGTAATAGTTACTGATAATAATATAGCGCCGTTATACGGGGATAAATTGCTGGCAAAGCTGCGTAATCTGAACATTGATTCGGATATTTATATTATTCCCGCAGGTGAGAGCAGCAAAAGCCATGAAGAGCTGATAAAGCTTTATAATCATCTCAGCAACCTGAACATTACAAGGGCCGATTTCATTATTGCATTAGGTGGCGGTGTAACCGGTGATTTGGCCGGCTTCGCTGCTTCCACCTATCTGCGTGGAATAAATCTCATACAGGTACCAACATCACTTCTGGCAATGGTGGATTCGAGCATAGGCGGCAAGGTGGCGGTTAACCTGCCAGCAGGGAAAAACCTTGTTGGAAGTTTTTATCAGCCCGAAGAAGTATTAATTGATCCACTGCTTCTTGATACACTTCCCGACAGGCATTTTGCCGATGGTATGGCGGAGGTTGTCAAATACGGATGCATCCGTGACAAGGACTTGTTTTCATTGCTTGAGAGCCTGAAAGACAGGGAAGAGGTAATGGAGAACATTGATGATATAATTTTCCGCTGCTGTTCTATAAAAAAGGATGTTGTTGAACGGGATGAGAAAGAAAAGAACCTCAGGATGATCCTGAATTTTGGCCATACTTTCGGACATGCGATAGAAAAATGCTTTGATTACAAAACATATACCCATGGTGAAGCGGTTGCTGTCGGAATGGTCTTCATATCCGAACTGTCATGCAGGATAGGTTTGTGTAAAAGGGATGCATCTGAAAGGCTTAAAAAACTTCTGCAGAAATTCAACCTGCCTGTTGTTTTTCCGGAACTTAAAGCCGGGGATGTCTTTAATGCGGTAATTAAAGATAAAAAGGCAAGGACTGATCATATAAACCTTGTTCTGATTGAGGATATTGGCAGTGTAAGAATGGAAGCTTTCAATAAAGACAAAATCGGAGGATTCATAAATGAAATGCTTGGAAATTAAGCCATCAAAATTATCCGGTGAAGTCAACATTCCCTCTTCAAAAAGTATGGCTCACAGGGCAATAATATGCGCTTTCCTGGCCGATGGCACAAGTGAAATTGACAATATAGAGCTGTCCGAAGATATCATGTCCACATGTCAGGCTGTCATTACATTGGGAGGCGAAATAGATATTTCGGATGGTTCCATACCCGGCCGAAAAAAGCTCAAAATATCCGGCAGCGGTAAGGTTACGGTCAAAAACGAAAGGATAAACTGCGGAGAGTCAGGAACAACAGCAAGGTTTATAATACCTGTATCAAGGCTTTCCGATGATATTGTTACAATAGAAGGAAGAGGTAAACTCTCTTCAAGGCCTTTCGACGTTTTCTTCCCGATTTTTGACAGCAGCAATATCAGTTATGAAGTTACTGACGGCAAATTGCCTTTAACATTAAAGGGCGGGCTAAAACCCGGCAACTATTTGCTCAGGGGAGATATCAGCTCCCAGTTCATATCGGGTTTAATACTTGCGTTACCGCTTCTTGATGAAGATTCAACAATTCAGATTACAACCGATCTTCAGTCCGAAGCTTATATAGATATGACCATATATGTGCAGAGTGTTTTTGGTGTAAGAATTCATTTTAACAAGGAAGAAAAAAAACTGGTTATACCGGGGCGTCAGAAATACACGCCGCAAAAGTACTTTGTTGAAGGCGACTGGTCTCAGGCGGCTTTCTGGCTCACTGCAGGCGTTATATCCGGTCCTGTCTCCATAGCAGGACTAAACAGGGATTCGCTGCAGGGAGATAAAGTAATTGAAAGTATAATAAAAAACATGGGTGGAAGAGTGTATTGGGAGAACAACAAGCTTTTGGCAGAAAAAAGCAGCTTGCACGGAATTTCTGTGGATGTTTCGCAGTGCCCTGATTTGGCTCCGATCCTGGCTGCTCTGGGTTCTGTTTGCGAAGGCAGAACAGAGATACTTAATGGATCAAGATTAAGGCTTAAGGAAAGTGATCGAATTAAAGCTATAGTTTCCGAAATGAAGAATTTAGGTGCCGATTTGTCTGAAGCAGGAGACAATATAATAATTAACGGACGGGACATGCTTGCGGGAGGGACAACCAACGGCTGGAATGATCATCGGATAGTCATGTCTGTTGCGGTTGCAGCTGTTTTATGTAAAAATAATGTTATTATTGAAGGGTTTAAAGCAGTAAACAAGTCATATCCTTCTTTCTGGGAGCATTATAAAAGTTTGGGAGGGAGTATAATTGAGCAGTGTCTGGGGTGAGTATATTAAAATATCAGTATTTGGCGAATCGCACGGGTCCTGTATCGGTGTTGTAATGGATGGTTTGCCTGCCGGAATCAAGCTGGATCCTGATAGAATCAGGAATGAAATGGCAAGAAGAAGACCGGGGCAGGATATATACACCACTCAAAGAAAGGAAACCGACAGGGTTGAAATTGTAAGCGGTTTTTTTAACGGGTATACCACCGGTGCACCACTATGCGGCATTATACAAAACAGTGACAAGAGATCGGTTGATTATGAAGATATAAAAAATATAATGCGTCCCAGCCATGCGGACTATACTTCTTACGTCCGTTACAAGGGTTTTGCGGATTACCGCGGCGGCGGCCATTTCTCCGGCAGGCTTACCGCACCGGTTGTTTTTGCAGGAGCTGTTGCAAATCAATACCTGGAACAAAAAGGAATTACTATTGGCACACATTTATTAAGAATAGGCCGGGTGGCGGATGAACCTGCCGATCCTGTCGGCATAACGCAAGAACAACTGATTGGTTTCAGAAGCATGAGGTTTCCGGTAATTTCCGCAGAGGCGGCAGATAAAATGAAGGAAGAGATTAACAATGCGAGAATGGATTGCGATTCTGTCGGAGGCATTTTGGAAACCGTAATATTAAACTTGCCGGCTGGCCTTGGCTCACCAATGTTTAATTCTGTTGAGAGCAGAATTTCGGCTTTTGCTTTTTCGATACCTGCTGTTAAAGGAATAGAGTTCGGAAGCGGTTTTAACCTTGCTTCGCTGCGCGGCAGCGAGGCCAATGACGAATTTTACATTGCAGAAGAAAACGGGAAAAGGATAATCCGTACAAGGACGAATCATTCCGGCGGGATAAACGGCGGCATTACAAACGGTATGCCTGTTATATTCAGAACATGCATAAAACCTACCGCTACAATATCAAAGCCGCAGCATACCATTGATGTCAGTGTAATGGAAGAAACAGAGCATGTTTTTAAAGGAAGGCATGACCCATGTATTGCTGTAAGGGCTGTACCTGTTTTAGACGCGGCAGCCGCACTTGTGGTTATGGATTTATTGCTGGAAAGAAGAGAATAGTCTGAATCGGTGATTTTTAACTAAAATGAACTGGGGTGGAATGGTGGAAAATAATATTTCATATTGGCGAAATAAAATAGATTCCATAGATGAGAAACTTGTAAAACTGTTCGAGGAACGGATGCAAACGGTGGCACAAATAGCTGAGTACAAAAAACAGTGCAATTTGAGTATTGTTGATTCCGACAGGGAAAAGGAAGTAATCGAAAAAGCACTTTCATTATTGAAAGATGAAAACCTGAAAGATTATATGACCTTTTTCATAGAAGATATAATGACCATATCGAAGCAATACCAGATCGAGAAAGTCGGTAAATATGGTTTTGCCGACGGTAAAACCATTTCTGAAGCTTCTGCAACGAAAGCACCTGTTGGTTTTTACGGGCAGGTGGGGTCGTTTTCCGAAGAAGCTGCCATTCAGTATTTTGGTGCAGATTGCCCGAGAAAAGGATATGTAAGGTTTGATGAGGTTATAAATGCATTGCTTGACAATGAAATCAGTGCAGGTGTTTTACCTGTTGAAAACTCGTCAACAGGTACTATTGCAGAAGTAATGGATTTAATTCGCGATAATAATGTTTACATTACGGGTGAGCATATAGAAAGAATCAGGCATCATTTGCTGGTTATTCCTGGTACAAGAATAACAGATATTAAAACGGTATATTCCCATCACCAGGGAATTGAGCAAAGCAACCAGTTCCTGAAGCAATATCCCTTTGAACAGATTATATACAAAAGCACAGCGGACAGCGCAAAGCTTGTAAAAGAGCTTGGAGACAAATCCAAGGCTGCCATAGGTTCGGAAAGATGTGCAAGGATTTATGGTTTGGAAGTCCTGGTGCCCGATATACATTACAATAAAAACAATTATACCCGTTTTATAATGATTGAAAGGGAACTGTCTGTTAACAGCAGATGCAATAAAATCAGCATTATTATGGACATAAAGCACAGAACAGGGGCTCTTTACAATGTTTTACGGCTGTTCAAGCAAAGAAATGTAAATCTTTTAAAAATAGAGTCAAGGCCGATAATTGGAAGGCCTTGGGAATACATGTTTTTCTTTGACTTTGAAGGAAATGTCGGGGAAGACAGAGTGCTTAAATTGATTGAAAGCCTGAAAATACAATCCAATAATTTTCGTTTGCTGGGGAACTATATTTCCCATGAAGCCAACAGTAAAAACGATAAATAATTAACCGCAGGCAAACAACACTGGATAAATTGAAGAAAAGCCTTGATGGAGCCGGAGGGTTATTGATGAAGTACGGTTTAATAGGTGAAAAACTTGGGCATAGTTTCTCTCCCGAGATACACAGGGTTATATTTGAATTGTCGGGAATTGAAGGAGAATATGGACTTATCGAATTAAAAAAGGATGAAATTGAAGATTTCCTTGGAAATGCAGTTAAACAGGAATACAAAGGTGTTAATGTAACCATCCCGTATAAAACCACCGTTATCCCGTTTATGAATCAGGTTTCCGACGAAGCAAAGAAAATTGGTGCCGTAAACACGATAAAGGTGGGAGATGAATTAAAAGGCTTTAATACAGATTATTTTGGCATAGAATATACTTTTTTAAAAAACGGGATAAATGTGACCGGGAAAACTGTACTGGTGGCAGGAAGCGGCGGTTCTTCAAAGTCGGTTGTTGCATATCTTCTGGACAAGGGTGTTAGGAAAATATACATCGCGAGCAGAAATCCAGGGCAGGTTGCAAAAGTACATGAAGCAATCGAACCTGTAAGCTATGAAGATGTTTCCTGGTTTGTACCTTTTGATATAGTTATAAATACAACTCCTGTCGGAATGTATCCAAATACCGGTTTTTCACCGCTTAAAACCATGCATATAAAAGGTGCGGCTTTTTTGTTTGACTTGATTTATAATCCCGGAAAAACCGAACTGTTGAAGCTTGCAGATAATCTTGGAATTCAGAATGTTAACGGGCTGTATATGCTTGTGGCTCAGGCCGTGAAAGCCCAGGAGATTTGGAATGAGGTAAAATTCGGTAATGATTTTATAGACAGTGTATATAACAGCGTTGTGAAGCTAAGATGATAAAGGTGCTTAAGTAACCTGAACCACCATTCAACATAGCAAATATTCAGTACATTTTTACTGAGGGCAAAATTTACCGAAAGGATACACAAATATGGGGTACAGTAATATTGTTCTAACAGGAATTATGGGATGCGGAAAAACCACTATCGGAAAAATGCTGTCGGAAAAACTTAAAATGGATTTCGTTGATATTGATGAAGTTATAGAAAAGAAACATGGAAAAATCCCCGAACTGTTTGAAAGGGGAGAAGACTACTTCAGGGAAATAGAGCACAAGACCGTTCTGGAGGTTAGTGACAGGGATGGTGTTGTTATTGCAACAGGCGGAGGTGTTGTTAAAAGACAGGATAATATATCCGCGCTGAAAAGAAAGGGGATTATATTTTTCCTGGACAGACCGCTGGACGACATACTCTCTGATATAAAAACATCCAGCAGGCCATTATTAAAAAACGGGAAAGGGAAACTTGTTGAAATATACAACGAAAGGTACCAGTTGTACAAAGCAACCTGCGATGTCCATGTAAAAAACACATCGGGTCCTGAAGAAGCAGTTGCTGATATTATAAAAACATGGATTAAACTGGGTAAATCCGATTAATCTTAAATTGCTATACATTGGGGGCAATCGGTGTAAATACCCGATTCGCAATTAAAAACCGGCTTTTTTGCTTTTATCATTCAAGGAGACTGTCTTCATACTGTTTCATCAATTTTTTCCATGTACTGATATTTACAATCCCGGTCTGCGCAAGATTTGCATCTTTCTGATATGCCAGAACGGCTTTTTTCGTATTTTCACCGTATTTCCCGTCACACCAGTTGTTAAAATACCCCAGGCTTTTAAGGGCTATTTGCACCTTGTAAACATCAGAACCGATATCCCCGGATTTCAGATTCCTGAAAGGCCGGCTTTCATGGACAATTGTTACCTTGGTCCCATGCGGAATATACCCGTATAACTCCTTAACATCTTCATTTTTCATTCTTATGCATCCTCCCGAGACATTTTGCTGCCCGATTGCCCAGGGCTTGTTTGTACCATGGATTCCATACTTTCCCCATGGTACGTTTAGGCCCATCCATGCTCCTCCAAAGCTCCCGCCCCACTTTGATTTATGAATTATAATCCATTCGCCTGTAGGAGACGGGGAGTTGCTTTTACCTCCTGAAACAGGATATGTCTTAAAAAGCTCATTGTTTTTATATACATACATAATCTGTTCGTCCAGGTTAATATGAATGCGGTATTGACTGTTTTCGGATATGTAACTCATTGCCATCATTTCATTAATTCCGAAATTTACCTGTATTATCATGTTTTTCACCAAGAGGATGATTGCAAGCAAAGTTCCGAGAGAACGCAAATTATATAAGATTTTTTGCTTCAACCTGTCATATTTCGTAAAGGGTTTCATATTATCCACCTCTATTAACTAACTATATGAAGAAGAAAGGACATAAATATCTTAATCAGATATTTTTAAAGGTTGTACTAATCTTTTTTTATATGAAATATATATGTTTATAAGGCTGTATGTTGGCATGCGTTTACTTGCATTTATCAAGTAGGTGGATGAATTTGAAGAAAATACTCACCATTGCAATAATACTGGTATCTTTATTCCTGACAGTCATATATGCGGATGATGTAAATGAAGGGGTGCCTGCTTCCTCGATCTTCGAGGATTTGACCATTGAAACATATAACAATGAAAACCTGAATATTAATGCACGTTCAGCTATAGTAATGGATTTTGACACCGGCCGTGTTCTGTATGAAAAAAATGCTTATCAGAAAAGGCCTATGGCAAGTACAACCAAAGTAATGACAGCAATTGTAGCCCTTGAAAACGGCAACCTGGATGATATTGTTACAGTCAGCAGGAATGCCGCCTCAATTCACGGATCGCTTATGCATCTTAGTGCAGGCGAAAAGCTGACACTTCGCGAATTAATGTATGGCCTTCTGTTGTGTTCCGGTAACGATGCAGCCATAGCAATTGCAGAACATATAGGGGGAAGTGTGGACGGATTCTGTGAGATGATGAATAAAAAAGCGAAAGAGATTGGAGCCGTTAATACTAACTTTACAACCCCGCACGGACTGGACGAAACCGGGCATTACTCCACTGCTTACGATATGGCACTTATTACGCGGTATGCATTAAATATTCCCGTGTTTAATGAAATAGTAAAAACAACGTCGATTCAGATAGGGAACAGGTTTTTAAGCAATACGAATGAAATGCTGACAAGTTACCAGGGTGCGGACGGTGTTAAAACAGGATATACAGGAAAAGCCGGAAGGTGCCTGATAACTTCCGCAACGAGGGATGGAAGAAGGTTTATTTCAGTGGTACTGTTTTGTGACAGCCGTGCCCAGAGAGCTTTAAGCAGTAAAATAATACTGGATTATGCCTTTTCTTTATATTACCCGAGGACACTTATTAATAGTGAATATTTGGGGACATTGCCCGTATATAAAGGATTTGAAAAATCTTTGCCCATATATGTTGAAAAAACTGTAACAATGCCTTTGTCAGATGCAGAGGTATCAAGGCTGTATACAAAAATATCACTTCCCGGTTTTATTCAGGCACCGGTAACTGAAAAAACTGTTGTCGGTACCCTGTCTGTTTATCTTGATGATAAGATACTATGTGAATCCCCCATTAGAGCAGGCAAATCCATTAAGCAAAAAACAGTTCTGCAGTATTTTATTGATGTGTTTATTGCATGGCTGGAATTGATTAAATAAATATTCCGTTTCATGTCACAATCCTCCTCCGAAGTACATATTATAAAAATGAAATTTTTAAATTTCTAACTTGCAAAATTAATAAAAATATATTATGATGTTGTATAATTCGTATAAATTGAAAAACTATAAGTAAATACATATTTGGGGGAATAAATGATGAAGCAGTATGAAGGTTTCACCTGGGAACAGCTTATAGAACGAAAAAAGGCCCTTGAGTTAAAATATGAAGGTTATAAGGAAAAAAACTTCAACCTTGATATGTCCAGAGGGAAACCATGCGTTGAACAGTTAAATCTGTCGAATGAATTATTCAAAGAAGCATTGAGCATGAATTTCATTTCCGAAGATGGTGTGGACTGCAGAAACTATGGCGGTGTGGATGGCCTTCTCGAAATGAAGAAAATATTTGCACAGATTTTGGATGTCAGCGTAGAAGAGATTATACTGGGTGACAGTTCCAGCCTGAGTATGATGTATGGCACAATAGAGAAAGCTTTCAATCATGGGCTGCTGAACTCTGTTCCGTGGAATAAGCTGGAAAAGGTGAAATTTTTATGCCCAAGTCCCGGATATGATCGTCATTTTGCAATTTGCGAGCTTTTCGGCATAGAAATGATTACGGTTCCTCTGAATGATGACGGTCCCGATATGGACATGGTGGAAAAACTTGTGTCGGAAGATGAATCTATAAAGGGTATATGGTGCACGCCAATATACAGCAACCCGACAGGTATTACTTATTCGGATGAAGTGGTTAAAAGATTTGCCAACATGAAAACCAGGGCAAAAGATTTCAAAATATTCTGGGATGTTGCCTACATTGTCCACCATTTATATAGCAGCGAGGAAAAAGTCCTTAACATACTCAGCGAATGTAAAAAAGCAGGCAATCCTGACAGGGTTTTCATTTTCGCGTCAACGGCAAAAATATCTTTTCCCGGTGCAGGAGTTGCCGCAATGGCATGCAGCGTTGAAAATGCCAGGCATCTTAAGAAACTGATATCGGTGCAAACCATAGGTCCGAACAAGATAAATCATTTGCTCCATGCCCGTTTCTTCAAGGATGTCAACGGAGTTAAGGAGCATATGAAAAAACATGCTGAAATATTAAGACCAAAGTTCGAAATGGTTATTGATATATTTGAAAAAAATCTCGGAAGCCTTAACATAGCACAATGGACGAAGCCAAAGGGAGGATATTTTATAAGCCTGGATGTACCCAAGGGATGTGCCAAGGAAGTTGTTGCAAAAGCACAGGAGGCAGGCGTCAAATTAACTGCCGCAGGTGCCACTTTCCCGTACGGGAAGGATCCGGACGATAAAAACATACGTATTGCCCCCACATTTCCGCCCATTGATGAGCTGAAACTGGCAATGGAAATACTATGCACATGCATTGAGCTTGTGGTCATAAACAAAATATTGAATAACCGCAGGAATTGCGTAACAATATCAGCACACAGTCCAATATTTGTTACTCCCGCATTAATGTCTGAGGAAGTAAAATAGAAACGGGAATTCGGTTTTTAGGTAAGAATCAGGGGTTTAATCCCTGGTTTCTTGCCTTTTTTGTTTTTTCATGCTGAATTGCATTATTACAACATGTAATTAACGTAATTTAATGCTTGTCAGTGCCGAAACCTGCAAGGATTATTCCGGAGCGCTGTTTTTTATGTGTGAATGGCTAAGGCGGAATGTTCCGTGTAAAGCTTATGATTGCTGAAAATGCACATACCAATACGTTTATGGGTATTTTTCCCGGATAATGTAATAAAAAATATTGCTAACATATGGATTTTTACAAGAAAAAATTATATAATAATTGATGCAATAACAGGTAAACCGGAAATAATGTAAGGATGTTATGTAGTCTTTACATTTATTTTTACCATATTTTACTTTCGGAGGATGTTAATCTTGCAGAAAAATACTTATGAAAGCCCCTTAAACTCGAGATATGCCAGCGAAGAGATGAAAACTCTTTTTTCTCCCGATACCAAGTTTAAAACATGGCGTTCTCTTTGGATTGCTCTTGCTGAAGCTGAACAAGAACTTGGGCTTCCGATAAGTCAGGAACAGATAGATGAGCTGAAGCAATTTCAAAATGATATAAATTACGAATACGCGGAAAAGGTCGAAAAAGAGGTCAGGCACGATGTTATGGCCCATGTTCATGCTTATGGAGCTCAATGTCCGAAAGCTAAGGGAATTATACACCTGGGAGCCACATCGTGTTTTGTTGGTGATAATGCAGATATAATTATATTCTCTAAGGCTTTGAAACTTATCAAATCAAAAGTTATTACCGTAATTAAAAAACTTTCTGAATTTGCGAATGAATACAAAGAACTACCGACTCTTGGTTTTACACATTTTCAGCCTGCACAGCTTGTTACCGTAGGGAAAAGGGCATGCCTCTGGATTCAGGATTTGCTGTTTGATCTTGATGAACTTGACTTTGTATCAAAACATCTGTATCTTCTTGGCAATAAGGGTACAACAGGAACCCAGGCAAGTTTTCTGAAGCTTTTCAACGGTGATCATGAAAAGGTAAAAAAACTTGAGAGACTGATTGCTGAAAAAGTCGGTTTTAAAAATGTTATTCCGGTCTCAGGCCAAACATACACGAGAAAACAGGATTCAAGAATATTGAATGTCCTTAGTGCAATTGCACAGAGCGCATACAAGTTCAGTAATGATTTAAGGCTTTTGCAGCATTTGAAGGAAATAGAAGAACCCTTTGAGAAAAACCAGATAGGTTCTTCTGCGATGGCGTACAAGAGAAACCCGATGAGAAGTGAGAGAATATCATCTCTTGCCCGTTATGTTATTGTTAATGCGTTAAATGCTCCAATTACAGCTTCCACCCAATGGTTTGAAAGGACTCTTGATGATTCGGCCAACAGAAGAATCAGTATACCTGAAGCTTTCCTTGCTGTTGATGCCATTTTGAATATTTATATCAATGTGGCGGACGGCTTGGTGGTATACCCGAAAATGATAGAAAAAAGAGTCATGGAGGAACTTCCTTTCATGGCTACCGAGAATATCCTGATGGAAGCTGTTAAAAAGGGAGGAGACAGGCAGGTACTCCATGAAAGAATTCGATTACATTCAATGGCTGCAGCTGAGAGAGTCAAAAGTGAAGGACTCAGCAATGATCTTATAGAAAGGATTGCAAAGGATGGTAACTTTGGTATGGATACAAATGAACTGAATGAGGTGCTGAATCCTAAGAATTATATTGGCAGAAGCGTCGAGCAGGTTGAAGAATTTTTGAGGGATTATGTAAAGCCTGTTTTGGATGCGAATCCTGTTGAAGAAATCCAGGTTAGTTTGAATGTTTAGGTTAATGGGTTTTAATTACCATTTCCTGTTTATTTTATAGTACTAAAGTCCTAATTTATTGCACATATAGTCCTGTTTTACTACTTGATTTTTTACATGAAAACCGATATGATGTAAGAACATGATAACGACATTACAAGAATTTAGTGAAAAAAGGACTGTTAAAAAAATATAGTAGTTGAAAGTAAAAAGAACTGGGGGTATATGGTGTGGCAGGTATAAACAGGTACAGTAATGTTCCGCTCTATTGTCAGTTAAAGCATATAATTCTGGAGAAAATCGAATCGGGTGAATACAAGGAAGATTCAAAAATCCCCTCCGAACAGGACTTATGCGAGCAATACAATATCAGTCGTCCCACAGTAAGGCAAGCTATCAATGAACTGACAAACAACGGGCATTTATACAAGTTAAAGGGAAAAGGAACATTTGTATCAAAACAGAAATCCTGTATTAATATAAAAGATTATAACGGTTTTACAGATTCAATTCTTGACAGTCCTGAACCTGAAAAAAAGGAAGTTATTTCAATCTCTACAGTCACAGCGGTTGAATTTGAGAAACTGAGAGAAATATTCAGTCTGAAAACCGAAAATTCACAGTTTACATGCATAACCTATCTGAATTCACGTAACGGTGAAGTATACTCGGTTAATACTTCGTATGTTCCACTAAGTCTTTTTCCCGACATAGGCGAAGATATCAGGAATAAAAAACCTTCCTATGAAATTTTGCGTGGAAAATATCCATTGGTGCCATGTACTTCAAAGAGCACTTTGGAAATTGATTATTGCGATTCTGTTGACGCACCTCAATTGCAGGTTCAGCCAGGTCAGGCAATAATTAAAGTTTATAATGTCCTTTATTCAAAAAGCGGACAGGCGGTAGAATATGTCATATCAAAATACAGGGCTGATAAATGCAGGTTAATGTTTGAGAACCATAAATAGTGGAATAAATGCATTATCAGCTGACAATTTGTTTTTTGCAAAAATTATTAGCTGTAACGGGAAAATACATATTATTATAGTGAAAATATAATATTGTAATTAAATTATTAATCATGTTAAAATTATAACAAACAAATGAATAGTCATCTGAGTTGTGATTATTTAAATCACAGCAAAGATTTCTATATTACATACCTGAATTCATGGAGAAATCCGTGAGGAGGGGAAGGTAAATCAATGCTGCCCGTCCATTCAGGAGGGTTTTTTTTATGGAGGTTCGTTTTATGAAGAAAAGAGTTTTCATTTTTATCACATTGATACTGTGTGTTTTTTTATTCACAGCATGCACAACCAATATTATAACAGATCAGGAGAAAAACGTTAAAACAGAAAAAATTAAAGTTGTAGCTCCTTCAGGTGCAACAGCGATAAGTATTTCAAAAGCAATGAAGGATACCTCCGAGCTTAATGGAACCAGGGTGGAGTATGAGGTGGTTCCAACGACGGACTTAATTGTAGCACGCATTACTTCAAAAGAAGCCGATTTTGCAGTTGTACCGGTCAACCTGGCGGCCCAGCTTTATCAGAAAAATATACCATATAAGCTTACATCTGTCGTAACGTGGGGTAACCTTTACATTGCTTCATCCGAAAACATACAGGGATGGGAAGCACTTAAAGGTCAGGACATATATTTAATGGGAAAAGGCCTGGTTCCCGATATTGTATTCAGAACCCTGTTAAAGGAAAACGGGTTGAACCCGGATGAAGATGTCAACCTTATATACCTTTCAGGTGCGACCGAACTGGCTCCCAACTTCCTTAACGGGACCGCAAAAATATCCATGTTGCCCGAGCCGGTATTATCCACGGTTAAAACAAAGAAGCCCGAAACAAATGTTTACCTTGACTTGCAGGAAGAATGGAAAAAAACGTTCGGATTGTCACAGGCAGGCTATCCACAGGCAGGAATTCTTGTCAATGAAGACCTGATAAACAGCGATCCGCAGTTGGTGAAAGATTATATAAAGGTCCTGGCCGATGGTATGAAATGGGTAAATGAAAACCCGAAGGAAGCAGGCATAATTGCTGAAGAACTTGAATTGGGGCTTGCTGCCGATATTGTGGAAAAGTCTATGCCGGGCAACAATATAAGGCATGAATATGCAACAGATGTCCGGAAAGAACTGGATCAGCTTTTTGAAATAATGTATCAGTTCAATCCTGAAACCATTGGCGGGAAAATACCTGATGAAGGACTTTATTATGATATAAGCAAATAGAGCATATATTCAAAATACCTCCGGAAAGCCCTGCACAACATGATGTAATCCACGAATCAGCTTTATGGCGGCAGGTTCAGGACAGTGTATTTGTTAATATTTCCGGTATTGGACTGGCAGGTAAAATGCTTAATGCATTGATTTGTATGAATTTCATTAGCAAAGCAGGTACTTGACGTGAAAAAGCACCTTCAAAATGTATTGTTAGTTGTTTTTATAGCTGCATTCGTTGTTCTTTGGCACTTTTTGTCATTGGGAAGGAAAACTTTGATTTTTCCTTCCCCTTATGAAGTTATTGTTTCCTTATATTCGATTATTGCAAGCCGGTCATTCCTGCCCACGGTTTTTAATACGGTGTGGGCTGTTTTTCTAAGCTTTGCCGCAGCATTTATACCTGCATTGATCATTGGCATAATCAGCAAGCTGGTTAGGTTTGTATACAGGTTGATGGAACTGGTTACGGGGTTCATAAGATCCATTCCCACAGTTGCAATAATATTAATGGCACTGTTGCTTCTGCCTTTATCATATACCCCGGTTATTATCTGCTATTTTGTTGTATTTCCGGTACTTTATACGAATATATCCGAAGGGCTGCAAAACGTGGATGAAAAGCTCCTGGAAATGGCCCGAATATACAGGTTCAGCAATGCAAAGATTATTCGGAACATATATATTCCTTCATTAAAAACCTATATTATTGCAGGTTCCCGTTCTGCACTCGGATTGAATTTTAAAGTGATGGTCATGGCTGAAGTATTTAATTTTGCCAATCACAGGACGATAGGAGCCCAGATGTACATGCACAAAATACAGATTGATCTTGCCGGAGTTTTTGCATGGGCATTGATTGTAGTTGCAGTTTCCATTATCTTTGACTTGTTGATTAAATTTATTTTCAGGGAGAATTATATAAATGATTAAGCTTTTGAATATTAAAAAAAGCTTTGATAGTACAATTGTCCTGGATAACCTTGATATGATATTCGAAGAAGAATCAATTACAGCCATTTTGGGTCCGTCAGGATGTGGAAAAACGACGCTTCTGAGAATATCGGCAGGTTTGATTAATGCGGATTCAGGCGAAATAACAGGTGCAGACAGGGAAAAGATGTCGTTTCTTTTCCAGGAACCAAGGCTTCTGCCGTGGAAAAATGCGTGGAAAAATCTTGAGCTGGTTATTCCGGACAATGTTGATAAAGAAACCAGGAAAAGACTATGCTTCGAAATGCTTGAGAAAGTTGGCCTTAAAGGATATGAAAACCATTATCCTTCGGAGTTGAGCGGAGGAATGCGCCAGCGTCTTTCAATGGCAAGAGCTTTCATAATTCAATCGGACATTCTTTTCATGGATGAGCCCTTTCAGTCACTTGATCTTAAAAGACGGGCACAGATGATTAGTCTTTTTAAAGACTTATGGATAAAGAACAAGCCCATGGTCATAATGGTTACCCATGATGTCCAGGAAGCCCTTCTTCTTGCTGATAAATTATATATCCTGTCCGACAAACCTACGAGGATATTGAAAGAAATACAAAATCCAATGCCATTTGAAGAACGAACGGTCAAAAATGAGCATTTCTATGGCCTTGAGCGGGAGATTATAAACGAATATATAGTTAATTAAAAATATTAAGCCAGCTTTTTGTTACAGCTGACCTGAAACCTGGTAACAACAGCATTTCTAATATGCTATCTTACTCCGGAAGGCTTAAGTTACTTGTAAGAGTTTCGTATGACAGAGAGTGATCGGGTGATTTTGCCGACGAAAGAAAAATGCTAAAAAGCCATTCTGCGCTCAGGGTAAGTATGAGCGTGAAAGCAGATTTTTCACCCCTTGTATATATTTATTGTTTCCTGTATTATAGCAATACGGAGGGAATATTTTGTATTATGGTTACTGTTCTGGGCTAGTATAACAGCGGGTGATGAAGCCGGACCAGCAGATTTATATTGCGAACCAGCACCTCTGAACAGTAATGTAATAGACATTGCCGTGTTGCTTGTAAATACATCATGCTTGTGTTTTTACTAACCATTAATTATTATATTTGAATCTGTAAGCAGATGGATTACTTTTTCAAAGGAAATGATTGATATGCAGCTTAAAGATTTTTATTACGATTTGCCAAAATCACTTATTGCACAAAGCCCTTTGGAAAAAAGGGACATGTCGAGATTGCTGGTACTTGACAGGAAAACCGGCAAAACAACTCATTTATATTTTCATGATATTAAAAATTTTATTAACCCAGGGGATTGCCTTGTAATAAACAATACAAGAGTTATACCTGCAAGGCTTTTGGGTGTGAGAGAGGACACCGGCGGGAAAATTGAGTTTGTACTTCTCAGAAAGCACGACACCGATGTATGGGAAGTTCTTTTAAAGCCCGGAAGAAAGGCAAAGGTTGGAACGTGGTTTGTATTCGGAAACAACTTGCTGAGGGCAGAAATACTGAAAATTGTAGACGGAGGAAACCGCCTTGTAAGGTTCCATTATGACGGGATATTTGAAGAAGTTCTCGACAGGGTTGGTATTATACCATTGCCGCCGTATATAACCGAGGAACTCAAGGACAAAGAGCGGTATCAGACAGTATATTCGAAATATGACGGTTCTGCTGCCGCACCCACAGCAGGCCTTCACTTTACCGATGAACTTATAAATGAGCTTAAAAACAATGGCGTTCAGTTTGCTGAATTAACACTCCATGTAGGCATTGGTACTTTCAGGCCTGTAAAAACCGAGAATATTGAAGAACACCATATGCATTCCGAATATTTTAAAATAGGCAAGGAAGCTTGTGAGATCATAAACAGGACGAGAAGCCAAAACAGGAGGGTTATTGCTGTTGGTACAACTAGCTGCCGTGTACTGGAATCGGTTGCTGCTGATGACGGAACTGTAAAACCCACCGAGGGTGAAACTGACATTTTTATATACCCGGGGTACAGGTTTAAAGCAATTGACGGGCTTATCACAAATTTCCACCTGCCTGAATCAACCCTGTTAATGCTTGTCAGCGCTTTTGCAGGAAGAGAAAACATTCTTGCAGCATACAAAGATGCCATAGATATGAAATATCGTTTTTTCAGCTTTGGAGATGCAATGTTAATCATTTAATCACATATGTAAATTAATTAAAATAATTAACATAATTTTGTCCTTACTTAAAAAATGAATTTTTATATGGGGGAATACGAAATGATTAACCAAAAAATAAAGATTTGGGATGGAATTTCAAATGCTGATAAGACCGGTGATTTTGAGCCATATCTTGAAACCTATATCCTCTCAGGCCAGAAAAAACGTGCTGCCGTATTAATATGTCCCGGCGGAGGATATACGCATACTTCACCAAGAGAAGCAGAGCCTGTTGCAATGCAGTTTACGGCAAGAGGCTACCATGCTTTTATTCTTTATTACAGTGTGGCACCGAACCGTCATCCACAGCCTCTTCTGGACGTTTCCAGGGCTATGTGCATTATCAGGAAGAATTCGGATAACTGGAACATTGACGGCAATAAAATTGCTGTATGCGGTTTTTCTGCAGGCGGTCACCTGGCTGCAAGTCTTGGGGTTCATTATGACAAACCCTGGCTTGAAACAGAAGGAATTATTATTGGAGAAAACAAGCCGAATGCAATGATCCTTGCATATCCTGTTATAACGATGAAGGAATTCACTCATAAAGGTTCAAGGGATAATTTGCTGGGACAAAGTGCCGATGAGGTACTGATTAACGAGATGTCGCTTGAAACCCAGGTTTCTGAAAAAACTCCGCCTGCATTTATATGGCATACGGCCGAGGATAAGGCTGTGCCGGTTGAAAACAGCCTTATGTTTGCCAGTGCTCTTCATAAATATAAAATACCTTTTGAACTGCATATTTATCCGTACGGATCTCACGGACTTTCGCTGGCAAACAAGGAAACAGACAGCGGCAATTTGGGCGAATACCCCCATGTATCGGGCTGGATTAAACTATGTGTCGAGTGGCTGGATGGTGTTTTCTCCGGAAGCAGTAAATTCTAATTAAATTCTAATAAATAACTAAGGGGTTTTTCATAATTGCATTATAAAATGTTATCCATAGAAATTGTCCGTTTGGAGGTTCAAAATATGGATACAAGAAGAAATGGAAAGTTCGGATTGGGTGTTACATTGATTTGCATAGGAGTTTTATTGATACTAAGTACTTTCGGTATAATTCCTAATTTAGGCAGGCTCATGACGAAATTCTGGCCAATGATCCTTATTTTTATTTCATTGTTTTTTCACGCAGGCTACTATTCAAACAAAAAGAATGTGGGCCTTTTGGTTCCGGGTGGAATCCTGCTGACATTGGGTGTTGTTTTCCAGACTTCGGAATTGTGGAACATATACGGTGTAATGTGGCCGGGAATAATTCTTGCACCTGCGGTAGGACTTTTTGAACTGTATTATTTCGGCAACAGGGAGAAGGGGCTGCTTATACCCGTGGGAATACTGTCAGCAATATCATTGTTTTTCTTCACATTTACAATCGGTAACCTGAAAGGATTGTCAAAATTTATTCTACCTGCAGGTTTAATTCTGGCAGGCCTGTTTATACTAATAAATGACAGAAAAAACAGCAAAAACGCGAATGATGAATATAATGACATTTAAAATCTGATTTTTGCATTGACCGGAATTAAAAACCGGGCTAATATAGAACAGGCGAAGAATTTTACATCATTCTATTTGCAAAGGATGTATCAGATGGCAGCAGTAACATATGAACTACTTCATGTATGCAGGCAGACCGGAGCGCGTCTTGGCAGGGTGCATACCCCCCACGGGAGCTTCGATACTCCTGCTTTTATGTCTGTAGGAACACAGGCAACTGTTAAAGGCATGTCACCTGAAGAGTTGAAAGAAATAGGTGCGGGTATTATTCTGAGTAATACATATCACCTGTATCTTCGTCCCGGGCATGAGCTTATAGGCAGGGCGGGAGGTCTGCATAAGTTTATGAACTGGGACAGGCCTATTCTTACTGACAGCGGCGGGTTCCAGGTGTTCAGCCTTGCTGATTTGCGTGATATTACCGAAGAAGGGGTAACCTTCAAATCCCATATTGACGGATCAAGGCATTTTCTTTCACCTGAAAAATCCATAGAAATCCAAAATGCACTTGGGTCGGACATAATAATGGCATTTGATGAATGTGCTCCATATCCATGCGAATACGATTATGCGAAAAAATCCATGGAAATGACTACAAGGTGGGCCGAAAGGTGCAAAAAAGCCCATAAGAACACTGATAAGCAAGCCCTTTTCGGTATTGTTCAGGGAAGCGTTTATGCAGATTTGCGCCAGGAGAGCGCAAAACAGTTGACAGAACTTGATTTTCCCGGTTACGCCATAGGAGGTTTGAGTGTTGGAGAACCCGGAGAAGTAATGATGGATGTTTTGGAGAAAACAGTACCATTTCTTCCTGAAAACAAACCACGTTACCTGATGGGTGTTGGAAGCCCGGATTACCTTATTGACGGGAGCATACGGGGTATAGACATGTTTGATTGTGTGCTTCCTACACGCATTGGAAGAAACGGAACGGTGTTTACATCAGGCGGCAGAATCATTGTCAGGGATGCAAAATACGCAGAAGATTTTTCTCCGATTGATCCGGAATGCGACTGTTATGTGTGCAGGAACTTCACCAGGGCATATATAAGACATCTTTTTAAAGCCGGAGAAATGCTTGGTTTAAGGCTTGCAACCTGGCATAACCTGCATTTCCTGCTCAAACTGATGGAGAATGTCAGGGACGCAATCAGGAATGATCGGCTGGAAGACTTCAGGAATGAGTTTTTCGGAAAATTTGGATATGATACAAAAACAGGCATGCAGGTATAGTAAATGATACCAGGATATTTCGCAATAAGAGGAAATTCTTTATGCTTCAAGGCCATGCTGCATTCCTGTTAATTGAGAGCGTGGAATTGGAGACCGGTGAATTAATGGTGTCAGAATATGTGAAATAAATGGTTGAATTGGATATACTAATTGTGTATAATGTTTCTGTGCTTACAGATATAAGCTTTGTAAGAAATATTATTTTAGTACAGGCATATTTTTCTTTTGGTTGAAAGGAGAAAAAAAATGAACTGGTTGTTAACAGCATTTGCCGAAAGCGCTGCAAATGGAACTGCAGGAACCGAAGTTCCCGAGGTAAATGGTCTTTTAGTGACTTTGATCCAGCTTGCACCTTTTATCCTGATGATTGTTGTAATGTATTTCATTTTAATCAGACCGCAGAGAAAAAAGGAAAAGGAAACCCGCGAAATGATCAATAATGCCATCGTCGGTGACAAGGTGATTACTATAGGTGGTATTACAGGTAAAATTATTAATATAAAAGATGATGAGTTTACCATTGAAAGCGGGAATGAAAGAACGAAGATAACAATCAAGAAATGGGCTGTCAAGGAAGTGGATAAACCGATTTCAGATTAAAATAACAACCCCGGCCGATCAGGAAAGGTCGGGGTTTTATTGACGGAGGGAGAGTTTTGGTCGAATATCTTACCGTTGGCATAATCTCAAATACGCATGGTGTAAGAGGAGAGCTGAAAGTAATTCCAACAACATCGGATATCAGCCGTTTTGATTACCTGAAAATTGTATGGGTTGAAAAGGACGGCAGGCTTACCGAATATTTTGTTGATAACGTAAGATATCATAAAAATTTTGTGCTGATAAAGCTTCATGGCATTGATACCATGGATGAAGCCAACGAGTTTAAAAACTGTTATCTCAAGGTTGACAGGAAAAATGCCCGTCCGCTTGACGAAAATGAGTTTTTTATTGTTGATTTGCTGGACTGTGATGTATACGAAGAAAATGTTTTTTTGGGCAAAGTAACCGATGTACTGCAGACCGGAAGTAATGATGTATATGTCGTCAATGGGGATAAATACGGTGAGATTCTAATACCTGCACTGGAGGATGTTGTTACCGAAGTTGATATAAAAAATAAAAAGATCAGGGTTGTTCTCCCGGAAGGGCTGATAGAACGATGATATTTGACGTGTTGACCCTTTTTCCTGAAAGCATTGACTCATTTTTGTCCGAAAGTATCATTGGCAGGGCCAGGGAGAAAGGTATTCTGACAATTCGTACCCATAACATCAGGGATTTTTCGCTGGATAAGCATAAAAAAACAGACGATTACCCTTATGGCGGCGGCAGTGGCATGGTCATGACACCGCAGCCCATTTACGATGCATGGAAACATGTTACAAAGGCTCTTCCATATAAACCGGTAACAATTTATATGAGTCCCCAGGGTAAAGTTTTAACCCAGGATATTGCCAAAAAGCTTTCACAGGAAAAACATATTATCATTCTTTGCGGCCACTATGAAGGTGTGGATGAACGCGTCCTTGAGGAAATAGTTGATGAAGAGATATCCATTGGCGATTATGTTTTAACAGGCGGGGAATTGCCGGCAATGGTGCTTATAGATTGTATTAGCCGCATGATCGAAGGTGTGCTGCCACCCGGAGCTTATTCCGATGAATCGCATTATGATGGGCTGTTGGAGTATCCTCAATACACCCGGCCTCCGGAATTTCTTTCAAGAAAAGTACCTGACATCCTGTTGTCAGGACATCATGCCAATATTCAAAAGTGGCGTTTTGAGAAAAAACTGGAAAGAACCCGGCTTAAAAGGCCTGACTTATATGAGAAGTATCTGAAAAAATACTGTAACAACATGGACTAATGTACTGAAACGGCTGAAAGTGCAAAGCTGAAACCGGAAATATATAAAAATGATAGATACTTGGACAAGTGACAGATCGATTTTATATATGTTGCTAATACTTCAATAAGATGGATCATTGCATGCAGAATTTATAAAATTGTACTTATCATATTTTAACATAAATAAAAGGTGGTTTAATTGTCAAACGGCAGAAAAAAAGAGCCATTGGCGTACAGAATGGCGCCAAGAAACCTTGATGAATTTGTTGGGCAGGAGCATATCGTAGGAAAGGGAAAACTACTGAACAGGATGATACAGGCAGACAGAATATCATCCATAATTCTTTACGGCCCGCCGGGCACCGGAAAAACATCCCTGGCAAAGGTTATAGCCAAAAGCACAAAATCGGTATTCCGCCAGTTGAATGCTGTAACTGCCGGTGTTAAAGATATCAAGGATATCGTGGAAGAAACGTCAAATGAGTTTTTAAACCCGTCCGGAAGATGCGTACTGTTCATAGATGAGATTCACAGGTTTAACAAATCCCAGCAGGATGCACTGCTTCCATATGTAGAAAACGGCCTTATTGTCCTGATTGGAGCCACCACCGAAAATCCTTTCTTTGAAGTCAACAAGGCACTGATATCACGATCTACGGTATTTATGCTGAAACCGTTGACCGAACAGAATATTATAACTATTATACGTCAAGCCCTCAGTGATCCTGAACGCGGTTATGGAAAGCTTAAAATAAATATATCCGACGATGCGCTTCGATTACTTGCCGCATTGTCCGGCGGGGATGCAAGAATTGCATTGAATGCTCTTGAACTTGCTGTTTTGACTTCAGAACCCGACAGTAACGGTTGTTATGTAATTGATAGCGAGGTTGTCCAGGAATGCGTGCAAAAAAGGGCGATACGTTTTGATAAGTCTTCAGAAGCCCATTATGACAATATCAGCGCATTTATTAAGTCAATGCGAGGAAGTGATCCCGACGCCGCATTGTTTTACCTCGGAAGGGCTCTTTATGCCGGTGAAACTCCAGAATTCCTTATCAGAAGAATAATAATTTGTGCTGCCGAAGATGTGGGTATGGCAAATCCGAATGCACTTACTGTTGCAGTTGCAGCAGCACAGGCGATTGAGCGCATTGGAATGCCTGAAGCAAGGATCATACTTGCACAGGCTGCGGTTATGGTGGCCACCAGCCCTAAATCAAACTCATGCTATAAAGGTATAGAACAGGTTCTTTCCGATGTTAAAAGCAAATACACCGGTGAAGTTCCAATGCATCTAAGAAATGCACCTGTTAAAGGTATGGCTGATTTGGGCTATGGAAAAGGGTATTTATATGCCCACGATTTCCCCGGGAATATTGTAGACCAGGAATATCTCCCTGAAGAAATGAAAGGCACTGTTTACTATGAACCAACAAAAAATGGTTATGAAGCAAAGATTCATGACTGGTTGTTAACCCGCAGAGAAAGAAAAAACAGCAATACTTAACAATAAGCAAATTTTAACGGGGTGAATTATCTTTGAAAAAACGGATACTTGCATGGATAGCATTAATTTTATTTCTTGCGCTTTTTGTGAACGTTCTTTTTATACATTACCGTGTTACCGAATCGCTAACCATTTTAATGCTTTATGCGTTGTTTTTCTTTTTTTATAAAAAGCGTATGGATAATGAAGATAACTGTTCAGAATCCGATAAAGACGGCAACGAACCCGATGAGCCCGGTATGCTGGACGATAATATACCGGAATCCCGGAAGGAATAATCGATAAAATTAAAACACCTTTATTAAAAAAAAGCCTGAAAAGGCTTTATTTTTTTGTAATAAATAGTGGACTTGTTCAATATATTATAAAAGGATAAGGTGACCCGTAATATCATTTGAACAGAGGGGGATACGCCGTGGAACGAGATTACAGGATCTATGAAGATATAGCGGAAAGAACGAATGGTGACATTTATATCGGTGTAGTCGGTCCAGTCAGGACAGGAAAATCAACTTTTATTAAACGGTTTATGGAGGGCTTGGTTATTCCAAACATCCAAAACCCGTATGAACGTGAACGGGCCATTGATGAGACGCCTCAAAGCGGTTCGGGTCGTACAATAATGACCACTGAGCCGAAGTTTGTGCCTAACGAAGCAGTTAAAATCGTAATGGATGACAATGCAACAATGAATGTCAGGCTGGTTGATTGTGTGGGATATCTGGTGAAAAGTGCACTGGGTTATATGGAAGGCGAAGTGCCAAGAATGGTCCATACACCTTGGTTTGATGAGCCCATTCCCTTTCAGGATGCTGCAGAAACAGGTACAAGGAAAGTAATAAGGGAGCATTCAACAATTGCGGTTGCAATTACAAGCGATGGCTCATTCACTAATGTACCAAGGGAAGAATATGAAGAAGCTGAAGAAAAGGTAATCGCCGAACTTGAAAAAAACAGGAAACCATATATTATTATCCTGAACTCCGCGTTTCCTGATCAGCCCGAAACCAGGCAATTGGCTGAAAGGCTGTCTGATAAGTACAACAGGCCTGTTCTTCCGATGGATTGTCTTAATATGACCACACGGGATATACACGACACTATGCAGACAATTCTTTATGAATTCCCTGTCCGTGAAGTTGCCGTAGATATTCCGCGTTGGGTAACAAGACTGGATCCGCAGCACTGGCTCAGAAATGATATAATTAACACGCTGCGCGAAGCCATGGTTGACAATGCAACAATAAGACAGGTTAACAATAATATGGCTAATCTGAACAACTACGAGTTTGTTAAGAACGGCAGAATAACCGAGATGCAGCTTGGCAGCGGACGCGTCAACGTGGAAATAAACATGGCTGACGGTCTGTTTTATCAGATTCTAAATGCCGAAACAGGGCTTAATATCCAGGGCGAGCATGAACTGTTCAGCGTACTGAAAGAGCTCGCGGCAATTAAGAAGGATTACAAGAAAATTGAATATGCTCTTCATGAAGTCAGGGTTAAAGGTTATGGTGTGGTAGCACCGCAACTGGATGAGTTAACCCTTGAACCTCCAGAGATAATACGCCAGGGCAGCAGGTTCGGTGTGAAACTGAGGGCAAGTGCTCCGTCAATACATATGATACGTGCGGATATTGAAACTGAAATTGCTCCACTGGTAGGTTCAGAGAAGCAGTCCGAAGAGCTGGTTAATTATCTGCTGAAAGAATTTGAGGGACAGCCCGAAAAACTGTGGGATTCCAATATATTTGGCAAGTCTCTGTATGAACTTATAACCGAGGGCCTGCAGAATAAGCTTTACAAGATGCCTGAAGATGCGCAGATGAAACTTCAGGAGACATTGCAGAGGATTATCAATGAAGGCAGTGGAGGTTTAATCTGTATAATACTCTAAAACCGTCTTGTTTATAATACCAGTCATTGTTTAATATATATTCCATTTTCTTACCCGGCATGTGTCCGGGTTTTTTGTTAAATAAATTATAAAAGTATTTTTTATCTGTACTTTAACTTGCAGCAATAGTCAGGTAAAATATAAAATGGGATATATCTGTTTCCATTTATAAGATTTGGAAATTAAATATATGGAAACATTGCATCCGATCAATTATAATAGCGTTAGTAAACTATGGTATATGCCGATTTTTTAAAGGAAGCCTTATTCCTGATGAATTATTTAAACAAATGAGATATTTATTTTCAAGGGAGGAAGCGCCGTGAAGAAAGCAAAAATGATACTTGACAAGGACTTTGTCATCAGCAGGATTGATAACAGAGTTTTTGGTTCATTTCTTGAACATCTCGGCAGGGCAATTTATGGTGGTGTCTATGAACCAGGCCATCCCGAAGCCGACGAGCATGGTTTCCGTAATGATGTTCTGGCCCTGGTAAAAGAACTGAGCATATCAGTCGTCAGGTATCCCGGGGGGAATTTTGTTTCGGGATACAACTGGGAGGATGGTATAGGTCCGAAGGAAAAAAGGCCGAAAAAGCTTGACCTGGCATGGAGAACAACCGAAACAAACCAGTTTGGAACCGATGAGTTTATTCAGTGGTGCAAAAAGGCCGGCATTGAACCAATGATGGTTGTAAATCTCGGTACACGTGGCCCGGATGAAGCCAGGAACCTCCTGGAATACTGCAACCACAAAGGAGGCAGTTATTACAGTGACCTTAGAATAAGCAACGGGTTTAAGGAGCCCCATGCTGTTAAGCTTTGGTGTCTTGGAAACGAGATGGACGGACCATGGCAGATTTGCCAAAAGACAGCCGAAGAGTATGGCCGCATTGCGGCTGAATCAGCAAAAGTAATGAAACTGGTAGATCCGTCGATTGAACTGGTGGCATGCGGAAGTTCAAACAGCTCCATGCCGACATTTGCACAATGGGAAGCCACCGTCCTGGAGCATACGTATGATTACGTGGATTATATATCCCTTCATACATATTACGGCAACGGGGAGGATGATACTCCCAACTTTCTTGCAAAATCCATTGATATGGATCATTTCATAAAAAAGATAGTTGCCACCTGCGATTTTGTTAAGGCGAAAAAACGGAAAAAGAAGAACATAAACCTTTCATTTGATGAATGGAATGTGTGGTATCATTCCAATGACCAGGACAAAAAGATAGAACCATGGACCATAGCTCCGCCTTTGCTGGAAGATGTCTATAATTTTGAGGATGCAATTTTGGCGGGTCTTATGCTGATAACCCTTCTGAAAAACAGTGACAGGGTTAAGATTGCATGCCTTGCACAGCTTGTTAATGTAATTGCACCTATTATGACAGAAACCGGTGGCCCTGCATGGCGTCAAACCATTTTTTACCCGTTTATGCATGTATCCCGTTATGGCAGGGGAACTGCACTGAACTCTGTAATTGCTTCTGATAAATACGACAGTAAAGATTTCACCGATGTACCGTACCTGGATGCAGTATCGGTATTGAATGAGGATGAAGACGAGATTACGATATTTGCTGTCAACCGCAGCATTAATGAAAGCTTGAAACTGGAATGTGATATCAGGAGTTTTCCGAACTTTAAACTCACCGAGGCAATTACACTTGCCAATTTTGACAAAAAGGCAACCAACACAATAACCAATCCCGAAAATGTTATACCCAGGGTGTTTACAAATTATGAGATAAATGACGGCAAAATAACGGCAGAACTGCCCAAAATGTCCTGGAATGTATTAAGGCTGAAAAAATCAAGTGAAGCATAAAATTTACGGAGACAAAACACCCGAAGCAGGACCTGCCGCGGATGGTACCTTTGAACAGTAACGTTTGTTGGCACTGAATTTGCTTTTTTTACTATTTGATTGGTATTTACTTCGTTCGGGTGGTATAATATGAATGGGTTTTAAAATTTTCCAAAATATTAAAACCGGAAAGGGGAATTCACGTGGGAGAAAAAGAAAAAAGCAAAGGACAGAAGCTGATGGATGAAATCGGTTATAAGGCTACAAATGCCTGGGAGAAAATTCCCGACAGGGAGAACATATTCAGCTACTGTGAAGATTATAAATCCTTTTTAGATATTGGAAAAACCGAAAGGGAATGCGTAAAGGAAGTAATAAACCGGGCTGAGAAGCTTGGATATAAAGATTTGGACAAGATTATCAAGGATAAGCTTACATTGGCTTCGGGTGACAAGGTATACCGGAATGTTAAAAATAAAGCCGTTATTTTGGCCGTAGTCGGGAAAAAACCTCTTGAAGACGGAACAAGAATGATTGGCGCACATATAGATGCACCCAGGATTGATATTAAGCAGAATCCTCTTTACGAAAATACCGATATGGCTTTCTTCAAAACCCATTACTACGGCGGTATAAAGAAATATCAATGGCTGGCAATTCCGTTGGCGCTTCATGGCGTTATAATCAAAAAGAATGGCGAGACCGTGGAAGTATGCATTGGTGAAGATGAAAACGATCCTGTGTTTACAATAACAGATCTGCTTCCTCACCTTGCCAAAGACCAGATGGATAAGAAACTCAGCGAAGCATTCAGCGCCGAGGCAATGAACGTACTGGTTGGCTCAATACCATATGATGACAAGGAAATTAAAGAAAAAGTCAAGCTGAACATCCTCAACCTTCTTAATGAAAAGTATGATATTACCGAAGAGGATTTCCTGACGGCTGAATTGGAGATTGTACCGGCTTTCAAGGCAAAGGACGTAGGTTTTGACAGAAGCATGATTGGTGCATATGGCCAGGATGACAGGGTTTGTGCATTCACCTCGGTTACCGCTCTTTTTGACGTCCAGAATCCCGAATACACTGCCGTATGCATTCTTACCGACAAAGAGGAAATTGGAAGTGTAGGCAATACCGGTGCCGAATCTAAAATTCTTGAAGATTTTATAGCCGATCTTTGCTATTTGACATCGGATAATTATTCGGACATTATATTAAGGCGCTGCCTGAATAATTCGGTTATGCTGTCTGCTGACGTAAATGCCGCAGTTGATCCGAATTTTGAAGGTACCCATGATAAATATAATGCCGCTTATCTTGGCAAGGGTCTTGCCATATTGAAATTCAGCGGTTCCCGTGGCAAATCGGGCGCTTCCGACGCTCACGCAGAATTACTTGCAAGGGTAAGAAAAGTGTTTAACGAGAATGATGTAATATGGCATACCAGTGAGCTTGGTGCTGTTGATAAAGGCGGCGGAGGTACAATTGCCATGTATATTGCAAACCTCGGTGTGGATGTTGTAGACTGCGGAGTACCGGTTCTTAGCATGCATGCACCTTTTGAAATTACCAGCAAGGCAGATGTTTATTCTGCGTATAAGGGGTATAAAGCATTTTATAAAAAAATGGACTGAGAATAACTGATATTTATGTCTTGTTTGAAGGGAGAACCCGTTGCGGGTTCTCTTTCTGTTTTTTTATTGCCAGCTATCGCCATTAAGTGTATTATATAATTGGGTAATATTTTCATGGATATTCTAAAATGGAAGTTACATTGAGAAACCGGAAATAAACCCAAGGGCTGATGTTTCCGAAAGGAGATCATATGAAAAAAGGACTTGTTTTTATATTAATTATTTTTATATTAATAAATCTGCCTTTTCAGGTCCTTGCACAGCAAAACACTTCAGATGATGAAATCAAGGTTTATGTTAATGATACCAGGATTAATTTCGACGTACCTCCGATTTTTGTAAAAAGCTTTACCATGGTTCCTGTGAGGGCTGTTTTCGAAGCTCTTGGTGCAAAAATTGAATGGGATAACTACACAAAGACGGTAACAATCAGAAGGGGGGAAACCGAAGTCCGGGTCCAGCCGGGAAACCGCATCGCCATGGTAAACAATGTATCGTATGTAATGGATGTACCCGCCCTTGGACTTAACGGACGCATACTGGTTCCGGTACGTTTTATAAGTGAAGCAATTGGTGCAAAAGTGGATTGGGTAAATGAAACCAAAACGGTTTTTATCAATGATTTGACAGAGCAGAAAGAACTGGGAAATATTATGAACGGCGGGAAATTTGCAGCCGCTGATGGCTATTATTACCACATATTGCCCGACGGAGTTATGGTCAGGGAGAATATTCTGACTAAGCAAATGGAAAAGATAGCTGACAATATAGTCCATGACATTTACCTCGTAAATGACCGGATATACTGCATTGGTAAGGTTAAAGGGGTAAACAGGATCATAAGTATGAAAAAAGACGGTTCCGAAAAAACAGTAATTACCAACAGACCTGTTAATACAATGCAAATATCCAACGGGTGGATTTATTACAGTGAAACAAATGACGATTCAACTCTTTACAGGGTAAAAACCGATGGCAACGAAACAGCGAAGATAATTGAAAACGGTGATTTTTCCTCTAAAAACTGGTTTGTACGGAACGGGTGGGTTTATTATGTTGATAAGAATGAACAGCTAATTGCCCGGGCAAGAATTGACGGTTCTGACAAAAGAAATCTTACCGGCAGAATAACCGATTTGTCATCAAGAAAGAATATCTATGGATTAAAGCTAATTGATAAGGATTATATATATGTTGAATTATATGAAAACGTAACAGATATAAACAGAACAAAATACACTGTCGGCTTGTACCGCATTCCGGTTAATGGCGGAGAACCTGTCAAAATTACAGATAAAGTACCCTTATCTGTCAATATGGATGATCGATGGATATATATGACAGTAGAAAACCACGATGGGAAATACAAGCTTCTAAGGTGTAAAAAAGACGGCTCCGAAGTTATTACAATAAACGAGTACAAGGAAGGCGACGTTCCTAAAAATATTTACCTGAATGGTGCATTAATATTTTATACGGTTCTAAGAGGCGAGGAGTCTCCCGAAGAGCTTCTGTTTTGCATGGGTTCTTTCGGTGATAACATACAGCAATATTCCTGGATTTACGGAAAAGACTATTACTCCGTAAACAAGATACTTACAGATTCATATGCTGCCTACATGTCACTTAACAGCTTTCAGACAATTCAGACATCAATACTGGAAAATGAAAACGGCAGAAACAGTGTTAATTATGAAAGCACAATAAACCGGACAAGATCATTGTTTTATAAAAAAACAGTAATCGGAGAGCAATCGAATTTTGAAACCTGGCTTGTTCAGGATACTCTTTACTCGAAAAAGAATGATGAAACCCATTGGGATATTGTTAAAATTAATAAACAGGACGCAGCAAGCATGCAGAAATTAATTTTTGATTATATCCAGCCCACTGACGAACTTTGCAATAATCTAAGCATTGAAGAAACTGAAAACAGTTATGTTTTAAAAGGAGAAGGCTCATTCCGGTATTTCATTAAAAATATATTACCATGCCTTGATTTGGATGAAACTGTGGATGTGGATATGGCAAATCTTAAAATCAAGGTTAACAAGCAGAAAAAATACATTGAGGAACTTGAGCTTTCAATAACATATAATTCCGACCCGAAGGAAAATGGTGATATAAAGCAGTATGTAAATAATTATCATTATATAAACAGTCAGTTTAATTCAGCTTACCTCAATATGCCGTATTCTATAAACCAATCGGTAAAAGCGAAAGAGAACGCCGAAAAAAGCATCGAAAACGGAGTTGAAAAGTTTAACGAGGGAAAATACGATGAGGCAATAAAACTATTTGATACCGCCTTAGGACTTTATAACAAATCAAGTATAGCATACCTGTACAAGGGAAAATCCCAGTATAACCTTGAAAGGTATAAAGAGGCAATTCTTACCTATACCCAGTATCATGATATAAATCCGTCCGATACCGAGGTTTTCGCTTTGATAGGAATGTGCTACTGGAAAATGGGGGACTTGCAGAAAGCTGAAGAAATGGGTAATGAAGCTTTGAAATATAATCAAAGTGTAAACGCTTATAACCTTTTGGGTAATGTTGCTTCAGAAAGGCAGGAATACAAAACTGCAACAGAATACTTCAGTAAAGCGGTATCCCTCGACAATAAAAACTATAGTTCCCGCTTATATCTTGCGTCAACGCTTTTGACAATGGGCAATTACACCAGGTGTATAGAAGCGGTGGATAGTTCTCTGAAACATTTTCCAAGGGACCGGGAACTCTTATATATAAAAGCCAACTGTTTAACAAACCAGGGCAGGTATGAGCAGGCAATAAAAGTATACGAGGAAATACTGTCAAGTAATCCATCCAATGATTTTGTAACAATGACTTATATAGCGAGGGAATATGAGCTTTTGCAGGATTACCGGAAAGCTAAGGAGTATGCTGAAATGGCAAAAGCTGTTTACCCGGATTACAGCCTGTTGAAATACCTTCTTGATAAACTGGATTATGATTTGACCACGAATTCAATTCAGAGACTGGTTGACTTTATTAATGAAAATTATCTGTATTATAATAAAAGCGAGGATATAAATAAGAAACTGGAGACATTTATCGAAAAGGGTGATTTGTTTACCGTTGAGGATGTCAGAAATCTGATTGACAGTATTAAAACGGCTGATGATAACTTAACAGGCATGGTAACAGGTTATGAATATGACTACTATTTTGGCTCTGAAAAGGGCAATTCATTTGACACCAGGCAGGATGAAAACTATGTTTATGTCAAGGTCAAAAACCTTTATACAGGAACTGGTGTACAGGTTGTAGAATTTATACAGAGTATTGAAAATTCCGAAAATAAGATTCTTATTTTGGATCTCAGGGATAATAAAAGCGGTCTTTCCGACGAAGCAAATATAATACTGGATGCTTTGCTTCCTGAATGTACGCCGAGTTATATAATAGACAGGGAAGGGTATGTAAGGACTTTTACATCAGGAAAATGGCATACTCCGTTTCTTAAGATTGGAATTCTTGTTAACGAAAATACCGCAAGCAGTGCTGAACTTTTGACGCTTGGATTAAAGACATTTGCAAAAAATGTTACAATTATTGGAAACAAAACAGCAGGGAAGGGAGTAGGGCAGACAGTTTATTTTGACCGTTCAAGAAAGCTGGCAATCTTTTTGGTAAATCATTACTGGAATATTTTACAGCAAAACATTGAAGGAAAAGGAATAGAAGCCGATATTCAGGTTGACGGAAGCGAAAGTGATTATCTAAGGGCAATAAACGAATTCCTTAACGAAAACTAAAAAGTTTTATTTCTTATTTGAAGCATTGAAACCGGCCAGGGGATTGCTGTCAACTGCATTCCTGAGCTGTTGTTCATCAAGATGGGTATAAATCTCGGTTGTGGATATGCTTTCATGTCCCAAGAGAGCCTGTAATGCACGTATATCTACATGTCCGTATCTGTACATCAGAGTGGCTGCTGTATGCCTGAGCTTATGTGTTGAATATCTCCTTGGATCCAAACCTGCAGATATAATGTATTTCTTGACAATATGCTGAACGGTGGCCTTACTTATACGCTGTTTACGTTCACTTAAGAACAGTGCATCTTTATCAATAACACCTTCAACAGGGCGTACTTTCATGTATTCTTCAATAGCTTCAATACAGGCGGAATTCAGGGGAATGGCTCTTTCCTTGTTACCCTTGCCAATTACTCTTAAAGTATCATTCCTGATGCTGTTAATATTAATCCCTACCAGTTCTGACAACCGGATGCCGCAATTCAGGAACAATGTCAGAATAGCATAGTCACGGGCACTATACTTGCCTTCAACTGAAGAAAGAAGCTGTTTGCTTTCATCTATGTTCAAATACCGAGGCAAACGCTTGACTATTTTTGGCGACTCAAGTTCCATGGCCGGGTTTTTATCCAATACTTTGGCTTTATTGGTCAAATACTTGAAAAATGATTTTAAGCTTGCGACCTTTCTGGCTCGTGCATATGCTGAATTTGAACGATTATTGCTTACAAAGGACATGTAGGAATATAAATCGCTTAATGTTATGGTTTTTATTATTTCCAGGTCAACATCGGAAATATCTATGGAATCAAAATCAACAGATTGCGGAACCAGTTTTTTATGTATCTTGATAAAACGTAAAAAAACACGAAGGTCATATAAATAGACCTGAATGGTATTAACAGATTTCCCTTTAATGGTTTGCATGTAATTTAAAAAATCCTTTAATAAAGCAGGTGCTTCATCATAACCATTTATCATATGTAGAACCTCATATATAAATTATTGCATTATTAGTTCTGATTTAATGATACCGAAATTTATCACTTAAATCAAGTTTGTAGAATGCCCTGAAATTGATATAACCAAACCAAAAACAGAGAAGATTGCAAAAACCGTTTAACTGCAGTAAATAAGCAAAAACAGCTAATATACAGCAGATATTAAATTAACAGAATACTACAGCGACACAGCATATTTAATAAATTAAATCCGAGTAAGATCATACATTAATCATCAAAAACTGTTTTTTAAAATACAGGTTTAAAATAAATGTACGGTATTAAATACAAATGAAAACATTGTAATAAAACAACATTAAAATTACAGTAAAGCATCGATGAAAAACCAAACCCATTAAAACTAATGGAAAAGATCTTACATGAGCAATTTTACATAATATTTCGTTTTCTTTCCCTTTCCGATTCAACGAAATTTTTATTTCGTTGAATGTGATTTCTTAAAAATTTAACCTCCTTTTTTAATCCTTGCAGCTGACCATTTGTTAAACAGTTTATACTTGAAAAAATCTTTGGCATTTATAAATTACCGATTTATATTTTTAATGTAACATCTTCTTCTCCTGTTAGGCCGTGCATCGAAAAATCTCCATAGCGATTGAACGGCATGATTGTCTTCAAGCTGTGGCGATGCAATTGCTTTCTTAATTCCGTTTTTATGGGCATTTTTCAAGCTGTGGCTTAACATAGCCGCAGGAATTCCCGTCATTTTATATTCCGGTCTTACGGCTACAAGATATAAATCAAGCGTATCATTGGTTTTAATATCCTTAAGGACGTCAATAAAACCAAATGGAAAAAGTCTTCCATTGTGTTTTTTAACGGCTCTGGACAAAGACGGCACTGAAATGCCAAACCCTGCCAGTTTATTGTTTTTATCCACTATAAGACAAATATAATCCGGGTTCACATAAGAAAAATACATCTCAATATATCCCTTTATTTGCTTTTCTGTCAAAGGAACTACACCATAAAGGTCTTCATATGCAATATTAATAATATCAAATACTTCATTGCCATATTGCAATATTTGCTTTTTGTTTTTTAGATCAAGTATGCGAAGTTCGTATTTTTCAAGAGATCTGCTTGCAATCTTATTAATTCTTTCAATTTCGCTGCTTTCCGGAACTATGATCTCATACTCGAGCCAGTCGATATCCTTCGCATAACCAAGCCTTTCAAGATGTTCTTTATAATAAGGATGATGGTAATAAGTAACTATTGTACCCATTTCATCAAATCCGTCTACCAGAAGCCCCTGATGATCCAGGTCGCAGAAACCCAATGGCCCGTGAACGGCCTCCATCCCGTTCTCCCTTGCATATTCTTCCACTGTATTGAATAACGCTCTTGAAACTTCAATATCATCTATAAAATCAACCCAACCAAAACGGGTGTATTTATTTCCCCATTTATTCACATATGCATGATTTTGAATCCCGGCTATTCTTCCAGCAAGCTTTCCGTCTTTGTATGCAAGCCAGTATTTAGCATCACAGTATTCGAAGGCTGGATTTTTCTTTTTATTTAAAGTATTGAAATCATCCATAATAAGAGGCGGTACCCAGTATGGATTATCCTTATACAGCTTAAACGGGAAAAGAATGAAATCTTTTAACTGTTTTCTTGTTTTGACCTCAACTATTTTTACCATTTTGTACCCCTCCTGATATAAAAAAAGCCTAATATTATTAATAAGCCGCATAATTCACGAAAAATACCATTTAATCAAATTATATCACATATAACGCGATAATAAAATCAAAATATGATGTTAAAAAAAGGCATTAATACAAATATATATAAATATATTCTGAAAAAACGGGATTGTTCGTTTGTCCGTAGACAGTCAAGCCCGGATATAATGCATTAATCCAAAAACGAGGATTTAGCTTTCCGGGTTTTCTGTATTATGATATGTTGTTGAAATCAACCTTGCCTGGACAATCAACCTATGTGACGCTATATATAAAGGATGGCACGTTATAAGGGTTAAAATGCTTTCTGTTTTGCTCTTTTTAAGAAGTGATACATCACTTGGTTCCACAACCTGGATGTTGAACACCTCGTAAGTATAGTCTGCATCCGACGTGGATATAACTACTATATCCCCCTCCTCCACCTCGTTCAGCCTGTTGAAATTACGCCCGTAGGTATGGCTTCTGTGCGCAGATATGGCTGTGTTTCCTATTTCACCTATATCTGTTGTGCCGGCTAATTTTCCTGCACCGATTTTTAATATTTCCGGTGTAGTTCCGTCAAGAATCGGCAGAGTGCAATCAATCTTATCTATCTTGATAACACCCAAAGTTACATAGGATTTATTTGTTTTTTTCTCTTTTTCTTCACTTCCGGTTTCTTCAATGTTTGCTTCATTTTCATCTAAATCCGAAAATGCTTCATCAAGGCTGAGATAAGAATTAACTGCTTCCCGTGACGATTCAGCATCAGCTTCACCGCTTTGACCGGCCTGCTGTTTCATCCCCTCCTCCCATTCCTTGAGAACCTTTCTTTGCATATATCCTGTATAAACATCCTTAACAATAGGATAACTTGCTATTATTATTCCTATGGCAATCAGTATTACAGATATTATAGATTTAAGCTTCATTTTAATCTCCCTGGTAATCAAAATATATTATTTTATTGTTTGATCAATGCAGATTACTAAAAATATGGCCGGAGTTTAACTCTCCGGCCGGTTAATTATTACTTTCGTTTCTTTTGGTTTAGTTTTACTCCGGCATATATTGCACCGGCTCCTAAACCATAATATAGTATTGGAGGTATTTCTCCTGTTTTTGGAAGCCCTTTTGGCAATTCCTCTTCTTTAATAATTATCAACTCAGTTTCATCATTACCCGGTTCATCATCTTTTTCACCATGCCCTACAGGGATTTCATCATCTTCAATTTCAATTATTTCGGGCACAGGTGTAGATGTGGGCGTCGGTGTTGATGTTGGTGTAACCTGTCCGGTTGGAACTGCAGGTTCGGTAGGCACTACAGAAGGCGTTGGTACTGCAGTTGGTTCCGGTGTAGGCGATGGTTTTGTCGTAACCCTACGGGGAGGTGTATCGGTTGGGGGAGAATATGGTGGTCCTGTAGGTGTTGGTGTTATATCAGAAGGATTATATTGGGCAGTTAAAATCCATTTTACCTTCATTGACGACCCCTGATATTCATTCCCTGTTGTTTCACCAGGAAGGTGAACAGTGAATGTGAGATCAACCGGGCTACCTTTCTGAATATAACCAACCTCTACGTTTTTATCAAATTTACTAATCGGACCATCATGCAACACGTTCCCATTCTGATGGGTTACTTTCAATATCAGCCTGTCGTCCAGATTACCCCTTTTACCGTTTACTTCTTTACCTAATACATACTCAGTTATTTCAGATCTTATAAAAACTCGAAGAGAGGAGTAAGCGTCAAACGCTGGCAGACAGCACTAAGATCTATCAGGCTTCTTACCGCCTAACCATTTATCAAAAGCATTGGAGATTTCAATCCTAAATTCTTCATCCGACAGGCCAAGGGCAGTT